>Ga0210142_1000040_pt1 | contig 30324 bp, 34 predicted proteins | sample Goodyear_PhragC__FD_184869 | JGI IMG/M metagenome (GOLD analysis project Ga0210142, IMG submission 184869) | Wetland microbial communities from San Francisco Bay, California, USA, that impact long-term carbon sequestration - Goodyear_PhragC_D2... | ecosystem: Environmental > Aquatic > Marine >...
AAAAGCGTGGGAAAATCTCGCGCAGCAGGTGGCGGTGCTCTTCGAGCAACTCGAGGGCGAGCCCGTCGTCACGCTGCGACAGCGCGCTGTAACCCACCATGTCGGTGAACATGATTGCGGCCAGCTTGCGTTGTTCGATGTTTTCGGAAGGCACGAGCGGATTAAATCAGAGCGCGTCGGAAAGGGAATGACGAATATTCCGAGGTCAGTTTATCTCTTGGATTTGATTTGCACTCTGAAGTCCCTCCTTGTGTCGGCGCACGTTACTCTCCAATTATCTTGACCAGCACGCGTTTCCGGCGGCGGCCGTCGAATTCGCCATAGAAAATCTGTTCCCACGGGCCGAGATCGAGTTTGCGCTTGGTGATAGCGACAACAACTTCGCGTCCCATGATCTGACGTTTGAGATGAGCGTCGGCGTTATCTTCGCCGGTGCGGTTGTGTTGATATGCCGTGGTTGGCGCGTGTGGCGCCAGCTTTTCCAGCCACGTCTCATAATCGTGATGCAGCCCGGACTCGTCGTCGTTGATGAACACCGAGGCGGTGATGTGCATGGCATTCACCAGACAAAGTCCTTCGTTGACGCCACTCTGAAGAACGAGCTCCTCGATCTTCGGCGTGATGTTGATGAATCCGCGTCTATCCGAAACTTCGAACCAAAGATGTTCAGTAAGCGTTTTCAAATGAACAGGATTCTCGCAGGAACACAGGAAGGGCAATTCAAATTATCTCCTGCGTTTCTGAATTCCCTGGATATTTATTGATGCGTGGCTGGATGCGGCTGGGATCTTCAATAAAATAAAGGAATGCATCCGACTACATACAAATCGAAAGCCTATTCAGCGGCCAGTGATACGTCGCCGCTGGCGTCAACGATAATCTCGCGGCGCGATCCCGGGGAGCGTGACGTGCAGATCGAAATTCTTTACTGTGGCATCTGCCATTCCGATCTGCATTCGGTGCGCAACGAGTGGAGCGAATTCATGGCTACAAACTATCCAATTGTCCCGGGTCACGAGATCGTGGGGCGCGTGACGAAAATCGGATCGGCGGTGACGCAGCATAAGCCCGGCGATCTCGTCGCGGTTGGTTGCATGGTCGACTCCGATCGCACCTGTCCGAATTGCAAGCGCGATCTCGAGCAGTTCTGCCCAAACATGACGCTCACTTTCAATTCTCCGGACAAACATCTTGGAGGCGTTACTTATGGCGGCTATTCCGATAGCATCGTCGTCGATGAACATTTCGTCCTGCGACTGCCTCAGAACCTGAACATCGCTGGAGCCGCACCGCTCCTATGCGCTGGGATCACCACCTATTCGCCCATGCGCCACTGGGGCGTTGGCAAGGGAAAGAAGGTCGGCGTTGTGGGGCTGGGGGGACTCGGACACATGGGAGTAAAATTCGCCCATGCATTCGGAGCGCACGTCGTTGTGTTCACCACTTCGCCTAACAAGAAGGAGGACGCACTCCGGCTCGGCGCAGACGAAACTGTTGTCTCGCGCAACGCCGATGAAATGAAAAAACACGCTGGCAGTTTCGATTTCATCCTGGACACAGTGTCGGCCGACCACGACATCAACGCGTATCTCAACTTACTCGGGGTCGACGGCAATCTTACACTGGTTGGCGCTCCCGCGGAGCCTCTCGCTGTGCCGGCGTTTAGCCTGATTGTGCGACGACGCAGTTTTTCCGGGTCGTCCATTGGCGGCATCGCCGAGACGCAGGAGATGCTCGATTTTTGCGGCAAACACAACATCACCGCCGATGTTGAGGTGATTCCCATGCAGAAGGTCAACGAAGCTTACGAGAGATTGCTCAAGTCTGATGTGAAGTACCGCTTCTCGATCGACATGGCTTCGCTGAAATCGGAATGATGATAGAATTTTGAGTCAACTGACGATCGCCGGGACAGCGATCAAATAGAAGAGGCATTATGCGAGCAACTGTGATGTATAGCGCAGGCGATGTTCAGATCGAGAATGTGCCAGACCCGCAGATTATCGAGCCGACTGATGCGGTCATTCGCGTGAGTCGAGCGTGCGTTTGCGGGAGCGATTTGTGGCCATATCAAAAAATGGAGCGCAGCGAAACCGGTCGCGTGATGGGACACGAAGCGATAGGAGTTGTGGAAGACGTCGGCGCAGAAGTTCGAAGGATAAAGCGCGGTGATTTCGTTATCATGCCATTCGCATTCTCCGACGGGACGTGCGTGTTTTGTCACGACGGACTTCAAACGTCATGCATCCATGGCGGATTTTTTGGCACCACAGAGGTCGCCGGCGCACAGGCCGAAGCGGTACGAATTCCTCTGGCCGATGGAACCCTCTTTGCGCTCGGGACGCACGCAGACGACATCCTTCTGGCATCTTTACTCACGCTCTCGGACGTGATGGGCACGGGACATCATGCCGCGATCATGGCGAAGGTGACACCGGGAAAGAGCGCGGCCGTTGTCGGCGATGGAGCTGTTGGATTGTGCGGTGTTATCGCCGCCAAGCGACTCGGTGCCGAGCAGATCATTATTCTCGGACGCCATGCTGATCGCATTGCACTCGCCAAAGATTTTGGCGCGACAGACGTTGTGAGTGAGCGAGGGGACGCGGCGATTGAGCGAGTTCACGAACTGACCGGTGGATTTGGTGTCCACTCGGTGCTGGAATGCGTCGGACTGGAACAAGCGATCGATACCGCGATCGGAATCGCTCGTCCGGGCGGCGCCGTAGGGCGCGTCGGCGTTCCGCAGGAGCAGACCATCCCCGGATCGGAGCCGGCATTTTACAACAATGTCACGGTTGGCGGCGGACCTGCTCCGGTGCGTGCTTATATCGAAGATCTTTTGCCGGACGTTCTTGAAGGCAAAATTGAGCCCGGCCGCGTGTTCGATCGTACTGTCGATCTCGATGGCGTCCCGGACGGTTACCGGGCGATGAACGATCGGAAAGCCATTAAGGTGATGGTTAACCCGTAACACTTACTCAACAAATTCAGCCTCATAGAATGAAAAAACGTCAACTGGGAAAAAGCGGATTAGAAGTGTCAGCAATCGGACTCGGTTGCATGGGTATGAGCTTTGGGTACGGCCCGCCGAAAGATAAGCAGGAGATGATCGAGCTGCTACAGGCAGCGGTGGACCGCGGCGTTACATTTTTCGATACCGCCGAAGTTTATGGCCCCTTCATGAACGAGGAACTCGTAGGCGAAGGCCTCGCGCCATTTCGCGAACAAGTCGTCATTGCGACCAAGTTTGGATTTAAACTTGATCCGAAAACTGGTCGGTCTGTCGGCGTGGACAGCCGGCCAGAGCACATTAAGGAAGTTGCTGAAGCGTCGCTAAAACGGCTTAACACGGACGTGATCGATTTGTTTTATCAACACCGCGTTGATCCTGACGTACCAATTGAAGACGTAGCAGGTGCGGTGAAGGAGTTGATTGGCCAGGGAAAGGTCAAACACTTCGGCTTGTCGGAGCCAGGGGTGCAAACGATCCGTCGCGCGCACGCCGTGCAACCCGTCACGGCAGTTCAGAACGAATACTCGCTGTGGTGGCGGCGTCCCGACGAAGAAGTGTTGCCAGCTCTGGAAGAACTCGGGATCGGTTTCGTTCCATATAGCCCGCTCGGCAGGGGCTTTCTCACCGGCAAAATGAATGAGAACACCACATTCGACAGTTCTGATTTCCGCAATACGCTGCCGCGCTTTACACCTGAAGCGCGCAAAATGAATCAGGCGCTGGTTGACTTGTTAGGCGATCTGGCCAAACGAAAGAACGCCACGCCTGCACAGATCGCGCTGGCGTGGTTGCTGGCGCGGAAGCCGTGGATTGTTCCGATCCCGGGCACGACGAAACTGACGCGCCTCCAGGAAAACATCGGGGCAGTGTCGATCGAACTCACTGGAGACGATCTTCGTGAGATCGAACAAGCCGCTTCGAAAATCGAGGTACAAGGCGCGCGATACCCCGACCGACTGGAGCAAATGACCGGGCTTTGAGTCTTCTATTTCACCACTGAAATCGCAAAGTCCGCAGAGAGTGCAGACGTAATTCCATCTCCTTCGCGATTTGCAGGAACTGCGGTCAAATCCATTTCCAGCTGCTGCTGGAACCTCCCGAAACCGCATTTTGCGCGATTCGAAAATGACGAGATTCGCGGATCCTCCAAGGGTTAGCGAAGAGCGGTTTTCTTGGGGGCACGGATGTTACCAAGCCTGACTCGGGAATTGTTGGTTGGTGTTGCGTGAATCGAACCCGTCGCTGGCACAGGCAGCTATCAGATCTGCAGGGTCAGGGACGAGTCTGCAGGGAATAAATGCTTCGCTGAACGCTCATATCTTTTGAACGCGACTGAAGTCGCCTCGCGGGCGACCCCGAGGTCAGAGGCGAACAACAGTTCGCACAAAACGAAACTCAACAAGCAATTAATGGAGGTACTTACTACTATGAAGGCGAAATCACTTATTTACTGCGCAGGGCTATTTCTGACCCTGTTTTTCATGCTACCTGTTTCCCGCGCGGAGATTCGGCGGGGCGGCGGCGCATTGTTCACCATGGATAACGCTACAGCCGGGAACCACGTGCTGGTGTACCGTCGCCATGCGGACGGCACACTTTCCTTTCTTGATCAGTTTGACACAGGCGGTCTTGGTACCGGCAGTGGCCTGGGTAACCAGGGCGCGTTGATCCTCAGCAGGAGCGGCCGCTGGCTTTTCGCATGTAATCCCGGCAGCGACGAGATTTCCGTTTTTCTGGTCAGGCCCAACGGGTTGCAACTCACAGACAAAGTCAGCTCTGAAGGCCGACAGCCGATTAGCATCACGGTGCATGGAAACCTGGTCTACGTTCTCAACGCGGGAGGCATGGTAGGCGATGTCGACAACGTAACCGGCTTTTTCTTCTTCAATGGCCAATTGTCTCCCATAGCCGGTTCCACGCGAGCCTTGAGCGCGGCCAGCACGGACCCGGCGGAAATCAGTTTTCCGCGGGATGGAAACGTTCTGGTGGTTACTGAGAAAGCCACAAATATCATCGACACCTATACCGTGAACGATGAGGGACTGATTGATCAACACCAGCAATTCAAGTCGGTCGGTCAAACACCGTTCGGCTTCGGATTTCGCTGGGATACATTGATCGTGTCCGAAGCGTTTGGCGGCGCTATGGACGCAAGTGCGGTTTCCTCGTACGCACTAACGGACGACGGCAGCCTTGAGGTCATCAGTCCAAGTGTAGCTACCACTGAAACTGCCGCCTGTTGGATTGTGGTGACCCGCAATGGCCGCTTTGCTTACGCATCGAACACAGGCAGTGCCAGTCTGTCAGGATACAGAATTTTTCCTAACGGCAGCTTAAGTCTGCTTGATCCCGACGGGGTGACCGGCGTAACGGGTCTTAATCCGATCGATATTGCATTAAGTCTGGATAGCCGCTTCTTATACAGTTTGAATTCCGGTGACGGAACGATCAGCGCGTTTCGCGTGAGTCACGACGGCTCGCTTTTATCGCTTCCCGGCGCTGCCGGGATTCCATCCGGGGCGACCGGCTTAGCAGTGCGGTGAGAATGCCTTTTCGAAAGCGCCGCCGCGCAAGCCGGGCCAGTCACGCAGGCGCGTGTCGGCGGCGCTGCGGCGCTGTCCCCAGCTCTTTATTGAAATAAGAGAGACGTATCGCCATCTTAACTTCGTGGACGAACTCGACTACGAAAAGACCGTGGCAGTGTATCACCACGATCTTTACCGGTTCGCATACAGCCTCGCCGGTAACGCCGACGATGCGTGTGAATTGACCCAGGAGGCATACTACCGCTTACTCTCCAATGAGGGGCAGATTCGCGATCCCAAAAAAGTTAAAGCCTGGCTGTTCACCACGCTGTATCGAGTATTTCTCGGTCAGAAACACCGGAGCGCTCGCTTTCCGCACCTGACGATTTCTTCTGTCGAACATGAGCTACCGGTTTTGACGCCAGAAATTGTGAATAAGCTGGATGGTTTGCTTGTGATGGAGGCGCTGCTGGAAATCGAGGAACATCACCGGACACCGTTGACGCTCTTTTATCTTCAGAACCTTTCATATCGCGAGATCGCAGCAGTCCTTGATGTTTCGATCGGCACGGTCATGTCCCGCCTATCACGTGGCAAGGCTGCTCTTCGCGATCATTTGGCAGCTGGAGCTCAGCAACGGAATCGATCAAACTGTATTTCAATGAATCTTCGCCAAGCTCAATCCAGGTGATATGACCCGAGAAGAAGCCCAATTTATTCTTCACGCTTACCGCCCGAGTGGCGCGGATGCCCGTGAGCCGCAGTTTGAAGAAGCTCTTGCGTTGGTTCGGGACGATCCCGAACTGGCCCGCTGGTTCGCACAGGAGCAGTCGCTGGATGCGGCGATTGCCGGGAGAATTCAGACCGTACTGGTGCCACCTGATTTGAAAGCTCGACTGCTGCTGGCGCGGAAGGTGATTCGTCCCCGGCCCTGGTGGAGCAGGCCGGCATGGATCGCTGCCGCAGCATCCATCGCACTGCTCATTCTTGCCGCCAGCTTGTTGTTGCCGCGCAGGAGCGGCAAGGCGGAGTTCGCATCATTTCGCGGGGCAATGATCGAGGCATCCCTCAATGAGACGGACCACCTCGATGTGTGGGGACTTGATGCCAACGAGCTCAAACAATGGTTGGTCGAAAATGGTGGACATCAGGATTTTGCTCTGCCACCGCGCCTGGCCAACAAGGACATCATGGGATGCAAGGTTTTGGAGTGGCATGGACACCGGGTTACGTTGCTGTGCCTGATATTCGACGATAAACATGTTGATGTATTTGTGGTCAATAAGTCTGATTTACCGCGAGTATCGCTGAGTGCCACTCCACTTTTCGGGTCTCAGCAGGGCGTCACAACTGCTGCGTGGCGTCGCGGTGGCAAAATCTATTTCCTTGCGGGAAACATTTCCAAGTCTGATTTGCAACGGTTGCTGTGAGCGGTATCAGCTCGCCTAACGGCGCAACCAGGTGGGGGGGCTGATGACACTGATCAGGCCAGGATTAACCGGCACTGTTAATATCCTGTTCCGGCCCATTCGTCAGATGCTGTAGCAGCGCTTGCGATCGAACCGGATTCCGCCCATGGCTTACGCTTCGTGATTCTCAAGCTTCCGTTCAATTCGACGGTCGGGAATCAACCAGAGAAGCGCCACCAATACGTAAAGTCCGCTCGCGATCCATCGACTGACAAACGCGAGTGGAATGGCGGCGAGATAAAGCGCGGGAGAAAGTTTTCCTTTCCAATCCCTGCCAATTGCCCGCGCCAGAAGTGAATCGCGACCTTCCCTGGCAATTATTGCGCGCTGGAGAATGTAATAAGCGATAGCTGCCATCAGTAGGACGAAGCCATAGACGGCGGTCGGCGTGGAAGCGAAACCGTTCTCACCCATCCAACCGGTGGTAAAGGGGAAGAGCGACAACCAAAATAGCAAGTACAGATTTGCCCAGAGAATTCCTCCGCTAACCTGCTCTGTGGCTTGGAACAAATGATGATGGTTATTCCAATAAATACCAAGATAGATAAAACTAAGCACATAGCTCAAGAACACTGGCATTATTGGTTTCAACCCCGCGAGATCAACCGAGTGGGGTACCTTCATTTCCAGCACCATGATTGTAATGATGATTGCTAGTACGCCGTCGCTGAACGCTTCGATCCTGCTTGTTTTCATTCGGTGGCGATTCCAGCAGGTTGCCTCTTCACAAGGTAAGCAACTGATTTTGATCGGATTGCGAAGCTACTACGCGGTACCCAAAACGCACTCTCTGTGCTTTGTATTCTCTATGCTTACACACCGATGACTGTGACCTAGCGTAAGGCGGTGATGATCTCGCTCGCAGCGCGCTGGCCTGTTTCCACCGCGCCTTCCAGATAACCCTGAGAGTCGATGGAAGTGTGTTCGCCGCAGAAATGGACATTACCTTGGGGCTCACCTTCGACTCCGGCAAAGCGAGTATATTGACCGACCTGCCAGTAGCTGTAGCTGCCGCGTGTGTAAGGATTGCCTGCCCACCAATCCACGGTGGCAAGGCCGTTCCATTGCGAGCTCAACCCGGGGAGCACCGGCTCAATCTGCGCGAGGAACGCCGCGGCGTGTTCCTCGGGAGTGCCGGTCCCAAAGGTATCGGCGACCTGGCCGCCGGAGTAATCAACGAGGATACCGCCGGCTCCGGGTTGGGCGCGCGTGACGTCCCAGGTCGCTTGGTAACCGCGATCGGAATAAGTCTCGCCATTGCAACGGAGGGCACCCCACAGACGGGAGTTGAACTGGACGTTAAGCTTCGAGTTGGAACCCATTGCCAGTTCCTGGATTGCGATCATTTTGAGCTGGCTGAATCCAGCCTGTGTGAGATCGACCGAGTTCTTCAGGATCGAAAATGGCAATGCCAGCACGACGTGGTCAGCGGTTACATCAGTAAATTGATCGTTCATCTGAAACGTGAGCGTGTATGTACCATCGGGATTTTGGCGTAGAGCCACGAGAGCCTGATCGGTTATGATCTGGTTGCCTAACAAGTTGGCGAGCCGCGTGACAATCTGATCGTTCCCGCCGCGGACATGATACTTTTCGTTGGACTGGCCAAAAAGAGTGAACTGACCGGGAGCGTTGTACCCGAGCAAATAAATGAGATTGAGGGCGCTCTGGACATCGGATTCGGCGCCGTACTCGATGTTGTAAGCCACATCGAGCAACTGGCCAAGAGGCGAGGCCAACCCGCCGGGAACAGTCTGATTGATCCAGTCGATGACCGACATCTGATCCAACTGCGCGCCCCGGGTGGTGTAACTATTATAAAGCGTGGGATAGCCCGCTTCGATCAAATCACGATGAAGCGGTTGCCATATTCGCTTCAAATCACGAACGGCATCGCGATAGGAATAGGCGGCACCGTCGAAGTAGAGAGAGATGGTCGAACCATTTGGTTCGGCGGCAAGCAAATTATCCAGTGGCAGACCGAGTTCCTGCGCAAGATGGCGTATCGTTGTATGTCCCTGGTCGATCAATTCGCCGCCATGTTCTGCAATTTGTCCTTGCGCGAAATCAGTGCGTCGAGTCCAGCAACGGCCGCCAATGCGCGTGTTTGCTTCATAAACTGTGGCGATGATGCCGCTTCTTTTCAGACGATAAGCGCAGGTTAATCCGGCCAGACCCGCGCCAATCACAGCGACCCTCGCGCTGGTTGCGATTCGTGTTGCACCGAACAGTGACGGCGACAACGCCAGTCCCGCTGTGGCCGTGGAAATCGTGCGAATAAACTTACGACGTGAAGTGGAAGAATCGTCTGTTGTTGCGTCATGCCTGTCGGAGCGGGCCGCCGTCGCTGCGGCCTGGCGAAGGAGTTTAGCAAGAGGAGTGTGTGCCATGGTAAAGGTGGGGCTTCGCAGGCGACTGTATTTGGTCGCGCAAAGGACTTCAATGCGGCGTTTCGTATGTGGACGCCGGATTGGCGACTACTTTACGCCAGATTTGTCTGAACGAATCGTGGACTCGCGTGGATGTCGATTTGCCGCAGGATTGCTGTGCCCGAATTTACGAAACAGTGCGGCGTGTTCGCGGGAATCACAACAATGCCGCCAGCCTTCACTTCGTGCGTATCGTCGCCGACCGTAATTGTAGCCCGGCCTTCAATTGTAAATGCCACCTCGACGTATGGGTGCGTGTGTAGCGGCGGGCCCTGACCGGGCTTTGCGTTTACGATGTAGGCGGAGAACGGCGCGCCGTGGTTCTCACCGACAAAATCGTACGACATCCCGACGAACGGCAACTGATTTAGATCCAGGAAGCTCATGGGTGAAAGTATTGTTTAGGAAAACATGAAAAGCAGTAATGTTACTCTCGCTCGGTTTCGGCTGCTGGTTCCGGAAACATTCTCGATTGATCCAACTTAATGCTGTAAATCCTGTCCCAGCACCTTCACCACCTTCTCGATCGTATTCCAATTGCGCGTTGTTGCGCGGACACCGAAAAGCTTTTCGATTTTTCCGAGGTAGCCGATCGCCTTCATCTCGCGGCGATAAAGACCGAGCATGAATCGGTTTTGAATCGCAACAATCTTCAGCAGCCAGTTGTCTTCGGACGGGAGGCTGAAAGGCAATTGGGATGATGTTCGATGTGAGTGGGAATGAAGATTCCGAATTGGTTTGGCCAGTACGTTCACGAAGCGCGTGATGTCCGGACCTGAGGCTTGACCTTTGAATGGATCGCTTGCTGCGAGTTTGATGATGTCACCGCCGGGACAGATCATGATTTCGCATTTGAACGGAAGCTTCTTCGCGATCGCCTGACGCAGAACCGATCCGCTCATATTCTTGCGCACCACGAACGTGCCGACCGCGCCGATGTTGATGACCCCGAACTGTGCCATCTCCTTTGCGATCATTGCCGGCCGGCAGCGATTAGCTCCGCCAACGTTCACTGCGCGGAGAAACACGACGCTACTCATTCTACGGTTGTGATTCGTCTTCGCCTAAGTCTCCGCCCGGGCAGGCGAATGGCGAGTGCCTATTTACCGTCCTTGTTCACGGGGGCGGACATGCCGCCGAGAATTTGCCACGTGCCGTCCGTGCGAATCCACGTATGCGTGATCCGCATTGTGTTCACCTTTGTTTCAGCTCCATCTTTGTTAGCCCACGTAAATTTGACTCGATAATGATCAATCACCACGTCGCCGGTCGCTTGAATCCCGAGTTGCTCGATTGAATACGATTGAAGCTTGATGCCTCTTGAGGTGTTCGCCGTGATCCAATCAGTGATGTGATCCTTCCGCACCGGCGTCGAACTCACATATGGCCAACCGAGGAAGTTCTCGTTCCAGAGCGCCCGGTACTTCGCAAGGTCATTGCTTTTTACGTCTTCCCAATACGCCTTCTCCAACTGCCAGACTTCTGCTTGATCCTTGGCTGAATTTTGGGCGAAAACGGTCGTAGCTAAAGCGAGAAACAAACTGATGGTCCGAAACATCCCTCGATCATACCCAATGAGAGAAGGAAACCAAACCTTCAAAACACGGGCGACAAAACCGACCTGACATGGTTTATCTTTGAAAACCCAAGCCGCAGCCACTCGAACCGCCTGATGCGCATTCACGAATTCAAAAGCGAAATTTGGCTGCCCCGCCCGCTGGAGGAAGTGTTCGCATTCTTTGCCGATCCAGCCAATCTCGACTCCATTACGCCGCCGTGGCTGAATTTTCAGATGGTCATGCCCGGGCCCATTGAGATTGGGGTAGGGGAATTACTCAATTACCGTCTTCGGATTCGTGGATTTCCCGTTCGATGGCAGAGCAAAATCACGGCCTGGGAGCCGCCGCATCGCTTCGTGGATGAACAAATCCGCGGTCCCTACCGGCTGTGGATCCACGAGCACAACTTCGAAGCGCGCAACGGAGGTACATTTGTGCGTGACGATGTCCGGTACTCTCTTCCCTTTAATTTGCTTTTACACAAACTCGTGGTGCGCCCGGATGTGGAGCGCATTTTTGCCTATCGCACCGAATCCCTGCGGCGACGATTCGTGGAGAGTTGAGTTGCGCTAACGCGACAGTTATTGCGCGCGCAAAGCAACGACCGGGTCGACCTTCGTTGCGCGCAGGGCCGGGAGATAGCTCGCGACGATGGCGACTATGAGGAGCACTAGTGAAATGGCAACAAATGTAGATGGATCACTGGCGCTGATGCCGTATAGCAACGTTGCGATGACTCGCGTCAGAAGAAGTGCCACCACTAACCCGATCATCATGCCAATACCGACGAGTTTTAACGCCTCCTTTATGGTCATTTTCAAAACGTCAGCACGCCGCGCCCCAAGCGCCATGCGAATACCGATTTCGCGTGTCCGCTGCGCGACTGAATAGCTGATGACGCCGTAGATTCCAATCGATGCCAACAGCAGCGCGATTGCGGCGAAAAAGCCTAACAACAACATGCTGAAACGTTGCCTTGCGACTGCCTGAGCCACGATGTGTTCCATCGTATCGATGTCTGCAACGCTTTGATTCTTGTCGACCGACCAAATGGTATCGCGCACAGACCTGGCGATGCTCGTCGGTTCGATACTTGTCCGCACCACAAGCGCGTTAGCCGGAATATTCTTCAGTTGCCGGTAACTTAAGTACATCTCCATTTTCGGTGGGGCTATGAAATCGTTTTGGCGGACGTCTTTCACGATTCCAATTACTTCGCGCCACGGCCCGTTTGATGTGCTGGAACCGGGCTTCAAGCGTTTGCCGATCGGGTCCTGTCCCGGCCAGAAATGCTGGGCGGTTTTTTCGCTGATAATGACCACGTCCCTGGAATCAGCCTTGTCCTCATCGGTAAAGTCGCGGCCGCGCACGATTGCAATACCCATTGTGCTGAAATAACCCGGTCCGATCGCGCGGTAGATTACATCCGATCGTTGGTCGGGAGGGGGATCCGGTAATCCTTCCACACTGATATTCATGGAATCGCCGTTATATGTAAGCGGCAGATTGCCAGCCACAGCGGCTGATTGTACGCCAGGCAAGGTCCGAACGCGCCGAATCACTTCATCAAAAAACACGGCGCGCCGTTCGCGATCGGGATATTTTACCTCTGACAGATCCACTTTCATCGTCAGCAGGTGATCGGGGCGGAACCCGGGATCGAGTTTTCGCAGGTGCAAAAAGCTGTTGATCAACAGTCCGGCTGCGATCAGTAGCACGAATGAAATGGCGACCTCGCCGATCACTAACAACGCTCGAGCTCGATGTCCCTTGATGCCGCCAGTGGAGTCGCGGCTACCTTCCTTGAGCGTGTCGTTTAGGTTTAAGTGCGATCCGTGGATGGCGGGTGCCAGACCGAATGCAATTCCGGTCAACACTGCGACGAGCACTGTGAAGATCAACACAGTGCCATCAATGTTAATGGTTTGGACCTGTGAAATTGTCGAAGGAATGAAAGTTCTAAGAACGCGAATGCCGACGAATGCGAGGAGCAAACCGAATCCGGCGCCGAAGATTGCGAGCAACACACTCTCAGTTAGGAACTGGCGCGTGAGGCGCGCGCGACTTGCGCCGATGGCCAGCCGCAGAGCAATCTCTTTTTGGCGGACGGCAGCACGGGCAAGCAGCAGATTGGCGACGTTGGCGCAGGCAATCAGGAGCACGAATCCAACAGAACCCAGCAAAACGAGGAGCGCCGGTTTGATGTCGCCAACCACTTGTTCGTGCAGCGGGACGACGACCGCGCCTCTTCGCATGTTGTAAACCGGATACGCCCGGGCGAGCCTCGCGGCGATTGTTTCCATCTCTGCCTGGGCCTGCTTGAGAGTGATGCCCGGTTTGAGACGGGCGATAACTTCGAGAAAATGGTTGCCACGCTGCGATGCTTCCTCCTGTGAAAATGCGATCGGCACCCAGAGCTGATCATGGCGACTCGAGTAGCCAGGTAGTTGAACCAGGCGCGGCATTACTCCCACGACCGTGTAGCTTTCACCGTTCAGGGTCAATGCCTGGCCAATGACGCCCGGATCCGAGCCGAAACGCCGCTGCCAGAGTGAGTAACTCAAAAGCACGACGTGTGTCCCCGGTCGGTCGTCATCCGTCACGAACGTGCGCCCAACGAGTGCCGGTACTCCTAACAAGTCGAAAAGATTTGCGGAAACACGCCGTCCCTCGAGCCGTTCAGGCTCGCCCACACCGGTCAGATTGAAACTGCGCTCAACCGTCGCTGCCATTCCAGAAAAGGATTGAGCTTGCTTCTGCCAATCGAGGAAGTTCGCGGGCGACGGTGTATCTTTCGGAAATCCGACGTGCGCGGCGTTCTCCCACACCATCACGAGTTGTCCAGGATTTTTGAACGGTAACGGCCGCAAGAGCACGGCGTTAACGACGCTAAAGATTGCAGTATTGGCACCGATCCCCAGTGCCAGTGCGATAACAGCAACAGCCGTGAATGCTGGATTTTTCACCAGCATGCGCAGCGCGTAACGCACATCCTGCCCAAGATCCGCAAATATATTGATCTTTTCTCGCGTTCCGGAAGCGATCGGCTCCTGCGAGACGCGATGCTCAACGTCGCTCAATTGGCTGCGAAACAGATCAGGCGTGTTCAATTCTTCCAATGCCCTGCGGCGTGCTTCCTCTTCGGACGCGCCGCCGCTCAGCGCGCGGTCATATTCCTGTTCCAGGTGCTGCGACAGTTCTTCAAGAATTTCCGCCTCCCGGATCGGAGGCAAACCGAGTTCCGACAGGTGCCGCCTGATCTCTGCTTTAAAATCAGGCATGTTGAATCCCGGTGATCAGGTTGATGGCTTCGACGAACTCACGCCAGCCGGCGCGCTGCTTTAAAAGCACCTTCTTGCCAGAAGCCGTCAGGCGATAGTAGCGGCGGCGGCGTTGACCTGGCTTTTCAATCCAGCGGCCCTTAATCCAATTCCGTTTCTCAAGGCGATAGAGCAACGGGTAAAGGGAAGCGACGTTGAATCGAATTGCACCACGCGAACGCAAATCGATGAGCTGTCCAATTTCGTACCCGTGCCGTGCACGATCTTCCAGCAGAGCCAGAATCATCAATTCGGCGCTACCTTTTTTAAGTTCGCGATCCGGGACTGGCGATAACATATATGGCAATGCCATATATAGTGGCCGGGAGTCTGTCTGTCAAAAAAACAGATGCAGCGCTCCCTTTTGGTCACAAAAGGTGCGCCTCATACCCGCTTCCGCAGTCCGCGTCTATATTTTCCTCACTTATAAGCGACTGCAGCACTGGATGGCCCGGCGAGATGGAGCACTTCGAACCGTTGGAAGCCGATTTGGCGGCACCATTTTTCGAAATCCGCGGCCGAATAATCGAAGGCGTCGCCGAATTCAATCAGCATGTTGAGGGACATCAGCAAGCCGAAAACATTTTCGCGCCGGGCATTATCGATCAAGGCTTCCACTGCGATGAATGCGCCGCCGTCCGGGAGCGCGTCGTACGCTGCGCGAATGAGTTGCATCTTTTTGTCCAGATTCCAGTCGTGCAAAATCATTCCCATGGTGATTACGTCTGCTTTCGGGAGCGGGTCCTGAAAGAAATTGCCGGCTGCAGTGCGAATCCGATCGGTCAACCCCGCTGCGGCGATATGCTTTTTCGCTACCGATTCGACAGGCGGCAGGTCGAAGCTGATGCAAGCAATGTTCGGATGTTCCTTCGCTACCTCGATGCAGAGCAAACCGGTTGCACCACCCACATCGCATAGCGTGCCGTAACGGGAGAAATCGAACTTGTCGGCGAGCGCTTCGAAGTTGATGCGCGATAACCCGGTCATGGCGTTCAGAAACTGCTCGAGTTTCGCCGGGTCGCCGTACAGCTCTTCGAAAATTCCTTTGCCGCCGTGCTGGGTTTCGTTTTGCGGCTGGCCTGTGCGAAGCGCTTCGGGCAAATCGTTCCAGTACTTGAACAGCCGTGCGTTTAGCATTTCCAAAATTCCTCCGACAAAGCGAGGGCTTCGCCGATCGAGATAGAGAGCGGCGGCGGGCGTGTTGAAATATTTTGCCTGCGGTCCATCGCCGTCGCGCTGGAGAAATTTCATTGCCACAAGTGCGTCAAGGAAATCCGCGATGCCACGCGGATGCAATTTGAGTTCTTTTCCGAGCTGCCCGCCGGTGAGCCGGCGCTGTCCGAGGGTGGTGAAGAGATCGAACGTGATCGCAGTCAGCAGGACTTTGGAGTTCCAGAAGCCGAATGCGGTTTGCAGAATTGCATCTGGCGTTACCGAATTTGCGTCCATGTCGTCTGTGTCGGAGTGCGACTTTGCAGCGAAAAATCACGGGCGACAAGTGAGTCGCGGCCGTAAACCATGATGATCCCGCGTCTGTCCACGAAAAATCTCACGAAGATCGCATTTCAGTGGGACCAGGCAAGGCACCGCTCGCGATATAGATAGTTCCTTCCAGTTTCGATCCCTGGACTTTCTGCGGTCGGCTTTTAGAACATGAGATATCGCGCCTTAATCCTTTCGATTTCATTGTTACTGGCGCCGATCGCCGATGCTGCGCCTTACATTTTCATCGTCCGTCACGCGGAGAAGGCGACTACTGGCGGCAATGATCCCGATTTGTCCGTTGCGGGTGAAAAACGCGCGGAAGCGCTTGCACATATTTTAAAGGATTCGGAGATCACGTCCGTATTCGTTACCGAATTCAAACGCACTCAGGAAACAGCAAGGCCAACCGCTAAAGCGGCGCACGTTAGTCCCACGGTGGTTCCAGGCAGAGATGTATCCGGACTTGCATCGAAATTACGTAGCGTAAACGGCAACGCTCTGGTAGTGGGACATGGCAACACGATTCCGGACTTGATCAAAGCGCTCGGGATCACGAAACCGATTAGCATTCCCGAAGACGATTATAGTGAAATCCTTATCGTTTCGGGTGGCGATGTGCCGCACCTTGTTCGTTTGCATTATCCCTTCTGACAGGCGCGGGCAGGAACGCCAGTGACAGCGGGAAAAGGAATCGATCGTATCTCAAGGCCAATCGTGCGAAAACTAACGAAAAACTTTTTTTCTTTTCTTTGGTTTCAATCTTCACGGAAAATCCGATTTTACGTTGGACGCCAATAATTTGAGTAATTATCTCGTTCGCTCGCGCTGGCTGTTTTTGCCGGTTGCGATGCTGTTCTTTTTTAGCGGAGATCGCCTGAAAGCCGATCCGGTGGGAGATTTTTTCAAGAAAGTCGGGCGATCGATTTCGAAATCTTTCGAGCCTCAGCATGAGCCGGATCACACCAAAAAACGGACGACAAAGCGTTCCGGGCGGCGAACGACTTCGTCACCGTCTAATGTTGCCGAGGCGTCTCCAACACCGATCGAACAGCCCACCGTGGTCGCTCAAGAAGAGAAAGCTAAACCCACCGTCACCGTGATGCGGGCGTCAGCCGCGCCTCCCGACAACGCGAAAGGCGACCTGCCCTATGGAATCCCGGTTTCCGGGCAGAAAGGGATTGTGACGAGTCCTTACCTGCCTGATGGCGGTTACATCGACGTACGCGCTTTTGCACCAGGATCCCCGGTGAGAGATCCATATACCAGAAAGATTTTTCTCGTGCCATAGCCAGCCATGAATTCCGCTTCCCAAAATTTTCCGCATCACCTTGGCGTGCTGCGCGACCGGATGTTACATCCGACGGATTACGAGCGTGCAGTGAACTATTTCCTTGAGGAATTTGCCGGCGACGTAGCATTTGTCCGCGCATCCGAACCGCAACAGATGTCACACCTCGTGGGGGTCCTGAATATTGTCGTGTCGAAGGCGATGGGAAGAGGCGTGGAAGTGGAAAACTCGCTCGTATCGTATTTGCGCGAACACCGGTTCGTGCACGGCAATGCTCAGGCCGATGGCCGGATTGTGTTGTTCTTTTATTTTGAAGAGGCCGACACGGGCGTGCTCGTTCTGGTTCCAGGAATTCACGGCCAGATGGAAGTTGCACGTTTCCACCTGAAAGGCGGCCTGCCCGACCTGCGATGGAATTGATGGTGGCGGCTAATTCTCAGGCATGCGGCCTGGCGTGTGGTGCAGAGCCATCGCCGGGAGATATTCGGCGACATACGTGCGCGTCCACCAGCCGCTCTCCCCGGGTGTGGTGAAGCGATAGCGATACCAGTCCATGCGGACGAATTTTGGCGGGGCGTTCGGGAAAGGGTTACGCGCAAACAGGCCAAGAATACTTTTTTCGCCTTCGAGGAGTCGTTGCACAAGGGCAAGAATCCAAGGATGAAACTCAGGCCGCGACATGGCAGCGAACCACATTTGCCAGTCGAGCCTCCAATGATACGGAGAGACAACGCATGGCCGCCGTTTGACGTCTCCAGGTTTGCCTTTGAACTCGTATTCGCGCCATTCGACGGAATCATCGAGGAATTCCGCGTCAGTTCCCTTGATGACGACCTCAAATCGCTCGCGGGTCACTGCGCCGAAGGCGCCATAAGTGTTGACCAGGTGCAGCGGCTCGAAACTCGCGTTCATGAGTTGGCGATGCGAGAAGAGGTTGCGCGCCGGCCGCCAGCTTAGCGCAAGCACAATCGCTGTGGTAGCGCCCACCACGATCGCGTGCGGCAGAGTCAACTGGGCCGGCACAGGGTGGGGGATTGAAAGCAGGTGTGCGAGAAATCGGTCGTCGAAACACGGGATACAGAGCACGATGGTAATGTAATTTAGCCAGGAGAGATTGCCGCTTAGGATCAGTGTAATCTGAAATAGAATGGTGATTCCGCCCGCCCAGTAGCAGAGCGGCGCCGGGGCGAAGTAAAACCACGGCACTCCGAGCTGAGCAAAATGAGTGAAGAGCACCCCCGCCTTTTGCGTCCACCGCGGCGAATGATGTAAATACCAGCTGAGTGGATTGGGTAACGGCTGGGTTTCGTAGTGGTAAAAGAGGCAGGTCAGATCGCGCCAGCAGGGATCGGAGCGCATCTTGATCATGCCTGCTCCAAACATCGTGCGGAAAAGCACCCACACGATCAGCCACATGACGAGGACTGGTGCACGGCTGTTTGCTGAACCGAGAAAGATCGCGAGAAAACCGGTCTCGCACAGCATCGTTTCCCAACCAAATCCGTAGAACGTCTGACCGACATTGACCAGCGACAGATAAAGTATCCATAGCAATGCCCACGTAGTCATCGAGACGGTCAGTCCAAATGATTCTGAGAAGCCGGTCACCGCGAAGATCGACAATGCGACACCGCACCAGATTGCGGCTGTGACAAAGCGATCGGTGCAATTGATGTAAAACAGGCTCGGGGCTCGGCGAAATGGAAAGTGACGCACAAAACGCCCGACCGGCTGTAGCCCCCGTTCGCCTAGCAGCGGGATGAATTGATTAGCCGCGATTAGAAACGCGATTAGATAAATGCTTCCGAGCGCGTGCTGAAAGCAAAACCGGGTCAACCAAAATTCGGTCGCGAAATGCATTCCCGAACACCGAGGCTAAATTTAGCGCAGCCTTCCGGAGAGTGCACGTCTTTACGTGCTGGTGAACGCACCGTCGCCTTCACCCATTTCGTTAGACCCAGAAGAGCTTAGTACGTATTTCTTTCTGGTGACGAAACCTCGATCTACGACCCTAAGCAAGAGCGGCTTTACGGCCCCCGGTAAAAAGGCGGCGCGCCCGAAAGCATCGCCGCCTTTTCTTAGTTGCGCGTGGTTAACGTGAAATCGATTAGCTACCGGTCCAATAATAAGGTGTTACTCCGTAATGGTCGTACACCTTTTTGTTCCAGGCGATGTCGTTGACATTCGGCCAGGCATCAGGCTCGAAGTAGGCAGCGTTTTCTACCTGCGACTTACTTGCATTAAGAACATAACCCGGCGTGCTGGTCTTACTTTGCCGGACTAATGCCCACGGCATCATTGTCAGGCGATCGCCCTTGTTGACATAGTCGTTTGAGAACGAAACTACGGCGTAGGCAACTTTGCCATTTTGCGTGTCGAGCATCAGGTTTTGGATGTCGCCGATCTGATTTCCGCTTTGATTGAATAGCTTGGCGTTCTTCGCCTGACTCATGCGGACGAGTTTCGCGCCAGCAGTTTTTTCGCTTTTCCAGCCATTGGTAAAATCAGGCCAATTATTTTCGGAAAAACTGCGTTCGTTTTTCAACTGCGCCTTGTCGGCAGTAACCGCGAACTTCATCGTGTCGTCGGGCTGAGAGGTCACCGACATCTTGTTCCATTCGACCGGAGTCAATTGATCGTTTCCGATTCCGAGGTAATCGCCCACCGATAAAATGGCGCGGCTCATACCTCCCTTATTTTCATCGAAAACGACATCTCGAACCTCACCAATATCCTTCCCGCTGGCATCGTAAACAGTGGCACCCATGAGTTTGTCGCTGCGCACCACCTGACCTTTGAAGTGACTGGCGTTTGCCTGTGCGCCGGTATTTTTCTGCGCGGCAGTATTTGTCTCGGTGTTCCACTGCGTTCCAGTGTTTGAGTTCACCTGCTGAGGATTATTGGTCTGCGCCAGAACAGGCGCAACGCTCAGACTCAGGGCCAGACATCCAACTGCTGAGATTAAAGTTAGCTTGTTCATTCGGTTATTATTTCCTTTCTATCTGCGGAACGGTCCGCAAGGATTGCTGCTCGGCGAGAACCGGCTGCTCAATCTGGACCGGCGGACTCATCGACTCTTCCCGACGGGAAGACCGAAGCCGCCAGCTCGAACCATCCCTTGGTTCCAAGTTTCCCTTCATGTCGGCGAATCACCTTCACCGACAAATATAATTTATCAGCCTAAAGCGCGTGCGCAAAAGTTAACTCGAAAAACTCGCCCTGAATTTTGCATCGGTATTTTTCCGACCTTCGTTTAGGAGTTCCAAGTCTCTGAGTGCTATTTCAGGTGAAGAATGCCGGTGGATTCATGCGGGTAGATAGATGGCATAGCCGCGTGGCGGCGCCCAGAGATCCACCCAGCCCGACTCGTTAGTCCATTTTTCCTGCGGCGCTCCGATATCATCGCGTCCGCGCCAGGCTGCGGGAACCAGATGTGTATTGTTCCAGTGCGTTTGGACCCACACCCCATTCCACGTGCTGCGGTTATTTAAGACAAATATCAATCCGCTTTGCTCGCTGTTACCCGAGCGTTGCATGACATAGAGGTCGTCATCAGCGGAAAGCACTTGCGTCGGGCCAGCCGCATTTTCCTCGTGAACTTTCACAAGAGCGTTGATGCCGCTTTGATTGCCAGGCTGAGCGAGATCCCAGTTGAAATAATCCTGCCAGAAAACACACGGATAGCCTTCGTGCGTGAGAATGAATGCGTAGGCCAGCAGCTTGTCGTTGATGATGGGGCTGTCGCGTACCACATCGTGATTCTCCACGAAAGTGACTGCCTGGGCCGGGCGGTCTCGTATCAGAACTCCGCTGTCGCGCAGATTGCGCAGGCTGAATCCGTAGCTGTCGCACAAATCCCGGAGGCGCCAGCGCAGCGGAAAATCAAATGCGCCGACCGAATTGTCAGACCACGCATTGGCTTCGTCGAGCCAATCGTCGATCGTACGTTCGCTATCCCAGCATTCACCCACAGCATAAGGCTTGAAGCTGATTCCGTTGCGCAGTGCACGCAGTTCCTGAATCGAACGAACCATCCAGCCGCCGTACCCTTTGACCATGTCGTAGCGGAATCCATCGAAACCGATTTCTTCCAGAAGCCAGCGGGCATAATTGATGAGCTCGGTATAAACAAAAGGCGTGCGATGACAGAGGTCAGGCATGTCGCCAAAGCTGGCGCCGTCCCAGGTCTCGTATTGGCTTGGGTGAAAACATTTCCAATCACGTGAAAATTTGCCGCTCTTCGGAGAAAACTTTGTCCAGCGCGATTGTCCGTCGATCGGATTGGATTCCGGCGCATCGGCGCCACTGTTGTGATTGAACACGAGGTCGGCATACACCTGCAATCCGAGCGCGTGCGCAGACTCGATTAGGTCGAGTAACTCCACTTTGGAACCGAACCATGTGGGAATGCCGCCTTTCTGATCGAACTCGCCGAGATCATAGTAATCGTACGGATCGTAGCCCATCGACTTCCAACTTGCTGCCTTGTTTGCTGGTGGAAGCCACAATGCCGTGAAACCCGCTTGCGCGATCGCCGGGAGTCGCGATTTGATGAAACCCCACCATTGGTGTTCGCAATTTTCCGCTCGGGGACAATCCCAATAAAAGGCTTGCAACATGACACCCATAATTCACCCTCCTTTTCGGCGCGTCAGAAACATGGCCATGCTACATCCCGGGCAACGACGAACAAGCAGCAATCGGGATCGTCGCTGAGAAGTTTAAGATGAAGAAGTCAATTATATTCAGCTTTGCTATCATGGTGCTAATGATCGGGTGCGAAAAAAAAAGCGGCGAAGCGCTGGTGCTTTCAAAAGAGCATATCGATGCCGCGCCGCCAATTAAGGAAACGCCGAGCGCCCAACCCGATACCAGTCCTCAGGTGGAGATTCGTGAGATGGCGGATGATGAAATCGCTGTTGACGGGCGTGTGATGAAACCGGAGGTGCGCGGCACGAGTCGCGATCCGCGTGCGATAAACCGCGAACAGTGGCTGGTGAAAGTTCGAATGCTGGATACCGGCCGCACGATTCAAGCCCAAGCCGATCAGGCGCAATGGGAAAAATTGCGCGAAAACGATCGGATTAAAGTGAAGTATCGGACGGGCAAATACACTGGAACCGTTTGGAGCGCTGAGATTGAGTAGGGAGCCGAAATCACTTAAAACTCCATTCTCACCTTCCAGTCTCGATGGCGCGGTCAAGCAAGCTTGTTCGCACTTTAGCGTTGTGCGGCGAGGTGTGAACTCACCTTTGCAAGCGGCTGGTAAAATCGCAGCGCCTCGATATCGCTGCCCAGTTCGCGTAATGGATAGAGACCTTTCGCAGAGCCGGCGCCGGGATCGCGGATGAGATAATCGAATCCGTCTTTCCCCGCGATCACCACGAAATGCGTGATGCCACTGGCCAAACGCACGCGCACGATCACAGGATTTCCGTGCGCGAGGTTCGAATCGATCAGTTGATAGGAAGGCAGATCTTCGTACACATGCCGTACGCGATCGGGTGCGAGCCACGCTGCACGGTCCCAATAGAGCCACCCCTGTTCCGTGTATCCGCCTACGCCGGTTAGAAACCAGTTCAGCTGCTGCGGATCGACGTCGATCCCATAAAACTTGAACACCATCGCTGCCGCCGCCACGGCGCAACCTTCGCCTCCGAGCGTGCCGTTCTCTGGAATTCCGCCCAGCGGGTCGTCGCGCCATTTGTCATCGAATTGCTGGAACGACGGCACTGCCAATTCGACTCGCGTGAAGAAAGGACGCCCGCCGCGCGGCGAGAGTTTTCGTTTCCAATTCCAATCGATCTGCAGCGCAACGGCTGCCATGATCAGAAGCAGGACAACAACGACAATTGGCCACCAGCGTTTCACAGCCGAAAGTGTAGAGGCGGCTGCCTGCCACGCCATAGCTTTTTCGAAGGCGGGTCTCAGCCGCAAATCGGGAACACCGAACCCGAAGTTCAAATATTGCCCACGGAACACGCGAATGGACACTAATAAATTAAGAAACGTTTAGTATAATTCGTGTGTTTGGTGGGTGGAAAATCCGATACAACGACTGTCTGCTGTCAACTGATCACGACTCACCAAATCAATCACAATGAAAGCCGTTGAAGGTTATTTTTTAATTACGCCGGACGAACTCCACTGGCGTCTCTCTAACATGATGAAAATCCCAAACGCGGACTTTCTCGAAAGAACGAAGAGCAAAAATCTCGGCGCACGTCTCTGGCGGTTGCCACCGAAGAGCGCGAACACGCTTCACAAACATGTCCGCTCAGAGGAATTCTATTTCGTTCTGGAGGGAGTGGGGCGAATTCGCATAGGCGATAAAACGCTGACAGTGCCGAAATACGGGAGCGTGCTTGTTGGACCAGAAGAACTCCGTCAGGTATTCAACGACACCGAAACAGAAGTGCTTTGGCTCATCGTTGGTGCTCCGGAGGAAACTGAATTTTTGCCGAACGCAAAGAGCAAGCCCGATATGTCGCTGATTTATCCGGTTGATCCGAAACAGTTGCCAAAGGAATTGGTGGGCGCGCAGTGGCCGCCAGAAGATTAGCGCAAGAATTTTGTTCCGAGATGGGCTTTGGCCGCAAATTCGGGAATTGTAGCATCCGCTGTCTCAGCGGAAAGGGGGCCTGAGATTCCTGGATGTCCAATGCGCTGAGGACAGCGCACGCTACAGCGACTGATCTTAGAGCCATCAACCGGCCTCGCTGCGCTTTTGCCATTCCGAGAGCGATCCGACAAACGCCAACTCCGGTGAGCCGTCCAAGAGCGCAATGAACTCGAGTGAGTGTCCGTCGGGATCCTTGAAATACAATTGCGCGGATGGCATCCACCCGATCACCGAAGGTTCAGCAGTTTCTTCGTCGGCAAAATTCCGGGTCTGGATTCCTAACTGATTCAGTCGCTTGCCGGCGGTGAGCAATTCCGCCAACGAAACTTTGAATGCGACATGGCTCTTGTGAAACTCCCGGCCCAGAGTTGTGCCCGGACCCCAGAGCCCGAGCATCGATTGTCGATCGGCGCCAGCCCATAGAAAAACGATATCGCGTGTAAGATCGCGATGCGCGAACTGCAGCCCGACGATCTCAACGTAGAATTGTCCTGCCGCTTCGGTATCTGTGACCGGCAGATGCGCTTCGTACAAGTTCATCGCTCGAACAAATCCGCGAATTGGCGCAGTTCAGTTCCGTTCAAGTCGGACACCGCCCAATAGTTCATCCCGCTGTTTGTCCAGGAAAGAACATTGTACCCGCGTAGCGTTGTTGCCGTAAGCGAGGAGTTTCGATTCGTCTGTGCAGGCATGATGAATACATTGATGGGATGCTTGTTTCGTTGATACACAAGCGCGGCGATCGTCTTGCCGTCCAGATAATCGAGCCGGCCACCGATGAGCGGAAAACCATTGACGGAGAGGTCGCGCACGACAGGCGCGAAATCGATCTTGCCATCGAACCACGGTTTAACGGTGTGCTGATCCGACGAAACTACGTCGACAAGGTGCGCTGCCAGAAGCGAGCGCACATGATTGGCGACGACCTGTTCCACGATTGTGTTGCTACGCGCCATGCGGGTCGTTTGGAATAGGAGCGCTGTAACCAGAACCGCAGCGAAAGCTGCTCCGGTTGCAAACATCAGCCATGGAGAAAAAGTTTGGTGTGTCGATCGCACCTCTTGCCGCAGCGCTGCGCGCACGCGTTTGCGCAGGTGGGTCGGCGCGCGATATGCGATTGCCTCGCTCGTCAGCGCTCCGCGCAGTTCGCGAATTGCTTTTTCAGTTCGGCGGCAATCCGCGCAACCTTCGAGGTGTCTCTCAGCTTCGCGCGCGTTTGCCGGATCAAGCTCGCCATCTGCGTAGGCTTGGAGCAACTCGCTGATTTTCTCATGTTCGGCGCTCATTTAGTCTCCGGATTATTTTTGGTTAAAAGCAGTTGAAGCTGGCGCCGGGCACGTGCCAGACGCGACATGATGGTTCCGATAGGAACGCCGGCGATGTCCGCAATCTCTTTATATGACATTCCCTCCAGTTCTCGCAGCGTAATCGCTTCCCGGAATTCTGCTGGTAACTGCTCGATTGCGGTGCGTACGGTTTGTCGATCGTAGGCACGATCCAGCGCGATGCCCTGCTCCAGCGGCGGTACTTGAGCACCGTGTAATTCATCATCGAAAACAACGGCTTCTTCATTGGTGCGATTGCGCTTCATCGCCGTGAAGGCGGTGTTGCGCACAATGGTTAAAAACCATGCCCGGCTGTTGTCGCCGCGAAAGCTTTCGAAAAATCGAAAGGCCCGGAGTGCCGCGTCCTGCACAACGTCTTCCGCATTCTGGTCGTTGCGCATGAGGAATCGCGCCAGGTTGTAGGCCGCGTTGAGATGCGGCAGGACCTGTCGCTCGAACTCGGTCAGGCGAGGGGACTCGGTGAAACTGAACACGTATCGTTACTTTCAATCATTAAGAACAAGACTGCGAAAGTCTGAATTTTATTCCCACGCCTAAAAATTCGTCGCTTTTGGGAATAACACCGCCGGTGGCGTAGTCATCGAAGTCAGAAAGAACAATTATGAACAAAAACAACAATTACATCTTACAGAACGATAATCCCGATGGCATCGATCGCCGCGGCTTTCTCAAATGCATGGCGTGGGCTGGCACGGGAGTGCTTTGGACGATGAGCGGCGGAGTGCTCACGTCGAGGCTTCTCGGCGCAACAGCTCCACTGCCAGGCGGCGATTTCAGCTTTGTACAAATCAGTGACAGCCATATTGGTTTTAATAAGGACGCCAATAAGGATGTCATCGGCACATTGCAAAAAGCGATCACGAAGATCAACGCATTGCGAACTCCACCGGACTTTGTCCTGCACACTGGCGACTTGAGCCATCTGTCCGAGGCGGAAGAATTCGACGCGCTCGAGCAAAATCTCAAGAGCCTTAAGACAGGCAAAATATTCTACGTGCCAGGCGAGCACGACGTGATCAGCGACAACGGGGCCTTGTATCGAGAGCGTTTTGGAAAGCAATCGCTCGGTTCGGGCTGGTACAGCTTCGACAAGAAAGGTGTGCACTTCGTTGGCCTCAACAATGTGCTGAACATTCGCGAAGGCGGTCTTGGGATTATCGGTGCCGAACAACTCGACTGGTTGAAGAAGGACCTCGCGCCACTCTCATCGAGCACGCCTGTTGTGGTATTCGCGCATATCCCCCTCTGGGCGGTTTATCCGCAATGGGGCTGGGGGACCGATGACGCGGAACAGGCGCTCGGGTTTCTGAAACGATTCGGATCCGTCACGGTGCTGAACGGACATATTCACCAGGTGGTGAAAAAAGTGGAGGGAAACATCACGTTTCACACCGCCATGTCCACCGCCTTCCCACAACCTGCGCCCGGCTCCGCGCCGAAACCTGGTCCGATGAAAGTCGAGGCTGCGCGACTCAGCTCGGTCCTCGGAATCACTGACATCAACTATGTCGAGGGAAATCATACCCTCGCGGTCGTGGACAATACGCTCGCCTAACGGCGCGTAACCGGATTTCTTCACCATGAACTCGCTGTTTTGGGAACGCGCCCACGGTGGCCTTACTCATCTGCCAATAGCGCTCATCTTCGCCGCGGCGTTTTTCGACGCGCTGGCGTTTTTTTGCCGGCGCTCTGGAAAGCGAGGCGAGTTCAAGGCGATCGGTTACTGGCTGGTGATTATTGGCGCGCTCGGTTCCTTCGGCGCGGTGTTTTCGGGATTGGTGTTAACCAGAGGGATAATCGGCGGAAGTGGCGCGGTTTTGCGGCACCATTATTTTGTATGGCCAGCTTTCACCCTGATTGTCGGGCTGGCTACGTGGCGCTTTCTTGTTGGCCGCGATCCTTCAAGGCGCGCGTTCGCGCTGTATCTCGCCACGATGTTACTCGGCTGTTCGTTAGTGGGCGCGGCCGGGTTTTTCGGCGGCGAAATGTTGCTGGGCCATTGAGATGAGGGCGATCAATGAACAACTGGAGCGAAGGTAAGGCATTTGTCGTGGCGATCGGCGTCTCAGGCGCGGTGCTGACCGGGACGTTAGGAGTTGCGTCAATCGTGCGACTCGCACAATCATCGGTTACGATTCCGACGTTTGCGACTACTGTTCAGGCTGCGATGAAACCGCCAGACCTTGCGGGCGACGCCACGCAGGGTCGGCATTTGTTTTTGATGAATTGCGCGCATTGCCACGGAGACGATGCGCGCGGCGACGAAGGACCCGATTTGCATAATCTTCACCGGAGCGATGCGCGTATTCATGAGGTGATTACCGCCGGGATAAAAGGCGAGATGCCATCGTTTGGGAAGAAGTTAGGCGAACTGGAGGTTCGCGAATTGACGGCCTACCTTCGGACATTGCGAGGCTAAAAATCGCAAATCGCATTCGGTGCCAGCCGCAAATTGCGCAAAGCTGTAGCGTCCGCTGTCTCAGCGGAAAAACCAAAATGCGCTGAGACAGCGCACACTACAGGACGAGACAAGTCGTGTCACTGCGCTATAGTGGCGAACTCATACCATGCATAAGACACATGAACTGCGGCTCGCCAGGCGCATGGCGCGTCTCGGCACCGAGACGGCGTTTGAAGTGCTCGTCAAAGCGAAAGCTCTCGAAGCGAAAGGCCGCGACATTATTCATCTTGAAATCGGGGAGCCCGATTTCGACACGCCGCACAATATCATCGACGCGGCTTGTGATGCTTTGCACAAGGGCTTCACGCACTACGGACCTTCGGCTGGCTTGCCGGAGCTACGCGACGTCATCGCGCGACACGTAAGCGAGACGCGTCGGGTAAGCGTAATGCCCGACGAAGTAGTGGTCGTTCCCGGCGGCAAACCCATCATCTTTTTCTCAATTCTCGCGCTCGCGGAAGACGGCGATGAGGTCATCTATCCCAATCCCGGGTTCCCGATTTACGAGTCAATGATCAACTATGTCGGCGCGAAGCCAGTGCCAATCCGGTTGCAGGAGGAATTGGATTTCCGGCTCGACACTGATGAGCTCGCCGGGCTGATTAACGATCGCACAAAGCTGATCATTCTGAATTCACCGCAGAACCCGACCGGCGGTGTGCTGGAGAAAAGCGACATCGACGCGATTGCTACCGCCATCGGTGACCGCGACATCCTGGTATTGAGCGACGAGATTTATAGCCGCCTCATTTTTGAAGGCACACATCATTCCATCATGTCGATTGATGGCATGAAAGAGCGCACAATTTTGCTGGACGGTTTTTCCAAAACCTATGCCATGACCGGTTGGCGAATGGGTTATGGCGTGATGCGCGTCGATCTGGCGACACACATCTCGCGATTGATGACCAACTCCAGTTCATGCACAGCGAGCTTTTCTCAAGTTGCCGGCATCGAAGCGCTGCGCGGCCCGCAGGAATCAGTCGATCACATGCGCGACGAATTCAAGAAACGGCGCGACATAATGGTTGCCGGTCTAAATAAAATCAAAGGGTTCTCATGTCGCCTCCCGCATGGCGCGTTCTATGTCTTTCCGAACACCACGGAAACTGGCTGGCCGTCGAAGAAACTAGCCGATGCCCTTCTCGACGACGCCGGAGTTGCAGCATTGTCCGGCACCGCGTTCGGCGAATTCGGCGAAGGGTATTTGCGCTTCAGCGTGGCCAACTCGATCGAGAACATCGACAAAGCGCTCGATCGCATCGACGCCTGGACAAAGAAAAATCTATAAGCTGTAGCGCCCGCTGTCCTCAGCGGATTTTAGAACTCTCTCGAGCTATCTGGGAAATATTATCGCGGCGCCGACTTCGACGCGCAGATTTTCGCAGAATTAATTCGTTTGGCGTCGCCAGCTTGGGCTCTACTGGGTCGGAGCATTTTGAACCTCGTCGTTCGGGTTTCGGATTTCGTCATTTTCCCATCATGCCTGCAAGTACCCTGCTGCCTTGGAAAAATCGATGTGGACATTGACGCTGGAACGTTCCGATGCGTTCGCATTGCCCACGTAGTTCGTTGCCTTTGAACACGAGCATCGCTATGATGCCATTGTGAGTCTCGCCGAAATCAAGACTGCAGTTGAAACACTTTCCGCCGATGAAGTTGCGGAACTAGCCGCGTTCGTACGGGAACGAGAGAATCGTGCGTGGGACAAACAAATCGACGCCGACTTTGCCGAAGGCGGCAGGCTATCTGCAGTCGCCGAGGAAGCGCGCGAAGACATTCGCGCTGGACACCTGCAGGTCTGCCGTGACCGGCAAAACCAATCGTCGGTTCTGGAAGCATTTCGACGCGCTACCTGCAAACGCGCAGAAGCTAGCGCGCGAGAAGTACGCGCTCTGGAAGAGCCGCAGTTTAACTAAAGAGGTTGTCGAATTCGTTGTGAGTGCCAATCCAGACCCACGTCATGACGTCGCCAGTACGATGGCCAACTGCACGTAGATCGAGACTGACTCGCACCGACCAGAGATTGGCGTGGCCCGCGAGCTTCTTAAACGAGAGTGAGTTCTGGTTTGGATCTGCCTGGAAGCGGCGAAAGGCGCGCTCTGCTGCGCGTCTGCCAGTTCCGTCGAGTCGTTCCAAGGCGCGCCAGAAACTGGGAGTGGCGCGGGAGATCACAATCGCTCAAGATCGAGTGCCTCACTGCCTTCGCTGAGAGCTTCTTTTACGAAAGCCTCCAGCTTCGGGCGCCGCCGCGGGTCGGCGATGATGCGTTCCCATTGCTCATCGTCCTGATGCGCTAATTCGCGCAGTTTTTCAAGAACGGCGCGGCGCTCGGTCTCGTTCAGCTTGGGTAGTTCATCGATAATCTCCGCGGCACTCACGCGACAAGTATAGCATTTACCCCGGCAGACAGAAGGACGTTCTGGTCAGGCGCGGGCTATCGCCACGCCGGGATTAGACCTAAGCAGCTCTTTTTTCCTGGCTTCCTGGTTTCCAAATTCAATTCAGTTGCATGTCTTCACGGCGAACCATGGCGTACCGCGATAAGAATCCGTCATCACCCAGGCGGCGCTCATCAGCGCCCACGTGACCACGGCCTCACCCCGCTGAAATGGTGTCAACGAACCTTCCATCGCCTTGGGTATCCAAATCAGCAGAAGGAACAATCCCATCTGCAAAGTCGAAAGTGCTGCCGCGAGCCGTGCGTACACGCCGATGATTACGGTGACGCCCGCTGCGATGAAGGTAGCACCGGTAAGATACGCCCACGCCACATGCCATGGCAGCCACCCGGGCACCAGCACAGT
>Ga0210142_1000041_pt1 | contig 30126 bp, 29 predicted proteins | sample Goodyear_PhragC__FD_184869 | JGI IMG/M metagenome (GOLD analysis project Ga0210142, IMG submission 184869) | Wetland microbial communities from San Francisco Bay, California, USA, that impact long-term carbon sequestration - Goodyear_PhragC_D2... | ecosystem: Environmental > Aquatic > Marine >...
GCGCCGGTGACGTCGTCGCCCTCGATTCGCACGCGCCCCGACGCGGGACGGATGACACCGCACGCCGCGTTGAGAACGGACGACTTGCCCGCCCCGTTTGGGCCGATCAGCGCGACGCGCTCGCGCTCGTCGACCTCGAGCGAAACACCGTCTACTGCGACCGCCTCGCCGTAGCGGACGACCAGGTCACGGACGTCGAGGAGCGTCACAGCGTCGCCGATCCCAGGTACGCCGCCACGACGCGTTCGTCCGCGCGGACCTCCGCGGGACTGCCGTCGGCAATGATCCGTCCCCGGTCGAGCACGACGACCCGATCGGCCAACGAGCCGACGAACGCCATGTCGTGCTCCACGAGCACTTGCGTGAGACCGCGCTGCTTGAGGGTTCGCATCGTCTCGGCGAGCCGCTCCTTCTCCGCACCTCGTAGCCCGGCCGCGGGCTCGTCCAGCAACAGAACCCGTGGCTTCTGGGCGAGCGCCCGTGCAACCGCGAGCAAACGGAGTTGACCGAGCGGCAACGAGCCTGCGAGGTCGGGCGCGCGATCGTCGAGCCCGACGAGCTCGAGCGCGGCGAGGGCCGCAGCCTCGATTCGACGCTCCTCTCGCCGCTCCCATGGGGGGCGGGTCATCGCCTCCACGAACCCGGCTCGCGTCCACGAGTGGCATCCGACCATGGCGTTCCCGAGGACGTCGAGGTGCGCGAGCGGCGGTGTCGTCTGAAAGACCGCAGCGAGCCCGGCGGCTGCGCGTCTGTGGGTCGTCCACCGCGTGACGTCGCGCCCCTCCACGACGACCATCCCACCGTCGACACGGGCGAGGCCGGAGATGCAGCCGAGCAACGTCGACTTTCCGGCGCCGTTTGGTCCGATCAGACACGTGAGCGAGCCGCGCTCGACCGAGAGGAAGACGTCGTCGACCGCGGTGACCGCGCCGAATCGCTTCGTGACGCCGCGGATCTCGCAAGCGAGACCCGCGGCGTCGGCAGAACTACGGAGGGTGTTGTTGGCTATTTCGAGAACGCCGCTCCGAAGACGGCCTTCGGCTTGCACGAGGCGATGTTCCCGGCCCACATGCTGTCCATCTGGATCGCGCTGTGGTTCTTCGGCCCGAGGTAGAGCCGGCCGCCCGGTGTGGGCAAGCGACGGAGTTTTGTCTCCAGGGCAGTGTTGATCGCCGCCCGCGTGAAGCCCCCGCGCTCCATCGCTGCCTTGAGCGCAAAGAGGCTCGTCGACGCGTCGATGTTGAACACGGAGATCGGGTGTTTGACGAGGCGCTCGACGAGTTGCGAGAGCGTCCGGGTCGGGTTCGTGCGGGGGAGCTGCTGCCAGACGCTGCCGAGGTAGCCGTTGACGAGCGCGCCGTTCACGTCGGGGCACGTCGCCTCGAGGAATTGCGGCGAGAGGTTTCCGCCCGTGAGGATGAGACGCTGCGGGAGCTGAAGCTGACGGAACTCCTTGACGATGGTGTTCCCGGCGGGCGTCACCGTCCACATCCACAGAGCCTGAGCGTTCGAGTTCTTCACCTTGGCGAGCTCTGCCGCGAAGCTCGTCGCAGTCGGAGAAAAGACGATCGAGTCGGTGATCGTGAAGCCGTACGCTTTCGCGAGCTTTTCGACCTGGCCAACCCCGTCGCGCCCGAACCCGCCGTTGTCGCCCATGAGCGCGATTCGCGTGATCCCGAGACGCTTCAGGTACCGCGCCATGCTGTATGCATAGAGCCGTGAGGTCGGCAGCGCGACAAAGACGTACGGACGCGGCGGCACGACGAGCGGCGTCGGCGGAGAGAGGGCCAGGAACGGCATCTGCGCCTCGGTCGCGAACGGCGCGCTGGCTACCGCTGCAGCTGCGTTGCCCGAGCCGAGGATTGCGACGTACTTCGAGTCCGACGTGAACTTCTGGACGTTCTGGACCCCCTGCGACGGATTCGAGCCGTTGTCGACGATGTCAACGACGAGGCGTCGGCCGTTGATGCCGCCACGAGAGTTCCAGTACTTCACGAGGGCGAGCACGACCTCGCGGTCACCCTGACCGACCACTGCCTGCGCGCCCGTCAGCGGCGTGTCCATACCAATGTAGACCGTTCCACTGAACGCCCCGGAATTCGTCGTGAAGCCTGTCAGGATCGCTACTCCGGACAGAACTCCGAGTAGTGCGAGGATCCTTTTCATCGCTTCGCTCCTTGTCGAGTGATCACCTTTGCGCCGCCGCAGTCGCGTGCGGGCTGTACGACATGGGACGCGGATCGTCGAGGAAATGCCGGTATCCGTCGCGAACGGTTCTCGAGTTCCGGTGCGTGCTTCGCATCATCGAGGATGGGCCGTTTATATCAGGTAGGCTGATTGCACTCAAGGGCCGGTCGGACCGGGACGCGGCCGCCATGCGGGCCGACGGCGATTGGGCGCGACGCGGCTCGCTCGATCGACGGCGCACCCGGACGGTCTCGTGGTGCGCCAGTCAGGTCTATTCGGGAAAGCCCGCTCGCAGCGAGCGGACACACGCCTTGAGCGACGCGAGGAGTGTCGCGCGTTCCTTGGCCCCGAGGTCGGCGAGCATCTCCTCCTCCATCTGCGTCACCGCCGCGTCGCACGCTGCACGAACGCGGCGACCCTTCGCCGTCAGGGTCGCGGGGTAGACCCTCCGATGATTCGGGTGGGGTGCGCGGCGGATGAGCCCCTGCTTCTCGAGCGCGTCGATCACGGCGAGCATCGACTGTGGGGTCATATACGCGCGCCGAGCGAGCTGTGCGTTCGAGAGCGGCTGACCACGGGCCCCGAGCAGACCCAACGTCGTGTACTGGAGGGTCGTCAACCCGTAGGGCCGAACGCGCTCGTTGATCCCGCCCCGGACCGCGCGCTCGAGTCGAGCGATCACGTAGCTGATCCGCGGCTCGAGCGATTGCTGGCCGTCGCTCGAGCTGTCGACGACCTGGGTCATCCGACGCGGATCCTCGCACAGACGATCCACCCCACGGTTGAGGAGCGGCTTCGCCTCGACTGCATCAGGAGGTCATGCCCGAAGTCTGACCACCGCTCGCCGTAATGATCTGCCCCTGGACGAAGTTCGACCATGGTGAGCAGAGGAAGAAGATTGGCCCCGCGGCGTCCTCGGGCGTCGCGGCACGACCAAGTGGGATGATCGTCGGTGCGAGCTGGCGCATCTTCTCCGGGATGCCGAGCGGGATCTCTACACCGTCCTTCACGAACGCCTCGGCCCCGCCGTCGGCCGCTGCGGTGAGGCGCGTCTCCACGAACCCGAACGCCACGGCGTTCACGTTCACCTTGAACGGGCCCCACTCGCGGGCGATCGTCTTCGTCAACCCGACGAGCCCCGCCTTCGCGGCGGAGTAGTTCGCCTGCCCGACGTTGCCCTGCGTGCCCGAGATCGAGGTCACGTTCACGACCTTGCGAAACACCTCGCGCCCGGCCTCCCGGTCCTCCTTGCCTGCATCGCGCAGGAAGGGTGCAGCGGCGCGTAGGAGCCTGAACGGGACGACGGTGTGGATCTCCAGCATCGCGTGAAACTGCTCGTCGGTCATCTTGTGGGCCATGCCGTCCCAGGTGTAGCCGGCGTTGTTCACGAGTATGTCGATCTGACCGAATGCGTCCGCCGCTGCCTCGACCAAGGTCTCCGGGACCCCGTCCTTCGTCAGGTCTCCGCCGACGGCAACCGCCTCGCCTCCGATCTCGGAGGCCGTCTCTGCCGCGAGGTCACCGTCGAGGTCGGCGACCAGGACGCGCGCGCCGTGAGCGGCCAGAAGCCGGGCTGCGGCGCGGCCGATACCCCGCGCGGCCCCGGTCACGATCGCGGCCTTGCCGTCCAGGACTGCTCCCATGGTTCCTCCTCGCTTCACCAGAATCAGGTTGCCTGATATATCACCTGGAGGCGCGCCTCGGGCCGGTAGCCGACGAACGCTCCCTCTCCTCTACCTCCGCGCAGCACCGCTGGGCGGCGCCCGCGCTCGGAGGTCGTGAGCACGGGCGCCGTTGTCGCCCTGCGGCAGGCGCGCCGCCGGGGGCCGCTTGGGAGGGCGCGGCGCCGACGGCGACTCTCGGTCTATGGAGATTTTCGCCCTACTGGTTGACCCCTGGATCGAACGGGCCGTTGTTGCCGGATAGCGGGAGCGGCTGATACTGCACGAACGCGGCCGGGTCGAGGCTCAGGCCGTTCGCGAAGTCCTGCAGCTTCTGGGGCTGCGCGACCGAGTCCCACCGGCCGCTCTCGACGCGGTGGCGAACGGCCTCCACCCCGGCGACGATCTCCGAGGTGGAGAACGCGCAGTGGCCGAAACGGTCGACGTACGCCTGACGCAGGAGACTGTTGTTGCCGGCGGCTCGGACGGTGGCCGCGTAGTCGCTCTCCATCTCCACGGGCACGAGCGGGTCGTGGATCGTGTGCAGGTCGAGCTCCGGAACCTGAAGCCGCCCCGTTGGCACCGACGTCTGCTGCAGCGATCCGATCGCGGCCGGGTCGGCCGGGATGTCCGCGCCCGCGGTAAGCGCGGCGAGATCCGCCTTCAGATCGAGCCCGGCCGCCCGGTAGAGCGAGCGAACCGTGTTCGCGTACGGAGAGTGGTCGAGGAGCGACGCGAAGTCCTCGCCGAGCGTCCACGACGCGTTGCCCCCGGCCGACATCTCGATCCACGGGCGCGCTGCGTTGACGAACGCGATGATCGGGAAGCCGCCGCCGAACATGCTCTCGAACTGAGCTGCCTCGACCGCTTCCGGGTCGTTGCCGGGCGCCGGGGGCTGCCCCGGGGCCGCGGGAGTCGCGTTGAGGAACGCGAGAGCGAGCGAGAGACGCGCGCGTCCCTCTGGCGTGGTCTGGGCCTGGTTCGCAACGGCTTGCAGCGTGAATCCGGTCGCGATACCGGCTCCGAAGTTCGGGTAGAAGTTGACAAGCTGGATCGGCGCCGTCGCGAGCAGCTTCGTGATCACGTACTCGCCGTCGAGCTGGTAGTTGTTGAGCTCGATCCCGCCTGCGACGATGCCGCACGTCGTCAGCGCGCCGTCGATGCGCCCGGCGCCCTGCTCGGCCTCCAACGCGCTGACCAGGCCGCCCATCGAGCTACCGACGGCGATCACACGGTCCGGCGCGTGCGGTAGCGCGGTCGCGGTCGCGGCGTCGATGGTCTCGAACTGGTCGCCGACTGCGCTCTTCAACGCCCACCACGACCCGTTCGGGTCGTAGGACGACCCGGCGAGCGCATAGCCCCGCGCGAGCAAGGCGTCGCGCGACGCGTCGTTGGGCGCGTCTGCGGCGACGAGCGGCCCGAAGCCATGGCTGTACAGGAGGAGCACACCGTTCCAGCCGCTTGGCACGTCGGCGATCCAGGTCGCGCCGTCTGCGAGCGTGCCGTTGTATTGCATCGTCGCCGCACCTGCGGTCGACGCTGTCGCTGCGGTCGCCGCGAGTACGAGTCCTGCTGCCAGCGTCGCGACACGCACGAGATACCTCGATGTCTTCACATCGACCTCCCTCGTTGTCCACCGGAAGCTCCGGCCCCCGGCGGCGGGATGACCGCGAAGAATAATCCAGAGAATCAGGTCACCTGTCAATTCACCAAATGCGGCTGGATCAGCCGAGCAGCGGAACGGGCATTCAGGTGGCGTCGTCCGCCGCGCCCTCCACGGACCTGCAGATGTAGCCGGCCGGCTCACGGCCCGTGCGCTTCGCGTACGCAGCGCTGACGGCGTCGACGAGCGACCGAGCTGCCTCGGATTCCGCCAGGGCCACGATCGAGCCGCCGAACCCGCCGCCCATCATCCGGGCCCCGATCGCTCCGCACTCGTACGCGAGGTCGACGAGCAGGTCCAGCTCCGGGATCGAGACTTCGAAGTCGTTCCGAAGGCTTTCGTGACCCTCTCGGAAGACGTCTCCGAGGGTCGCCAGATCCGCACCCCCGGGCTGCTCGAGCGCGGCGACACACCGGCGTACCCGATCGTTCTCGGACACGACATGCCGAATCCGCCGGGCCGCGACGTCGTCGACTCCAGCCGCCCGAGCCTCCGACTCGGCCTCCGCCGGCGTCAGAGACTTGGGACGCGCGCGACCGATCGCTGCCAGTCCGCGCTCGAGCTCGGCCCGCCGGTCGGCGTACCCCGAGCGCTCTAGCTGACGCCCGACTCCCGAGTCGATGACGACGATCCCGACCCCCAGGGGTAGCGGCACATATCGATGCTCCTCCGTCTCGCAGTCGAGCAAGAGCGCGTATCCGTGCCGCGCGAGCAGCGACGTCGCCGGGTCCATCAGCCCGCAGGGAACGCCCACTGCGCGATGCTCGGCAGCCTGGGCCAGCCTCGCCAGTTCGAGCGGAGGCAGCTCGAAGTCGGACGCACGGCAGAGGGCGAGGCCAACGCCGACGATCAGGGCGGCAGAGGAGGAAAGCCCGGCTCCGATCGGCACGGTCGCGTCCACCGTCGCCTCGAGGCCGACCGAAGGCCTCCCGCGCTCGTGAAGGAGCTGTGCGACCGCCGCGACGTAGCGGCTCCACCCGGCAAGCTGTGACGTGGGCGCGCCGTCGCTCCTGAGCTCCACCGTCTCCGGGAAGGCGAGCGAGCGCAGCCGGATCGCGTCCGCGGCGGGCCGCCAGGAGACGGTGACGCCGAGGTCGACGGCGACCGCGAGCACCAGCCCGCCGGAGTAGTCCGTGTGCTCCCCGATCAGGTTCACACGGCCGGGCGCGAAGACGACCCGATCCGTCATGGCACGCCGCCGTGGAGACTGGAGACGCTCATTCGCCTCGCAGAAGTCTCCTCGATCGGAGCGGATCCGACCAAAGGAGCGTCCGAAGCTGCACCAGCGTGACTGGGCTTTCCGGAGGCTGCCGGGAGGGCCTAGCGCTTGACCCGAGCGCCGGCGCCCCGCACGAGCGCTTCCACCTCTGCGAGGGTCGCCGCCGAGGTGTCGCCGGGCGTGGTCATCGCGAGCGCGCCGTGGGCGGCGCCGATCTCGACGGCTCGCTGCAGGTCGTGGCTCTCGAGAAGTCCATAGATGAGGCCGGAGGCGAAGCTATCGCCGCCACCGACGCGATCGAGAACTTCCAGCCCCGGGCGTGGCGTGGCCTGGACGAAGCCGGTGGAGGGCGACCACGCGATCGCCGACCAGTCGTTGACGGTGGCGCTGTGGACGGTGCGCAGCGTTGTTGCCACGACGGCAAAGTTGGGGAACTCCCGCGCCGCCTGTTCGATCATCTTCCGAAAGTCAGCGGTGTCGAGATCGCGCAGGTTCTCATCGGTGCCCTCGACCTCGAGCCCGAGGCACGCGGTGAAGTCTTCTTCGTTGCCGATCATCACGTCGATGTGTTGGGCAAGTCGGCGGTTCACGTCCCGCGCGCGCTCGACTCCGCCGACCCCCTGCCACAGGCTGGCCCGGTAGTTGAGGTCGTAGGACACGACGGTGCCGTGACGTGAGGCGGCGTCGACGGCTTCGGCGACGACGTCCGGGGTCGTCTCCGAGAGCCCGGCGAATATCCCGCCCGTATGGAACCAGCGCACCCCCATCGTGCCGAAGAGGTGCTCCCAGTCGACATCGCCCGGTCGCAGCTGCGACGCCGCCGTGTTCCCCCGGTCGGACACCCCCAGAGCGCCCCGGACGCCGAAGCCCCGCTCGGTGAAGTTGAGCCCGTTGCGGACGGTACGACCGATGCCGTCCGAGGCGACCCAGCGGATGAGGATTGTGTCGACCCCTCCCTGCAGGACGAAGTCCTCGAGCAGCCGTCCGACCTCGTTGTCGGCAAAGGCGGTGACGACTGCGGTGCGCTGGCCGAAGCAGCGACGTAGGCCGCGGGCGACGTTGTACTCGCCACCCCCTTCCCAGACCCGGAACTCCCGCGCGTTGCGGATGCGTCCCACCCCCGGGTCGAGGCGGAGCATGATCTCACCGAGCGCGACGACGTCGAACCGACATTCCTCCGCCGGCCGGAGGTCCAGGCTGCTCACGGCTCCTCCCCGGTGCCGAGGCCGACCGCCTCCCGCGCCAGGCGCGTCACGGTGGCGAAGTCACGTGCGGCGATCAGCTCGGACTGGACCATCCAGCTGCCGCCGACCGCCGCCACCGAGGGCAGTGCGAGATAGGAGGCGGCGTTTGCGGCGCTCACACCGCCGGTGGGGATCCAGCGCACGCCGGGGAACGGCCCTTGCAGCGCGCGCAGGAGAGCGACGCCACCGGCCACCTGGGCCGGAAAGAGCTTGAGAAGCTCGAGCCCGTGATCGAGCGCCGCGATCACCTCGGTGGCCGTCGCGACACCGGGAATGACGAGCACGTCCAGCTCCCTGCAGCGCTCGACGACGCGGTGGCTGAAGCCGGGCATGACGATGAATCGAGCGCCTGCCTCGACGGCGAGGTCGACCTGCTCCGGCAGCACCACCGTCCCGGCGCCGACGAGGAGCCTCCTCTCGTCGGCGAGAAGCCGCACTGCGTCCGCGGCCACGTCGGTGCGGAAGGTGACTTCGGCGACCGGCAGGCCTCCCCGGTGAAGGGCCTCTGCCAGCGGTCGTGCGGTCTCGAGCTCCTCGATGACGACGACCGGGATGATCCGGCGGCGCAGAAGTGCGTTCGAGACCTCGTTCTCGGTCACCGGCCGAGCCACCCTCCGTCGACGGGGAGGACGACACCGTGCACGTAGTCGGCGGCTTCGGAGGCGAGGAAGAGAACAGCGCCCGCGATGTCGGCGGCCGTTCCCCATCGTCCGGCCGGAATCCGCTCCAGGATCTGGTTCGAGCGGTTCGGATCGTCTCGCAGCGCCCGCGTGTTGTCGGTCTCGATGTAGCCTGGTGCGACGGCGTTGACGTTGACGCCGTGCGCGGCCCACTCGTTCGCGAAGGCCTTCGTCAGCTGGGCGATCCCACCCTTGCTCGCTGCGTACCCGGGGACGTTGATCCCCCCCTGGAAGGAGAGGAGAGAGGCGATGAAGACGATCTTCCCCGCTCCGCGCTCCAACATGAGCCGGCCGATCTCCCGGGTGAGCACGAATTGCGCCGTCAGGTTCACCTCCAAGACCTCGTCCCAGTCCTCGTCGCCGTGCACGGCCGCCGGGTTTCGCCGGATCGTGCCTGCGTTGTTGACGAGCACGTCGATGGGCGGCCCACCTCGCAGCGCCTCGACGAGGTCGTAGACCGCAGCGCGATCGCCGAAATCGGTCGTGTGCCCACGGAAGCTCCTCCCCCGCTGCGCGATCTCCCTGCCGACAGCGCCTCCGTCGGGCTCGAGGTTGGCGCTGACCCCGATCACGTCTGCACCCGCATCTGCGAACGCGATCGAGATCGCCTCGCCGATGCCGCGACGGCAGCCGGTGACGAGCACGGTCGAGCCCGAGAACGAGCCGGCCGTCACGCGCGACAGTCGACGAGGATCTTCATGACCGCGGCGTCGTCGTCCAGTTCCTCGAACACGAAGGGCAGCCGGTCGAGCGGCTCGACCGCGCTCACCAGACGCTCGAGCGGCAGCGCACCCGCTGCGAGGAGCTCGATCGCCCTCTCGTAGTCCTCCGGCTCGTACACGCGCGCACCGACCATGCGCAGCTCTTTCCAGAAGAAGTCGAACAGCCGTACCGGCTGCGGGTCGGGGAAGATCGCGACGACGACGACTCTGCCCCGGATAGAGGCGAGGCCAGTCATGACGTCGGCGCCCACGGCCGAACCGGAGACTTCGAAGACGACGTCCGCTCCGGCGCCACCCGTTCGCTCGAGGACCGCCGCCTGGGGGTCCGTTGCGGTCGGGTCGACGACGTCGAGCCCGAGGTCGGCGGCGAGCCCGCGTCGGAAGGCGTTGACCTCGCTCAGCGTCACCTCTGCCCCTTCTGCCCCGGCGACGAGGCCCACGAGCAGCCCGATCGGCCCGCCTCCGATCACCACGACGGACTCGTCGGCGACGACCTCACCGCGCCGCACGTCGTGGCAGGCCACTGCCAGTGGCTCGACGAGCGCGGCCAGCTGCAGGTCGACCGTCGGCGGCAGCCGGTGAAGCGTGAAGGCGGGCACGGTCCACGAGCTCTGGAACGCACCGGGGGTATCGATGCCGAGGAACTTGAGCCCGCGGCAGATGTGACTGAAGCCTTTGTCGGCGGGCGTCTCGGCGCGGGTGTCGAGCGGGCGAACGACGACGGGGTCACCGACGGTGTAGCCGTCGACGCCTGGGCCGAGCTCTGCGACGGTGCCCGACATCTCGTGACCGATCACCTGCGGTATGCGAACCCTGTGGTCCATGTGACCGCGGGCGATGTGGACGTCGGTGCCACAGACACCGCAGAACGCAACGTCGAGGCGGACCTCGCCCGCTCCAGGTGACAGCGGCGCGCTCTCGCCGACCGTGAACGTTCCCCGGCCCTCGTAGTAGACCGCCGTCATGCCGTGTCGGCCTCGTCTGCTTCCAGCATGTGCTTGAGCCACTGCTCGCCCTCCGACAGGTGGATGAGGTCGGCGGCGCTCGCTCGCTCGGCGTCGTGGTCGCGGAGCGCCTCGTAGATGTCCCAGTGTCGCTTCTTCGTCGTCTCGATCGCGCCCTGCTCGGTCGCGGAGCGCCAGAGCCTGGCCCGGAGCGTCCCGCCGGAGAGGTGCTGAATCAGCGACGCGAGGGTCGAATTGCCGGAGGCGGTGACGATGATCCGATGGAACTCCTCGTCGGCGGCGATGAAGGCCTGGCTCGTCTCGGCGGCGTCCATCCTCGCAAGGCATTCCTCGAGCGCCGCGTAGCTCTCCTCGGTCAGCCGCGTCGCCGCCATCCCGGTGGCGACCGGCTCGAGGATCCGGCGCACCTGGTGCACCTCGAGGAGCGTCCCCCCCGAAACGAGGTCGCTGACGAACGCCATGCCCGTGAGGAGGAGCTCTGGCTCGAGGCTCGTCACGTAGGTGCCGTCGCCGACCCGCGGCTCGAGGACGCCGATCAATGTCAGCGCGCGGACGGCTTCGCGCAGCGAGTTGCGGGACAGCCCGAGCCGGTCCGCGAGCACCTGTTCCTTCGGGAGCTTCGAGTCCGCGGCGAACTCGCCGGACATGATCAGGTCCTTGATCTTCGCGATCGCCTGGTCAGTGAGTGCGACCATCGGCGTGTTCTCCGGGGCTCGAGTGGTTGTGGGTGACGGAGTCGCCGAGCCGGTAGAGGCGGGCGGGGGTGTCTTCCAGTATGCGGCGCGCGCTGTCGTGTCCGGCGACCGTGGTGACGATCTCCACTGTCTCGCGCCAGACTCTCCGGTAGTCGCCGTTCAGCAGGGAGTACGGCCAGTCGCTTCCCCACATCAGGCGGTCGGGGCCAAAGCACTCGACCGCGACCTCGACCGCGTCTCGCATGTCGCTCCCCGTCCATCCGGCCGAGGTAAGGACGGTGTTGAGACCCGAGATCTTGGCGGCCACGTTGCCGTGCGCCGCCGCGCGCTGCACGAGCGTCGCCCAGTCGGCCATCCGCTGAGTGAGGAGCGGCGGCTTGCCGAGATGATCGATCACGATCGTCAAGTTCGGGAAGCGCTGCGCGAGTTCCGGCACGTCGCCCAGATGGCGCGGGTAGACGCAGACGAGCTCCAGCACCAGCCGGCGGTCCTCGAGCAAGCCGATGCTCTCGAGCACGGTCTCTCGGAGGATCCAGTGCGGATCGTCCTCTTCGTGGATCAGATGACGAATTCCGCGAAGCTTCGGGCGTCGTGCCAGCCGATCGAGGCGTGCGCAGGCCCGTTGGAAGTCCGTGAGGTCGACCCAGGCCGTGACAGCGCCGATCCACGAATTGGCGTCCGCCTGCTCGAACATCGCGTCGGTGTCGGCGTCGGTGCACGCGGCCTGGACGAGGATCGTGCTGTCGATCCCACAGGCATCGAGCTGTGGACGGAGGTCGGCGGGCTCGAACGTTCGCGCGATTGCTGCGTGCGCGGGACGCATCCAGGGCATCGGCTCGCGCTCGAGATTCCAGAAGTGGTGGTGGGTGTCGACGATCACGGGTCGTATCGCTCAGGAGGTGGCGGAGAGTCGGAGCCCCCGGCGAGGAGGCGACGCCGGGGGCTCCTGGTGCGTCATCAGGAGGAGGATGACGCTCTTCCGCTGCGGCTAGCCGAACTTCGCAGCGTTGGCCTTCGTGACGAACGCGGTCCCCGTATCGACGTTCTTCGGGACCTTCTTGCCCCTCACTGCCCTGTAGAGCGTTGCGATCCCGAGCGAGCCGATCTTCGCCGGGAACTGCGCGACGCTTCCGGTCTCGGTGCCCGCCTTGATCTGCGCGACCTCGTCCGGGAGAGCGTCGAAGCCGACGACGATGATGTCCCCCGAGGAGATCCCGGCGTTCTTGACCGACTGGATCGCACCGAGGATCGGCGGCCCACAAGCGCCGTAGATCGCGGTCAGGTTCTGATTCGCGGTCAACATGGTCTGGGCGGCCGCTGCGCCCTTTGTCTGATCGCAGTCCGTCCGCAGCTTCGAGACGACCTTGATCTTGCTCCTCAGGGCGCCGAGCCCGGCGAGCATGCCGGTAACCCGAGCGTCGAGAGCGGGAACGCCGGGGACCCCCTCGAGGATGCCCAGTGTGTCCCCCGCCTTCAGCTTCGTGGCGAGAAACTTGCCGGCGAGCACGCCGCCCTTGCGGTTGTTCGTCGCGACGACGGAAGTCTTGCCCTTCCACGTCGGGATGTCGTTGTCCATCAACACGACTTTGACGCCTGCCTTGCGCGCCTTGTTGAGGGCGGGCACGACAGCGGCGCTCGTCGGCGTGATCGCGATGCCCTTCACTCCCTGCGCAACCATGTTCTGGATCGCAGCGATCTCTCCCGCGTCATCCGTACCGCTCTTGCCCTGGCCGAAGATCACTGTCGCACCGGGGGTAGCCGCGTCCCACTTCTTCGCGGCGTTCTCGAGTGTGAAGAAGAAGTCGACGGGGAACTTGGTAATGAAGCCGAGCTTCACGGGGGTCGCCTCGTCCTTGCTCGGTGTCGCCACTGCCGTCGCAGCGAGCACCGCGGTCGCGGCGAGGACGGTCGCGAAGACCGTGCCCGCGAACAGCCTGTTCTTCCACATCGTGCGTCCTTTCGTCAGGCAAACAGGATTGGCACCGGTACTTGGGTCCGCATTGACGTCGTCTCCGCTGCCCTGCAGTGGCTGCGGAAGTGCCGGCCGCGTGCGCCCCGTCGGGCCAACCGCGGCCAGCGCCCTAGCATCCGCTCACTCACCACCTCCCACGATCAACGAGACGATCTCCGTGTAGGTCTCCGAGGACGGGACGAGCTCGCCGACCTTCCGCCCGCGTCGGAGCACGACGGCGCGGTCGGCGATCTCCATCACGTGATCCATGGCGTGCGAAACCACGATCACGGCCCGGTTCTCGGTCCGAAGCCGGAGAATCAGGTCGAGCACGCGGCGCGACTCGCGCACGCCGAGCGCGGCGGTGGGCTCGTCGAGGATCACAACCTTCGCAGCAAACGCGGCGGCCCTGCTCAGGGCCACCGCTTGCCGCTGTCCCCCCGACATCAGCCCGACGGTCGTATGGAAGTCCGGCAGCGACACCTGGAGCCTCTCGAGCACCTCTCGGGTCGACTCCGTCATCCGCTTGCGCTTCAGGAACCGGAGCGACCGCGGCACCCAGGCCGGCCCGGCGAGCTCGCGGCCGGCGTAGAAGTTGTCGGTGGGGCGGAGGTTGTCGAAGAGCGCGAGGTCCTGGTAGACGGTCTCGACGCCGAGTGCGCGCGCATCGGACGGCGCGTGGATCGCGACCGGAACGCCGTCCATCTCGACAGACCCGCTGTCGAGCCGGTGGACGCCGCTCAGGCACTTGATCAGCGTCGACTTGCCGGCGCCGTTGTCGCCGAGAAGCGCGAGTACCTCGCCGTAGTGGACGTCGAGCGAGATGCCGTCGAGAGCGACGACGGCACCGAAGCGCTTGTGGGCATCGTTGAGGGTGAGCGCAGGCGTGTCCGCCCTGGTCGCGTCCATCGGTGTATCCAGGAGCGTCGTCATCCCTGGCGCACCGCCTGCGCGACCTGCACCCGAGCCTCGATTGCACGGCGCAGCACGTCGGCCTCGACTGCGAGAAGCACGACGAGGCCGATCGCCATCAGCTGGTAGAAGGCGTCGACGTTGTGGAGGTTGAGCGCGTTCCGGATGACGCCGATCGTGAAGGCTCCGACGAGCGCATTGGCAACGCTCCCTCGCCCGCCCGCGAAGGCGGCGCCACCGATGATCACCGCCGCGATCGAGTCGAGTTCGGCGAGATCACCCGCTGTGGGTGAGCCCGCGTCGATCAGGCCGGCGGTGATCAGCCCGCCGACGCCGGCGGCGAGCCCGCTCAGGACGTAGACCGTGACGAGCACGCGCCGGGTCGGGATGCTCGCACGCCGAGCCGCTTCCTCGTTCCCGCCGACCGCGTACAGCCAGCGCCCCCAGACCATCCTGGTCGTCAGCACGAAGCACGCGAGAGCGAGTCCGATGACGACGAAGATCGAGTAGGGAATCCAGTTGATCGAGCCCCCTCCGATCGTCTGCACGATCGGTGGCATGCCGGAGATCAGTGTTCCATCCGAGGCCCAGAGCGCAATCCCGCGGACGATGCTCAGCGTTGCGAGCGTCACGATGAAGGCGTGCGGCACACGGCCGTAGACGAAGACGAGGCCGTTGACGGCGCCGACCGCGAGCCCGGTGCCGAGGATCGCGGCGATCACGAGCACGCTCGAGCCCGTGTCCTCGTAGACGATCGCACCGACAACGCCCGAGAGCGCGATCGTGGCACCGACGGAGAGGTCGATGCCCCGCGTCACGATCACGAGCAGCTGACCGAGGGCGAGCACGGCGATGACCGACGTCTGGGAGAAGACGTTGCCGAGGTTGCGGGTCGTCAGGAAGACAGGAGTCGTGAACCCGACGACCAGGACCAGGAGGACCAGGATCAGCGCAGGGCCGGTGCGGAGCGACCAGAGCCCGGCCTGGAGGAGCCCGTACCGATCGAGCACTCCGGATCCGCCCGGTGCCTTGGACGTCTCGCTCAGGGCCACCATCATCCTCCTCCAGCGACGACCGCGGCAACCGCCCCGTCCGACCAGACGGGCCCGTTCGGGAACGCGTACTCGTCGAGCGACTCGGGACGTATCTCGATGCTGTAGCCGGGTGCAGCCGGCGCGACATAGCGGCCGTCGCGAACGATCGCGGGGTCGCGGAAGTGCTCGTGAAGGTGGTCGACCCACTCCACGACGCGGTTCTCCGTCGAGCCGCTGACCGCGATGTAGTCGAAGAACGCGAGGTGCTGGACGTACTCGCACAGTCCGACACCGCCGGCGTGGGGGCACACGGGAACGTCGAACTTGGCGGCCAGGAGAAGGATCGCGATCGCCTCGTTGACGCCGCCGATCCGGCACGCGTCGAGCTGGCAGAAGTCGATCGCCTCGGCCTGGAACAGCTGCTTGAAGATGATGCGATTCTGGACGTGCTCGCCGGTCGCGACGCGGACGGGCGCGATGGCGCGCCGAATCCGGGCATGCCCGAGCACGTCGTCGGGGCTCGTCGGTTCCTCGATCCACCACGGTTCGTGAGCGGAGAGAGTGCGCATCGATTCGATCGCCTCGTCCACACCCCACACCTGGTTCGCGTCCATCATCAGGATGCCGTTCGGCCCGAGCTCTCCTCGGATCAGAGCGGCGCGGCGGTCGTCCGACGCGAGATCGCCGCCCACCTTCATCTTCACGTGGGTGAAGCCCGCACCCACGGCTTCGCGAACGAGCGTCTCGACCTTGGCGTCGTCGTAGCCGAGCCAGCCGGCGGACGTTGTGTAGGCGGGGTAGCCCGAGGCGACGATCGCCCTCTCGCGCGTTGCGCTCTCGCGCCGCGCGTCGCGGAGCAGGTCGAGTGCTTCCCCGGGCGTCAGCGCGTCGGTGATGTAGCGGAAGTCGACGCACGCGACGAGATCCTCGGGCGACAGGTCGACGAGCAGCTTCCACAGCGGCTTGCGCTCGATCTTGGCCCACAGGTCCCAGATCGCGTTGACGACGGCGGCGGTGCCGAGGTGGATGACCCCCTTTTCCGGACCGAGCCAGCGGAGTTGGCTGTCGGAGACGAGGCTCCGCCAGAAGCCACTCATGTCGGCGACGATCGCGTCGAGGCTCCGCCCGACGACGAACGGCTCCAGCGCGCGAATCGCAGCGACGCACACCTCGGTACCGCGACCGCTCGTGAACGTCAGCCCGTGCCCTTCGATCCCGTCGTCGGCATCGGTACGCAGCACGACGTAGGCCGCCGAATAGTCCGGATCGGTGTGCATCGCGTCCGACCCGTCGAGCGACTGCGACGTCGGGAACCTCACATCACGAGCCTCCAGACCGACGATGAGCGGAAGCCCGTTCATCCCCAGATACACCCGATGTTTGCCGCCGATTTCAGGGTGCTTACCCCGGTCATAGCCCGATACTAGGCATAAAGATCGGATCTTTACAAGTCTTGTCTTGCGCGTCGGCTCGGCGCCGGGGTCAGGTGCTCGGTCACGCCCCGCCCGTGCGCCAGGAGGCGCGCGCTCGGGCGGGACGCTCCCCAGGGCCAAAGGCGACCACGCTCGTCTCAGGCTCGAGCGTGCCGGGTCTGCGCCTCACCACGAGGTCGCTGCTAGAGCGCAAGGCCGGACTCGCGGTCGAAGAAGTGGAGCGCGCGCTCGTAGACGGCGACCTCGATCGAATCGCCCTCGCGAACTCGGGTATCCGCGCTGAAGCGCCCGACGAGGGTCGCGTGCGCGGGGACACCCTCCGCGAGATGCTCCAGCGTGCGGTCGTCGCCGACGTCCTCCGCCAGCTCGCGGACCTCGTCGGTCACGGCCGGTCGCGCAGCGATGGAGAAGTGCACGAGCATCTCCGACCCGAGCGCCTCGCGAAGCTCTGCGTCTCCGCGCAGCCGCGGATGGTGGTCGCCGTCGACGAGCGCGGCGTCCTCCAGGCTCTCGGGGCGGATGCCGAGGACGATCGAGCGGTTCTCGTAGGCAGGGAGCTGCGGGTGCGCGGCAAGGGTCTCCTGGGCAAGCACGAACCGCGCCTCACCGACCACGATCTCGAAGGAGCCGTTGCGGCGCTCGACGGCTGCCTCCAGCATGTTCATCGCCGGACTACCGATGAAGCCCCCCACGAACATGTTCAACGGCCGGTGATAGAGATCTTCGGGCGAGGCGACCTGTTGTAGCTCGCCCTTCCGCATGACCGCGACGCGGTGACCCATCGTCATCGCCTCGACCTGGTCGTGCGTGACGTACAGCGTCGTGACTCCGAGATTGGTCTGGATCTTCTTGATGTCGGCGCGCATCTTGACGCGCAGCTTCGCGTCGAGGTTGGAGAGTGGTTCGTCCATCAGGAACGCCTGCGGCTCGCGAACGATCGCACGGCCCATCGCGACGCGCTGCCGCTGGCCACCTGAGAGTGCACGCGGCTTCTTCTTCAGCAGCGCCACGAGGCCGAGAATGCGGGCCGCCTCCTCGACCCGTCGACGGATCTCGTCCTTCGGCACCTTCTTGATCCTCAGCGCGAACGCGATGTTGTCGTACGCCGTCAGGTGCGGGTAGAGCGCGTAGCTTTGGAAGACCATTGCGATGTCGCGGCTCTTCGGCGAGAGGCCGTTGACGACGCGCTCGCCGATCCGGACGACCCCGTCTGTGATGTCCTCGAGGCCCGCCAGCATGCGCAGCGCGGTCGTCTTGCCGCACCCGGATGGGCCTACGAGCACCATGAACTCGCCGTCCTCGATCGCGAGGTCGAGCTTGTCGAGGGCGCGCGTCCCGTCGCCGTAGACCTTCGATGCTGCCTCGAAAGCCACCCTCGCCACGGCTACTGCTTCACCGCCCCGCCGAGTGTCCCGCGCACCAGCGCGCGCTGGGAGAGGAGGAAGACGATCGCGACGGGGATGACCGCGAGCAGGGTCGCGAGCGCGAGCTCCGGCTTGAAGATGTTGACCGACTGGCCGCCGCCGCCGACTGCCGGGTTGAACGACGGCGTCGAGGCGAGCAGATTCGAGAGGCCGACCGTGATCGGGTACTGGTTCGAATCGGCCAGCACGACATACGGCAGGAAGAAGTTGTTCCAGTTGGCGACGAAGCTGAAAAAGAAGACGAGCGCGACGACGGGCTTCGCCAGCGGCAGCGCGACCCGGCGGAACGTCAGCCACTCGCCGCAGCCGTCGACGCGGGCCGCGTCGAGGAGCTCGGACGGGATCGAGGTCGCGTAGTAGATGTACGCGAGGTAGATACCGAAGGGGAAGAACGAGAAGGGAAGAATCACCGAGAAGACGCTGCCGATCAGGTGGAGGGCGTTGAGCTCGAGGAAGATCGGCAGGACGAGGGACGCCGCAGGCATGATCATCACGACGAGCGTCAGGGTCAGGATCAGCTTCCGACCCCAGAACTTGCCGAGCGCGAGGCCGTAGCCGGCCGGGATCGAGATCGCCAGCGTGATGGCGGTCGCGCTCAGGGAGTAGATGAGCGTGTTGGCGATCCAGCGCCGGTAGAGGTGGTCGCTGTACGCGTCCAGGTGGTTCCATGCCTGCGCCACGTTGTGGAAGCTGCCGAACGAGAACGGGCTGCTCGTGACGAGCGCGTTGTCGCTCTTCGTCGGCGCGAGGATGAGCCAGAGGACGGGTGCGATGAAGAAGATCGCGAACACGAGGAGGATCGCCATTCGCGCGCCGAGACCGAGCAGACGGATCCCCATCAGTCCTCCGCCCTGAAGAGGCCGCTGCGCGTGACGATCACCACCGCGCCGAGCAGGCCGATCATGAGCAGGTCGACGGCGATGGCGGCGGCGCCATTGAAGTCCGCGTACCGGAAGGCCAGCTGGTAGGCCAGCTGGTTCGTCGACCACGTGTCGGAGACGAGACCGAAGCTGGCATGTTGCACGATCTCGGGCTCGACGAAGAGTTGCGTGCCTAACGCAAACGAGAGGATCAACATGTACGCGATCCACTTGCGGATCAGCGGCAGCTTCAGTCGGAACGCGATTGTGAACGGCCCGGCGCCGTCGATCCGAGCCGCCTCCTCGAGGTCGGGCGGGATCGTGTTCAACGCGCCGTACATGACGACGATCCAGCCGCCGGCGCCGGTCCAGAAGGCGATCATCGCGAAGATGTAGGGCAGGTTCCCGGGTGCGATCGACTGGGCGAAGATGCTCGCCCCGAGCAGGTCTCGCAACAGGAAGGCGCCGGGGCTGACGGTCGGGTCGAGCATGAAGAGCCAGATCACGACGGCCGCAGCACCGGCCAGGGCGCCCGGGATGTAGAAGAGGAAGCGGTAGGTCGCCGACACACGGTTCGCGCGTCCGTGGAGGAGCAGCGCCAGGCCGACGACGAACACCATCAGTGCGCCGAGCCAGACGACCGTGTACACGAGGATGTGCTTGAACGCGGGGATGAAGCGGAAGTCGTCGTACGTTCGCGTGAAGTTGTCGACGCCGGCCCAGCTGCCGTCGACATTCGTGACGGCGAGCTCGAGCGCGTAGATCGTCGGCGCGATGCCGAAGACGATCAGGAACGGCAGGTACGGCAGGACGAAGGGCAGGCCGCGCGGGATGTGGAGGCCACGCGTTCGCGTGGCCTCCACGTGCTCCGAAGTCCCGGCAGACGAGCTCAAGTCGCTATTTGTTCACGACCTTGTACCCGGCCGCCTTCGCATTGTTCGAGAGACCCTCGCCGAGCGCGGGCAGCTGGTCGCTGAGCGCCTTGCCCGCGACGAGCTGCGTGACGACGCTGGTCGACCAGATGGGCTGGTCCGGATAGGTGACCATGCTCCACCCCTTCCAGACGAGTCCTGCGGCCGCCTTCATCGCCGCTCCGGGCGGGGCCGCAAAGTACGTGTCCTTGTTCAGGCTCTTCAGCCACATGGTGGCGACGGGGCCGTAGGACGGGAATCCCGGCGAGAGCGCTCCCGGCTTCGACTTGACCGCCCGCGATGTCGTGGCGAACTTCACGAAGTCGATCGCGGCCGCAACGTTCTTCGTGTGCTTCGAGACGATCCACGGGCCGCCGCCTACCTGGCCGGTCGTGGGGGCCTCGTTCTTCCAACGCAGCGGCAAGGCGGCCGTCATCTCGCCGGCCGGCACCTTGAGCGTTCCGCCGAAAATGTCCTTCGCGTACCAGGTTGGCCCGGGCATGAGCAGGATCTTGTCGTTGTCGCCGCCGTACTTCTGGGCAAATGCCGGCGTGAAGACGCTCTCCGGGGGAACCACGCCGCTCTTGATCAGCGGATCGAGCAGGGTCGCCATGCGCGTGCAGTGAACGTCCGCCGAGTTGATACGAACGGTCTTCGGCGCGACGACTTGCGAGATCGGGCATCGGTCCGGCCACAGGTAGAGCCAGTGGCTGAACGACTCGCCCATGTTGCCGATGATGTAGCCGGGATGCTCCTTGGCGACCTTCGCGCCGAGCGCGGCCCACTGCTGCCACGTCGTCGGAACCTTGTAGCCGAACTGGCCCATCAGCTTCTTGTTGACGTAGAGCACCTCCTGGGCGAGGTTGTCCTGCAGGCAGACGAGACGACCGTTGACCGTGCACTGCGCGAGCGAAGGCGCGGGCCAGCCCTTGAGGAGCGACGCCGGGAACACGCCCTTCAGGTTCAGGGCGAAATCGAACGGCGGCTGTGCCATCCAGACCGGGTCGTTGGCCTGCTCGCTGAAGACGACGTCCGGCCAGCCCTTGCCCGTGCGGTTCCACAGCTGGATCTTCGTCTGCATCGTCGTCGCGCCGTTGCCGTCGCCGTCGTAGGTGACGACGTTCACCTTCACCTTCGGGTGCGTCTTCACGTAGAGCTTCGCCACCGGAAGCCGGACGGCGTCGACCCAGACGGTAATCGAGCCGGAGGCTTTCTCCGAGCTTGCACCGCCAGTTGAGGCAGCGACCAGCGCGCCTGTCGTCGCCGCGACCGCGACGAGCGACGCCGGCACGAGCCACCGACGCTTGAGCTTCATGTGCGCTCCTTTCATCGAGTTGTTCACGACCTTCAGGCGTGCGTTCCGGCACGGGCTTCGTGGACGACGTGTGGAAGCGCGATGCCAGGCTCCGCCGGCGCGTGAACGAGACCGTCCGGACTGACGCGCGATTCGCGCCTCACCGGGTTGGACGTCACGAGCGACTCGTAGTAGGTGCAGTTCGGGATCGCCATGCAGAGGTGCACCGCCGGCTCGGTCGGGCCGTGCACCTCGGCCCGGAGCCGGAACGAATCGGCGAGGTGTGCGATCCGCATGGCGCCGGTGATGCCGCCACGGTGGTTCGCACTCGTCCTGACGTACGTGGCGCAACCCGAAGCGATGAAGTCGGCCGTGTTCAGGTGGCTCCCGTCAGACGTCTCCCCCACCAGCAGCGGCACCTCCACACGCTCCGCGAGCCAGCGATACGCGGTCACGCTGAACTCGCGCATCGGCTCCTCGTACCAGCGGTAGCGGGCCTCCGCGAGCGCGTCGCCGAGGTAGACCGCGCTCGGAAGGTCGAAGCCCGCCGAGCCGTCGTACATCAGGTCGACGTCCGGCCCGACGTGCGCCCGGACGCGCTGACAGAGGTCGGCGTCGGCGCGCGCATCACCCCAGGCGTGGAGTTTGATCGCCGTGAAGCCGAGCTCGAGGCACTGGTCGACCACCTCCAGGTACTCCTCGGCCGTCGAGAACGTGACGGTGGACGCGTAGGCGGGAATCGACTCGCGGAACGTCCCGAGCAGACGATGCACCGGTACGTCCAGCACTCGCCCCTCGAGATCCCACAGAGCGACGTCGACGACGCCGAACAGCCAGATCGGGAACTCCTCCGTCCGGTCGAGCTCCCACAGCCGGTGCCAGAGCCACTCCCGCCGATCGGCCCGTTCTCCGACGAGTTCCGGCCGGAGGACGCGGTCGACGATGTCGTCGAGCATCGGGCCACTCCACTCGTGGTAGGCCTCGCCGACCGCGCCCTCGTCCGTCGTGATGCGTAGCACCGCGGTCGTTCGTGCCTGGGCCGAACCGCGGAGACCTCTTCGCCACGCGAAGGGCGGGGTTACCGCTGGGAGGGAGATCAGCTCGACATCGACAGCCGCGACGCGCATCGCGAATGATCATCATACGAATGATCAGCAGTTGTCAAGCGAATCGTTTCGATTTCTTCCTCTCGGCCCAGGCGGAGTAGATGTGCTTGGAAATGAGCTCGCCGGCTGCCTCGCCGTCGCGTGCTGCCAGGGCATCGTAGATCGCTCGGTGTGCGTCCACCGTTCGCTTCAGCGCCGCACGCGAGGCCGCCGAGGCAAGCGGCGGCGTGACTCCGCCATGCGCATGGATCGTGCGCACGATCGTGAGCCCGACCTCGTTGCCGGAGGCCCTCATCACGATGGCGTGGAACGTGTTGTCGAGCGCCCGGAATCGCTCGTAGTCGTCGTACGTCGCCTTCATCCGCTCGACGTTCTCCGCGAGCGCCGCGAGCTCGCCTTCGGTCAGTCGAGTAGCCGCCGCCCGCGCCATCTCCTGCTCGAGAACGCGGCGCACCGTGATCAGGTCATCGAGGAGGGACATGTCATGGTCGTAGACGAGCGCGATCCGGATCACCGCCGGGTCGAGCAGGTTCCACGAATCGCGCCGCTGCACCGTCGTTCCGCGCCCCTGCTCGACACGGACGAGTCCCCGCTCCTCGAGCTGCTTGAGACCTTCGCGGATCACCGTACGGCTGAAGCCGAACTGCTCGCAGAGCACCGGCTCGGTTGGGAGGACGCTCCCCTCGGGAAATGCGCCTCCGATGATCCGCTGCGCGAGCTCCTCGAGCACGATGGAGGCGAGGCGCGCGGGCCGCCGCGATCCTGTCCCGTCCAGCACGAGCGAGACGCCGGGCGGAGTACGGACTTTGTCCACGCGAAACATCATATGTTCTGATCCGGTGGGCACCATCCCCCAACGTCAAGTGCCGAACGGAGGCGTCGCCTTGAGCGAGCTCTCGTTGGGGTGTGCGCAGCTGGGCAACCTCTATCGCGAGGTCACCGACGGCGAGGCGCAGGCAACGGTCCTGTCCGCCTGGGAGCTGGGGGTTCGCTACTTCGACACCGCGCCCCACTACGGGCTCGGCCTGTCGGAACGACGCCTCGGCGCGGCCTTGGCGTCCCGCCGGCGCGATGCGTACGTCATCTCCTCGAAGGTCGGGCGGCTGCTCGAGCCCATCCGGAACCCCGGCGGAGGGCTGGACGACGGCGGCTACCTCGTGCCCGCCACGCACCGTCGGGTGTGGGACTTCAGCCGCGACGGGATACGTCGCTCGCTCACGGAGAGCCTCGAGCGACTCGGCCTCGATCGGGTCGACATCGTCTACCTCCACGACCCGGACGAGCACTGGGCGGAAGTGCTCGAGACCGGATACCCGACGCTCGCCGAACTACGCGACCAGGGCGTCGTGAACGCGATCGGCGCAGGAATGAACCAGGCGTCGATGCTCGCCGACCTCGTACGTGAGACGGACGTCGACGTGGTGATGCTTGCGGGGCGCTACACGCTTCTCGAGCAAGACAGCCTCGACGACCTCCTGCCGCTCTGCGAGGAGCGCCGCGTCGGCATCGTCGCCGCGGGTGTCTTCAACAGCGGCCTCCTCGCTCGCCCGCAGCCTCCGAGCGAGGCGAAGTACGACTACGAGACGGCTCCGCCGGAACTCCTCGACCGAGCTCGGAGGATCGCCGCCATCTGCGATCGTCATGGAACGTCCTTGCCCGCGGCTGCGATCGCGTTCCCGCTTGCCCACCCCGCGGTCGTCAGTGTCTGCCTGGGCGCCCGGTCGTCGAAGCAGGTGCAAAGGAACGTCGGCCTCCACGGCGAGCCGATTCCCGCTGACCTCTGGTCGGAGCTGAAGGCGACGAGGCTCCTCCGAGCGGACGCGCCCGTGCCCACGTCTGCTCAGGATCAGGCCGCTGCTCGACCCGAGGCCTGAGGAGGTGGGCGTCTGTGGGATACGCAGCCGGCTGTCGGTCTACGTCGCCGCAGCGCGGTCGCATCCGCTACCGGTCAGCGCAGGAAGCTCGGAAGCTCGCCCTCGTACCCCGACGACGCGGCGGGTCGCGGGGTCGAGGCGCTCGCGCGGGTGCTCGGGAAGGACGGCGTGAACGACGCTCGCCGCGCCCCACCGAGACCGGTCGCCACGACCGTCACCCACACCTGGCCAGCGAGCCGCTCGTCGACCGTCGCGCCGAAGATGATGTTCGTGTCGTCCGTGGCCGCCTGACGCACGACCTCGGCTGCCTCGTTGACCTCGAGCAACGTCAGGTCCTCGCCACCCGCGATCGAGAGGAGGATCCCGCGTGCTCCGACGATCTCGGTGTCGATCAGCGGCGAGCGCAGAGCCCGCTCGGCAGCCTCGCGCGCACGGCCGTCGGTCGCCTCCGAGTAGCCGATCCCCATCAGCGCCGTCCCCGCGTCGGTCATCACCGTGCGGACGTCCGCGAAGTCGAGGTTGATCAGGCCGGGCATCGTGATCAGGTCGCAGATGCCCTGGACGCCCTGACGCAGCACGTCGTCGGCGATGCGGAAGGCGTCGACCATCGAGGTCGACCGGTCGAGAACCTCGAGCAGCCGGTCGTTGGGGATCACGATCACGGTGTCGCAGGCGGCGCGAAGCGCGTCGACGCCCGACTCGGCGGCGACACGCCGCCGGGTGCCTTCGAACTTGAACGGGGTGGTGACGATCCCGACCGTGAGCGCCCCGAGCTCCCGCGCGATCCGCGCCACGACCGGCGCGGCGCCGGTGCCGGTGCCGCCGCCCTCGCCGGCGGTGACGAAGACCATGTCGCTCCCGCGCAGCGCGGCGCGGACATGGTCGAAGCCCTCCTCGGCCGCGCGGCGCCCCGTCTCCGGGTCGGCGCCGGAGCCCAGACCCTGCGTGATCGACTGGCCGATGTGGATCTTGGCCGGCGCGTCCGACAGGTCGAGCTGCTGGGCGTCGGTGTTCACGGCGACGAAGTCGACCTGGGCGATGCCCGCGTCCATCATCCGGTTGACCGCGTTGATCCCGGCACCGCCGACCCCGACCACGCGGATGACCGCGAGGTAGGAGGCGACGTCGCCCGCGACGTGCAGGCGCGGCGCGCTCTCCGGCATCGGCGTGACGAAGCGGCTCGCGGGCGGAGCGTACGGCTCGACCACGGGCACGGGCTCGACCACGGGGAGCGGCGCCTCCTCGACGGGCGCCGGCGTCGCCACCGGCTCCCGCGCCGGCTCGGGCCGACGAACGGCGGACGGCGTCGCAGGCGCGACGGGCTCCGGTGGTGTCCGCGGCGCGGGCGCCGCGGGACGTCCGGCTTCGAAGTCGTAGACGTGCTCGACCGTCGCCTCGAGGGTGACGTCCTCGGGAGCGATCGGGAGCTCGGGCTGGACGGGCTGCGCGGGCTCGAGCCGGCGCGGCGGCTCCGGTTCCGGGTCGGCCGGCCGGTGCTCGCCGGCGGCCTCCTCGGGCTCCGGCTGGCCCTGCTGTGCACGCTGCGCCGCCTCGGTTGCCCGGAACAGCTCGGCGAGCGGGCCCTCACGCATGCTTGCGCGCTTGCGCGCCATCCTCGGCCTCCTTCGCGGCGACGACCTCGCGCGCGAGCTCGCGGTACGCGTCCGCCGCAGCGCCGGTCGGGTCGTACTTGAGGACGGAGCTGCCCTTCACGGGCGCCTCCGCATATCGGACGGTCTTCCTGATCCGCGTACGGTAGACGAGGTCTCCGAAGTTCTCCTCGAGGATCTCGATCGCCTCGCGCGAGTGGAGCGTCCGCCCGTCGAACATCGTGGGGACGATGCCCTCCACGGCGACGTGCGGATTGAGGTTCTCGCGCACCATCGCGAGCGTGTTCTCGAGCTGCACGAGCCCGCGCAGCGAGAGGTACTCGCACTGCACGGGGACGATCACGCCGGTGGCGGCGACGAACGCGTTGATCGTGAGGAGGCCGAGGGACGGCGGCGTGTCGACCAGCACGAAGTCGTACTGGCCGCGCACCTCTGCGAGCGCCTTCTCGAGCGATCGCTCGCGGCCGATCAGCGCGCTCAGCGCGAGCTCGGCGCCGGCGAGGTCGATCGACGCGACGGCGAGGTCGACCTCGCGCTGCTCGATCACCTCGGAGATCGGCACGCGGTGCACGAGCACGTCGAACATCGAGCGCTCGATCGCGTCGGGGTTCAGCCCCTGACTCATCGTCAGGTTCCCCTGCGGGTCGAGGTCGACGAGCAGCACGCGGTACCCCATCTCGCCGAAGGCGACGCCGAGATTGAGAGTCGTGGTCGTCTTCGCGACTCCGCCCTTCTGGTTCGCGAGCGCGATCACGCGGGTCGCCGCCCGCGTCGCGCCGGAGGTCTCCTCCGCCGGACGGTCGTCCGTCACGGCCTCGTCGCCGACGGGCGGCGTGCGCTCCTGCGCGGGCTCGCTCACGTCGCGCTCGGGGAGGCGCTCGACGCGCTCCGGCTCGGGCACCGCGGCGGGAGCGGGTTTGGGGGGCGACCCTCCGGGTCGCGGCAGGAGACGGATGAGTCCCATGACCACGCCTCGTTCACCGCGGTCCCGTCGACTCCTTCACGGCTCGTCGTCCGTTCGTAGATCGTCCACGAGACGCGCCGCGCGGGCGCGACGCTCCGCCCCGCGCAAGCATGACCCGCCCGCGGCCACCGAGGCGGCCGGGGGCGACCCGGTCTGCCCGTAGCCCCGCCGCCCGTGCGGCGGACGTCGTTTCCGGACGGGCCCAAAGCGGTCAGTCCTCTCCGTCCCAGTAGTCCACCTGCTCGAGCCGCCCGATCACGCCGATGCCGCGCAGCGACACCTTCCCCGAGCGAGGGTAGAACGTGATGTCGCGCGGGTCACGCGTGCCGTAGGCGAGGAGCGACAGCCCCTCGTCGCCCGCGCGGAACGTGTGCGCGAGGCCCGTGCCGGCGGGCCTGGCGACGACGTTCCCGCGCCGGAGCGGGTGCTCCTCGCTCGGGCTGTCGCGCCTCTCGCGAGCCCAGAGCTCGAGCACGCCGCTCCCGTCGGTGACGACGAAGATCTCCTCCTCCGCGCTGTGGCAGTGGGGAGGGTTGAGCAACTTGCCCGGCGCCACCTCGAACGAGCGGAGACCGGTCGCGAACGAGCCAGCCGCCCGGCCGAGGTCGCGGACCGACCGCTCCACGGTCGCCCCGACGCGCGACGCCGGCTCGACCTCGTCCACGTTGACCACGTGCGACGGCCGCGGCGACAGGGGCCCGATCTCCGCCGGGCCGACGGCGGCCTCCCGCTTCCACGGATGATCGTCGGGCTCGCCCGCCAGCACCCACGTCGGCCCAAGCCAGGAGACCCCCGCCCTCGGCAGCAGCGTGTTCCGCGGATAGTGACGCTGGCCGAAGGCAAGCACCTCGAGCCCGTCGGGGCCGGCCAGGAGTGTGTGCGCGTGGACGAGCGCGAGATGCACGAGGCAGTCTCCTGTGCGAACCGGGTAGGCCTCCTCCGTGGAGCCGACGCGTTGGAGCGAGACGCCGGAGCCGTCGAGCACGAAGAAGATCTCCTCCTCCGACCCCTCGAGGTGCAGCGGGGTCGACCAGCTGCCGGCGGGGATGCGGATCCGCTTGACCCCCACGGTCACCGAGGCGTCGCCGGTGAGCGACTGCCAGTCGCCGCAGATATGGCCTTCTTCGCGTCGAACGACCCGGACGTCGTCCCAGTGCGAGATCACGCTCCGATCATGTCACGCGCCAGGGCGTCCCGCAGTCGCGCGACCGCCGCGTCGCCGGCATCACCTCCTTCGACCCTCGCCCATGCCTCCGCCTCTCGGAGAAGGGCGCGGAGCTCCCCGAGCAGCTCGACCGGGCCCGCGTTCGCCCGTCGCATGGACTCGATCCGTTCGAACCGCTCGAGAACGCTCCGTGCCTCCTCCATGAGCCGACGGTAGCCGCACAGCTGTGCCGTGTCCGTGCCGCGTTCGTGCCGTCTGTGTGACCTCGCCTCCCCGGGAAGCGGCGCAGCCGGACACGCTGCCCCACCGGGCGGCCGTCACGAGACCGCCGCGAGGACCAGCTACGAGGCGGCGCGGAGCTGGCCGGGCGCCTCGAGACCGAGAAGCGTGCGGTCGAGCCGCGCGGCGAGCGCCGGCCGGTCGCCGTCGCGGAGCACCGCGACGAGAGCGCGCCGGACGGCCGCGCCGGCGGCGTGATCCGCCTCGCCGCCCTCGGACAGGTCCTCGAGCACCCTGTGCAGCGTCCCGCGGCGCTCGGTGTCGGACTCGAGCAGGACCGCGACGCGCAGGGGCCAGCTGGAGCCGAACAGCGCGGCGAGTGCACCCCGGAGCTGCTCTGACCGGAAGGGCTCGTGCTGGAAGAGGGACAGCTCCCAGCGGTCGAGCGCCTCCGCGAGGGTGGTGTCGGCATCGGCGAGCGAGAGACGAACGAGGAGCTCGGCGGCGAGCGGCCCGCGAAACTCGTCGAGGCGGGTCGGCTCGCCCGGGGGCTGCGTCGCCGCGATCGGCAGCACTGGGCGGATGCCGTACGGCCGTCCGTCGAGGGTCTCGAAGAGCACCGGTCCCGCCGCGAGCGGGGCCGCCGTCGCAAGCCGCAGCGCGCTCACCGCGTCCGCGACCTCGGCGGGGGCGTCGGGAACCTCCTCGTCCGGCGCGAGGGCGGAGCGAAGCTCGAGCACGCAGTAGCGGTCGGCCTCCCGGCCGAATCCCTTCGGCAGCAGCCCCCGCGCCTCCGGCCAGTGCCGGGCGAGCTCGCCGTCGGCCGCGGCCCGGACGCGGATCCCCGGGCCGAGCTCGCGCTGGATCCCCGTCGTCAGCCCGACGAGCGGCGCGACCGCGGCGTAGGCGCGGCTCTCGCCGAACAGCGATTGTTCGAGCTCCGCGTAGCAGCGGTCGAACGCGTCGTCGTCCCAGTCGAAGCCGCCGCACGCCTCCGCGACCCGGACGAGCAGGTCGACGAGCACCGTGCGGAACAGCGCGTCGTCCTCCGTGGGCTCGGGGCCCGCGTGCGCGCGTGCATAGATGGCGGCTGCGCGCTCCCGGTGAAGCTCCTCGAGCGCGATCGTCGCGTCGTCGCGCCCCCGGAGTCGCGAGGCGCGCGCCTCGACGAAGTCGCGCACGAGCGGCCGGTACTCGTACAGCGCCGGCCCCTTGTCGCCGCCGTGCTCCTCGAAGGCGAACGGGAGCGACTCGCCGGCATCCTCGAGCTCGCGGAGCAGATACGCGAACGCGCCGAGCGTGAAGGCACGGAGCGCATGGTGGAGCTGCGGCGCACGGACGCCCATACGCCTCCAGTTACGGGTACGCCGCGGGATTCCTGTCGGGCGAGCGCGCCAGTCGGGCGAGGGCTTCCTCGTCGAGCACGACCGTCCGCCCGCGCCGAAGCTCGACGATTCCCCGTCGCTCGGCGTCGCGCAGCACCCGGTTCACGGTCGCGCGGGACGTTCCCGACAGCGCCGCGATGTCGTCCTGGATCAACGGGATCGCGACCGGCGGGGGGCCCGCGAACACGCGGGCCAGCTCCAGCACCCGTCGCGCGACGCGCGTCTCGGCTCCGACGGTGTAGGCCTCCACGAGCCGTTCGGAGAGGAACGCGACGCGCTCCGACAGGAGCCGCACGAGCACCTCGTCGACGGACGGGTGGCGCCGTGCAAGCCGGCGCAGCTCCGAGCCGCGCACGACCAGGGTCTCGCCGGGCTCGAGCGCGGTCACGGTCGCGCTCCGCTCGCCCTCGGTGATCACCGCCAGCTCCCCGAACGTGTCGCCCGGCCCGCGGATCCCGAGCGCCACCGTGTCTCCGAGCGGCGTGCCGATGCGGACGTCGAAGCGGCCCTTCGCGACCAGGTGGACGGAGTCGGCGGGATCGTGGCGATGGAAGACGACCTCTCCCCGCCGGTACGTGCTGCGCCGCGCGAGCGCGAGGACGGCGCGGACGTCATCCACCGGGATCCCCTCGAACAGCCGCCATTCCATGTTTGTCACAAGCGTTACACAGCGGGCGGCGCAACGGCGAACGACGTGGGGCGCGCGCCCTCGTACCGTCGTCACATGGTCGAACGGTCGAGGCGGAAGAAGGAGGAGGACATGTACGACAGGGCGACACGGATGGTCTTCGCGACGGTCGCGCTCTCCGCGCTCGCGGTGCTGCTCACGGGCCCCGCGCACGCGTACCTCGCGCAGGGAGACGGCGTGAACGCCGTCTCGTCGCAGCAGCGGCAGCAGGCCCAGCTGTCCAAGCCGGGCCCCATCCCCTACCTCAGCCAGGGAGTCGG
>Ga0210142_1000042_pt1 | contig 30103 bp, 37 predicted proteins | sample Goodyear_PhragC__FD_184869 | JGI IMG/M metagenome (GOLD analysis project Ga0210142, IMG submission 184869) | Wetland microbial communities from San Francisco Bay, California, USA, that impact long-term carbon sequestration - Goodyear_PhragC_D2... | ecosystem: Environmental > Aquatic > Marine >...
AGCTCGAGCAGCTTGCAGAGCGCCGTGACGGCGTCGTAGCCCGGGACGACGTCCGGGTACACGAACCCGCCGGTCGAGGCGGCGGCGAGCACGACCCCCTCCCGGGTCGCGGCGCGCGTGAGGTCGCTCAGCGAGGCCGGGGTGCGTACCACCGTCAGGTCCGAGCCCTCGACGAGGTCGTCGACGAGGTCGGTGGCCGTGACCGGCACGGCGATCTCACCCGACTGACCCGAGAGCACGAGCAGTCGCACGACCAGCAGGAGACCGAGATCCGGCGGTACCGGCTCCCCGAGCTCGTCGACGAGCAGGAGCCGCTCGGCGGCCCGATCGAGGACGACCCCGAAGTCCGCGCCGACGCCGGTCACGATCCGCCGGGCGTCGAGCGGCTCGAGCTCGGCCGGTGCGTCCTCGGCGTAGAACCCGCGTGTGCCGATCGCCTCGACCCCCATGGGGCCGAGGACGAGCGGGAGGGTGAAGGTGGCCGCGGAATGGCCGTAGTCGATCGCGATCCGGAAGCGCCGGGCTCGGATGCGCTCGAGGTGGAGCACGTCGAGGATGTCCTGGGCGTAGCTCTCCCGCACCCGCGCCGGGTAGGCGGTCTCCCCCACTTCCGCGAAGGTCGCGCGGCGGAGCTCCTGGCGACCGAAGTGCTTCTCGACCTCCTTCCGCAGCCCATCGGTCATCTGGATGCCAGGCCATTCGAAGACGCGCACCTCGATCAGCTCGGGGTCGAGGTTCGAGCGGCCGACGTGCACGCCCGCCGCAAGGCCCTGCGTCTTCAGCACGTGGCGCGTGACCGCTGCCGGCGAGATCCTCAGGTCAGCGACATGGACCCCAGTCGACGTGAGGCCGGCGATGATCGCGCGCTGGATCATGCGGCACGCGTCCGCGGACGCCCGGCTCGCGACCACCCTGCTCCCGCGGCGCAGCGCGGTGCCGAGCGCGGATGCGAGACGGACTGCGGTCTCGGGCGTCAGGTCGACGTTGACGAGCCCCGTCGCACCGTCCCGGCCGAAGGCGCTCTTCACCGCACGCTTCTCCCAGATGATGCTCTCGTGGATCTGCGCGCCGGTCTCGATCTCCTTGAACGGGTAGATCCGGACGCCCGGGAAGATGCTCGCCTCCTCGCCGACCGTGACCTCGTCGCCGATCGCGACACCCTCGTGGACGCGCACGTGGTCGCGTATGTCGCACGAGCGCCCGAGGATCGCTCCTTCGACCACCGAGCTGCGACCGAGGTACGTCCCCGCGTCGACCACGGTCCTCGCGATGCGCGCGCCTTCTCGCACGATCACGCCCCGGGTGAGCACCGTGTAGGCGCCGATCGAGGCTCCGTCCGAGACACGGCTGTTGACCCCGACGAACGCAGGCCCGACGATCGGCTCGAGCTGGTCGATGTCGACGTCCTCGCTGACCCAGACGTTGCCTCGCAGCCGGAGGCCGGGCACCTCGAGCTGGACGGCGCCGTCGAGTGCGTCGAAGTTCGCCTGGCGGAACTGCTCGAGCGTGCCGACGTCCTGCCAGTACCCGTCGAGCACGTGCCCGTACATCGGCCGCCCCATGTCGAGCAGCAGCGGGAAGAGCTCCTTGGAGAAGTCGAACGGCCGGTCGTCGGGGACGTGTCGAAGCACCTCGGGCTCGAGCACGTAGATCCCCGTGTTGATCGTGTCGGAGAACACCTGGCCCCACGACGGCTTCTCGAGGAAGCGCTCGACGCGGCCGTCCTCGTCCGTGACGACGATCCCGAACTCGAGCGGGTTCTCGACGGACTTGAGCCCGATCGTGACCGCCGCGCCGTTCCGCCGGTGCGCGTCGATCAGGCCGGTGAGGTCGACGTCGCAGAGCGCGTCGCCGGAGATCACGAGAAACGTGTCCGTGAGGCGCTCCTTCGCGAGCGCGACCGAGCCCGCGGTCCCGAGCGGCTGCTCCTCGATCGAATAGTCCATCTCGAGCCCGAGGGACTCGCCGTCGCCGAAGTACGTCCGGATCGCCTGCGGCATGAATGCGAGCGTCACCACGACCTCGGTCAGTCCATGCCGCCGGAGGAGGTCGAGCGCATGCTCCATGCACGGCTTGCCGACGATCGGCACCATCGGCTTCGGCTGGTTCGAGGTGAGCGGACGCAGCCGCGTCCCCTCCCCACCGGCCATCACGACGGCCTTCACCGGCGCACCTCGCGCCGCGCCTTCATGAGGTACTGCCCTGCTGCGACGACCGCCAGCGTGAGGCTGACCCAGAAGAGGGCCAGCGGCCACCACGTGTCACGCTCCGTCACGAGCACGAGCGCCAGCGACGCGTACAGCCCCCATGTCGCCACCTTCCCGAGCAGCGAGACCTCGAAGTCGTATCCGCGCGGCACGACGAGCTTGTACCCGCCGACCAGCAGCACGTCACGCAGCAGGATCACGAGCGCGATCCAGGGGAGCCGGTCGTACGCCACGAGGAGCACGACGCAGACGTCGATCATCAGCCGGTCGGCGAGCGGGTCGGCGACCTTCCCGAAGGCCGACTCGACCCGCCAGCGTCTCGCGAGCCAGCCGTCGAGCTGGTCGGTGATCGCCGCGAGCGCGAAGACGACCCCGGCCGGCCAGCTTGGCCCGTCCTGGTCACGGACGAGCAGCACGACGAAGAGCGGGATCGCCGCGAAGCGGACGATCGTCAGCGCGTTCGGGAGCAGCCGCAGCGGCGCGGCGACCGAGTTCTCGTACGCCATGCCACTAGGTTAGTGTGGCCGGCCGTGACGCGACCGACCAGGCTCCCCGGGTTCGTGAACGCGCACAGCCATGCGTTTCAGCGCGCCCTCCGCGGACGGGCGGCCGGAGCCGACTTCTGGGCCTGGCGCGACGGGATGCTCGAGGAGGCGGCCAGGCAGACGGAGCCCACCGTCCGCGCGTTGTACGCACGCACCTACACGGAGATGCGCGCGGCCGGCTACACCGCCGTCGGCGAGTTCCACTACCTCGGTGCCGAGACCGCGCTCGCAGCAGCCGCCGCGGCGGAGGAGGCGGGCATCGCGTTCACGTACATCCACGTCGCGTACGCGCGCGGCGGGCTGCCCCGCATGCGGCAGGACACGGTCGCCGCGTATCTCGGCCAGCTAGAGCGGCTGCGCGACCAGGACGTCGCGGTCGCGGTTGCCCCCCACTCCGTGCGGGCGTGCCCACGCTCCTGGCTCGTGGAGCTCGGCAGGTACGCGCGCGCGGAGGGCCTACCACTTCACGTCCATGCGGACGAGCAGCCTCGCGAGGTCGAGGAGTGCCTGGCCGAGCACGGCCTCCGACCCATCGAGCTGCTCGCCGAGTGCGGGTGTCTCGGCGAGCGGACGACGGTCGTCCACGCCACCCACGCGAACGGCTCCGAGCTCGATCTCCTGCGCGACAGCGGTTCCACGATCTGCGTGTGTCCGACGACGGAGGCGGATCTCGGCGACGGCTTCCTGCCCGCCGTTCGCGTCCGCCACCGCGGCATCCCTCTCTGTATCGGCTCCGACTCGAACGTTCGGATCGATCCGTTCGAGGAGCTGCGCCAGCTCGAGGGCATCGCGCGGCGCCAGGACGGGCGCCGAGACGTGTTCTCAACGGACGAGCTGTGGGCGATCGGAGGCGCGAATGGGGCCGCGGCGCTCGGGCTCGAGACATGGGGCGAGATCGACGTCGACACCTCGCACGCCTCACTCGCGGGAGTCGCCCAGGAGCACCTCCGGGCGGCGCTTCTCTCCGGCTGCGGAGCCGACGTCGTCCTCGCGCCGACTTCCTGAGCCGGGGCGGTCCGCCGCTACGCTGGCGTGCGATGGACGCCACGGAGCAGACCTTCGACGACGTCGTGCTCGCGCGATCGCACGACGTGCCGGTCGTGGTCGACTTCTGGGCGGACTGGTGCGGCCCGTGCCATGCCCTGGCACCCGTGCTCGAGAGCGCGATCGAGGATCGGGCGGGCGCGGTCGAGCTCGTCAAGGTGGACGTCGATGCGCACACGGGACTCGCGCAGCAGTTCGGGGTGAGCGGGATTCCTGCGGTGAAGGCGTTCCGCGACGGCAGGCTCGTGAAGGAGTTCGTCGGCGCCCAGTCACCCACCTCGGTCTCGCTGTTCCTCGACGACCTGCTCGCGCCGCCGCGCGCGGACGCGCTCGTCGAGGAGCTGCGGGCCGGCGGCGAGCTTCCGCAGGTCGTCCAGGCGCTCGACGCAGGAGACGTCGAACGTGCGCTCGAGTTGCTGGTCGACGCAGTCCCGGCGGCGGCGCCCGACGAGCGTGACCGCCTCAGAGACGTGGCGGTCGCCCTGTTCGAGCGCCTCGGCCAGGACGACCCTCTCGTCGCCGCCTACCGCCGTCGCCTCGCGAGCGCGCTCTACTGACAGGCTGCCGCGTTCCGCGGCACGACAACCCGGCATTACAGGAGGCCCGCCCGGCGGCAGGCCTCCGTCGTTCACGTCGAGTTGCCCGTGGCGCCGCCACGGTGCCGTGTCCGCCTAGCTCGTCAGCGAGGCGCACTCCCCGATCGCGTTGCCCCCCACGATGTTCGGACCGCCGCCGCTGTCACCGACCTGAGCGGCAGGCGAGTTCCCCTCGCAGATCAGGTTGCCGGAGATCACGTTGTCGGCAACCTCGGTCGAGTCGAGGATGCCCTCGAACTCGTCCTCGCCCGTCTGGATCCCGGACGTCTTCGAGAAGATCACGTTGCCACCGACCGTGTTGCGGAGCAGACCGATCCACAGGCCGTGCCAGCCTTGAACGACGAGGTTCCCGTAGATGGTGCTGTCCTTGATCGGGAAGTTGCGCGTAAGGTCACCGCCGCCGTTCGAGACGACGTTCCCGTACACCGTCGCGCCGCCCAGGTAAAGGCTTCCCGGCTGATTGGCGACGATGTTCCCGCCAACCGTGTAGAACGTCCCCGGCCCGTATCCGAGACCGAAGACGCCGCCCTTCTCGACCTTCACATTGCCTTTCACGGCGGCCGATCCGACGAACGCCTCGAGGCACGCCCCGGGAGCGATCGTCAGGTTGCCGTTGACCGTCAGCGACTGTCCGAAGTCGACGAATCGCTTTCCGGTGATCGTGAGATTGCCGTTGACCACGCCCGAGATAGCCGTCTCGGGGCCATAGCACAGCCCGTACGGTTCGGCCGTTGCCGTCGCCGCAAACACACCGACCGCCGTCACGCTGCACAACCCGAGAAGAAGCCGCAGCTTCATCATCCTCCCCCTTCGTAGGTCGACTGCCAAGAGCGACAACATACGCGGTTGAGGGGGCCCAGTGTGCCGGATCCGATCGGCACCGGGATCTCGAGGGAGGTGACGGGCAACCCGCACGGTCGGCAGCGAATCCGCCCGAGCGGGGCTGTCGACCCGTTCTACCGGTTCCGCTTCGGGCCCGTAGCCCCGGCTTTCTGCGGCTCGCCCGCGTCGGGCAGGGACGAAGTGCCTCCCTTGCCCTGGCCGGTCGGCTTGTCGGCCAGACCCGGCGGTCCGGCATGGGTGTGACCGGCATCCCCGTAGCCGTGGCCCGGGAAGCAGACCCCGATCAGTCCGGGCGGCCCCACGTGCGAATGCTTCGCGTCGCCCCACCCCCACCCGGGGAAGCACGCGTACGACACGGTCACCGTCACCGTGAAGCTGCCCGTGTTGTCGAGGAGCAGATCGTCGTTGACCGCGAACTCCAGACTCCCCGTTCCGGTGAGCGCCGCCGGGCCGCTGCCGACCTGCATCCACGGCCCGTTCCCCACGCGGCCGACGAGCCCCCAGGCAGGCGCGCCGGGCAGGACGAAGCCCCCGTACGAGCTCTGGGTCGTATCGACTGCGGCGGAGCCGTCCGGTCCCGGGCAGTCGGCGCCGCCGGTCGGGCAGACGGCCCCGGTCGCCGTGACGGTCGCGGACATCCCGGCTGTGAGTACGAGACCGGTGTCCACTCCCGGAACCGTTCGCCCTCCGACCGTGTAGACGCCGGTCGGCGTACTCTGCGCCGCTGCGCCGCCCAGGGCGGGAAGATACAGCGCCGTGGCAGCAACCGCCAAGGCCACGATCTTCGAGCACCTCATGAAGTCCCCCCTCTGCTCTTCTCCGCCACGACCGGTTGCGCGACGTCCGCACACCGACCGTAGGGGCTTCACTGCCGGCGCGCCATCACCCGGTTGTGGGAGGCGCCCGGTGCGTCGGCGGCAGCGCTTCCGGCCCCTCGGTCGGCCATGGCCGCGAACTGCGACGCCCGTTGCGCTGCCGACGTCGCGCAGGCGCGTGCCGGTCGCCGGGAAGATCGGCGGCGTGCTAGGCCGACGCCTCCTCGGGTCGCTCGACGACGAGCGTGCAGATGAAGCGCGGCATGTCGTCGAGATCTTCGCGTCGCAAAATCCACTCGACGTCGCGGAGCACGTACGTCTCCCCGTCGACGATGAGCCTTCCGTCGATATGAGGCTCTCCGTCCGTCGCGTTGTCGCGCAGTTCGACTTGATCGCCGTCCGTGCCGCGAAAGACAAGCTGGAACCGAGTCATCATCCCTCTCTTCTGCCCGTCCAGACGCATGGGCCGGGGAGGGGTCAAGCGAGAGGAAGAGCCAGTTGTGCTTCCAGCCTAACGCCATCCGCTCTGCTTCGCCCATCTGTCTCGCCAGCCGAACATCCCGACCCCCGAGGCGTCCGCGAGGGCTCACGATGGCGGACGCGACCGGGCTGAACTTGGTCGTCTTGACGTTCGCTCGCGACGTCGTCTGCCACGAGAACACAAAGAGGCTCGTTTTGTGAGGCTGTCGTGTATCGGGGCGCCGAGATTCGAACTCGGGACCTCTAGTCCCCCAGACTAGCGCGCTAACCAGGCTGCGCCACGCCCCGCGATTCGGCCATCCTAGCGGGCGTCCCGGATCCGCCGTGAAGGCTTGTCCGACCCGGGCGCGCCCTCAACGCCAGCAGAAGGTCAACGACGAGTGTGAGACTTTCGCGACTTGCCCCGGGTGACCAGAACGCACGCCCTCGGTCGCGTCGTGGACCCGGATAGGGTCGAGGCGTGATCCCCTGGCTCATCCTCGCCGTGGTTGCGGTCCCGCTCGTCGTGATGGGGTTCGTGTCGATGCGTCGCCGCACCAGGGTCTACGAGCACCCTGCCGTCGAGGACGCCGCCGCTCGCGCGCGCACCGAGCGCGAGTTTGCCGAGGCCGAGGCGTACGAGGCGCAGTGGCGCGACGAGAACAAGGATCACGACCGCGAGCGGATGCCGTAGGCCCGCGGCTCGCTGGAGTCCGCCTGCGCGGGGCCTGGAAACCCGAGGCGGCTCCCCTCACTCGCTCCATCCCCGTAGACGTAGATCCATGTACCGGTGCACCTCGTGGCTGCGAGTGAATCAGCCTGTGAGGATGAACGACACTTCGGGAGAAGGGCTGCGATCAACGCGCGCGTTACCGAGGCTCCGCCGGGCCTCCATACTCGACGAGGCTGGAGTCGATCGACGTATGACGGACCTGGGCGGACTCTTGCGCGCGACTTGCATCTTGCTCCGCGGAGGCGCACGATGGTGTCACGGGGGCGCGGCCTCCGTGGGGCGTCCCGGATTGTCTCCCCTTTTCGATGCGCACCAATCGCCCGGGCGGTCGCGTCTCCTCCCACAGGCCGTGAGCGCGCCTCAATGCGTGCTCGGTCGACGCGAAGCTCCTCGAGTTGCACTCCGGTTGCACTGCTCGGCGCATGACCGAGCGCGTCCCGGGCGACCGGGGGACTACAGGGAATGTCGCCAAACAGGGACGCGCTCGACGAGCCTGCTGGGCTTCGGCTTCCCCCCAGCCCCGTCGAAGAGTCAGCAAGCTCGTCCAGCGCGCCCCCCTTGGGCCGCGGCACAACTATTCCACACTTGTGCCCCTTGTAACAAGTGCTCGGACATCTTTCGACGGCGCATTCACGGCGGCGACTCGCGAGCCGCTCTCGCAGACGCCGCCGCAGCAGCGCGAACTCGACTTCAGCGGCGTCGCGTCATCCCACGCGCTGTGCCGTGGCCGACACCCAACGCCTACGGCAGGAGGTCGTGCAGGTCGTACCAGGTCTCGCTGTCCGGCGGGTCGAAGTTGCCCTCGCCCGCGTCCGCTGCGAGGCGCTCGATGATCGGCATGATCCGCTCGTCCATGAAGGTCTGACCCGCCTCGCGGCTCTCCCAGACGTCGAAGATGCGGAAGACGCCCCTGTCGTGGTCGAAGCCTGCGGTGTGGAGGATCAGCCCTTTCACCGGACCGCGGCCGATCGCGGCGGCGACCGCGTCGTAGTTGGTGGTGCTCGTGTCGCCGTCGACGATCTTGAACTCCTGGACGAACGCGGTCGCCATGGTCGCTCCTCGGTCGGGGCCCGGATCGTACGAGATCCGGGGTCAGGCGAGGCGCTTGTACAGTCGCTCGACGAGCGCCGGCGTCTGCTCGAGCTTCTCCGTGATCACCCGCACGCGCACTTCGCGGAAGTAGTCGGGCTTCACGCCGAGCGCCTTGGCGACCCGCGCCAGGACGTCGTTCGAGGGCACGGGACGGTTTCCGTGGACGATGTGGTTCAGGTAGCCGGCCGAGAGGTTCGTCTTCTCGGCGAGCGCGCGATAGGTGATCCCCGTCTCGGTCATGAGACGTTCGATCGTCGGGCCGAGCGGTTCGCTCGAGTAGGTGCGCTTCCTCGCCGCCATCAGTCCTGGGCGGTCCAGTCAATCACAGACGACCGCTCGACGCGCGCGTCCTCCTCGTCCGTACGCCGCCGTGCGTCGACCGCCCCGTCCTCGAGGCTCTTTCGCCCGACCGTCACGCGGAGCGGCACGCCGAGCAGATCGGCGTCCGCGAACTTCTCTCCCGGACGGGCGTCCCGATCGTCGAGGAGGACGTCCCTCCCGGCTGCCGAGAGCTCGTCGGCGACCGACTCCGCGAGCGCCTCGACCTCATCCGAGGCGCCTGCCAGGGAAAGGACGTGCACGTCGTACGGCGCGATCGACTCCGGCCACGCGATGCCCCGCGCGTCATGCGACTGCTCGACCGCGGCGGCGAGCACGCGGCCGGGGCCGATGCCGTAGCAGCCCATCACGAGCGGGTGCTCGACCGACTGCTCGTCGAGGTAGGTCGCGTCGAGCGGCACCGAGTAGTACGAGCCGAGCTTGAAGATGTGGCCGACCTCGATCGCGCTCCGGAACACGAGCGCGCCGCCGCAGCGCGGGCACGTATCGCCCTCCTTCGGCACGCGGATGTCGGCGAGCTCGGCCTCGAAGTCACGGCCGTACTCGACGCCGCGGAGGTGAAAGCCGGTGCGGTTGGCCCCCGCGACGTACTGGCCGTCGCGCAGCGTCTCGTCGACCACGATCCGGCCGGAGAAGCCGACGGGGCCGAGCGAGCCGGGCTCGGCGCCGAACGCTTCGCGGATCTCGTCGCCCTGCGCGGGACGCATTTCACCACCGAGGACGCCGGCGAGCTTCGCCTCGTCTAGGCGGTCGTCGCCACGTACGAGCGCGAGCACGACCGCCCCGTCCGCCACCACCGGCATCGCCTTCGACGTCGCTGCGACGTCGATGCCGAGAAACTCGGCCAGCGCCTCACAGGTCTCGATGCCCGGAGTCTCGACCTCTGCCGGGCCGTCGAGGCGCTCCGGGAACTCGGGCGCGCGCGGGACCCCACGCGCAACCTCGAGGTCGGCCGCGTAGTCGCCGCGCTCGCACGTCACGAGCGTGTTCTCGCCCGAGTCCGCCGGGGCGAGGTAGTCGACGGACTCGCTGCCGCCCATCATCCCCGACTCGGCCTGGACGGCGACGAAGTCGAGGCCGCAGCGCTCGAACATCCGCTCGTACGCGCCCGCGTGCGCCCGGAAGGCGACGTCGAGCCCCTCCTCGTCGCGGTCGAACGAGTAGGCGTCCTTCATCACGAACTCGCGGACGCGCAGCAGACCCCCGCGTGGACGGGGCTCGTCGCGGTCCTTCGTCTGGAAGTGGTAGAGGATCTTCGGGAGGTCGCGGTACGAGCTCAGCTCGCGCGCGTGGAAGGTGATGGTCTCCTCGTGCGTCAGCGGCAGGACGAACTTGCGGCCCGCGCGGTCCTGCACGTGGAAGATCGCCGGAATGCGGATGCGCCCCGTTGCCTCCCACAGCTCCGCCGGGGTCAACACCGGCATCGACAGCTCCTGCCCGCCGATCCCGTCCATCTCCTCGCGGATCACCTGCACGACCTTCTCGTGGATCCGCCAGCCCGCGGGAAGATAGGTCCACAGGCCGGCCCCGACCTGGCGGATCAGACCGGCACGAACGAGCAGCCTGTGCGAGACCGCCTCGGCGTCGGCCGGGTCCTCGCGGAGCGTGGGCAGGAACAAAGAGGACTGGCGCTGCAGCATGCGCCAACCCTAGCCCGCGCTCAGTCGTTCAACCGCAGGAACCCCGTCAGCGTGGTCGTGCCGCCCCCGCCCGACGACTCGAGCACGAACGCGTCGAGCTGCTGGATCGCCTCACGGTCGCCGGCGGAGAGCGCGCCGCCGCCGAGGCTCTCGACGAGCGGGAGGAGGCCGTCGACGTCGACGTACAGGAAGCCGCCCGTGCGGTCGCCGCGCCCGACCGCGTCGGCGGCTCTCCGGTACGCCGCGCTCGAGTCGAGCTTGTCGCCGTCGGCGGCGAAGTCGCGGATTCCCGTGACGCCGGTCGTGACGATCACCGTGTTGCCGTCGAGACGCGCGTACCGAACGGTCGCGCCGTCCGCCTCGACGAGGTTCACGTCCCGGCCGTCCTCGGTCACCGTGCGGACCGTCGTTCCCGACTGCTGGGCGAGCGAATGGGCGAGCCGGTCGACCGTCTGCCAGACCTGGTCGGGGTCCGGCGGGGTCAACGCGAGCGTGACCTCCGGCGCCGTCCCGGCGGGGCGCACGTAGACGATCCCCTCCCCGGAGAACGCATCGAGGATCCCTCCGACGGAGACGCCCGTCGCCTTCTGCACCTGGTCGGCGATCCGACCGAGCGGGATGCGCCGCTCGACCTCGTCGACGAGCTTCTGCGTCCCGCCGAACGAGAGCGCGGCGACCGCGTCCTCCGGCACGCGCCCGACGAGCTTCGGCTCGTACTCGGTGCCGTTTCCGCCCGGGGTGCGGACGCCGACGGCGAGACGCACGCCGTCGTCCTGCGCCGCGACCGCGGCGGCCAGCCAGTCGACGCCGAGGTCGAGGTCCTGCGACGCCTGGCCGAGCTGCTGCCGGAGCTGCGGGGTCAGCCCGGCGACGTCGACCCAGGCGCGGACGAGCGCCTCCGCCGGCAGCGCGGCGAACCCGGCGGCGAGCCCGTCGTCGCCGCTGAGCGTCCCCCGCGCGAGCGACGCCTCGTACGCTGTCAGGTCGGACTGCTGCTCCGCGAGGGCGGTCCATCCTGCGACTCTCGCGCGGACGACAGGCTGGTCAGCTTTCGCGAGCAGCGCCGCAAGCTTTGCCTCGTCGTCCGGCTGCGTGAGGACGATCGTCTTCCGGTCGCCGGTGACCACGAGCACGACCTCGGGGCCGAGCGCGGGCGCGACGTCGGTCTGCCAGGTCAGGCCCTGGTCGTCGAGCGTGCTCGTCAGCTCGTCCGTCAGCCCTTCTCGCGCGCCCGGAAGCCTGTCGACGAGCGCCGTCGCGTTCTTCCACTGGTCGGAGGACTCGTCCATGGTGAGCGTCGCGAAGGCGAGCGCGTCGGCCGGCGCGAGCGACGCCGAGTCGGGGACCGTGCCGCCGCTCTCGGCCACGCCGCCACAGCCCGCCGCAACGAGGCTCGACGCCGCGGCGAGAGCTACGAACGCGGTGACCGTCCGCCGCATCACACGAACGGTATCGGCGCGCGCGGCTGTGGTCTTAGCCCCTGCGCGCCCAGGCTCGCGCATCGGCGAGGTCGTGGAAGCGCCCGCAGGAGATGCCCTGGAGCATTGCGTTCCCGAGCGCGGTCGCCTCCGTCGCGCCGGTGACGACGTGGACTCCCGCGTGGCGGGCGATCAGATCACGGACGAGCGGGTGGCGGCCCCGCCGCCGACGACCGCGACCTCGTGCACCGGGATCGCCTTTCGACCGAAAACGCCTCATAGCGGCGCAGGAGGCAGGAGACGTGCTCGGGGCGCATCGCGTGCTCCTCGAGGCATTCGAGACCGACGTCCGTCCGCTCCTGGTGCGCCACCGCGAGCGACACGGCCTCCCCGCGGATCCCGTGGCCGCGTTCCGTGAAGGCGGGTACGCCGAGCAGCGGGTTGTGGAGCGCGGGGTCGCCTCGGTCGAGAGCGCCTACGAACAGGGCTGAGCGGCTAGCCGCGGGCCGGCTGCCGAGCGCGTGGCACGAGCCGCTCGAGCTGCGTCACGTGCGCGGGCTCGAGCTCGTCGAGCGTGCGGGCGCCGAGCAGCTTCATCGTCCTCGTGATCTCCTCGGCGAGGATGGCGATCGCGCGGTCGACGCCCGCGCGCCCTCCCGCCATGAGGCCGTAGAGGTACGCACGACCGACGAGCGTGAACCGGGCGCCCAGCGCGACGGAGGCGACGACGTCGGCGCCGTTCATGATCCCGGTGTCGAGATGCACCTCCACGTCCCGGCCCACTTCGCGGACGACGTCCGGGAGAAGGTGGAACGGGACGGGTGCGCGGTCGAGCTGCCGGCCACCGTGATTCGAGAGCGTGATGCCGTCGACTCCGAGCGACGCGACTCGCCGTGCGTCGTCGAGGGTCTGGATGCCCTTGACGACGAGCTTGCCGGGCCAGCGCTCCCTGACCCAGCCCAGGTCCTCGTCGGTGACCGTCGGGTCGAACATCGTGTCGAGGAGCTCGGCGACGGTCCCGGGCCAGCGATCGAACGACGCGAACGCGATCGGCTCGGTCGTGACGAAGTCGAACCACCATCCCGGTCGGCGGATCGCATCGAGCACGGTGCTGGGCTTGAGCCTGGGCGGGATCGTCATCCCGTTCCGGCGGTCGCGCAGACGCGCGCCCGCGACCGGGACGTCGACCGTGACCAGGACCGTGTCGAACCCCGCGTCGGCCGCGCGCTGCACGAGCTGGAGCGAGCGGTCGCGGTCCTTCCACATGTAGAGCTGGAACCAGTTCCGGCCGGCCGAGTTCGCCGCTGCGACGTCCTCGATCGACGCCGTGCCGAGGGTGGAGAGCGTGAAGGGGATCCCGGCCGCGCCGGCGGACGCTGCGCCGGCCCGCTCGCCCTCGGCGCGCATGAGTCGCGTGAAGCCTGTCGGCGCGAGGCCGAAAGGGAGCGCCGAGGAGCCACCGAGGACCTGGACGCTCGTGTCGACCGCGGACACGTCGCGGAGCACCTGCGGATGGAACTCGATGTCCTGGAAGGCCTGGCGCGCCCGCGCGAGGGACATCTCTCCCTCGGCCGCCCCGTCGGCGTAGTCGAACGCGGCCCGCAGCGTCCGGTGCCTCGCGAGCCTGCGCAGATCCTCGATTGTCAACGCGGCCGCCAAGCGACGTTCGGTGACGTTCCGCCCCGGAAGGTCGAAGCCGAGCAGCGGCGTGAGCTCCCGGATCCGCGGCCGCCTTCGTCGAAGCCTCGACGTTCCCATCTCGTCCCCAGTCGTCAGGTTGTCCCCACCGCACCGAGGCACGCTAGCGTGCCGGCCATCCGATGCAACGCGTCTGCTTCCTGTTGCGGGTCAAGCCCGAGCACCGCGAGAAGTACCTCGCGCGGCACCAGGACGTGTGGCCGGAGATGCTCGCGGCGCTCCGCGAGACGGGCTGGCGGAACGACTCGCTCTTCATCGCGGACGACGGCCTGGTCGTCGGATACCTCGAGACCGACGACTTCGAGGCCTCGGTGCGAGGGATGGCCGCGACGGACGTCAATGCACGCTGGCAGGCGGAGATGACGGGCGGCCGCCCGCCCGACCAGGGCTTCGTCCTGCTCGGCGAGTACTTCCACCTCGATTGAGCCTGCCGCCCACGGCGGTGCGGGCGGGCTCAGTCGCGCGCCGAGACGCTCTCGAGCGGGATCAGGCTCGCCTCCGCCATCGCGAGCGCGGCGGGCTTCGCCAGCTTCAGCCGCTTCGGGCGATGCATGCCGGCCTGGATCCAGCGGTCGATCTCCTGGAAGAGCTCGTCGATCAGGGTCTCGGAGGAGACCTTCTTGAGCACGCGCCCGTGCGCGTAGACGAAGCCGACGTCCCGCCCGCCGGCGATCCCGAAGTCCGCGTCCCCGGCCTCTCCCGGGCCGTTGACCGCGCAGCCCATCACGGCGACCTCGAATGCCTGCGGATACGCCCGCAGCCGCTCCTCGACCACGACGGCGAGGCTCTCGACTCCGACGTTGTCGCGGCCGCAGGAGGGGCACGCGATCATCACGGGGCCGCGCTCGCGTAGCCCGAGCGCCTTCAGGATCTCCCACGCGACCTCGACCTCGCGCACCGGATCCGCGGTCAACGAGACCCGCATGGTGTCGCCGATCCCGTCCATCAGCAGCGAGCCCATCCCGACGGCGCTCTTGATCGCGCCCGCGAACGGCGTCCCCGCCTCGGTGACGCCGAGGTGGAGCGGATAGGGCACCCGGTCGGAGAGCATCCGGTACGCGCGGATCATAGTCGGCACGTGGGATGCCTTGACGGAGATCTTGAAGTCGCGATAGTCGAGACGCTCGAGGATCGCGACCTGCTCCAGGGCCTCGACCACGAGCGCCTCGGCGGTGTCCCGGCGCGCGAGCTCCTCGAGGTGCTTCGGGAGCGAGCCCGCGTTCGCGCCGATCCGCATCGGGATCCCCGCCTGCTTCGCGGCCCGGACGACCTGCTCCGTCTTGTCGGGGCCGCCGATGTTCCCGGGGTTGATCCGCACGGCCTGGACGCCCGCGTCGATCGCCTCGAGCGCGAGCGACGCGTTGAAGTGGATGTCCGCGATCACCGGAATCGGCGAGAGCCGGACGATCAGCGGCAGCGCCTGGGCGTCCTCGCGCTTCGGGACGGCCACGCGCACGATCTCGCACCCCGCGGAGGCGAGCGCCGCGATCTGCGCGGTCGTCGCCTCGACGTCGTGCGTCTTCGTGAGCGTCATCGACTGCACGACGACCGGCGCCCCGCCGCCGATCGCGATCCCCCCGACCCTGATCTGATGGGTGCTCGGCATCCGCGTTCAGGGTACCGGCGGTCAGGGCTGGTACTGCTGGTCCATCGCGCGCACGGCGTCGTTGGCGACGCGGATCCAGAAGCCGGCCTGCGGCTCGAACAATCGATGCGGCGTCTTCTTCCCGGCGAGGACCAGTGCCAGCTCCCGAACCGGAACCCGCGTCGGCTTCAGGCCGCGCGCGACCATCGTGATCCGCGTCCGCGGCGGAAGCCGGAACGTCAGCAGGCGATGCCCCTCGTCCCGCACGTAGTAGTCGTTGGGCACCGCGTCGCCCGGTGCGATCGCTCCGTCCTCCACCGCCGCCCGGGTGGCGGTGAGACCCGACAGGAACTCGGCGGGATCCACGCGCAGCTCCCAGTGCCCGCCGCGACGGATCACGGACTTCGCGTGGCCGTAGAAGACGCGCTCCCGGGGTGAGCCGAACGGCGGTGTGGGCAGGAACGGCGACCCCGCCTGCACGCGGCGTCCCGCGGAGGGTGCTGCCGGCACTCCGTCTGGCCGGACGAGCGCGCCGAGGAGCAGCAGGCCGAGGACGAAGGTGACACCGAGCTGCTTCACGAGCCCTCCTTGCGATCGCCGACGGACGGGCACGGCGATGATGCGCTTCCCGGCGGACTGCTGCAATCCCCGCACCGGAACCTGCACGATGGCGCCGTGCCGCAGGCTCCCTCCCCCACGCCGTGGCTGCTCGAGCCGCCGCCGGACGACTATCCCGACGATCTGTGGGCGGTCGGTGCGGATCTCGAGCCGGGGACGCTGCTCGCGGCGTACCGGCTCGGCCTCTTTCCGATGCCGGTGGGACCGCGCCTCGGCTGGTTCTCGCCCGCGCGCCGGGCGATCGTGCCGCTCGAGCCGTTCGCGCCCTCGCGCTCGCTGCGACGGGCCGCGCGCCGTTTCGAGATCCGCGTCGACACCTCGTTCGCCGAGGTCGTCGCGGGATGTGCCCGGCCGGGTGACCCCGCGAGCTGGATCGACGAGGCGGTCGCGAGCGCGTACGGAAAGCTCCACGAGCTGGGCTGGGCCCATTCGGTGGAGGCCTGGGACGGGGACGGGCTCGCGGGCGGCGTCTACGGCGTCGCCGCCGCCGGTCTCTTCGCCGCCGAGTCGATGTTCCACGCTCGCACGGACGCTTCGAAGGCGGCCTTTGTCGCGCTCGTCGAGCGCCTGCGCGCGGCGGGCGACGCCGGACGCCGCCTGCTGGACGTCCAGTGGCTCACGCCGCACCTCGCGCGCCTCGGCGCCGTGGAGATCGGCCGGGCCGACTACCGGGCCAGGCTCGCGTCGGCCCTCGAGCTGCCGCCGGCGTTCTCCTAGTGGCTCTCCTGACGCGTCCGGGTCAGGAGAGCCGCCCGATGTCGTTCGTGAGGCCGATCAGGAACAGCACGAGGACGAGGCCGATCCCGACCACCGAGACCCGCTCGTAGATCTCGCGACGCACCGAGCGGCCGCGAATTCCCTCGGCGACCGCGAACACGATGTGCCCCCCGTCGAGCGGCAGGAGCGGCAGCAGGTTGAGGAGCGCGATCGAGAGGGAGATCAGCCCTAGCACGAAGAGGAAGCTCTCCGTGCCCTGCTTCGCCGCGTCGGAGGAGCCCTGGACGATGCCCACCGGGCTCGAGATGTCCTTGCGGCCGTCGCCGGTCACGAGGCGGCCGAGCGATGCGCCGATCTCCCTGGTGACCCGGCCCGTCAGGCGGAAGGACTCGCCGAGCGCCTGGTACAACGGCAGTCCGTCGCCGGCGAGGACGAACCCGAGCCGGTACCGCCCGTCACTCTCCTTGGCGCCGGTCGGCGGAAGCACGACGAGCGTGCCGTTCCGCGCGACGACGAGGGTCAGGGGCTTCCCGCCGGAGCCGGCGATGAGCTTCGAGATGTCCGCGGGCTCGACGTGCTTGTCGTCGATCGAGACGATGACGTCTCCGTGGCGGAGCCCTGCCGAGGCGGCCGGTGACCCCTCCGACACCTGGTCGACGGACGTCGTCGCACGCCCCACGGACGTCATGTAGAGCCCGGTGAAGAGGACGAGCGCGAGGAGGATGTTCGCGACCGGGCCGGCGGCGATCGCCGCGACGCGCTTCCAGGTCGGCGCGCGCCAGTAGGCGTCGGGGCCGAGCGCGTCCTCGAGGTCGGCGAGCGTCTTCTCGAGCGCCCCCGCCGCCTGCGGCGTCAGCGTGCGCTCGGCGGCGAGACCACGCAGCACCGCCAGGGCGTCCCGGGCAGCGGGATGGTCGTCGGCCGCGAGCGCGTTCCGCAGCCTGCTCACCGCGCCGCCGAGCGAGGGCGCCTCCTGGAGCGCGCGGGAGGTGCCCGCGTCGACGTCCACGGGCGCGGGCCGGTGCATCCCGGGAATCTTCACGAACCCGCCGATCGGGATCGCCCCGATGCCGTACTCGATGCCGTTCCGCGTCGTCTTCAGGACGGCCGGAGGAAAGCCCACGTAGAAGCGGCGCGGGCGCATCTTGAGCGCCAGGGAGACGACGAAGTGGCCCAGCTCGTGCACGAACACGAGCAGGCCGAGACCGAGGATCGCGACGAGGATCGTCATGCCGGCTGCAGCATTCGTGCCGCGAGTCGCCTTGCCTCCCGGTCGGCGGCGACGAGCTCGTCGAGGTCACGGGCCGGGGAGCCGTCGACGCGGTCGAGGGTCTCTCCCACCACCTCCGGGATCTCGAGGAAGCCAAGGCGTCCCTCGAGGAACGCCGACACCGCGACCTCGTTCGCCGCGTTGTACGCGCACGGCGCCGTGCCGCCGCGTCGACCCGCCGCGCGGGCGAGCGCGAGCATCGGGAAGGCATCCTCGTCCGGCTCCTCGAACGACAGCGTGAGCCCCGCGAGCGCGAGCGGGCTCGCGGGCGTCGCGGCTCGCTCCGGATACGTCAGCGCGTACGAGATCGGAACCAGCATGTCGGGGAGGCCGACGTGCGCGAGGAGCGCACCGTCGCGGAACCGGACGAGCGCATGGACCACCGAGGTCGGGTGCACCACGACCTCGATCTTCTCGTACGGGAGCCCGAACAGCCAGTGGGTCTCGATCACCTCGAGCCCCTTGTTTGCCAGCGTGGCGGAGTCGACCGTGATCTTCGGCCCCATCGACCAGGTCGGGTGCCTGAGCGCGTCGTCGGCGGTCACGTCCGCCAGGGCGCTGCGTGACCACCCCCGGAACGGCCCTCCCGAGGCGGTCAGGACGACATCCGTGACGGTCTCCCGCACCCGTCCCTCGAGGCACTGGTGGAGCGCGGAGTGCTCGCTGTCGACCGGGACGAGGAGCCCTCCCCCCCGCGTGTGGGCGGCCAGGGCGAGCTCGCCGGCGGCGACGAGGCTCTCCTTGTTCGCGAGCGCGAGCGTGACGCCCGCCTCGAGCGCCCAGAGCGTCGCCTCGACGCCGGCGAAGCCGACGACCGCGTTCAGCACGATGTCCGGACGGCTCCGCTCGAGGAGCGCCACCGGGTCGCCGCCGACCTGGAGGTGCTCGACGTCGTGCGCCGCAGCCAGCCCGTCGAGCGGGGTCGAGCCCGACTGGAGCGCGCACAGGCGGAGATCCGGGTGGGCCGCGACGACCTCGATCGCCTGACGGCCGATCGAACCCGTCGCGCCGAGGAGGGCGACGCGTCTCACCACCGGAAGGATGCCTGACGCGATTCGGCCCCCGGCGTGACCGATGCGGGCGCTACGTCAGCGCCAGGATCGTGAAGTACGCGGCCGGGCCCGCCCAGAGGAGCGAGTCGACCCGGTCGAGGACTCCGCCGTGCCCCGCGAGCAGCCGGCCGGAGTCCTTCACCCCGAGATCCCGCTTCACCGCCGACTCGAACAGGTCGCCGAGCGTGGCCGCGACCGCGATCGCGAGCCCGACGAGGAGCGACTCGCCGGTCGAGACGACGTCCTGCTCGTACAGCGCGAAGAACGTGACGGCGACGCCCACCACCGTTCCGGCGACGAACCCCTCCCACGACTTCCCGGGCGAGATCGCGGGCGCCAGCCGGTGACGCCCGAGGAGGCGCCCGAAGAAGAACGCCGCGGTGTCGTCGGCGAACACGGTCAGCAGCACCGTGAACACGAGCAACCTGCCGTCGTCCGGGACGTCGCGCAGGAGCATCAGGTGCGCGAGCCCGCCGCCGACCCAGACGACGCCGAGCAGTGTCGTCGCGAAGGCTGTGACGGCGTTCTGGCGCACGCTCGAGACGAAGAACACGAGGAGCGCGGCCGGCAGCGTGGCGAGCATGCCGGCGAGGAGCCAGGGCAGCCCGCCGAGTTGCGCGCCGAGCAGCGCGAGCCCCAGCCCGGTGTATCCCGCAAGCACCATCGGGTGCAGGCCGCGGCCCATCCCGTAGAGCTCGTGGAGCGCAACGAGGCCGCCGACGAGCGCGAGCGCGAACAGCCACCACCCTCCCGCCCAGACGATCCCGAGCACGATCGGGAGCAGAACCGCCGCGACCAGGATCCGGGAGAGGAACGGGCTCATGCGCGCCCCGCGCGTGAGGCGAGGGACGCACGATCGCTCACGGGATGTCCCGCGTGCCGAACCTGCGGCTACGCGCCGCGTACTCGTCCACGGCTACGCGAAGGTCGTCGGCGCCGAAGTCCGGCCACAGCGTGTCGGTGAAGACGAGCTCCGAGTACGCCGCCTCCCAGAGCAGGAAGTTCGAGAGCCGGAGCTCGCCCGAGGTGCGGACGAGCAGGTCGACATCGCCGAGCTCGGGCGCGTAGAGCCGCGCCTCCAGCGCCGCATCGTCGACCTCTGCGGACGGGACGCCCTCCTCGACGAGCCGGCGCGCGGCCTGGACGAGCTCCGCCCGGCCGCCGTAGTCGAAGGCGATCCAGAGCTGGAGCGTGTCGAGGTGCGCGGTCCGGCTCTCGAGCGCCGCCATCTTCGCCTCCAGCCAGGGCTCGACCCGGTCGCGGCGACCGAGGAACCGCGTCCGGACGCCCTGCTCCGCGAGATCCGGCAGCTCGCGGTCGATCGTCTCGGAGAGGATCTCCATCAGGTCGGCCACCTCGTGGTCTGGGCGCGCCCAGTTCTCCGTCGAGAACGCGTACACGACGAGCGCGGAGATGCCCAGCTCGATCGCCGCCTCCACCGTCCGGCGCAGGGCGCGCGTCCCCTCACGGTGCCCGGCCTCCACCGGCAGGCCGCGGCTCTCCGCCCAGCGGCCGTTGCCGTCCATGATGATCGCCACTGTCCTCGGGACTGCGTCCCGAGAACCAGGAGAACCAGAGATCGCTCCTCCCTCGCCTAGGGTCTGGCCGCGAAGCGGTCAGACCTCCATGATCTCGGCTTCCTTGTGCTTCAGGAGCTCGTCGATCCGCTTGACGTGGTCGTCGGTCAGCTTCTGCACCTGCGTCTCCGCCCGCCGCTCCTCGTCGTCTCCGACGTCGCCGTTGCGAACCAGCTCCTCGAGGTGACGCATCACGTCGCGCCGCACGTTGCGGACCGCGACCTTGCCCTCCTCGGCGTACCGCCGGACGAGCTTGACGAGCTCCTTCCGCCGCTCCTCCGTGAGCGCCGGGATCGGCAGGCGGATCAGCTTGCCGTCGTTCGAGGGGGTCAGACCGAGATCGGACTCCATGATCGCCTTCTCGATCGACTTGATCTGGGTCGCGTCGTACGGCTGCACCGAGAGCAGCCTCGCCTCCGGGGCGCTGATCGTGGCCATGTTCGAGAGCGGCGTCGGGGTGCCGTAGTAGTCGATCGTGATCCGGTCGAGCAGCGCGGTCGACGCACGCCCGGTGCGCACGGAGTTGAACTCGGTGCGCGTGTGCTCGATCGACCCGTCCATACGCCGCACGCAGTCCGCCAGGAACTCCTCGATCGCAGCCACCGCGCCTCCTAGTCGTCGCTTTCCCCGCCCTGCGTCGTGACGAGCGTGCCGATCCGCTCGCCGCGCGCCGCCCGGGCGATGTTGCCGTCGGCGAGCTCGAACACGTGGATCGAGACGCCGTTGTCCATGCAGAGCGAGAGCGCGGTCGTGTCCATCACCCGCAGGCCGCGCTCGATCGCCTGGAGATGACTCACCTCCGGTAGAAACCGTGCGTCGGGATCGGTGTGCGGGTCGCCGTCGTAGACGCCGTTGACGCCGTGCTTCGCCATCAGGATCGACTCTGCCCCGATCTCGAGCGCCCGCAGGGCGGCGGCGGTGTCCGTCGTGAAGAACGGGTTCCCCGTCCCCGCGGCGAAGATCACCACGCGGCCCTTCTCGAGGTGGCGGATCGCGCGCCGGCGGATGTACGGCTCGGCGACCTCGGACACCGCGATGGCCGACTGGACGCGGGTCTGCGCGCCGAGCCGCTCGAGCGCGTCCTGGAGCGCGAGCGCGTTGAGCAGGGTGGCGAGCATGCCCGCGTAGTCGGCGGTCGCCCGGTCCATGCCCTCCGCCGCGGCCTTCAGGCCACGGTAGAAGTTGCCCCCGCCCACGACGATCGCGATCTCGGTGCCCGACTCCTGCACCGTGACGACCTCACGGGCGATCGACGAGACGGTCCGCGGGTCGACGCCGTACTCGCGGTCGCCCATCAGGCTCTCGCCCGAGAGCTTCAGCAGCACCCGGGCGAACGCGGGCTCGTCCGCGCCGGCGTCCGCGGCCGCCTCACGGGACGAGGTCGTGCTCATCCCAGCTGCAGCCGCTCGAACTCGAGGACCTCCGCCCCCTCGCCCGCGAGCGCCTCGCCGACCGTCATCGACGGGTCGTGGATCCACGGCTGGTCGGTCAGCACCCGTGCTGCGAAGAAGCGCTTCTGGAGCATGCCGTCCACGATCTTCTCACGTGCCTGCTCGGGCTTCGAGAGGACCTCGTCCGAGCCGGCGAAGATCTGCCGTTCCGCGGTCACGATCTCGTCCGGCACGTCCTCCCTGCCGATCCATTCGGGCGACGAGGCGGCGATGTGCATCGCGAGCCTGCGCCCCAGCTCCGGCGCGCCTCCGCGCACGTGCACGAGCACGCCGAGCTTGTTGCCCGGCGGGTGCACGTACGACGAGATGCGCCCGCCCTCGACGGCCTCGAATCGGGCCGCGCCGGCGATCGCGATGTTCTCGCCGAGCTTCGCGGTGAGCGCAAGCCGCTCGTCCTCGAGCCCAACCTCCGCACCGGCGCCGCCCTCCTCCACGCTCTCGAGCGACCGCTCGACGAACGCCAGGAAGTCGGCGTTTTTCGACACGGGCTCGGTCTCGCAGCCGACGGCGACGAGCGTCCCTCTCGACCCGTCCGCGGCGACGCGCTCGGCGACGCGCCCCTCCGTGGTCGCGCGGCCGGCGCGCTTGGCGGCGCTCGCCATGCCCTTCTCGCGCAGGAGACGGGTGGCGACGTCGAGGTCGCCGTTCGCGTCCTCGAGCGCCTGCTTGCAGTCCATCATCCCCGCGCCCGTGCGGTCGCGGAGCTCCTTCACGAGGCTCGCCGCGATCTGGCTCACTCCGAGCCACCCTTCTCGCCTTCGGCCGGCGCAGACCGCGCGCTGACGGGCTCGGGCGTCGCCGCGTCCGCGGCGGGCGCGTCCTCCGGCGTCGCGCCGGCCTCGGGCGCGTCGGCTGGCTCGGGCTCCGGCTCGGCGCTCCCGGCGCGGAGCTCCTCCTCCGTGACCTTCGACTTCGCGGCCGCGATGCCGTCCGCGATGGCGCGGATCACGAGCGAGCACGAGCGGATCGCATCGTCGTTGCCCGGCACGACGTAGGTCGCCTCGTCCGGGTCGCAGTTCGTGTCGACGAGGGCGATCACGGGGAGCCCCAGGCGCTGCGCCTCCCGCACGGCCAGCTGCTCCTTCCGCAGGTCGACGATGAACACCGCGTCGGGCTGGCGCTTCATGTTCGCGACGCCGCCGAGGTTGGCCTCGAGCTTCGCGAGCTCTCCGGTCATGGCGATGCGCTCCTTCGCGGGGAGGAGGTCGAGCTGCCCCTCGTCCTTCAGGCGGCGGAGCTCCTGCAGGTAACCGATCCGGTCGGCGATCGTCCGCCAGTTCGTGAGCAGGCCGCCGAGCCACCGGTGCGCGACGTACGGCTGGCCGACACGGTTCGCCTCACGCTCGACGGCCTCCTGCGCCTGCTTCTTCGTACCGACGAAGAGGATCGTCCCCCCGCGCTCCGCGAGGTTGCGGGCGAAGTCGTAGGCATCCTCCAGGAGCGCCTGCGTCTGCTGGAGGTCGATGATGTAGATGCCGCCGCGCTCGTCGAAGATGAAGCGCTTCATCTTCGGGTTCCAGCGGCGCGTCTGGTGGCCGAAGTGCACCCCGGCCTCCAGCAGCTCCTTCATGGAGACGACTGCCACGATCGAGTCCTTTCGGTTGATGTCGATGCGCCGGCGGGCGCGGACGGAACCTGGCGGAGTGCCCAGGCACCCCCGTCCGGAGGCGTCGCCGGGTAGTGGAACGTTCGGCGAACTGTAGCGTCAGCCGGGCACGTCGCTTCACGAAGTGCCACTAGCGGGCGGCATCTGCACGGGCGACCTCGAGGGCGTGCGCGAGGTCCACCGGGAGGGGCGACGAGAGCACGAGCCGCGCGCCGGTGACGGGATGGTCGAACGCGAGCCGGTACGCGTGGAGGAACTGCCGCGCGAGGCCGAGGTCGCCCGCGACCCCGTAGACGGGATCGCCGCTGACAGGGAGCCCGACCGCCTCGAGGTGGACGCGGATCTGGTGCGTGCGCCCGGTCTCGAGCCGTGCCTCGAGCAGGGAGCGTGTGCCGAGGCGCTCACGCACCTCGAACCACGTGACGGCGGCCCGCGGCGTGTCGGTGTCGATCGAGCGGCGGGTGCGGTCGCGACGATCCCGGCCGACCGGCGCGTCGATCCTGCCCGTGCGCGAGCGCGGGACGCCCGCCACGAGGACGAGGTAGCTGCGCTCGACGAGCCGCTCCCGGATCGCCTCGGTCAGGCGTGCGTGGACAGCCTCGGAGCGCGCGACCACGAGGAGGCCCGACGTGTCACGGTCGAGCCGGTGGACGATCCCCGGTCGCTCGGCGTCCCCGCCGGCGGCTCCGAGCTCGACGAGCCCGTGAACCGCAGTCCGCCCGTCGTGGCCGGGCGCGGGATGGACGACGAGGCCGGCGGGCTTGTCGACCACGAGGAGGTGCTCGTCCTCGTAGACGACGTCGAGCGGCACGGCGGCCGCCTCGACCGGGGCCGGGTCGGGGACGTCGACGACGAGCTCCTCCCCACCCCCGAGTCGATGGCTCTTCGGTCGCCTCTCTCCGTCGAGGAGGACCGCTCCGCGTTCCACCAGCCGCTCGGCGAGCGCCCGGGTCCCCACCTCGGGCAGGGAGGCGACGACGGCGTCGAGGCGCCGTCCGGCGTCGGTCTCAGGAACGCGAGAGCGGTGACGTGCCAACGAACGCGCTGGAGCGGTCAGCGGCCACGAAGGAGAGGAAGAGCAGCCCGACGCCGACGACGATGAAGGTGTCCGCGAGGTTGAACGCCGGCCAGTAGTCGAAGTCGAGAAAGTCGGTCACGTGGCCGAGTCGCAGCCGGTCGACGAGGTTCGAGAGGCTTCCGCCGAGGACGAGGCCGACGGCGACGGGGAGCAGCGGGTGCCGTCGGCCCGACCGCGCGAAGAACACGACCAGCGCCGAGATCGCGACGGTCGTGAGCACGATCACGACACCCGTCGCGTCGGAGAAGAGGCCGAACGCGATGCCCGTGTTGCGCACGTGGTGGATCGACAGAGGGCCGGCGATCTTCACCGAGTCCCCGAGCTCGAGCGTGCCCACCACGAGGTACTTCGTGAGCTGGTCGGCCACCACGGCGGCGAGCGCCACCACGGCGAGGGCGGCCCACTGCGCGGCCCCCGCCGCCAGGGACCGTTGGGCTCCGGGTGTCGGCTCGAGGGCGTTCGTGGCCGAGCCGACGCGCACCTCGAGCGGCTGGCGCGGCGGCACCGCGCGTGCGGGCTCGCTCATCCCCGCTCCTCGATCTGCCGGCAGGCGACGCACAGCGTCGCGTAGGGGACGGCCTCGAGCCGCTCCTCGGGGATCTCCGCGCCGCAGCGCTCGCACGTGCCGTACGTGCCGGCCTCGATCCGCTCGAGCGCGCGGTCGATCTCGTGCACGATCTGGTCGGCGTTCTCCTCGAGCGACTCGTCGACCTCACGGTCGAGCATCTCCCCCGCGTGGTCGGCGATGTGCTGGTCGCCTGCCGCGCTCGACAGCTCGCTGTCCCCGGTGTCGCCCTCGACGATGTCGTGCGCGGCGCCGAGGACACGGGAGCGCAGCGCGAGCAGCTCGTTGCGGCGGGTCTCCAGGTCCACGCTCATGCGTCCTCGGACGCCCCGATCAGGCGCCGCTCGACGTCGTCGCGGGAAAGACTCTCGACCTCGACGAGCTTGTCTCCCGCAGCGTGCCCATGGACGATCCGGATCGACGAGCGGGGCACGTCGAGCGTTCGCGCGAGGAGCGCGACGACCTCTGCGTTCGCGCGGCCCCGCTCGGGAGCGGCATGGACGCGCAGCTTCCACACGTCGCCGAGGCGCCCCACGACCTCGGAGCGCCGTGCACCGGGCAGGACGCGGACGGGCAGGCGAAGAGGCCCTGCGACGATGCTCTCGCGGACGGACATCACGACAGGATAATCCGCCCGCCGCCGGTCGTCGCGGCATGGCCGCCGACCCCGTGTGCCCTCGGGGCTACCCGGCCAGCCGGTCAGCGTCCGGCGGCGCGGCGGGAGGCTCCGAGAGGCGCGGCCCCGCGTGTCTCGGCTGGTCATCCTCGACGTCCGCGCCCTGCGCCTCCTCTCCCTCCGAGGCGACCTCGAGCGCCGCCCGCAGGATCGACCGGATCCGCCGCGTCTCGGCGAGCAGCTGCTCCTTCTCGGCGATCGCGTCGCGCACCAGGCGGCGCCCCTCCGCGCCGGCCTCGGCGACGATCACGTCGGCCTCCCGGCGGGCCTGCTCCTTCATGTCCTGCGCGGCCCGCTCGGCCGACACCAGGGTCGTGCGCAGCAGCGTCTCGAGCTCCACGTGGCGCGCGACCTCGCCCTCGAGCTCGTGGATGCGCTCGCCGAGCTCGGACCGCTCGCGCCAGACGTCCTCGAAGCTGTCCGCGATCTCCTCGATCGCACGTTGGACGTGCGACCGCCGGTAGCCCAGCAGGCCGCGACGCATCTCCAGGCGCCGCGCCTCGACGGGTGTCAGTGTCATGACCGACCCTCCTTCCTTCCAGCACTCGCTCGACAGGTCGTTCGCCGGGCTCCCGCGCGACGACCCGTCCTCACAGCACTCGTTCGACGAGCGCCCTCACAGCACCTGCCCGATCAGCGCGTTGACGATGCGCTCGACGATGTAGAGCGAGAACACGGCCACGATCGGCGAGACGTCGAGCGGGCCGATCGGCGGGATCACGCGACGGAACAGGCGGAGGTACGGCTCGCACACGTCCGTCAGGAAGCGCCGGATCCGCTCCACGGTCGCCGACGCCCCGGGCGGGAACCAGGACGTGATGATGTAGGCGAGGATCAGCAGCACGTAGACGCCGACGAAGACGGACACGAAGCGCTGCACCGACGTCGCCGTATCGGCCAGCACGAGAAAGCCGACGCAGTCGCCGCCCACGACGAGGGATTCTCGCTGGGAGCGGCTGTTCCTCCGGTCCGGCGCGTCAGGCCTGGTTGAAGAAGCCGCCCGACGGGTCGAGCACCCGGGCGCGCTCCTCGGCCGACACCTGGACGTTGCGCGGCGTGAGCAGGAAGACCTTGTCGGCGACACGCTGCATGCTGCCGTCGAGCGCGTACGTGAGCCCGCTGGCGAAGTCGATCAGGCGCTTCGACAGCTCCGTGTCTGCGTTCTGCAGGTTGAGGATCACGGGGACGGAGTCCTTGAACCGGTCGGCGATCTGCTGCGCGTCGTTGAAGCTCCGTGGCAGGACGAGGTGCACGCGCACCTGGCCGGAGCTGTCGACGCCCCGCAGGCGGGAGCGCCGCGAGCCACCGCGCGCGGACGACTGCTCGAGCTCCGGCTCGGACGCGCTCTCCGGGTCGGACCAGCCGTCCTGGTCGCGTCGCCGCGGCAGACGGCGGACGTTGGCCCGGTCGCGGCGCCGGTAGTCGCGCTCGACCTCCTCGTCGGAGACGGTCAGGTCCTCGTCCCACTCCTCGTCCTCGGCGATGCCGAAGTAGACGAGCGTCCGGTTCCAGACATCTCCGAGCCCCATGACCGCGCGTATCGTAACCCTGTCCGAGGACGCCCCACGCGCCCGTGCGGGCGCCGCGCGCACGCTCAGTCGCCGAACAGCGAGCTGCCGACGCGGATCAGCGTCGCGCCCTCCTCGACGGCCACGCGCCAGTCCTGCGAGGTCCCCATCGAGAGCTCCGCGAGCCCGTGGGACTCCGCGAGCCGGCGGAGCCGGCGAAACCAGGGTCGGGAGTCCTCCGGGTCGCGGGCGAGGGGTGGCATCGTCATGAGGCCGCGCAGCGACGGGTGCCTGTCCACCCAGCCGGCGATCGCGTCGGGCGCGACGCCCGACTTCGACGGCTCGCCGGAGAGGTTCACCTCCAGCAGGGCCGGCACCGTGAGACGGCGTGCCGCCGATTCGGAGTCGAGCGAGTGGACGAGCTCGCAGATCTCGTTCACGAGCTTGACCTTGTTCGACTGGAGGTGGCCGATGAAGTGCCACCGGAACGCGTCTCCGTAGACGGCGTGCTTCGTTGCGAGGTCTTGCGCCCGGTTCTCCCCGACGATCTCGATTCCGGCCTCGGCGAGGATCGCCAGCCCGTCGAGCGACACGTACTTCGTCGCCACGACCACCGTGACGTCCGGGCCCGCCTCCTCCCGCAGCCGGAGGTACCGCTCGCGCAGGGTCGCGGCGTTCATCGCGCCGGCTCCGGGACGCGCGCCAGGAGCGTGTCCCGCCGGTTCGCGGCCGGATCGTCGATCACGTCGTCCAGGAGCCGTGCGAGCACGGCGCCGAGCTCGGGTCCCTCGCGGTAGCCGAGGGCGATCAGGTCGTCGCCGTCCACGGCGAGGTCTGTGAGCCGGACGGCGCTGTCGCGCTCGCGCTCGACCTCGGTGGCCAGGCGGTCGAGCTGCTCGCGCTCGGCGAGGTCGACGTTCTTCACGACGAGGTCGGCCCGCTTGAGCGCGACCACCTCGCGCGCGAGCTCGAGGCCGTGGGACGCGAGGAAGCGTCGCGCGACCACCCCGTCGACGGCGCCGTCCAGCCGGAAGCCGTGCGCGGAGACGAGGCGCACGACCGCGGCCCGCAGCGCGTTCGGGTATCGCAGGCGGCGCAGCACGTGCGCTGCAAGGGTCGCGCTGGCGGCCGCGTGGTCCGCCCCGGAGGCGTCCGTCTCCGGCTTCGCGAGATCGTGGAGCAGCGCGCCGAGGCGGACGGTGAGCCCGTCGTCCGCGTCGGCGGTCGCCTGAACCGCCTCGAACAGGTGCTCGTCGAGCGTCAGCGGCTGGCGCGGCGAGTCGAGTCGGTACCCGATCGCAGCGCGGTACTCGGGGATCACCTCGAGGAGCGCCCCCGTGTCGCGCGCGAGCCGCAGCGCCTCGGCCGGCCGCCCGCCGAGCAGGAGCTTCGAGAGCTCCCCCAGCCCGTCGACCGCGACTCCGCCACCGATCCGCTCACCCGAGACGTGTCGCAGACCCGTCGCCTCGGCGCGCATCTGCGCGAGCGTCTCGGGTGCGAGCACGAACGAGAGCTGGGACACGAGCCGCAGTCCGCGCAGGATGCGCAGGGGGTCCTCCCGGAAGCTCGCGTCGCTCACGGTCCGCAGCCGCCTCCGCTCCAGGTCGGCGACGCCGCCGAACGGGTCGACCAGCTCTCCGGTCTCGAGCCGTCGCGCGATCGCGTTCACGGTGAAGTCGCGGCGTCGCATGTCGTCCTCGATCGACGCGGACCCGTCCGCGACGATCTCGAAGTCGTGGTGACCGGGGCCCGTGCTGCGCTCGATGCGCGGCGGCGTCAGCTCGATCCCGCGAGGCACGAGCGGGCGCACCACGGGGTCGCTCGGATGGAACCTCACCCCGACCAGCTGTCCGTGCACCTCCATGTCCTCGACGCGGCCGTGCGGCTCGAGAGCCGCACGGAGCTCCGCATGGTCGACGCCGGGGACGAGGAAGTCCTCGTCGGCGTGCGGGATGCCGAGCAGCTCGTCGCGCACGGCGCCGCCGACGACGTACGCGTCGAGGTCGAGCGAGCGGATGTAGCGGCGGATCTCCGTCGGCACGCCGCGATTGTCCCGCAAGCGCGTGCTCGAGGCGCGGGCGAGGCTACAGGTGGGCGATCGCCTCGATCTCGACCAGCGCCCCCGAGGGCAGGTTCGCGACCTGGAACGTCGAGCGCGCGGGCGGCGCCTCCCCGACCCTCGCCGCGTAGACCTCGTTCATCCCCTGGAAGTCAGCGAGGTCGAGCAGGAACACGCTCGTCTTCACCAGCTTGTCCATCGAGCTGCCGGCCGCCTCGAGGATCGCCGCGAGGTTCGCGAGCGCCTGCTCGGTCTGGCGGCCGATGTCTCCTTCGATCGTCGTCTCGCCGGGGCGCAGGCCGAGCTGGCCGGCGACGAAGACGAGCTCTCCGGCGACGATCGCCTGGTTGTACGGCGCGCCCTGGAACGGCGCGGGGGCCGCCTCGGTGCGGATCACGGTCTTCTCCACGTGCAGCTCCTTGTCTCTAGTGGGCGGTCGCGCGGGCGAGCGCGACCCCAAGGGCCTTGAAGATCGACGCGAGCGCGTGCCCCGTGTCCTCGCCTTCCATCAAGCGCACGTGCACGGTCAGCCCCGCCTCCTCCGAGAGGCGCCGGAGGAACCGGGCGGCGAGGTCGCTGCCGAGGCCGCCGGCCCCCGTCAGGTCGGCGTTGGAGGCGACGAGCGGCCGGCCCGAGCGCTCGACCACGACCATCGCGAGCGCCTCGTCGGCGGGGACGGTGGCCTCGCCGAGCGCCCCGTCGACCAGGCGGGGGCCGACCGCGCGCCCGAGCGCCGTCCCGGCTGCGTCGACCTCCGCCTCGGGCTCGTCGGGCTCGATCTCGAGCGTCAGGTCGAACCCTCCGGCGCGGGCGAGCTCCGTGAGCAGGTGGTCGAGCACCGGGACGCCGGTCGCGACGTTGATCGCGCCCGTCCCTTCCGAGATACGGGCGCCGCTCATGGGCCAACCTCTG
>Ga0210142_1000043_pt1 | contig 30028 bp, 29 predicted proteins | sample Goodyear_PhragC__FD_184869 | JGI IMG/M metagenome (GOLD analysis project Ga0210142, IMG submission 184869) | Wetland microbial communities from San Francisco Bay, California, USA, that impact long-term carbon sequestration - Goodyear_PhragC_D2... | ecosystem: Environmental > Aquatic > Marine >...
CATCCAGTTTTCGCTGAAATCGTGCGTCAATTGGATGAGCCGCTGGCCGCGCCGAGCGCAAACCGGTTCGGCAGAATCAGTCCGACGACTGCGCAGCATGTGTTCGACGAACTCGAAGGGCGGGTCCGGCTAATCATCGACGCCGGACCGACGGAGCATGGACTTGAGTCCACAATCGTCGCTGTAACTGCTGGCAGGATCGAGATTCTGCGGCGCGGTCCGCTCACGGATGAGGATCTCTCTCAAGTAGCCGAAGTGGCTGCCGTTGGGCAAACGCGAAAGATTTCGGCACCGGGGCAATTACCGTCGCACTACGCGCCCCACACGCCGCTGCGCCTGATTGATGACGCGAAATTATTCTCGCCTGAAAATAATCAACGTGTTGGCTTACTGGCTTGGAGGTCGAGGGCCAGTTTCTCAGCCGACGAGAAACGCTTCGCCGCTGTCCGCAACTTGAGCGAGCGGCACGACCTGCGCGAAGCAGCAGCAAATTTATTTCGTTATCTACGAGAGCTCGATGCGCTCGGTCTGGATCTTATCGTCGCGGAACGTGTTCCCTCTTGCGGACTTGGCGCGGCGATCATGGATCGGCTGACACGCGCAGCAACTACCGCCGACTAAAAACCAAAACACTCAGTGTGGTTTGCGGCAGATCAGTTCGATCGGATGCGTGCGGCCTTCCTCAATATTTTTCGCCGCGTTACGCATCTTGACCAACGCGGTATCGCCCATGAGTAAGTGCAGTCCAAGCGGCGGCAAATTGCCCGTTTCAGCCCTCTCGATCGCCATCTTGTATCCGGCAAGATACTTGTTCCCGGTGTTGTGAACGACAATGTCTTCGAACCCTACCTGTTCCAGAATCGTTCTATTCCGGGATGGGCTGACCAGATACGAACCGCTGCCGTCCGATGACCAGGGGAGAGGATAATGCGGATCGCCTCCCGGCCCCAGGCCGTGCTCGGTAACCGCGAAAAAGGCTCCGGGCTTTAGCACTCGATAAGCTTCGCGAAAAAAGCCGGCACGATCCGCCACATTCATGGTGACGTGTTGCGTGTAAGCGCCATCGAACGAAGAGTCCGGATACGGCAGGTGCTGACCATCGCCATGTTCGATGTTCACCTGTCGCTCCATTCGCAGAAGTGCGGTCAGTTTGTTGGCGGTTGCGACGAAAGATTTGGTAATGTCGATCCCTCTCACATGACACTGAAATCGGTGGGCGATGTAGCGGGCCGGCCCGCCAAGTCCACAACCGATATCGAGTATGTGCTGGCCCGACTTAATCGGGAGGTGATCTGCAAGCTCGGCTGTCGCAGGAAAACCGCGGGCGTGAAAATGATCTACGGGCGCAAGATCTTCCAGTGTCAGGCCATTTAGTGGCTTCGACATCCTACCTAATGTCGAAACGATCAGGCCGTAAATGTTGTTCTTGCTCCAATGATCCTCAATGCGTTTTGCATGTCCCATTTCGCCTCCCCGGCGCGTGTATGATCGCTGGTTCACGCGCAGACATTGAAAACGTGCGGAACGATTTCAGGAAATCAAACGCGGATTTTATGGCAGCCCACTAGTTGCCCACCGAGAGCGACCACCTCGAAGTGAATCTTATCGTTGCAGAACAAGTTCCTGCTCAGAGACCTGGGGCTGCGATTTCAGATCGGTCAATGTGCTCGTTGCACGCTTGGGATCGAACGCCAGACAAGCCTGGATAAATCCTTTAAACAACGGATGCGGTTTATTCGGTTTGCTTTGAAATTCGGGGTGGTACTGGCAGCCGACAAAATACGGATGATCACGCAACTCAATCAGCTCGGCCAGGGTCCCATCGGGTGAGGTTCCCGAGATCATAAAGCCTTTGGCATTCATCCGGTCGCGGTATTTCATGTTGAATTCATAGCGATGCCGATGCCGTTCCGTTACTTCAGTATCGCCGTAGATTTTTTTTCCCAGGGTACCTGGAACAATTTTTGTCGGCCACGTTCCCAGCCGCATGCTCGCGCCTTTGTTCTGTACCCCGCGCTGTTCTTCCAGGAGCGAGATCACCGGATCTGAAGTCTGTTTGTCGAACTCAGTGCTATTGGCATTTTCGATTCCACAAACGTTTCTGGCGAATTCAATCGTGGCCACCTGCATGCCAAGACACAAACCAAGATAAGGGATCTTGTGCTCACGGGCATAGCGCGCCGCATTGATTTTTCCTTCCGCTCCGCGTACGCCAAATCCTCCGGGAATCAAAACTCCAGCTACGTCCTTGAGTTGATCATCGACGCCGTCAACAAGTGCCTCCGCATCGACTAACTTCAGATCGATTCCGCAGTCTTCGCTGGCAGCAGCATGAGTCAGCGATTCATAAATGCTCTTGTACGCGTCCCGCACTTCCATGTATTTGCCGACCACGGCGATCCTGACGCGCTTGCTGGGACTAATGACGCGCTCAACGAATTTCCTCCAGTCTTTCAGATCGGGTTTGGGCGTTTCGAGGCGCAGAAGGTCGCATACCAACTGATCGAGTCCTTCGGCATTCAGGGTCAAAGGTACTTCGTAAATCGTATGCTCGACATCCCGTTCCTCGATCACTGCCTTTTCCGCCACGTTACAAAACATTGAAAGTTTGCGGCGCACATCGTGGTCGAGCGGCTTTTCGCTGCGGCAGATTAACACCTGCGGCTGTAATCCGATCTCGCGGAGCTTGGCCACGCTCTGTTGCGTCGGCTTCGTTTTCAATTCGTGCGCTGCCTTAATGTACGGAACGAGAGTGACGTGCATCTCCACCACATTTTCCGGGCCGACTTCGAGAATGAATTGCCGAATTGCCTCGAGAAACGGGAGACCTTCTATGTCTCCTGTGGTGCCGCCAATTTCTGTGATTACCACGTCGTACTTCGATTCGTCTGAAAGTTTACGGATCCGATCCTTGATCACGTCTGTGACGTGCGGGATCACCTGGACCGTCTTCCCGAGATAATCGCCGCGGCGTTCCTTTAGAATGACTGTCTCGTAAACCTGGCCGCTGGTGAGATTGTTATGCCGGGTGAGAACGCAATTGGTGAAACGCTCATAATGTCCTAGATCGAGATCCGTCTCTGCGCCGTCATCGAGCACATACACTTCACCATGCTGCGATGGATTCATGGTACCGGGATCGACATTCAAGTACGGATCGAATTTTTGGAGAACAACACGCAGTTGACGCGCTTCCAGCAGCGTTCCCAGTGAAGCTGCGGTCAGGCCTTTGCCTAACGAACTGACCACACCACCTGTAACAAAAATGTATTTCAACGGGCGATCCTCCCTTTAGCCAAAGCAAGCTTTCGCTCGAGAGCTTTTGCGTCGGCGAGCGTGTCTATGCCGGGAGATCCCTTCGCGGTGATGAGCACATGAACCTTTACACCATTTTCCAATGCCCGCAATTGCTCGAGCGACTCAGCACGCTCCAGCGGCGTCGGTTTCCACTTCACAAATTGGAGGAGCGCATCGCGACGGAAACCATAAATGCCTTGGTGGCGAAGATAACGAACGTTCGAAGAGTTAGCGGCGTAAGGGATGAGGCTTCTCGAAAAGTAGAGAGCGCAATTGTTGCGATCGAGGACGACTTTGTTCTGGTGCGGCGATCCCGCCTCGGCAGGATTGGTAAAGGGATGCGCCGCAGTGACGATGCGAATCGTCCCGTCGGAGCGAAGTTTTTGCACAAGCTGATTGATCAGGCGGGGTTTTATCAGTGGTTCATCGCCTTGAATGTTGACGACGAAGGCGAAGTCTTGAGCATGGCGCGCGACTTCGGCCACGCGATCGGTCCCGCTGCAATGTTTGGGCGAGGTTAAAGCGACTTCTGCCCCCCAGTTAAACGCCGCCTCAGCGATGCTCATGTGATCAGTTGCGATGATCACTGTGTCCAGCTCGGTGGCACGTCTGCATTGCTCCCAAACATGTTGTAGAAGGGGTTTGTCTCGAATTATATACAATGGTTTACCTGGAAAACGCGTAGAACCAAATCGTGCGGGAATGATGCCAACGGCTTTGGCTCGCGTCTCTCGCGATGACCCCTGTGTCATGGCGTTTCGTTCAAGATAATATCGACGGCTGCCGGTAGATCGACCGCGATCCAATCCGCCGTGGTGGTCATCATGTCCTCTTGAGAACCGGTCTGCACCCGGATTGCCCGTACCCCTGCGTTGTGGGCACACTCGACATCGACTTCTTTGTCGCCAATAAAAAATGACCGCGAAACATCGATCTGGTAATCCTGCACAGCTTTTAAAACCATTCCCGCCGCCGGCTTGCGGCAATTCGAATTTTGCCAGGGAGGGTCCGGACAGAAATAAGTGGCGTCGATCAATCCATCGCCGATCTGTCGCAAAACCTCGGCCTCAACCGCGCGATATTGAGCAAGCGTGAAGAATCCGCGGCCTATACCGCTTTGATTTGTGATGACGATCAGTTTGAACCCTCGGGATTTCAGATGCGACAGCGCTTCAAATACGTCTGAAAAAATGCGCACGTCTTTGGGATTGGAGCAATAGTCGCAATCCTGCATGAGCGTTCCGTCGCGATCGATAAACACGGCGGGCGACTGCGCATCACTCATGCCCGCTGTCCTCTTGTAAGCTGCTGATCAATTCATCTCGCGTCACCGTCGCGGTTCCCAGTTTGCTAACGACCACGGCACTGGCGTGGTTTGCAATCTCCGCTGCTTCAATCGCAGTTCCGCCGCATACCAGTCCGAGCGTGAAGAGGGCGATCGCCGTATCACCCGCTCCGGAGACGTCGAAAACCTGACGCGCCTTGGTGGGAATGTAATGAGGCGCTTCATCCTTCTGAAAAAGCATCATGCCATCTTCGCCAAGGGTGATCAGGACGTATTCTGTTTCCCATTGCTTGAGCAGCGCTTGCCCAGCCCGCTCGATGTCCACGTCTTTTTTTCGAGCTTTATCGGGATCACGCCAGGGAATGCCCGCGGCGAGGAACGCTTCGGCGCGGTTCGGTTTCACAACTGTAACGCCCTGCCAGTTAACGGGGTGTTGTGGATTGGGATCAGCCGCTACGATTTTGCCAGCCGCACGTGCCTCGCCAGTAATTTGCGTGGCTAACTCGGATGTCACAAAGCCCTTGCCGTAGTCTTCAAAAATGATCGCATCAGTCTCTCCAATGCCGTTTCGAACGGCCGCCACCGCCTTTGCAATCTGCGCCGCGGAAGGAGCAACAAATTTTTCCCGATCGACGCGAACTACTTGTTGATGCAGTGCGATGATGCGCGTCTTGACGATCGTGCAAAAGCTTTCGTCCGTGACCACATTGGACGTGTCGATGTCTTGCGCCGCCAACAGCTCCTGCAACTGGAACCCGCTGCGGTCGTTGCCAACCATGCCGATTACGGCAACGTGGTCGACAAATTCACGCAGATTGCGAGCAACATTGGCTGCGCCGCCCGGGTAGAACGATTCGCCTGTTACCTCTACCACCGGAACAGGAGCCTCAGGTGAGATGCGGCCGACTTTTCCCCATACGAACTCGTCCAGCATTAAATCGCCGATAACCGTGATCCTCCTTGAACTCGCCCGCGAAAGAATCTGCTCCAAACGGTTCAAATTCATGGCAACTTGAGATCTAGAGTGCGGAACCCCAAATGCTCTGCACGTCGGTATTTGGGCCGAACTGATAAAATCGATGCTGCCATGAGTTGTCTACGGCGAGAGTTCCGGTTAAGGTTCGCTCCATTAATCCTGAATACATAGCCGAAATCAACAGTCGAAACTGCCAATGATTCCTTTTATCAGACATTTCAAGTTGAGCGTCGGGTTGCTCTGTGGGCTTTCAGTTTACGCATATGGTACCCAGGCGCCTCAGCACATTAATATCAATCAACTCTCTACAACCGTAGAAGATGTGGTTGTCCCGTTGCCCAATGAGATCTTCGGAGCGCTCAACAAACTGGGCACTGTCAACTGGAGATCGCATGTCCGCAGTGATAAGGGGCCCAACTTTACCGAGCGGCCGCGTATTGCGCTTTTGCTCGGGACAGTGATCGCGGATGGTTTCATTGCGGTCCAGGCGGAAGATGCTGAAGCCGTGAAAGATATCGGCCAGCGCGTTCTCGCGCTGGCGAAGGGGATCGGGGTGGGCAATTCGATCACACCGCATGCCAAGGCGATTATCGAGGCAGCAGACAAGCGCAATTGGAGCAATGTCAGGCGGGAACTGGACCGCACTCAGAACAGTGTACAAGAGGCGATGAACGAAGTGCATGATGAAAAATTGTCGCAACTGGTGAGCTTGGGGGGTTGGCTGCGTGGCACCGAAGTACTAACCTCAGTGGTAAACGACCACTTTTCGCCCGATGGGGCAGAGTTATTGCACCAGCCCGATTTGCTTTCGTATTTCCAAAAAAGGCTCCAGGCGATGCCGGAATTTGATCTTCCAATCATCCACCAGATTCGGGATGCTCTTGGCCAAGTGAAACCTTTGATTGATGTCGGCGATCGCAATATCCCCCCGGAAACGGTGAAAAAGGTCAACGAGATCACCACACGGCTCGAGCAGGGAATCGTCACCAGAAGCTAAAGCTCCATGAATGGTTTCGTGAAGATTTTTTTCAGTGCAATCTTTCCCCTGCTGCTGCTGACGGCACTGCAGCCGTCAATTCTTGCTTCGGTGGATGACGCGCAATCTTTTGCTCTTCAGGCGGCCGAACCCTATGTAAAGCAAGGATTCCAAGTACGCGAGGATTACTGGGGAGGTGACCTTGCTGCGGGGGAAAAGAAAGCGGTGCGGCAGCAGTTGTTCAAAGGAAATGAATACTGGTTTTGGATGGGAACCGAAGTAGACAAGGCGAAAGTTTCCGTTCACGTCTATGATTCGGACGGGAAGCTGGCGGAAGAACCCGACAGCTGGGAGAAAGGCCATTTCGCGGCGGCACACGTCATTCCCAAGGCTACAGGCAGTTACTTTATTATTGTAAGCGTGGAGCAATCGCCAGAGGAACGCACGCATTGGGCCCTGGTGTATGGCTTTCGTTAGGTCGGTAGATGTGGGATCGGGTCGGGGCCCATGGTATATTGGCTCGAAACCGATGCCACGATTATGACTGAATCGCGGACTTTGCAGTTTGAGAGCCCACGCGTTTTGCAGTCGCTCTACGCAAACGATATCAAGCTTTTGAAAAATCTCGAGGACTCGCTAGGTATCAAAGTCACCACCCGTGAAGGCTGGATGAAACTGGAGGGTGAGCCCGGCGGCGTCGACAAAGCGCAGCAGGTGTTTCAGCAGTTGGAGCAAGCCCGGCAAAAAGGTGTGGACATCCAAAAACGCGAATTCAATTACACGCTCAAGGCTGTGACCGAAGAGCGGGATGAGAATCTCAGCGACATTGTTTCCGCAAAGATTTTGACGTCTTCGCGCAAGCCTCCGGTGCTGGCACGGAGCGCGAATCAACGAGCGTACGTGGAGGCAATTGAGAAGCATGACGTCGTTTTTGGCATCGGACCGGCTGGTACCGGCAAAACTTACCTCGGAGTGGCGATGGCGGTCGCAGCCCTGAAAAAAGAACGGGTCGCACGAATTATTCTGACCCGCCCCGCGGTGGAAGCGGGCGAGGCCCTCGGTTTTTTGCCAGGCGATCTGGAACAAAAAGTCCTTCCGTACCTTCGCCCGCTCTACGACGCCCTGCGGGAGATGCTTGAACCGGAAGAAATGGAACGGGCAATTGCGCGCCAGACAATCGAGGTGGCTCCGCTCGCCTACATGCGGGGCCGGACTTTAAGCAACGCTTTTGTTATTCTTGATGAAGCTCAAAACACCACCACTGAGCAGATGTTCATGTTGCTGACACGAATTGGTTTGAATTCGAAATGCGTGGTGACTGGTGATGTCACGCAAATTGATTTGCCGACGAACAAACGGTCCGGCCTGCTTGAGGCATTGCAGGCATTGAAAAATGTGCCGGGAATTGCGACCGTATATTTCACAGAGCGCGACGTTGTGCGACACGAGCTTGTCCGCGCCATCATCGGCGCGTACCAGGCGCATCGTACCCCCGCTCCGGAATCTGATAAATAATTGATATGTTTGATTTTCTGAGACGCGGCCGCCTGGTCAAACGAGGTCTTGCTTCGCGGAAGAAACGCCGGCGTCGGTCGCACAGTGAACTGACACGCAATCTGGAGAGTTCATCTTATCTAAAGGTCATCGTCTTTGCGCTCTTTGCCGGCGGTCTGGCGTTTCTTGTCTTCAGCGGCCAACAGGCGGAGCCCACCAAGAATTACGTTATTGCGCTCCTCGTTCTGGCGACTGCCATTACGCAGCTTTGGATTAACCAGCCAAAGAGCTTCGAGCAAAACTCGCGCATTTTTCTCGTTTTCGGAGTCATTTTTATCCAATTGGCAGTCACCAAGCTGTTGCTGGTCATTTGTAACAGCGGCAATTACAGGTTCCTGAAACCGGAAATGGGCGGGTTGATCACGCCCTACGCTTTCGCCCCGTTGGTGCTAAGCGTGTTGCTTGGCCGGCAACACGGCCTTTACGCTGCATTCTTCGTCAGCCTGTGGAGCAGCATGTTGTTCGGTCCAATCGATGCCCCGCTTTTAATCACTAGTCTGATCAGCGGATTTACCGCGGTTTCTCTCACACTGCAGGTGCGTCGGCGAAGCAGATTGATCCGCGCCGGTTTTTTTGTCGGACTGGCGATCTGGTTGTTGTCGCTGACGTTTGGTCTGATCGGGCCAATCAACTGGTTCTATCCGACCGTCAACGACTGGGGCATGGTCGGCGTGCAAAGCGCTCTGGCTGTTGGTAACGGCATTATCACTGCGATGATCGTCGGCGGCGCGCTGCCGATGCTCGAGAATTTGTTTGGAATTACAACTGACATTTCCTGGCTGGAAGCATCGGATCTAAATCATCCTCTTTTGCGCCGCATGACTATTGAAGCGCCCGGGACATATCATCATAGCCTTGTCGTAGCCAACCTTGCCGAAGCCGGTGCGGAAGCGATCGGGGCAAACGCGACGCTTTGCCGTGTCTGCGCGTACTTTCACGACATCGGCAAGCTGGTGAAACCGGAATACTTCACCGAAAACATGAGCTTCGAGCGAAATCCACACGACGACCTCGCGCCGACAATGAGCGCCCTGATCATCATTGCCCACGTGAAGGAGGGCGTGGATCTCGCACTCAAGCACCGGCTAAACCAGCGCATCATCGACATCATTCAAGAGCATCACGGTACATCGCTTGTCCGTTATTTTTACCAACGCGCGCTTCAGCAACACCAGGACGCGCTGGCCGGCGGCAAGATTATGAGACTGCGCGAGGACGATGTCCCTGAAGTACACCAGGAAAGTTTTCGCTATAGCGGTCCAAAACCACAGACAAAAGAAAGCGCCATCGTCAGTCTGGCCGATGCCATCGAAAGCGCCTCGCGCAGTGTAGAAAAACCGACCCCGCAGAAGATCGAAACGCTCGTCAACGAGATCATCGGAGAACGCATCGGCGACCGGCAACTGGATGAATGCGATCTGACACTGGGTGAACTGAAAACAATTGCCGACCGATTTCGATTTACGCTCTTGTCGATGTTGCATACCCGGATCGCCTATCCAAAGTCGGGACAAAAGCATGTAGCGTCACGGGAGGAGACATTGCGGCCAGACGTAATGGTTGCTACTCGCAAGCCAGAAAACGCGCCACCGGTGTCGGCAGCGTGATCTGATCGCGCGCCTGGCACCGGCGACTATGCTTGTCGCGGGCGCGCGCGCGGTTCGCGTTCCTTAGAGCCAGCGGTAATTGGAATAGTGACGAAGGGTCCGCCTTCCATGGGCGTTACTTTGGTAAAAGCAACGGAGGGCAATTCGCTCGGCAACCCGGCAAGAGGAAAATCCTTTCGCAACGGGAAGTACGGATAGCCGTCCCACATCAAGATACGACGCAGATCGGGATGACCCTTAAACTTAATTCCCATCATGTCGTAAACCTCGCGCTCGTGCCAGTTCGCAGTTGGCCAAACGTCTGAAACGGTATCGACCGTATCAATTTCCTCGGACATTTTGATTTTCAATCGAAGGTGAAACCCACGCGGCATCGAATACAGGTGATAGAGAAGCTCGAAGCGCGGTTCCTCTCCAAAGTTATCGATGCTGGTGATGTCGAGCAGATAATCGAATGAAAGTTGATCCCGACAGAATCGCGCGATTTCGCGAAGATCGGTCGCAACGATTGTAAAACTCGTTTCACCGCGAAACTCCGTCCTGGCCTGGATTTTTGGGCCGAGTGATTCCTCGAATGAATCGAATAGCTCCCGGCTCGTCATGGTAAAGAAATGAAGGAGGCCATCACCAAATCGATGCGAAACTGACCGCGATATTTTGCTGGAGTGATAGCACGTTGATCATGCCAGCGCTTCCTCGAGCTTTTCCGCGAGTTGTGGCTTTTGATCTCTAAACGCGGGTTGGCTCGAAATTTTTTCCTGTAACTTCATCAGGCCAGCCAGCAAAGCTTCCGGACGTGGCGGGCAGCCGGAGATATAAACATCGACGGGTAAAAGCTGATCAATCCCCTGCAGCACGGCGTAGGAGCGATACATGCCGCCGGTGGACGCACACGCGCCCATCGCAATCACCCATTTTGGCTCCGGCATTTGCTCGTAGATCCGCTTGACCGCTAGAGCCATTTTGTAAGTGACCGTGCCGGCGACAATCATTACGTCACATTGGCGCGGGGAAAAACGCATCACCTCCGCGCCGAAGCGAGCGATATCAAAGCGCGATGCAGCCGTGGCCATCAATTCGATTGCGCAGCACGCGAGCCCCATCGGCATCGGCCAAAGCGAGTTCTTGCGCACCCAGTTAAGCGCCGCGTCGAATCGCGTGAAAATCACGTTTCCCTCGATCTTTGAATCGTAGGCCGTCGTGCGCATTTCTGGCATAGGAGACGTTAAAATACCCGCCTTGACGCGCAACCGCTATTAACCTTGAAAGCAGGAATCTGGAAACTCAGTCGCTGCGTGGTATGCAACTGTGAGATTGGATATTCAGAGATTCTTTTGCGCGCCCCGCTTCGGTCGTCCACGTTGCGACATCCCTCTCTCAATAGTATAGGAAACCTCTTTATGACGAACACCGACACCGCAAAATCCCACGGCCATCTTACTGCGCCGCATGGTGGCGAACTGATCGATCTCACACTTGACTCCGAGAATGCCGCTCAACTCAAAGCTCAATCCAGAGATTTCCCTTCCTGGGATTTAACGAGTCGGCAAATCCGCGACCTGGAGCTTCTCATGAGCGGTGGCTTTTCACCGCTCCGGGGCTTCCTGAACCGGAACGATTACGAGCGCGTCTGCCATGAAATGAAATTATGCAGCGGCGTTATTTGGCCGATTCCCATTACCCTCGACGTGCCCGAAGCGTTTGCGAAATCTCTCAAACCTGGCAGCAGCAAAGTCGCGCTGCGCGATTCCGAGGGCGTTATGCTTGCGGTTCTGTATGTGGAGGACGTTTGGAAGCCTGATCGCAAGACCGAGGCGCAAGCTGTTTTTGGAAGTACCAGTATAATGCATCCCGGCGTCGACTATCTTTTAAACAGGGGACATGACTGGTACGTGGGTGGACGAGTGGAAGGTTTGCAACCGCCCACGCATTACGATTTCAGCACTCTTCGGCTAACGCCATCGGAGCTGCGCACGGAGTTCGTGCACCTGGGCTGGCGCCGGATTGTCGGGTTTCAAACGCGCAATCCAATGCATCGTGCCCATGTGGAATTGACGTTTCGAGCCGCGAGCCAGGTCGAAGCCAGCCTTTTAATTCATCCTTCTGTCGGCATGACCCGGCCTGGGGATGTGGACTACTTCACGCGTGTTCGTTGTTACCAACTTCTCACCTCAAAGTATCCGCGAGGCACCGCTAAGCTGGCGTTGTTGCCGCTGGCCATGCGTATGGGCGGACCGCGGGAAGCGGTATGGCACGCAATCATTCGAAAAAATCACGGCTGTTCGCACTTTATTGTTGGTCGCGATCACGCGGGGCCAGGCAACGACGCCGACGGCAAGCCGTTCTACGGACCGTACGAGGCACAAGAGTTATTCCGTAAACACCAAGCCGAGATCGGCGTCGAGATGGTGCCTTTTCAGATGATGGTCTACGTAGAAGATCGGGATAAATATTTTCCTGAAAATGAAGTGCCGCCGAGCTCGCGCGTACTCAATCTATCGGGAACAGAATTGCGGCGACGACTCAACGACGGTCGCGAAATCCCGGCCTGGTTCACGTTTCCTGAAATCGCGCGCGAACTGCGACGGACTTTTCCACCACGGCACAAACAGGGAATGACTGTATTTTTTACCGGCCTTTCCGGTGCGGGTAAATCGACGATCGCCAACGTGCTGATGATAAAACTTCTCGAAATGGGTGGACGGCCGGTGACGCTGCTCGACGGCGATCTTGTGCGGAAACATCTTTCTTCAGAGCTCGGTTTTTCGAAGGAACACCGCGACATTAATATTCGCCGCATTGGCTACGTTGCCTCAGAAATCACGAAGAACGGCGGCATCGCTCTTTGTGCACCGATTGCCCCTTACGATGCCACGCGCAAGGACGTCCGCGAAATGATCGAGCCATTTGGCGGCTTTATCCTGGTGCACCTTTCAACACCCGTCGAAGTGTGCGAACAGCGCGACCGAAAAGGCCTCTATGCGAAAGCACGTGCCGGGATTTTAAAGGAATTTACCGGAATATCGGATCCCTACGAAGAGCCGACTGACGCCGAAGTCACGGTCGATACAGGGGAACTGTCACCCGAGGAGGCCGCGCAGGAGATCATTTTGCATTTGGAACGGGAAGGTTTTGTCGGAATCAACGGCATTACGAGCTAATTCAGATACAAATAGCCGCCAACGGAATGGCCAGACGTGCGTCCCGGGCGCTTAGTTTGATGCTCGGTTCAAACTAGTTCACGATATCCAGATCGTCTTCGTGTTTGTGAATTCGCGGATGCCGGCGGCGCCGAGTTCACGTCCGAATCCCGAACGTTTCACTCCGCCGAATGGCAGACGCGGATCCGAGGCGACCATCGCATTGATAAAGACCATTCCGCTGTCCAGTTCAGATACGAAAAGTTTTTGTTCCTGGCGATCGTTAGTCCACGCGCTGGACCCGAGACCGAATGCAGTATCGTTCGCGAGCTTGATCGCCTCTTCGGCATTGCCCACGCGGAAAACGGATGCGACCGGACCAAATACTTCTTCGCGGTACGCGGGCGATTCTTTTGGAACATCGACAAGAACGGTTGGCTCGTAAAAGAATCCCGGTCCTTCAATGCGATTGCCGCCGGTCAATAGCCTTGCGCCCGCGGCGATTGTTTTTTGAACCTGACCATGCACGCCTTTGAGGATTTGTTCCGTTGCGAGTGGGCCAAGCTCCGTCTGCGGATCCATTGGGTCGCCAATCTTGAGTGCGCGCATACGCTCAACGAATTGTTCGAGAAAACGATCATGAATCTCATCGGCAATGAGGAATCGTTTCGCAGCGATACAGGACTGGCCGGTGTTGATCGTGCGCGCTTTGACTGCAGTGCTCAACGCTGATTCGAAATCTGCGCTTGGCATGACGATGAATGCATCGTTCCCGCCAAGCTCAAGCACAGCCTTTTTGATCTCACGGGCGGCGGTGCTCGCGACAGCCGATCCGGCCTTTTCACTTCCAGTCACGGTTACGGCTTTAACGCGGGGATCCAGAATCAGTTTTTCCACCTGCTCCGGTTCTATGAGCAATGTTTGGAAAATGCCCTCTTCGAATCCTGCACGGCAAAAGATTTCTTCAATCGCCAGCGCGCACTGCGGAACATTCGAAGCATGTTTGAGTAAACCGACGTTGCCCGCTATCAATGCAGGCGCGGCAAACCGAAACACCTGCCAGAAAGGAAAATTCCAAGGCATGATCGCCAGCACGGGCCCGAGCGGTTGATACTGGACGTAACTCTGAGCCGCATCAGTCTGGGCCGGTTCCTCCTCCAAAAATCGTTCGCCGTTCTCTGCATAAAACCGGCAACCGCGCGCACATTTCTCGACTTCCGCCAGCGAATCGCGAAACACTTTGCCCATTTCGAGCGTAATGATCTCCGCGAACTTTTCCTTTTCCTGAAATAGCAGCTCCGCCACCCCCTCCAAAAGCTCTGAGCGCTGAATGAAAGTGGTGCCACGGAATTTTCGGAACGCCGTGTCGGCGCGCGCGAGTCGTTTCTCGATTTCCGCATCCTCTATAGGGGAAAACTCTTTTATCTTTTCGCCTGTTGCCGGGTTGATAGAAGCGATTGCCATTATTCTATCTTACATCGCATTTCGGACTGATGAAATTGGCAGGGACGCCTCGCCGAGCCGTCCATCATTTGCACGCGCGCCCGGTGGTTCGCGCGCTACCGCGCCGCGTCAGATTCGCAATCCTTTGGGAATCAGGACGCGATCAAGCAAATCGAAAAGCCCTTGCACTAGCAGCGCGAGTAGCGCAGCAGGAATGGCGCCTTCCAAGATCGTGACGTGATCGTTCAGGTTCAGACCGCTCAAAATCGGTTCGCCTAAGCCGCCGGCCCCGATCAAGGCTGCTAATGTAGCAGTCCCGATATTAATCACGGCACTGGTCTTAATCCCGGACAGAATGGAACGGGATGCGAGCGGCAAATAAATTTGCCAGAGGCGTGCAATCGGGCTGAGCCCCAGCGCGACCGCGGATTCGCGGAGCGCTCGAGGGATGTCCTGGAGCCCGCTCGCGGTGTTGCGCACAATCGGCAGCAGACCGTAGAGAAACAGTGCTGCGATCGCAGTGCGAACGCTGATACCAAAGAAGGGCAGGGGAACAAGCAAGGCGAGCAAGGCGAGGGACGGGATGGTTTGCACAGCGCCAGTAAAACCCAGAATCGTGTGGCCGATCGCTCCGCCGCGGCTAGCCACGATGCCAAGCGGAATGCCCACGATCACCGAAAGCAGTAGCGAAAATCCAGCGAGTTCGAGATGACGAAGCGTCCAGCGCGCGAGCTTCTGCGGAAAGGATTCACCCAGCGCCTTTTTAGAGGTCGCACCTGGCTCAAAATATAAATTTGCCGCTCGCGTGTAATTTTTTGTGCGTTCCGCTTCCGCGTTGAGGCGAATCATGCGCTTTTCATCCAATGTTCCGGCCAGCCGACGTAATACAGCAATTGCATCCGGTTGAATGGACGATCGAAACAAGAACACTGCCTCATATTTTGGGAAGAATTGAAGGTCGTCTTCGAGAACGACGAGATCGTTCTGCTCTATTTTTGCATCGGTCGAGTACGCGTCCTTTACGTCAATCGACCCGTTGGCGAGTGCGCTGTAGCCGAGCGCATGATCGATTCCGATCACATTCTGTTGGGGCAGCGCGTAACGTTCACGTAACGGTCGCCAGCCGTCCTGCCGGTCGAGAAATTCATGCGTCAGCCCGAGTTTTAGGTTCGGGTACTTTCGCAAATCGCTGATTGTGCGCACACCGAGGCGTTGCGCTTCGCCCCGTCCCATCACCAGGGCATAGGTGTTGTTGAATCCGAGCGGCTGTGTCATGCCGACGCCAGCTTTCGCGAGCGACTCGCGAATTTGTTTAAGCGACAAGCCGTGATCGCTCTTTAGAATTTCCTGCGCAATCGTTCCAGTATATTCTGGATAGACATCGATCTGTCCGCCACGAAGCGCTTCCCAAAGAATAATTGTGCCGCCCATGCCCTGGCGATGTTCCGCCGGAATTCCAGCATCGTTCAGTGCGCGTTTGGCGATTTCACCAAGCACATATGATTCCGTGAATTTTTTTGACCCGATTGCCACATCGGCAGCGGCCGAGCAGGAATGAATCAGGAAAATAGAAGCACAGGAGAAAACCAAAAGAACATTTGGCAACCGGGAGATCGGGAAAAACCAAATCCTAAAATTCTGCTTCCTGGCTTCCGGGTTTTTAGATTCAACTATTTCCCTTTTTTCTATTTTCCTGAGTCGCCTCATACGCTTGCGATTCCGCGTTGGGCGTTGATGAACTCGGAGACAAAAGGATCGGCTGGTTTTTTACGCAGATCAGTAATGCTGCCCTTTTGGACGATTCGTCCCCCATTCATGAGGACGACTTCGTCACTGAAATAGATGGCCTCAGCCAGGTCGTGAGTGACAAAGAGCACGGTCTGGCCAAGACGACCGAAAATGTCTTTTAGATCCGTCTGCAACGAAGCGCGCACCAACGGATCGAGGGCCGCCAGCGGCTCATCGAGTAACAGCAATTCGGGAGAAAGCATCAACGCCCGCATCAAGCTGACGCGCTGTCGTTGGCCACCGGAAAGTTCGCCGGGATATCGCGCAAGCAAGTTCTGCGGAAATCTGGTTAAATCACACAGTTCCAGAAGTCGGTTGCGGATTTCCTCCTGGGGTTCTTTAAGATGGCGCGCCATCAAAATAACATTGGCTCGCGCAGTGAGGTGTGGGAACAAGCCACCCTCCTGGATAACGTAACCAATTTGGTGGCGACGGCTGTCGATGTTGTCGGCGGTGATTGGGTCGCCGTCGAAATCGATCGAACCTGAATCCGGTTCGATCAAGCGGATGATCAGTCGCAGCAAAGTAGATTTGCCGCAGCCACTCGGACCGATAAGCACCGTGGTTGTGCCCCGCTCGATCAACAGACTTGTCGGATGCAGGGCGATCGTGTCGCCGTAGCGTTTGCTGACCTCGGTGAGTCGAACCAGCGCGCTCATTAGAGCAGCGCGAGCCTCTGGCTTGCGTTGTGAACTAAATCGCAAGCGGGACGCATGCGCTACTTTGAAGGGACCACAAAATAGAAAAGGCCAAATAAACGCGCCTCGTCAGTCCACATCCGAGCAAACTCGAATCCGTTCTTGCCGGCGAGTGCGGCAAACTCGTTAGGCGAATATTTATATGAAAACTCGGTAATGATTCTATCGCCGCGAGGGAAATGAAACTTTTGTCCGTCCAGATCGACGAACTGGTCAACATCGCTGATGAGATGCATTTCAATTCGGCCGGCCTCTGAATTGTAGACCGCCCGGTGCCGCCAGTGGTCGAGGTCGAAATTTGCACCCAGTTCGCGGTTGATTCGCTTCAGCAAATTCAGATTAAATTGTGCAGTCACGCCGGCTCGATCATTGTAAGCGGCCTCGAGCACGTGACGCTCCTTTTTTAAATCAACACCGATTAGCAGTCCGCCGCCTCCCCGGCAGACATTCGCTATGCGACGCAGAAACTGTCCGGCTTCGTCCGGTTCGAAATTGCCGAGAGTCGATCCAGGGAAATAGACAATCCTTCGGTTAGATTTGCGATCGGGCGACGGTAAAACCACAGGTTGCAAGTAGTCTGCGCAAACCGGTAGAATTTCCAGGTTTGGAAAAATCTTTCGGAAAACAGGAGTAGATTCACGGAGTTGTGTCTCGGAGATGTCTACGGGGATGTAAACCGCCGGGTCTTCGAGGGCTTCGATCAAAATCCGCGTCTTCGTGCCCGCTCCGGTGCCAAGTCCGATGAGTTCTACTTTCGGACCGAGTTGCGATGCGATGTCGTCCCGATTTCGATCCAGTATATCGATCTCGATCCGAGTGACGTAATATTCCGGCAGTTCGCAAATTTTTTGGAAAAGCGTCGCGCCTCGCTCATCATAGAAATATTTGCATGGCAGAGTGCGCGGATTTGAGGAGAGGCCGGATAATACGTCTGCCAGAAAATCCGACGATTCGGGGATGGAAACCGAATCGGGAGCCATTACGGAATCATGTGCCATTGTCATAGATAAAAGCAGCGCAATCGCTGCGGGATCGCGCTCCGACGGATTCTAGGCCTCGTCGCGTGCGAGTCGAATTCCAGTGAACTGCCAGCGTTTTTCCGGTTGGAAGAAATTACGATACGTGAGCCGGATATGAGTGCGCGATGTTGCGCAGGAACCACCGCGCAAAACGTACTGGTTGCACATGAATTTGCCGTTGTACTCGCCGAGCGCACCGGGTGCAGCGCGGTAGCCGGGGTAGGGGGAATACGCGCTGCGCGTCCATTCCCAGACATCGCCGAACATTTGAAAAAGAGTTCGATGTTGCTGTGGTCTTTCCGCTGAGAAATCGGATGCCAACGCTACGGAGGCCGGATGAAACAATTCGGTCTCGACGAAATTCCCTTCGATAGGAGAATTCATCGCTGCGCGTTCCCATTCGAACTCAGTCGGCAGCCGCCCGCCAGCCCAATTGGCATATGCGTCGGCTTCGAAATAGCTGACGTGGGTGACAGGCTCGGATTGATCGACAGGGCGTAAACCGGAGAGGGTGAAATTCCACCATGCGCTATCGCGTTTTATCCAGTACAGCGGCGCATTCCAGCGTTGTTCGTTCACAGTCATCCATCCGAGCGATAACCAGAATTCCGGCCGGCTGTACCCGTTGTCCTCTATGAACGCGATGTATTCGCCGTTTGTGACCGGACGGGTGGCCAGCGAAAATGCGGGAACCAGAGCCCGATGCCGCGGTCCTTCGTTGTCATAGGCGAATCCATCGCCATCGTCGCCTATCTCAGTCACTTTTTCTTCGAAATCGATAAACTGGATAGGTGCAATTTTTTTTGCAGAGACATCGCCGTTTCGCTGACGAAAAACGGGATAAAGCGGGTTTTGCGCCAGGACGTGCTTGATGTCCGTGATGAGCAATTCCTGATGCTGCTGTTCGTGATGCATGCCCAACACGAGGAGCGGTTCGACATCGTCGAGCAACCGTTCGCCGGCATTTGAGAGCAAATCGTCGATGTGCGAATCGATCGATGCGCGATAGCGTTGCGCTTCGCTGACGGTGGGGCGTGAAATCAATCCGCGCAGATCGCGCCGGTGCATGTCGCCTGCAGCATTATAGTATGAATTGAAGAGATAGGCGTACTCCGGAATTTCGGCGCGATACCCCGGTAGGAATTTTTTGAGGATAAATGTTTCGAAAAACCACGTGGTATGCGCAAGGTGCCACTTCGTAGGGCTGACGTCGGGCATCGATTGGACGACGCAATCTTCCGGTTCAAGCGTTGCGCACAGCGAACTGGTGAACTTTCTGATTTGATGAAAACCATCGCGCAACCGTTCCAGGCGAGACTGGCTCGCTGGCAAAAAAGATCGGTCCGCCTTCCGGGTGGCGGTGTCGGCTGAGAGGGTGCTCACGGATTTTCTCCCTCTTGCTCGATTTCCTCCCTGCGCGCTTCGAGCATTTGATCGTGAGTTGCTTCCTCTATGCCTTCAATCACAAGGTGCTCCCCGACCGTTTCCTCTTCCTCGGTGCCGGGACGCGGCATGCGATGACCCTTCGAGCCGGCGATTACATTCCATTCTTCCGTCATATCGGCGTTATCGGGAGTTTCCTCAGGAGGTACGTTGTTTTCCTCTCCCATCAATTCGTGTCGCGCCTGCGCCCAATCCGCTTGCGTAAAATCGTCAGGATTGCGCTCGTCGATCATGGCAATTTCTCTGGCTCGTCGTTCCACCTCCTCAGGCGATGGTGCGCCGATTCCGTGGCCATGCTCCGAAATTTTTCCCGGTGGAGGTTGCGAGTAATCGTTCATAACCAAGCTGAGGAAGCGCAGACTACTTTTCCCGAGTACAATTTGGACTACAGAGCGGAGGCTTGCAATACCGTGCGAACAAGAGAATTCCATCAGATGAACAGGCAGGATTTCGTTCGCCTTGAGGGCGGCGCCGTCGTTGCTTTTGATGAATATGGTGATCCAACCGGAACCCCGGTGATATTTTGTCATGGCTGGCCCAGCGCCCGCACCATGGCCCAACTCGCAGACGAACCAGCTCGGGCTCTCGGAATTCGCATCATTTCACCGGATCGTCCAGGCATTAGCGGTTCGACTATGCAGCCCAATCGCAAGCTGACCGACTGGCCGCCGCTTCTCGAACGCCTCGTTAATCACCTTGGTATCGATGAATTTCGAATGCTCGCAATCTCGGGAGGCGCGCCGTACGCTTACGTCACCGCCATGGCGATGCCGGAGAGAGTGCGCGCCGTTGCAATCGTGGGCGGAGTAATTCCATTTGCCGAGCTAAAGAATCTTGAAGGATTACTGCCGCTTTACCGGTTGCTGCTACGATTTTACCGTGACCGACCGCAATTATTGCGCCGCTCATTTCGTCTGGCCCGGCTGTTTTTATCACTCCGTCCGCCGGTTCGTCTCCGTCCGTTGGTTTTAAAGATGCTGCTGTTACGACCCTGCGATGCGGCCAGCTTGCGCGACGACGCAGCGTTCGAAGCAATTTTCGAAAGCCAAAGGCGCGCCTGGCGGGGTTCAGCGGAAGGCGTAATGTCCGACGCACAAATTTACGCACAACCGTGGGGCTTCGGGATCGAAGAGGTCCGCGTGCCGGTGCGGCTTTGGCACGGGAAAGAAGACCGCGCTTTCGCGGTTCCGCTTGCGCAAGACGTTGCGAACCGTTTACCGAATTGCAGCGCGCGTTTCATTGAGAATGAAGGACATTACTCGCTGCCTATTCGTCACATGCGCGAAATTCTGCAGGATTTGATTTCGTCCTAGCACACACGCCGGCATCGACTAACCCAGGAAATGATTCCCATCACGCTGAAGATCGCGCCCGACGAACTAAGCACGGCGGACTTAAAGCTAATCAACCGCTCGGTGAAAGAAATGCGTTCTGCGGCGAAAGTTTTCGCGCCGTTTAAGCATTTACGAAAAGTGGTCGTATTTGGGTCGGCGCGAATACAGCCCGATTCACCTCATTACAAACTAGCGACAGATTTTGCGTACGAAATGGTCAGGCAGGACTTCATGCTGATCACCGGTGGTAGCGACGGAATAATGGGCGCTGTGCATCGCGGGGCCGGTCGCGCTCACAGCTTTGGGCTGAATATCCGTTTACCGTCAGAACGGCGAATCAACGAAGTAATCGAGGGCGATCCGAAACTAATCACACTAAACTATTTTTTTACTCGAAAATTGAGCTTCGTGAGAGAAGCGCATGCGTTCGCGCTGTTTCCCGGTGGGTTTGGGACACTCGATGAAGCGTTTGAGGTGCTCACGCTGATGCAGACTGGCAAAGCACACATTGTCCCGGTTGTGCTGTTGGACCGGTCACGAGGAAAGTATTGGGAGACGTGGAAGAAATTTCTTGCGGAACGTTTGCTCAAGTCCGGCTTCGTTTCAGAAGAAGACTTCGCGTTCTTCAAGATCAGGCACAGCGCCCGCGACGCCGCTGCAGAGATCGAACAATTCTACAAAGTTTTTCATTCGGCGCGATGGGTTGGGAAGAAGTTCGTCATCCGTCTCAATCATTGGTTGTCGAATGAGGCGGTTGCCGACCTGAACATGGAATTCGCAGACATCGTGCGGCGTGGACAGATCGTCCAGCGTACTACGCCTTCGGACGAGAGAGATCAGTCCGGGATTTCGAAGTCGCCCCGGCTGATTTTCACGGCGTTTCGCGGCAGATTCGGCCGTTTCCGTCAGTTGATTGATTCGATCAATTCTTCTCCAACGATCTAACGTCATGCGAAGGGTGAGGACCGCCACTAACGTTCTGACCGAGAACAGTAAGATCAGCGCGCAACTTTGCCTCCATCATTCCGTCGAATGAAAAGTGCTCGGTCGCGTAACCGAGGCCATTGGTTGCGCATTTCGCGGCAAGATCCGGGTTGGAAAGAAATTCCATGATCGCCGCCGCGAGCGCGTCTGCGTTCCCCGGTTCGATGAGCAGACCGTTTTCGCGATTGTGAACGATTTCCGCGACGTCACCTACTTTAGTAGCGATCAGGGGACGCCCACTGGCGAAGGCTTCGCGCAGAACGATGGGAGATGCTTCGGTGTGCAGTGATGCAATTACTATCACGTCGCAAGCCGCGTAAACATCGGGCGTGTCCCATCGGTACCCTGCCATGATGATTTTCTCAGCTAATCCGGCCCAATCGATTGCGTTTCTTACATTGATGCCGCGCTTCAGAATCCCGGTGCCCTGACCGACGATAACGAAGCGGGCATTGGGACACTTTTCCAATACCAGGGGCGCCGCTTTGACCAGTTCGAGCTGTCCCTTGTCCGGCCGAATCATGCCTATGTTTCCAATCAACGGAGCTTCATCGTCGACGCCGATTTCGCGACGGAATTTTGTCCGGTCGCGCGGAGGTTTGAATTTTTCCAAATCGACAGCTGAACCGATGACCTGAATTTTTGCGGGATCGACTCTGTGTTGTTCTACCAGCTGGCGTTTGATGACGGAAGCATCCGCCACGATTTGTGAGCAACCGTGCTTGAAAACGAACGCACGACTTCTGCTTCCGATTGAGTCAGTGATGCATCGCGCGCGGCTCAGTGGAATGCCACAAAAGTAAAGTGGCAAACAAATCCAATGGTCCTTGGAGCTGTAGGTTTTAATCAGATCAATCTGGTTTTGCCGGCAAAACTTCCACAAGCGCAATGAACAAAGCGGATCAAGGCGGTTCTGCAGCGGCATTGTGACAAGCCGGGTTCCGAGTTCAGAAGCCTTGGAATGGACCTGGCTGTCCGGATTGCAGATTAGCCATGCTCGATGACCGTGGGCATTGAGCCAGTTGATCTCAAGACAAGTGCGATATTCCTGACCGCCCCAGCTGCGACTACTCTCTACGTACAGAATGTTCACGTCGAATTGGCTGCAGCGCGCACTCGGGGCAAACCCTACGCAGCGGCGGCGCGTTTTTCGAGAATGTAATCGCGAATCGTGTTTACGCTCCGAAGCGCTTTTCCGGCTACATCAGAGTTCGGCACACCGACGCCGAAGGTCTTTTCCATGCTTACGACCAACTCGAGCGCGTCAATGGAATCCAAGCCGAGACCCTCCGGGCCGAAAAGCGGCAAATCATCCCCGATCTGCTCAGGAGTAACCTGCAGCATCAAATTTTTGACCAACATCTCCTTGATTTCGGAGCGCAAATCCGGCTCAGACATAAGCGAGCGGGGATTTTGCCGTAAATCGCGTGTTCGGTCAAACACACAAACGCTGGCCTTCGTTTGCGAAGCCTTTGCGAGTGCGCGTTTCTTCGCGCCGTTTTCGCTTAGCTAAACCTGATCGGCTTTGTCGCCCGGCGTGACTGCGGTATTCGCCTCCGGCGGCGTGATGGTTGCGGCCGGTTGGCTCTCACTCCGCGCGATGGTCGATTGGGGGGCTTTGACGTCTGGCTTGGCAATTTCAGGTTCAGACTTGCCCGCCTTGTGGAGTTCGTCGCTAAATTCGTCCTTCGCCTTCTGAAACTCTTTCACGGCCTGCCCCATTCCACGGGCGAGTTCGGGCAATTTTTTCGCTCCGAACAAAACGAGAACGATCAGCAGGATGACGATCAAGTCCGGCCCGGCCAAGTTCATGAAGCTGGCGAGGAGGCTCATAACTACTCCAACATCAAGGCTCTTTCTCCGACTTGCAAGGAATTTCCACGAAGTACCAGGCTGGTGCCGAGGAAGTGACGGGGGTTGACAGGCAGACGTCTATAGGAAAGCATTTGACCGTATGCGTCCCATCTGGAAAGGCAGCATCAGCTTCGGGCTGGTTTACATTCCCGTTGCTGTTTACCCCGCCACGCGTGAGGAGAAGCTTAGCTTCCGGCAGCTTCGTTCCAGCGATCTTAGTCCCATCAAGTATAAAAAGGTGGCGGAGGCAGACTCAAAGGAAGTTCCAGCCGACCAGATTGTAAAAGGCTTCGAGTATGAGCGTGGCCGTTATGTCGTGATGAAGGATGAAGACTTCGAGAAAGTGCGAATCGAGTCCACGCATTCGATCGATATCACCGATTTCGTCGATTTGGAGCAAGTCGATCCCAAGTTTTTCTATAAGCCATATTTTCTCGAACCGCAGAAAGGCGGGGAAAAAGCTTACGCAGTTTTACACAAGGCGCTCAGCGGCACGGGAAAGATTGGTATCGCCAAGGTCGTGATCAGCAATCGGGAGCACCTTGCCGCAGTCAAGCCGGACGGGCTGTTCCTGATTTTGGAACTCATGCATTTTGCCAGTGAAATACTGAGCGCCGACATCTTGCAGAATGGCTCCAATGCCGCTGTCACGGACAAGGAACTGAAAATGGCGCAGGCGCTCATCGAAACCATGACGGAGCCATGGAAACCGGACAAATATCGGGACGACTATCGGGCAGCCCTCATGGAAGTCATAGAACAAAAGGCGCAGCACAAACCGGTCGCGCCAAAGGCGCCGGCTGCTCCGGCGCCGACAAACGTGCTCGATCTGGTAAAAGTATTGCAGGACAGTCTGAACCGGACACAAGCGGTAAAACAGAAGCGCGGTTCTGCCCGGGACGGCGCTCGCCGCTCCACCAGCGCGTTAGTCAAACAGAAACGCCGCGCCAGCGCGCTAGGCTAGCGAGTTCCGACTCACGATTGCAAATTGTGCGCCTGGCGTTATAGTCAGCACCTTTATGGCCAAGAAAGCCTGGATTAATCGTAATGACCGCAAGCGCGCGACCGCGAAAAAGTACGCCGCCTTGCGCGCTGAGCTCAAGGCGAAAAAGGATTATGCCGGCCTGGCGCAGTTACCGCGTGACGCGAGTCCAACGCGGGTGGTAAATCGCTGTGAAGTGACCGGACGTCGTCGCGCATTCATTCGACGATTCAAGATGTCGCGTCTTACCTTTCGCGAACTGGCTTCGCAGGGGTTGATCCCTGGCGTAACCAAGGCAAGCTGGTAAATTGTAGCCAGAGACCCCCCTCGGGACGCTTTAGCGGGGCACGCCCTGGTTTCTTACAGATGAATTGTTTCGTGTTTCCCTTAGCTCTGGCTTCAATCGCCGAAACAATTGTCAGGCAGTGGGATCCTCCGATGATGTTGATCGGCAAACTGCTGATCATTGCAGCGCTGGTTTTGCTGAATGGCTTCTTCGTGGCAGCGGAGTTTGCTCTGGTAAAGATTCGTATTAGTCACATCCAGACCCTGACGGGGAAGGACAGCAAGCGAGCTGCCATCGTGCGACAAATCAAGGAAGATCTCAACGCCTATCTGTCAGCCTGTCAGGTCGGCATCACCATGGCTTCCCTCGGTCTTGGCTGGTTGGGGGAACCTTTCCTCGCGCGCGCGCTGCAGCCATTTTTCAGTTTGGCGGGTATTGAGTCTGTCACCGTCATCAAATCGATATCTTTCACGCTGGCCTTCTCGGCGATCACCTTTTTGCACATTGTGGTCGGTGAACAAGCCCCAAAAATTCTGGCCATCCGCAAGGCCATGTCTGCCGCGCTATTTGTCAGTGCTCCGCTGCGATTGTTTTATACGTTGTTCAAACCGGCGATCTGGTTCCTAAACGCGGCAAGCAACTGGGTGCTTCTGCGAATTCTTCACGTGGAACCCATTGCCGAAGGAGAACTGGCGCATAGCGAGGAAGAACTTCGCCTGATTGTGAGTGAAAGTGAAAAATCAGCTGAGGTAACGCCCCTTGGCCGTGAACTCGTATTTAATGTCCTCGACCTGCGCGACCGGGTAGTGCGCGATATCATGACACCACGGGGCGAGATCGTTTATCTGAACATTGATGAGGATTTCGAAACGAACGTGAAAAAGGCGATAGAATCCCGACACACACGCTTTCCGCTCTGTCGCGAGAATCTGGATAACACTGTCGGGCTCATTCACATTAAGGAGCTGGTCCCGATGATGCGCGATCCGCATCCCGATTTGATGAAGATCAAGCGCGAATTGTTTCCGGTTCCCGAGATGATGGCGCTGGAAAATCTCCTCAGATTATTTCTCAGCAGGCACGCGCATCTGGCGATTGTGGTGGACGAATTCGGAGGCACGGTGGGCATCGTCACGCTGGAAAATGTGCTGGAAGAATTGGTTGGCGATATTCAGGACGAGTTCGATTTCGAAAAGGAAGAATTTCGCAAAATCAACGCCAACGAATTCAGCGTGGACGGAGCGCTCGGTCTCTACGAATTAAACGATCTGGTTAAGCTTGACTTGGAAAGCCCTGACGTCAGTACGATTGGTGGTTATGTAACTCATCTGCTAGGCCATCTGCCAAAAACAGGGGAGCAAGTTAAAATCGATAATTACATCGTTACCGTTTCTCAAGCCGATAACCGCCGCGTCAAGCAATTGCACTTCAAGAAACAGAATGAGGCATCAGCATCAGCGCCCGCGTCTCAGAGCATTTGACAGATAGTGTCTCCCGTCGGGACCGAATTCGCAGCGAATGGAACTCCTCGCAGAATCGGAAATTACGTGTCCGCACTGTGGCGAAGTATTCCCCGTTCAGATCGATACTTCGCAGCCCGAACAAACCGTGATTGAGGATTGCACAGTCTGTTGCCGCCCCATCACGCTCTCGATTCGCTGTCATCCTGGAGTCGTGCTCGAGCTTAACAGCAGCTGCGGCTAGCAACAGCGTTCGTTGGGGCGGTCCGCGCTTAATGGTCTTTGCCTCGCAGGGCGGTCTTAAACGCAGTCAAGGTCTGGCGGCTCACGTGATGCTCGATTCCTTCGGCATCCATTTCGGCGATGCGTTCTGAAACACCGAGCGACCGAAGAAAAGCGACCACGGTCTCGTGTCGTGTTTTGCAGGTGTTAGCGAGATCGCGTCCTTTCTTTGTAAGAAAAATGGCGCGATATGGCTGAGATTTTACGTAGCCTGCTTTTTGCAAACGCGCGATGGTCCGATTAACGGTGACGTGGGTAACCCCGAGTCGCTTGGCCAGATCGACCACGCGCGCCTCGCCGGTTTCCGAAATCAGGGCCGCGATCGCTTCCACGTAATCCTCTGTAATTTCATGGGCATGTTCGTACCGGGTCCGAGAAAAGTTCTCGGCGTGACGAGCCGACCCTTTACCGTTACGTGAGGTCTTCACAAAACGGCATCATAATCGAAGAGAGAATTGCACAACGCAAATATTGTTTGATCGCGGCGCGACCAAAATGTAGTCTACGCTACATCATGCAGTTAGCATTAGACATTGCAGTCCACACTACGTTAGCTGCAGGTTCGCTGCGGCGAGTTCCGCTGGCGATATCAACGCATTTAGCGGCATCAGCATCCACATTCTAGGGAATGAATTCCAGCAACCAAGAAGTCTCGACGGGAAGCGTCTGGCGCCGTTCGTCGTCACAAGTTTCTCTGCCGGAAGTTCACCGCAGTATCGTCGTGCCGACGACAGCTTCGTTTTGGCGAAAATTGCTGGCGTTCTCCGGCCCTGGTTTTCTTGTCGCAGTCGGTTACATGGACCCGGGCAACTGGGCCACCGACCTCGCCGGCGGCGCCAGGTTCGGTTACGCGCTTCTTACCGTTGTCATGATTTCAAATTTCATGGCCATCCTGTTGCAGCATCTGTGCATCAAACTCGGCGTGGCGACCGGACGCGACCTGGCCCAGGCTTGCCGCGATCATTACTCAACGCCCACTGTTTGGTTTCTCTGGATTCTTTGCGAGATCGCGATCTCGGCGTGCGATTTGGCCGAGGTGGTCGGGTCGGCCATTGGTTTGCAACTTCTTTTCGGGATTCCGCTGGTCTGGGGTTGTTGCATAACTGCGCTTGACGTTCTGGCGGTGCTTTATCTTCAAAACAAGGGTTTCCGTTATATTGAGGCGCTGGTCATTACTTTGATTCTTACAATTGGATCATGTTTCGGACTCGAATTGCTTTTTTCCAAACCGAGCCTGGCCGGTATCGCTCTCGGATTCATTCCGGGCCCCCGGATACTGGCGAATCAGGAAATGCTTTATGTCAGCATTGGGATTCTCGGCGCCACGGTGATGCCTCACAATCTGTATCTGCACTCGTCTATCGTGCAGACGCGGAAGTACGAGCAGACGCCGAAGGGCAAGCAAGAAGCAATTAAATTTGCCACCATCGATTCGAGCGGGGCACTCATGTTCGCTCTTTTTATTAACGCCGCGATTTTGATCCTGGCTGCCGCCGCCTTTCATTGGTCGGGCCATCAGGATGTCGCCGAAATCCAGGATGCTTATCGATTGCTCACTCCGTTGCTCGGCGTCGGCGTTGCCAGCGGACTCTTCGCAATCGCACTGCTGGCTTCCGGACAAAATTCCACGCTCACCGGCACACTGGCCGGTCAAATTGTGATGGAGGGATTTCTAAACTTCCGGATTACGCCGTGGCTGCGGCGATTGATCACACGAGGTATCGCGATTGTTCCCGCAGTGGTGGTCATTGGGATCTTTGGTGAAGGGAAAACGACCGACCTGCTAATTGCCAGTCAAGTCGTGCTCAGTATGCAGCTGGGTTTTGCGGTCTGGCCGCTGATGCGCTTCACCTGCGAGAAAGCGAAAATGGGCGAGTTCGTGAACCCGTGGTGGATAAAAATTCTTGGCTGGGCCACGGCAATCATCATCATCGTTCTGAACGTGAAACTGCTCGTTGACACTTTTTTGCCTGTTTCCATGCTAAGAGCTGTCTACGCCTCTCTGCATCTGCCGGCTCCACAGTAGAAGATTTCGGAAAAATGTACAAACGCATTTTAATCCCACTCGAGAACAGTGCGGCTGACGAAACAATCCTTAGTCATGTTCGCAAACTCGCTCGCCTGACAAAGGCCGAACTCCTGCTTGTTCACGTCGCTGACGGCTGGGTGGCGCGCAATTTCAATAAACTTCAACTGGCCGAGAGCGAGGAGATGAAGAACGACCGCTCCTACTTGGAGAAGCGGGTCCGTGAATTGAGCGCGGAAGGTTTTTCCTGCGAAGCTGTGCTGGCGTTGGGGGAGCCCTCGGATGAAATAATCAAGCTCGCACGCGAGAAGGATATCGATCTCATTGCGATGACGACCCACGGCCATCGGCTTATTAGCGACATTCTTTACGGCGCAACGGCCGACAAAGTGCGCCACGAAGTCGATGTGCCAGTCCTGTTGCTTAAAGTGAAAAATTAAGCGTCCGTCAGTGCGTAAGCTTTGACTGTTCGAACTTTGTTTTCAGTTCGGCATTCGACATTCTGCATCCATCATTCAATGCTTCCGCCGGAGTGAAAGCCCTTTTCCTGACTAACGAATATCCGCCACATATCTATGGCGGCGCCGGCGTGCACGTAGGCTATTTGTCTCGCGAACTGGCAAAAACCATCGCTGTAGAAGTGCGCTGTTTTGGCGATCAACGTATCGAGGAAGGTAATCTCAGAGTTATCGGGTTCGAGTTGGATACCACTAATTTTACGTGCCCGAAGCCATTGCGTTCGGCTTTTGGAGCGGTGCGGCGTTGCACCGATTTCAATACGATGAACATCGATGCGGACATCGTGCATTGTCACACGTGGTACAGCCATTTTGGCGGCATTCTTGCAAAAAAGAATTACGGCTTGCCTCTGGTGATCACGGTTCACTCGCTTGAGCCTCTTCGCCCATGGAAACGCGAACAACTTGCAGGGGGCTACGACTTTTCACTTTGGGTGGAAAAAGCTGCGCTGGAAATGGCCGATGCGATTATCGCAGTGTCCGTCGCTACCAAGAAGGACGTCGAACGCTTGTTTGAACTCGATCCTGCGCGTGTGCATGTAATTCACAACGGAATCGATTTAAGCCAGTATAAAAAGGTTAGTTCGACTGCCGCGCTCGAGCGCTTCGGCATCGATCGGGGCAAGCCGTACGTGCTGTTTGTCGGACGGATCGCGCGCCAGAAAGGATTGCACCATTTGGTTCAGGCAATCGATTTCATGGATCGCCATTTCCAGATTGTCCTTTGCGCTGCCGCACCTGATACAGCGGAATTGGCAGAGGAAATAAAAACCGCGGTGGACCGGGCAAAGTCGCAACGGAAGGGAATCATCTGGATTGACGAAATGGTCGATCAACAGGTAGCCCGCGAACTTTACTCGCATGCTGCGGTCTTCATTTGCCCCTCAATTTATGAACCGTTTGGCATCATCAATCTTGAAGCAATGGCATGCGAAACGCCGGTGGTAGCCAGTGCCGTGGGCGGAATCAACGAAGTCGTTGTGGATGGCGAAACCGGTTTCCTGGTTCCACTTGAGCAAATGAAAGAAAGCCCATTCGAAGCAACGGATCCCGAAAAATTTGCGCGCGACCTCGCG
>Ga0210142_1000047_pt1 | contig 28995 bp, 28 predicted proteins | sample Goodyear_PhragC__FD_184869 | JGI IMG/M metagenome (GOLD analysis project Ga0210142, IMG submission 184869) | Wetland microbial communities from San Francisco Bay, California, USA, that impact long-term carbon sequestration - Goodyear_PhragC_D2... | ecosystem: Environmental > Aquatic > Marine >...
GCAGTGACACCGTCGGCTTCCAAAACATGGCCGTTGGGACGGAAGCGCTCGCCAACAACATCTCCGGCAACTTCAACATGGCCCTTGGTTTTCGAGCGCTCTTTATGAACACCGGCAACCGAAACAGCGCTGTTGGCGCTGCCGCGCTCAGGAACAACACGACCGGCGAGGATAACACCGCCATTGGTTCCACTGCGATGAGAGAAAATAGCACCGGCGAACATAACACGGCCATTGGTAGTGCCGCCTTAACCAGCCTCACCGTTAGCAACGACAACACGGCTGTCGGTTTTTCGGCGCTTACGAGCGCTACGGGCGGGGTCGAAAACGTGGCCGTTGGTAAGGACGCACTGCGCAATCTTACCACGGGCGCCAACTGGAATACGGGTATCGGCACGCAAGCGCTGTTAAATGTGACCACTGGCGATCATAACACAGCTCTTGGCGAACAAGCCGGGGACGCTGTAACGACAGGCAATAATAATATTCGTATCGGTGCGCACTCTGGCAATACTGAAGCCGGAACCGTGAGTAACACCATTTGTATCGGAGAGTCAGGTGATACGAATGGGGGCGAGAATACGAACGGCAGAACCTATATCGGCAACATTGTGGGAGTGGCTGTGGGAGGACCGTTTCCGTCTGTGCCTGTCATTATAGACCAGGACGGACAGCTCGGCACCGTGGTCTCCTCGCGCCGGTTCAAAAAAGACATTAAACCAATGGATCAAGCCAGCGAAGCCATCCTAAAGCTCAAGCCGGTCACGTTTCGTTACAAAGTCCAGGACCAGAATAACGACAAGACACCGGAGTTTGGTTTGATTGCCGAAGACGTAGACCAGGTGAATCCCGATCTGGTGGTGCCTGACAAAGAAGGGAAACCCTTCACTGTGCGCTATGATGCAGTGAACGTGATGTTGCTTAACGAATTCATCAAAGAGCACAAAAAAGTCGAGGCTCAGCAGGCCAGTATCGCTGACTTGAAATCGACCGTCGCGTTGCAACAGAAAGAGATGCAGGTTCTCACTGCGCAGCTAAAAGAGCAGGCCGCGCAAATCCAAAAGGTGAGCGCACAGATTGAAGTGAGCAAGCCCGCCCCGAGAACAGTTGCAAATAAGTAATAAGACTCTGTAGCCGCGGTCCGTTGACCGCGAACAGTAAGAAGCCGTCACGCTTCAGCAGCGTGGCGGCTTTTGTTTAACTTAACTGCCTGCGCAGCCGCGCTACTAAAATAGCGCTTGCAGAGTCAAAGTGACCGCAACAGAACGCCTAATCGCCCGACGGGCAAATGCCCAGTTTTCGTATCGCATAATCGCGCTATTTGCGCGAGGCCTCTTCCATCTCCTTGCGCTCGCTGTCCGACAGCGCGTCATCATTCTGCTTCGGCTGTTGCTGTTGTAATCGCGGTCCCGGTCGGTCAATTCCTGTCCCACCATCGAGATTTGGGACCGCTATCGCCGCAAGACCAGGCGCTGTTATTAGAGCGAGATTGGGGCTGGGAGCCGGGGCCTCTTCAGGATCTTGTTGAATCACTTCGTGCGACAGAGCACGAGACGTTTGGTCCGGGATTGAAGGGGGCATTAATGGAGCGGCTTGGCGTCCTAGAGGAGCAGACGGCCTGGCACCTGATGCACCCTGTCGTGCCAAAAGCGCCTGATTAAACGTGAGGGTCGCAAATTTCCCGTCCTTGCTAATTGTCACTTTCGTTTTGCCCACATCTTCTGACCACTCAATCTGTGTGATGCCGTAGCCGTCGACAGGCTCTCTGGTTGTCAGGTATTTCTTGAAATTGTGGTCCGAACTCGACACAAGAGTGACCATGTCGCCTTCAGGCGAACGCGCGGCGTTTGCGATGTAAAGGTCTTTGGCGAAATCAGGCGTTGCTTCGGGCAAGGCCACTGCCGTGGCGATCGCAAATGGCGAATGATTCACCATCCCTTTGTAGCGATCGAAGCTGAAACGTTTCGGGAGAATGTCGTCTGCGCTGCCTGAGAGCGCACCAATAATGGCGAAGCTCGACAGAAGCGCCAAAAGCATTTTCACCATTACCACATTAATTTTGATCGTTGTACATGTAAATTAAAAACCCGTTCAGGTTGATACATTACCCTCCCGGCAACGCTTAAGTGAACCCTTTGCGATTCGCGCGCAGTTGGACGTAGAATCCGGCGTTTGAGACAATTGAAATAGTACTGCCACGTTTTTGCCGCACCCAACTACTTTTGCTTGCGCGGGATGCTTCGATTCGTAGAACTCTCAAAGCGAAAGGCTGAGGTGGAACGGTGGCGATTTTGCCGGTTTCCGCCTACATTCGTGAGCAAAAACAATCTTTTAACCGCGTGGGTTTCGAATCTAAAAAGACTAAAATGGAAACTGTACCCTATTTAGACCTTCGAGCGCAGTATCGTCCGTTGCGCAGCGAAGTGTTCTTGGCGTTGGAGGAGATTTGCGAGTCTACCAGCTTCGTCCAGGGACCGGCGACAAAGGAGTTCGAGGCAAAATTCGCCGAATATTGCGGAGTCGATCATTGTGTGAGCGTCAACAGCGGCACGAGCGCGCTGCACGTGGCGCTACGCTGTCTGGACATCGTTCCGGGAGACGAAGTTATCACTGTGTCGATGACCTTTATCGCGACTGCATGGGCGATCAGCTACTGCGGCGCTAGACCAGTGTTTGTGGATATCGATCCTGTCCGCCGGACGTTAAACCCGGACCTGCTCGAAGCCGCGATCACGCCGCGCACAAAAGCGATTATTCCGGTCCATTTGTACGGGATGCCGGCAGAGATGGACCGCATCATGGCCATCGCTGAGCGATACGGGTTGCCGGTACTCGAAGATGCTGCGCAGGCACATGGAGCAAAGTACAAGGGCAAAGGCGTCGGTCAGTTTGGGAAAATTGCCTGCTTTAGTTTTTATCCCGGTAAAAATCTCGGAGCGTACGGCGAAGGCGGTGCGTTGATCACGAACGATGCATCCATTGCGCGACGGGCGCGTTCTCTTCGCGATCACGCGCAAAATCAAAAATACCTGCACGATGAGATCGGGTACAACTACCGCATGGATAGTTTCCAAGCCGCTGTGCTTTCCGTAAAACTCAGATACCTGGACGAGTGGAATGCGGCTCGTATGAATTGCGCGCGGCAGTATGCAGAATTACTGAAGGACTCTTCATACAAGGTGCCTGTGAATCTTCCCGATTCCGAATGCGTCTGGCATTGCTACGTAGTGGAATCCCCTGACCGCGACCGTGTTCGCTCTGCCTTACAAGATTACGGGATCCACACTTCTGTTCACTATCCCGTTCCAATACACCTTCAAAAGGCCTATGCACATCTGGGCTATAAATCGGGAGACTTCCCTGTGACGGAAGCGCTCTGTGAACAATGTCTCTCGCTTCCGATCTATCCGGAACTTTCAGAACAAAAGATCTCGCGTGTTGCTTCCGCTCTTCTCGATCTGGAGAAAGAGACGCGTCAGTCATAACTGAGACTGCGCCCGCAACAAAATCGCGTTTGTAATCCTGTCTCAATCGGTGACGATCAAGAATGACGCAGGAGCGCGACTATGTGCTTGGCACACATGACGAGGAATTAGCCAGACTCGGTTTGCAGCATCGTGTGTGGCGACCGGTTGCGCTGGATTGCTGGCAGCGCGCCGGCATCACCGTCGGCAAACGCGTTCTCGACATAGGAGCAGGGCCCGGATATGCGGCCGTTGATTTGGCGGAGATCGTCGGGCCCACCGGTGAGGTGGTTACGCTCGAACGTTCGCGGAATTTCGTCCATGCGATGGAGGCGAATTGCCGCGCACGCTCGCTAACGAACGTGAAGATTCACGAGCTCGATTTGATGCGAGATGAGTTGCCCAGGGGCCAGTACGATTTCCTGTGGTGCCGCTGGGTTGTTTCATTTGTCGACGAGCCGCCGGTACTGATCAGAAAACTCGGCAACGTTATGCCAAAAAGCAGCGTCGCTATTTTTCACGAATATGGTCATTACGAGACATGGCGATTCTTTCCGCGGCTGCCAATGCAGGAGCGTTTCCGCGAATACGTAATTGCAACATGGCACGAATCGGGCGGTGAACCTGACGGGGCAGCCCGGTTACCTGGACTACTTGCCGAAAATGGTTTTCTGATTCGCTCTGCAACACCGCACATTTTCTGTCTGCGCCCGAGCGATTACATGTGGCAATGGCCTGCAACCTTCATCGACACTTATCTGCACCGCCTCATTGAAATGGGCCGAATCGATCAGAAATTTGCGGACGAAGTTCGCGATGCTCTCGCGAGCGCAGAACAAAATCCGAATACCCGGATGCTCACGCCGCTGGTGTTGGAAATTATCGCCGAAAAAGAATAGGGCGATTTGGCTATGCATTTCCGGCCAGACCAAGCCGCTCTGCGTCGCCTTTTAGCGCCGCGATGACTTGTGCAATCACGTCATCGAGAGGCATTCCGAGTTGTTCCGCGCCGTGGACAATGTCCTCGCGGTTTACGGCGCGGGCGAATGCTTTGTCTTTCATTTTCTTTTTCACCGCGCGGACATCAACATCATGAATGCTTTTGGTCGGACGCACGAGGGCCACTGCGACGATGAAGCCGCTTAGCTCGTCCACTGCGTAGAGCGTTTTTTCGAGAGGCGTCTCGCGCGAGACGCCTGAGTAGTCGGCATGCGAAAGAATCGCCCGGCAGAGTTCATCGCTCCAACCGTTCTCCCGCAGCCAGGCGACGCCGACAAATGGATGACCTGTTGTAGCCGGAGGCGCTGACTCCGGCTCTCCCGAAACTGAGTGCTCTGCGCTGCGGGGGTCAACGGCCCCGGCTACAGGTGCATTCGGGTGCCGCTCGTAATCCATGTCATGCAACAATCCGACGGCTTCCCACAGATCGGCGTCGTCGCCGCACAATTGAGCGAAATGCCTCATCGAATCGGAGACGGCGTAGCAATGTTTCCGCAGGCTTTCCGATTGGACCCACTGGTGGAGAATAAGCAGAGCCCGCGCGCTGAGCGTCTCATCCATTTATTTTTGAACTTTAATGAATTGAGACGTTGTCGCCCGCTTTTATTTTTGTCGCGAGACGGACAACGTCCCAATTTTCCAGACGGACGCAGCCATGGCTGACAGCATGGCCAACCGATCCGGGATCGTCGGTCCCGTGAATACCGATGCCTTTTTTGTTAAGTGCAATCCACATCACACCGACGGGATTTCGCGGTCCAGGCGGAAGCATGTAGAAATCCCCGCTGCGCTCGCCATGTTTAAGCATTTCCTTGTCGTAACGAAACTTCGGCAGCTTCGCGATCCCGCGCACTTTCCAATCACCGATCGGTGATTCGTTATGTGGGGAGCCGACCGCGACCGGATATGCGGCGATCAGCTTTTCACCGTCAAACACTGCAAGCATGTTAGATTTAGTGTCGATCTTAACGGAAACGTTTCTGGGTGGGCTTGGACTTTCGCCCGGCGTTGGAGTTTGTGCTTCAGGTTCGTATTCGATCTCGTTCGCTGGCTCCGAGCTGGTTTCGCTGCCGGGCTGAATGTCTTTTACCGACCAGAGCTCGAATGGTTCGACATTTGGGACCATGAGATGATCGCCAGCTTTGATGTCTTTAAGTTTTCGGTGGTTGAGTTGTTCCAGGAAATGAACATCGGTGTGAAACTTCTCCGCGATTGCATCGCCAGCCTTGCTGTACGGCAGAAATTTTAACCTGGCCTTCGCTGCCACTCCGTTCGGCAAGTCTCCAACACTCTGGAGATCCGATTCGGTGACCGTGTATGAAATGAACACGGGATCGACACTGGCGAGATCGAGTCCATTAACATCAGGGGGTACGTTCGATTTTGTCTCCTTGTCTGTCAGCGGCTTTTGCGGTTGTTCTCCCAGCGACTGGCGATACAGCGCAAGCGCTTTTCGAGTGAGCTCATTGTAGCGTCCATCGATCCTGCCTGGACTGAAATTGGCCCGATCAAGGAAAATCTGCAGGCGAGTGGCCGCCTCGATCTCTGCCTTGGTTTGCACCGGGCGTGGCCCCGGCTTCTTCTTCGCGGAAGCTGGAACAATGGCGCTGAGGATCAACAAGGCTACGACTGCCGGAAGAAACATAATTTTCACTCAAATGCATCGTCCTGCCTGACAACATTGGCCGTGCTACGGCCCCGATAGCGGCGACTTCTTTGACAACATTACAACTGGCAAACTTGTGATATATTTTGCCAATGCAAACGCCAGAAATTACCGCATATCTAAAGACTTACTGTGGGTGGAGCGCTGGTGTCCGCGCTGTTCTCGCCAAATACAATCTGCCATACACAGAGAAGGACATTATTCAGAATCCAGCTTTTCGTTGGGAGATGGAAACCAAGAGTGGCCAACCGCTCTCGCCATGTGTGGAGATCAACGGGCAGATGCTGGCCGATGTCAGCGGTGAAGAAGTTGAAGGTTACCTTGTCGAGAATAAGCTCGTCGAAGGAAGCGACGCTCCGACCGACGTTCCGACCAATGCCGCCTGTGCAAATGAGCAACACGACGGCGCGGTAAAGCTCAATTTGTAACCGGCGAACCGTTCTCATGGTTCGGCACGGAACACAGCCAGTGACGACAATAATGTCTCATTAACACCTCGCTTTCAGCGAGGTGTATCCAACTGCTCGTGTCTGAACAACTGCTTTAGCAGTTTCTCAACATTCGAAAACCGCTGAAGCGGTTAGGCGATTTCCGTGAAAGTGGCACCCCGCTAAAGCAGGGTGTTAATGACATTAATCAATGTCGTCGGCGCATATACATGGCGAATTCCCTAAACGGGCGTAGGGTTTTCTTTCGCGCAACGCGAGGTCGGCTACATTGTTCTATCTCCTAGCCGATGAAACTGCTCGCTCGCCTTCGACGGCCAAAAAACACGCGCGGCAGCGTTCTTTTTCGCTACGGCTGGAAAATCACGCTGCTGCTTTTGCTGGCGGGCGCCGTTTTCGCGGTTTTTCTTTTTTACGGGACCTGGGCGCAAACCTTTAACATGAAAAATGTCGGGGAGATGCCGGAACGAAGCACGGTTTACGACGTCGATGGAAAAATCTACAGCCGCCTGGCCGGCGCCAATCGCCTCAAGGTTTCGCTGAGCGAAGTCTCGCCCTATTTCATCGCGGCCGTGCTGGCCCGCGAGGATTCGCGATTTTACAAACACAAAGGCATCGATTGGCGCGGAGTCCTACGCGCGCTGACGCGAGATATTGTGAGCATGTCGGCCAAGGAAGGCGCCAGCAGTCTTACCATGCAGTTGGCGCGCAACAGTCTCCCACTGGGTGGCCGTACGTTTAGCCGGAAATTGCTGGAAGCGATGGTGGCGTTGCGCATCGAACACGAGTTCACGAAACAGCAGATTCTGGAGCTTTACGTGAATCGGATTTATTTCGGCAGCGGTTGTTATGGAGTCGAGACTGCTTCACAAGCGTACTTCGGCAAGAACGCCTCAAAGCTTAATCTTTCAGAGGCTGCGTTGCTGGCAGGATTAATTCGCAGCCCGAATCGATACTCGCCCCTAAAAAATCCGAAGGGAGCCGCGCTGCAGCGCGACGCCGTTCTGGATCGCATGGTCGGACTGAAGAAAATCACCCCGTCACAGGCCGAACAGGCGAAAAAGGCAAAAGTAGTCACGCATCCCAAACGAATGCCGCAGGTCCAGGAGAACTATGCAATGGACGCTGTGCAACGCTCTTTAAGCCTGATCCTGACCCAGGACCAGATCGATTACGGTGGGCTTTCGATTTACACCACGTTGGATCCCTCGGTGCAGAACAGCGCACAGGATGCGCTAGAGACCCAACTGGGAAAAATTGAACGCCAGTCCAATTTCCATCATCCGTTCAAATCGAGCTACAAACCGCCCGATAACGGGGAAGGCGACGCAGCGATGCCATATCTCGAGGGGGCCGTGGTGGTGATCGATAATGCCAGTGGCGGAATTCGCGCACTTGTTGGCGGTCGCGATTATGCCGAAAGCAAATTCAATCGCGCGTTGGCTCCGGCAAACCGGCAGGTTGGTTCCGCGTTTAAACCGTTTGTGTACACAATCGCATTTAGCCACGGCTTGTTGCCGGGCGCGGCGATTAGCGATGAGCCCATTCGCCGCGGCGAAATCGACGGCGCTGGCAGTTGGTCGCCTGCAAATTCCGACGGCACCTACGGTGGGGTCGAGCCATGCTCGTACGGTCTCATTCATTCGCGCAACACGATGAGTGTGCGCGTCGGACAGTTCGCCGGACTTAATGCAGTTCAAAAAGTCGCAAACGATCTGGGCATCGCTCAAAATGTCCCGCACGGTCCCGCGATCTACATCGGTTCATTTGAGACGAATCTGAAAGATCTAACTGCTGCTTACACTGTTTTTCCCAATGCCGGTGTGCGCAAACAGGCATACGTCATCGAGCGCATAGACGACCAGCAACACAAACCGATTTATCTTGCCGCGCACATCACTTCCGCGGGACTCGACCCGGGCGCGGCGTGGATGACATCGGAACTCATGGAAGAAGTTTTGACCAAAGGAACGGCTGCCAGCGCACGTTCTCTTGGCTTCAAATTACCCGCGGCGGGTAAGACGGGCACAACCAATGATTATAAGGACGCCTGGTTCGTGGGGTATACCAGCACGCTCACGTGCGGTGTCTGGGTCGGATTCGACCAGCCGACTACGATTGTTCCGCACGGTTACGGCTCCGCTCTGGCGTTGCCTGTCTGGACTCAGGTCGTGAACAAAGCGTCGCGGCATTACCCCGCGGAGCCGTTTCGCCCGACGATGCCAATCCAACGGGCGACCGTCTGCTCCATTTCCAACCAACTCGCCACCACCGGTTGCATGTCGGCCGGGACTGCTTATGACATCGATCTTCCTGTGACCAGGATCCCAACTGCCGCGTGCCAGGTGCACGGCGGTTCGCAATGGCCCTTCGCGCAGCGCGCGCCGAATGCTCCGCAAAGGGCGCTATCTTTGCCCGGGCGCGTGTTCAAATCGTTCAGGCGACTTTTCGGCGGACGGTGAGTGAAATTCCTTGGGTCGTAGCCCATGAACGAGTTGTAGCCGAGAGAACCAGGGCGCCTTGGATCAGAAGTTCGCGGGGCGGGCGGTCCTTATCTACCATGGTCGGCAGCGCAGTCTGATCGATATCGACGCAATCCCGAATGTGACCGGAAAGGTTCGCCGGAACAGCCGAATTTAAGCAGCAATCACGAGGGCGCGCTTCCGGGCGGTCGCCTCGAGAATGCGCTTTCGCAAACGCAACGATTTCGGCGTCGCCTCCACGTATTCGTCGATATCGATGTATTCAATCGCGCGTTCCAGACTCATGCGCAGCGGCGCTTCGAGCTGAATCCCTTTTCCTTCACCCTGACTCCGCATGTTGGTGAGATGCTTTGCTTTGCAGGGATTCACTGGTAAATCCTCCGGTCGCGCGTTTTCGCCGATGACCATCCCTTCGTAAACGTTCTCCTGCGGGCCAATGAAAAGCCGGCCGCGTTCCTGAATATTGTTGAGCGCGTAAGCTGTGCTGATTCCCGATTCCATCGACACCATTACACCACGGCCGCGTCCTCCGATTTCGCCTTTGAACGGGGCGTATTCGCGAAAAAGATGGCTCATGGATCCTTCGCCGCGGGTGAGGTTGACGAGATCGGTCTCAAAGCCGATCAGGCCGCGAGTGGGAATAATCGCCTCGATTGATACGCGCGTGGCGTGATGATCCATGCCGACAACTTCGCCTTTGCGGTTAGCCACCGATTGCAAAATGTCACCGAGATTGTCGTTAGGTAGATCGACATAAAGATTCTCCAGCGGTTCGAGCAGGGAGCCATCCTCTGCCCGATGGAAAATGACCTCCGGCCGGGAAACCATCAGTTCGTAGCCTTCCCGCCGCATCTGCTCGACCAGGATTGCGATCTGCATTTCGCCGCGCGCATTGATCTCAAATGCGCCTGCGGTTTCCGTGTCGTTGACTTGCAATGAGACGTTCCCGCGCGTCTCGCGAACAAGGCGCTCACGAATGTTGCGTGCCGTCACAAATTTTCCTTCACGCCCTGCAAAGGGCGAGTCGTTAACCAGAATGTGCATGCGAATCGTCGGCGGATCGATATCCACAAATTGCAGTGGCGTCCGCTCCTCGCGATCTGTGAGGGTTTCGCCAATATAAACGTCCTCGAAACCAGCAAGCCCAACGATGTCGCCTGCGGTCGCGAGTTTGATCTCCACCTGTTCCAATCCCGCGTAGGTAAAAAGCGCGGTGACTGTAGCCCGCTCATGGCGGCCATCGCGATGGATGCAGACGATCGAGTCGCCAACTGCGACACGGCCGCTGACAATGCGCCCAAGCGCAATTCTTCCGAGGTAATCGCTGTAATGCAGATTGGAGACGAGCATCTGAAAGAATGGCTCGCTCGAAATCTTTGGCGCCGGCACATACTGCACGATCGCTTGAAAGAGCGGTGTCATGTCTTCGTTGTTTTCGTGCAGTTCCCGCACGGCAAAGCCGTTCTTAGCGCTGGCGTAGATAATAGGGAAATCGAGCTGTTCGTCCGTCGCCTTCAGTTCGACGAAGAGATCGAAAATGTCGTCGAGCACTTTGTGCGGACGCGCATTTTCTCTGTCGATTTTATTAATGACGACAACGGGCTTCAGTTTGTTCTCCAGCGCCTTGCGCAAAACGAAGCGCGTTTGTGCCTGTGGCCCATCGTGCGCATCGACAACAAGCAGAACGCCGTCCACCATTTTCATGATCCGCTCGACTTCGCCGCCGAAGTCGGCGTGCCCCGGTGTATCGACGATGTTGATCCGATACCCGTTCCACTGAAAAGCTGCGTTCTTCGCGCGAATGGTGATTCCTTTTTCGCGCTCCAGATCCATCGAATCCATCACCCGCTCTTCAATCGTTTGATTGGAGCGAAACGTGCCCGATTGGCGCAACAGTTGATCGACCAGCGTCGTCTTGCCGTGGTCGACGTGCGCAATGATGGCGATATTACGAATCTTATCCATAGAGGGGCGTCTCTCCCGAGCAGAAGAGCCGCGAAGCATACGAAAGAACCCAGTTGAGTCAACTCACTGCCTGGGATTCCACTCTTCTGCGAAACGAAGGCACCCGGCGTTTTTCCGGGCGATAGCGAGTACAAAAAACGTCGAACATCGAAGATCCAACGCGGAAGGATTGAAGCAGAAATAATGAGCGGGTGAAGGGAATCGAACCCTCGTGTGCAGCTTGGGAAGCTGCCGTTCTGCCATTGAACTACACCCGCAAGAAGATTTTCGATTTTAGATTTTCGATTGCCGATTGCAACCGAAACAAATCTATCGGGGCCGGATCTGCGAACGCCTGTAGCGTGCGCTGTCCTCAGCGCAGGAAGAGAGGATCGCAGTTTGTTCCGCTGGGACCCGCCACGGGGGGCAAGCTATGGACTCTACAGCACAAAAAGGACGGAGCAGCACTGCAATCACTGCCACGAAATTACGTCGTCCGATGCGGTACCCGCATTCTTATCGGCTGATCCCACTCCGCCCATTTGATCTGCGCCCAACGACAGCGCGATAACTCCGATTTGCAGATTTGGCGTCGCGCCGGCATTAGCGCCGTAAGGGTTGGCCACCTGATTGTTATAATTACCATCGATAGAAACCGTGTAGTTGTTGCCCCACGGATCAAAATACCGCCCAAGGTTTCCTCCGGCTCCTCCAGTTGTTCCGATTCCGGATCGTGGGCTAGCAGAATTCTTGACGTCAGGCGGAGAGATGAAAATGATCTGACGAGGGTTTGCCGTTGGATCCAGACCTCGCAACGCGTTGAAGAGAAGTTCGTTTGTGCCGGGCGTTCCTCCCGCTCCATACGTAGTGTCTGCAGTTACCAAGGGATACTTCCCATAATCTGTATAAAACGCATTCACTGCGTTGACGATTTGGGTGAGATCGTTTTTCGCCTGCGTTTGTCTGGCCTGGTTTTGAACGGCTTTAAAAGCGGGGAAGAGCAGGCCGACCAAGATCGCGATGATCGCAATAACGACCAGCAACTCGATGAGAGTGAACGCGCGGTTTGTTCCGGGGAGCGCACGCGGCCCGCGTGTCCGCCAGTCGGACGGACTCGTCCCGCGGCGAGCTGGCGATCGCGCCCCCGCGATCGCGAACTTTTCCAGAGGATGAGTTTTTTTGGGGGGGTGCATGACGGCGGGATTATGCGCCCTGAAATGAGTTTGCACAATCCATTTCATTGAAGCGGTACGGAGCACAGCCATCCTGGCTGTTGGGCTGGCGGGCATCTTCCCTGCCGGATGAATCAACCAGGCGGGGACGCCAGGCCGCTTCACAGGCAGGATGCTTGTGCTCCGGTCCGCCATCCGGTCTAACGGTTAACCGGATCATTGCTTTATGAAGGTGTCCCCGTTTATCGAGCATTTGCGCGGGAAAACTTCCTGATCCAACCACGCGACTTTCAACGTGCGCGCCATCCCACCTGCAAGCGGGACGATGACGACATCCAGAATTTCCCTGCACGAATCGGAAGGCGCCCAAATGAATGCCGTGCGCGTTAACGATGGACGTGAGTAACTCGATCCAAATGGCGATGTGTAACCCTCGTACGTTTCCAGTTTGTATTCGCACATAAGATCATCTGAAAATTCCCACGTTTCGGTGACCGATTTGAGCCACGCAGCCGCCATCCCTTCCTGGGACATCTTTATCCATTTTCCAAGGACCTTGATCGCAGCGGAACCGACCCAGTCAGCCGATCCCTCGGCATTTCGCGTCAACACGGTGGAAGCGTAAAGCGAGGCGTCGTCTTTGGTGAGTTCGAGCTCTTGTTCGAGAAAATCGACAAAAACTTCAAGGCGCCACTCAGGCCTGAGCAAGTTTTTCTGGTACAGCTCCTGCAAAACACTGCGTAAAGCCGAGAGATCATTGAAATTCTTCATTGCCTGGCTTGCACTGTTACGACGAGGCTTCGTTTGGACCCGCGTCGCCCACGCGCTCTGTGCTTATACTGCAAGCCTGTCGTCGATGGCAATGCCACGACAGAGTCGTATTCACGAAAGTGTTAATTGCGCGGCCTGTGAAAACGGAAAATGCTAGAGCTAATCCAGCGTGTAGCGCATGAATAAGTCGGACAAAATCTTTGTCGCCGGCCATCGCGGCATGGTCGGCAGCGCCTTCGTTCGTCGGCTGGAAGCAGAAGGATTTACAAACCTGCTGAAGCCCGATCGATCCCAACTGGATCTCATGGAGGATTCTGCTGTCCTCAAGTTCCTTTTAGAAGAGAAACCGGTAATAGCGATTCTCGCGGCGGCGAAAGTAGGGGGCATAAAGGCAAACAACGATTACCCGGTCGAGTTTCTTCTCGAGAATTTGCGCATGCAGAACAACGTCATTCACTCGGCTTACCAGACCGGTGTGCGGAAACTGTTGTTTCTGGGAAGTTCCTGCATTTACCCGAAGTTGGCGCCACAACCGATTTCAGAAAGCGCGTTGCTTACCGGTCCGTTGGAGCCAACCAATGAGGCGTATGCGATCGCCAAGATTGCCGGGATCAAGCTTTGCCAGGCATATGCCGGGGAGTATGGCAGAAACTTCATCTCGGTAATGCCGACGAATCTGTACGGGCCTAACGACAATTTTGATCTCGAGACCTCACACGTTTTGGCTGCACTTCTGCATAAGGCGCACGAAGCCAAAATGCGGAACGAAAAGAAGTTAAGCGTGTGGGGAACCGGGAAACCGCGACGCGAATTTCTGCATGTGGACGATCTCGCCTCCGCCTGTCTGCTCCTGCTGGAAAAGTATAACTCACCGGAAATCATCAACGTTGGCTGCGGCGAAGACATCAGCATTCGCGAGCTGGCCGAGTTGATCTGCGAGGTGGTTGGCTTCGAAGGCGAACTCGTATGGGACGCTACCAAACCGGACGGCACCCCGCGAAAGCTGCTCGATGTCAGTAAAATTCGCGCATTAGGCTGGGGGCCGACTATTCCGCTGCGAAAAGGGATCGCGCAAACTTACGAATGGTTTATCGCGAATTCTGCGAAGTAGGAACGCTGCGTACTCAGGGAGCGACGGCTTGGGCAGCCGTCGAATTCAAGCAGGACGGCTAGGAATTGTAGAAGGCTTCAGGCGTTGACCCGTGATCGCTTTCGGAGTTGACTGCGATGGGGACTACCGATGAAAAAGCTGCGCATTGGCGTTGTTGGCGTTGGGCACATTGGAAGTAATCATGCACGACTCTACGCGGAAATTCCGTCCGCTGAGTTTACGGCGGTGTATGATGTGGAAGCGTTCAGGAACCGGACGATTGCGAGCAGATTCGGTCCTGCGGCCGCGACGTCGCTGGACGACTTCATGGGAAAAGTTGACGCCGCTTCTGTGGCAACACCGACGAACACTCACTACGAGGTTGCACGCGCTCTGCTTGCCAAAGGCAAACACGTGCTAATCGAAAAGCCGATCACCGACAATACTGCGCATGCAACCGAGCTCGTGGAATTGGCCGCGCGTAACGGTGTCATCCTGCAAGTAGGCCATGTCGAACGGTTCAACCCGGTGTTGAGCGCAGTGGAAAAACATCTGACGCATCCGCGGTTCATCGAAGCGCACCGGCTCGCGCCGTACACGGAGCGCAGCACCGATATTGGTGTGGTTCTCGACTTAATGATTCACGACCTCGAAGTCATTCTTCATTTTGTGCGTTCGCCACTCTGGAGTATCGACGCGGTCGGAGTGCCTGTTCTTAGCCAGAGCGAAGATATCGCCAACGCCCGGCTTCATTTCGAAGACGGTTGCGTGGCGAATGTTACCGCCAGCCGCATTAGTCCCGAGCGGATGCGTAAAATCCGGATTTTTCAGGAGGACGCCTACCTGTCGCTCGACTATCAAAATCAGAGTGGCGAAATCTATCGGCGCTTTGGAAAACAGATTTGGCGTGACCGAGTCGAGATCGAACACGGCGAAGCGCTCAAACTTCAGCTGGCGTCGTTCATCGAATGCGCCGCCACGGGACGGCAACCGCGAGTTTCTGGTTCTCAAGCGACAGCGGCCTTGGAGCTGGCGGTCAAAATAACGAAGCAGATTTCGTCGGGTCCTTAATGCGGGGAGTTCTCTGCTGTTGCCACCGCACTTCGGTTAGTCATTTGGCGAGTATCCGGAATGGACGGGTCACAGGCCAGTGGCTACAACGAGGATGAAGCAATGACCATCTATTTCGTCGCCGGTGAGGTGAGCGCCGATAACCATGGCGCCGCACTGATGCGCGCTCTGCGTGAACTGGATCCGACCTTGAAGTTCATCGGGCGTGGCGGACCGCAAATGCAGCAGGTCGCTAGCGCGTCATTCAAAAATTGGATCGGCGACGCAGCAGTTCTTGGCTTATGGGAAGTGCTCAGAAAATACGGATATTTTCGCGAGCAATTCCGTCAGACGCTCAGCGAAATTAAGCAAAGCAAGCCGGACGCAGTCGTTCTGATCGACTATCCGGGGTTCAATTTGCGTTTAGCTCGCGCGCTGCGAAGGCAACCGCACAGCCACAAGACAATCTATTACATCAGCCCGCAGGTCTGGGCATGGAACCGGGGTCGCATCAAAAGCATGGCCCGTTTCATTGATCTCATGCTCTGCATCTTTCCGTTTGAGGCCGATCTCTATGCCGCATCCGGGCTTCGCGCCGTGTTTGTTGGTCATCCGATGATCGAACGAATCGAGACGCAGAAGATCGATGTTCGGCGCGATCCGAATCTAATCGGACTTTTCCCAGGAAGTCGTGCGCGCGAGGTGCGAAAAATCTTTCCGGTAATGATCGAAGCGGCGCGCTTGCTCGTGCAAGCTAAGCCTGCTTTGCGGTTCCATGTCGCAGCCGCATCCCAGGAGCTCGCTGAGGAAATGCGCAGAATTCTCACCTCTCACCCTGATCCTCTCCCCTCGGTCAGAGGAGAGGGGAAACTGCAACCACCTAACGAGTTGCCTGATGGGGAACCTGCGTCGAGGGGAAAGACGGAAATGCAACTGGCGAGCAGCCAATCAGCGCATGGGACGCCTCTCCGCTCGCCGAGGGGAGAGGGGAGGGTGAGGGCTGCCATGTCGCAGGATTCCGGCGTGATCCAACTCATAGTGGGCGAGACAGCAGACATCATGCAGCGCGCTTTCGTCGGAATCGTGGCATCGGGAAGCGCCACGCTCGAGGCCGCTTTTTTTCGAATGCCGTTCGTGCTGATTTACAAAGTCGCGTGGCCCACGTACATCGCGGCACGATTCGTCGTGAATGTAGATTATCTCGGCATGCCAAATTTGCTTGCGAACAGGGAGGTGGTTCCGGAATTTATCCAGCATCAGGCAAAGCCGGATAGCATCGCAAAAGCTGTGCGATCACTAATGGAAAATTTAAAGGCGCGCGATCGGATGATCTCCGATTTTGACGTGATCATCAGCCAATTGGGTGGCAGCGGCGCCAGCGACAGGGCTGCACGAGCAATTTCCGAAGAACTCACGGACGGGCGGTCTCCTGATCGCCACGGCGGTCTGGAGACCGCCGCTCCTTGAACCGCGCTTCATTGAGGAGTAAGACCAAGTTTCACAATGAAACTTTGGGATATCTCACGAACGCTATCCAATGAGTTCGCCGAATGGCCGGGTGACGAACCTTTTTGTTATCGGTTGAACGCCGAGATCGCACAAGGTGCGACTGTAAATCTCGGCGCGATTTCCATGAGCGTGCATAACGGTACGCACGCAGATGGGCGATTCCATTTCGACGCAAAAGGGGAATCGATCGACAAAGCATCTCTCGAACTTTATCTGGGTCGCGCAACCGTAGTCGATCTCTCGAAAGCGTTTTCGTCCTTGAAGGAGAAGCATCTGATTACGATCGAGGATCTCCGGCAGGATGCCGAAGAAATCGCGGCGTCGTCCCGGCTTTTGGTGAAGACCGATCGATGGAGCGACTCCACGGTTTTCCCGGATCGAATTCCGGTGATTGCAGCAGATGTGCCGGCGTGGCTGCAGAAGAACGGTGTGAAGCTGCTGGGAGTAGACCTGCCGTCGGTGGACGAGATCGATTCGAAATCGTTACAGAATCATCATGCGCTTGCCCATGCCGGCATAGCAATCATTGAATCGCTCGACCTCAGCAACGTCGCTTCCGGCATTTACAACTTCGCTGCGCTGCCCCTGAAAATAGCGGGAGCTGATGGCACGCCGGTACGTGCGGTTCTCTGGCGCGAGTAACAACATGATTGTCATTCCGAACGGAGTCGAGGAATCTCGTGGCATAGCCCTCAGGTAACTTCGCGGGATGTCTCGACTTCGCTCGACATGACAAAAACCCTACTCGAGGATCGTCGGACGCTCTGGGTCGTTGCGACATTGATCGTGCTCTTGTTCGCGACCGCCAATTTGCCGTGGCAACTCGACGATTACGATCAGGCAAAGCAAGCGTTTACTTCATTCGAAATGGTCAAGGAAGGCCATTGGCTCTATCAGCACACACCGCACGAGCGGGTGGCGACAAAGCCACCCTTGGTGGGTTGGATTTCAGCCGCGCTCTTTGAAGTAACGCGCTCATGGGAGATCGCGTGGCGATTGCCATCGATTTTGGCCGCTGTCGCGTTGGCGCTTATTCTTTTTCGCGCCGCCGATCGTGCGTACGGATCAACCGCCGCTTTGATAGCGCTCGCCGCCTTCGGATTCAATCTGCTGAGTCCGCGACTGGCTAGCCTCGTGCGCACAGACATGCCGCTGGCGTTGGTGATTTTTCTAATCGGTCTCTTGATATGGCGAAAAATCCGGGCCGGAACAGAATGGAAACTGCGCGACCAAGTTTACGTCTTTCTTCTTCTCACGGCAGCCATGTTGATCAAAGGCCCGATCGTCTATGCGTTTCTACTCCCGGGGATTGGAGTGTTTGAGTGGTGGCGCAGGCGATGCGCTGCTGTAGCCGCCGGGGGCGTTGACCCGGGCCGCGAGGCGCCCAGTGTGCAATTGGAGCAGAGCGCGTGGCCGGGCTGGTGGCCATGGGTCGCCTCGCTCGCAATTTTTCTGGTCTGGGTGATCGGTGGCATTCGATTTCAACCCGGGTTCTACGAAGAAGTTGTCATGCGGGAATTCCTGGGACGCTTTGGCGAAACAATTCATCGGCCGCAGCCGCTCTTTTTTTATTTCCCGCATCTCCTGCACAAGTTTGCGCCCTGGAGCGTGCTGATGATCGCGATCGCAATCAACGATCTTTGGTCGCGACACTGGCGGTTCCGCTCGGTCTTCCGCGAGATGTCGCCTGAAATTTTCTGGCTGCTTTGCTGGAGCATTGGCGGCCTGATTGTGATGTCACTGATTCCATCAAAGCGCGTAGACAGAATTTTCCCTGTTGTTCCGCCGCTCTGTTTACTGCTGGCGGTCCAAATCGCGACTCGCAATTCCTGTAACCACGGCTCTGTGAGCCGTTCGACGAAGAGTGTTGGATCAGAACAGACCGCTCGCAGGGCGGTTGGTACAGAAAACCGGCCGACGCGCCTCTACAGATGGAGCGCCGCTGCGTTGCTGTTGGCGATCCTTTTCACCGGCGGCTATACGATTGCGAAAGTGGTCTGCGGTTATAGCGATCATCGCGACGCGCTCGTTGTTTTTGGAAAAAACGTCCGGCATGAAGCGGAAGCCCGTCACCTGCATTACGAAGTCGTTTCTGCAAAAGACGAAGGCCTGCTGCTTTACCTGCGCAAAACCGACTTCATTCAATCAGACCGCGCGGTCGCGGAATGGAACAACGGAAATCTCGACGCGGTGATTGCATCAACAGAGAAAGCGCCAGGTCTTATGTCGCGGCTTCGAGGGGCTACTTTTTCTCGCGTGAAATCGAAGGGAAAAACAGAGCACGGAACGAGCTACCTGTTAATTACGCGCTAGTTATCTTGTCGGGCTGCGATCGCGGAGCGCACCGAAGGAGACCATTACGACAAGGCTATCAGCCCGAGCTGCACTTGGCGGGCCACCAATTAACGCGCTGAGTGTTGTGTTCCAGTCAATCTCTCAAGTCCGGGAGTAAGTGTCGGCAGTGAGTCCCGTTTCATGCGACCCAGCAACTGACATTGGTCGATCCGCTAAAGAAATAGCGAGTTACCTAGGTAAACTTCCCTAAGAACATGATTGACATGTTTCGGTGTGTCTGACAAAAAGGCGGCATGAATGCACCATTAGTTGCTCCCGTGGCTGCGGTCGTCTGCGCGCTCTCCCTTGCAGCGGCGACCGGGCGGACGTTTGAAAACATCGAAGTGACAGAAGGTCCAACGCCATTCATCCGTTTCGCCCATACCAGCGTCACTGATATCGCCGGCTTCGAGTTCGCCCAGTTCCAGATTCAGCCTAAAAAGCGATCAGCTACGCGGCCGATCAAGGTCCAATATGCGCGATCTTATTTGGAAACGCGCGGTTATTTTGATCCCCAAAATGGCAGCGTAACCGTCCCGGTCTTTGGTCTCTACGCCGGCCGCCGAAACCACGTCACAATCACTTTGGGGTTCAGCGATCGATTTCACCATGACAAACGGTTCACCTTAAACATTACCACGCCTGCCTATAACGGAGGCACGTACTCCAATCCGACCGTCGTTCAGCCGCGGTTACCAGGCACTAGCCTGAGCTACGACTTTGTTCTCCTGAAGAACTATGCCGATTCCAACACGCCTATTATTATCGACACTGACGGCGAAATCCGCTGGGTCGGCACCGCAGGAGTAGGGGTCCAGAACAGCATTCTTTTTGACAACGCATTTTACGTTGCGTCCGGCACCTCGCTTCTTCGCACTGAGTTCGATGGCGTGACCACGCCTGTGGCCAACTACAGCGGGATTGGTGTTACCGGTTTCCATCACAATATTGACCGAGGCCGAGAGGGAATGATCCTCGACGTCAACACCGTCAATCAAACTGAGAGCGTCAATCTGGAGGTGGACGCCGCCGGCAATGTCCTCCGGAGCTGGAACCTGGCAGACATCATCAGCGCAGCGATGATTGCCGGTGGGGACGATCCAAGCCAATTCGTGTATCCCGCGACCACCGATTGGTTTCATAACAATGCTACCGCCTACCGCAGCTCTGATAACTCACTGATCGTTTCCAGCCGGGAAAACTTTGTTATCGCGATTGATTACGATTTTGGAACAATTAGATGGATTCTGGGCGATCCGACAAAGCACTGGCATGAGTTCCAGTCACTGCGCCAATTCTCCCTTACGCTGGCCCCGGGCACATTGCCGCCAATCGGTCAGCATGCTGTGTCCATGCCAGGCGATCAACTGCTCCTCTTCGATGATGGAGCCGGCAGCACTTTTCAGCAACCGCCGGGAGAAACACGCACCTACAGTGCACCTCGCAAATATCAGATCGATCTCGGTGCTTTTGAGGCGATTGAGACATGGCATTATTACCCGGATCCGAGTGTCTACAGCCCGTTCTGCAGTAGTGTTTATGAAGATGCGCCGGATAACTACCTCATCGATTACACGCTTGGCGGCCCTTATGTTTATACCGGCCTCGTAGGTCTCGATGCCCTGGGTAACGTCGCTTTCAACTACCACTACGACGAAGAGGCTTTTTGTGGAACGGCTTGGAACGCGATTCAGATCCATTGGGAGGACTTGAATCTGGAATAAAGCACTCGACTGGTCAGAGCCGCCACAAAGCCCTTCGATCCGACTTGCCGAAGAAGGCTCCATGTTTCGCTTTAGAGATTGGACTTTCCTGCAGCTCCCCTCGTACTACCCCGGTTGATCTCTTTTCCGGTGCGGCAAATTTTCGAAGGCATCCAGGTGCTAGTCGCCCTGTTGAAGCCAAACGTATCGGTTGCCTTTCCAATAGATCAGGGCGCTGGCTGCCTCGCTTTTGCTTACGAGAAGCGCGTCGCCGCGAAGAGTTGTGACGCCTGTTTCACCTGCGGCGTGGCGAGCACGCTCTTTGGAATAGACTTCCCAGGTGTCCATCCACTCGAAGTCATCGCCGCCGTTACCGACCGCGACGCCGGCGCCGAGGACTGTCACCCTGCCTGTTCCGCCACTGACGATCGCAATCCCAATCTTCCCGGACGACCGTTGCTTTATCAAAGCGGCCACGTCAATCTTGCCGTCGCCGTTGAAGTCTCCCTCCAGATAAGCTGGATTGATGTTGGCGGATAGGTCATACTTTTTTCCGAGCGATTCTTTCGTTAGGGCTCTTTGGACTGCTTCTGGTGTGTCTCGAGTTGATTTCGGTGGCGGCGATGATCGTGGATCAGATTTCGTAATCGTTTTTGCCTTCAAGTCGATTTCATAGGTAGTTCCATTTTCGGATGTAGCCATGAGCCGGCCATCCCGAACGTTTAGTGCTTTGATGAATACCCACTGAACGTCTTCCTCCAAGTTCGGATCGATACGGTTAGTAAAGAGCGTTAATTCCCACAGCTTCTTGTTGGTCGTGACGTCAAACGCTTCGATGTATCCGCGGCGACCATCGTCGTTCGGTGCGATGTAACGGATCCCTTCGTAAGTGGCGGGTTCGACTTTCAATGGTGCGATACGCTTGGCGGAAACCAAATGTGGAAGTGGCAGTGCGAGCAAAAGTATCGCGACCGATCGAAGATGATTTCGAAACCGTCTGGCAGGGGTCGTCGACACAGTGGAACCGGGTAGGCTGTGCATTTGATGTGGTCGTTAGGGATGAGTTCTCACCAGGTGTCCCGAGAACGGTATTACGACATTGTCGTCGAAAGTCACATTTCTCAATGGCGACTCCATGTCTTTGATGATGGCTGCCACAATTGCTTTTCGGGCTGGCGGCTCGAGATGCTGCATCGAAGGAATCGAAGCGGTATCTACCTCGATTTCTCCAGCAATAAACTGATCGGGATTTGGAAAACGTGCTGTTATGGAAAAGGGCGTAATATCTACCTTTCGAAATCCCGCTGCCATTGCGAGTTGGCGCAGATCGTCTGGATTGCCAAGTGCGAAGATATCCTGGAGAGCTGATATGCCGGCGCGTCGTTGAATGACCCGGTGCAGGGTCTGGTAAAACGGGTGGCGATCGAGCCCTTGCCAAACGGTGATCAAAACGCGACCGCTTTGAGTTACGACCCGGCGCATTTCTGAGAGCGCCGCGGCCTTATCAGCAACGAACATCAACGCGAACTGGCATAGAACCAGGTCAAACATCCGATCGTCGAAAGGAAGCTGTTCCGCATTCCCTTTGCGCCATTCAATTGTTAGCCCTTGGCGGTCTGCAGCCGCGCTCGCCACTGAGAGCATGTTTGGACTACGATCAATTCCTGTGACTTTGTTAGGCTTTTTTAAACGCGCAACCTCGCGAGCAACAATCCCGGTGCCGCATCCTACGTCCAGAACGCGCTCACCTGATTTCGGATCGGCCGCTTGAACAAGAATTCTAGCGCACGGACCGAAAAGCGTCGGAACCATGTAGCTTTCATAGCTCTCTGCTGGATTAGCCATTTGATCCCATCAATCGCCTGCTGGCTAGTAAAACAGTAGTCACTGCCTGTCTTTTCTTATGGCGGAGCCATGAGGTCTCGTTTTTTCGGTATTCTTAGGATGATAGTGCGGATGGAGATCAGCTATTGTCCGCCGGCTTCGCCTCTTTTCCCTGACGGGTCATCTGCATGATCCAAAGTGTTTTCCACGTTTGGCCCGCGTCTGTCGAAATCGACAGATCCCAGAGGACTGAAGCTGGCTTGATGTCGGAAAAGGTGACCCGTGTGATAGTTTCATTTCCTTTTTCATTCGCCTGTTTTCGGAAAAATTCTCCGCGTCCATTGCGAAAGTTTCCTGCAAATTGAGTAAAGCGAAGATGGCGGGTATCCATCCAGGAGATGGTCCATTGTTTCGTCTTTCGATCGTACGCGCGGACGCTGAAACCTTTGAGAGGTTCCGGTTTCTCCATGCCTTCCCAAAAGAACAGGACATCGCCCTGCCATTCTTCCATCAAAGCGCAATCACCAAGGACACGAGAGACGTTTGTGCTGGCATTCGCTTCAAACCACGTACCGTCAGCCTTGAGGATTTTCTGTTTGATGTCCCATTGGCCAATCCAGAAATTGAACTGATGATATTCGGGGCTCGAACATTCAGGTGAAGTCGTTGCGGATGCCGCGGTCATGCCGAGTGCGGCGCAAGTTCCAATTGACAATAAAAGACGCGGATTCATATGCATTATCACCATCGTGGGAGCAGAGGAACAAACTGCAAATTAATTGTAGTGAGTGAAATAAATAGAACAAAGGGGACACCGGAGGTTAGCGCTGGTTCAGTCGGTTTTGAGCTGGTGGACTCAGGATTGTCCAGGAGCTAGTCATGGCAAACAAGATTGGATTACTTTTCGCCGGCCAGGGCGCGCAGAGCGTGGGGATGGGACGCGATCTCGCCGCGCGATTTCCGGTCGCAGCGGATCTATTTGGTCAGGCTGACGAAATCCTGGGCCGAAGCTTGCGTGAGATTGCCTGGAACGGGCCGATCGAGGACTTGACCAGGACCTCAAATTGTCAGCCGGCGCTTTACGTCCATTCGCTGGCAGCACTGGCCGCGTTGCAGGATGTCGTCGGCGAATTTCCCATCGGCGGCGCGGCTGGTTTGTCGTTAGGCGAACTCAGTGCCCACGCGGCGGCGGGCAGTTTCGATTTCGCAACCGGTCTGAAGCTGGTCCAAAAGCGTGGTGAATTCATGGACGAAGCCTGCGCTACCACGCGAGGCGGCATGGCGGCAATGATCGGCGGTTTGGAAAACGACGTGCGGCGGCTTGCCGCTGATGAGGATGTCGATATCGCCAACGTCAATGCGCCTAATCAGATCGTTATTTCCGGCGAGCTCGCAAACGTCGAGACCGCCGTGGGCGTCGCCAAAGAATACGGCATTGGTCGTGCGACCATGCTCAACGTTGCTGGCGCATATCACTCGCGTCTCATGGAAAGCGCCTATAACAAGTTAGAGAAAATACTTGCTGACGTGCCGATCGATTCACCGCGCTTCCCGGTTATCAGTAATGTCTCAGGTGAAGAGGTAAAAACCCCTGATCGAATCCGGGAAACGTTACGTGACCAAGTCACCGGAACTGTGCGCTGGACAGATTGTATGCAGCGGCTTCTCGATCTTGGGTGCGATTTTTTCATTGAGCTTGGCTCGGGCAACGTGCTTGCGGGCTTGTTGAAACGCACGAACCGGGAAATCAACGTCATCTCCGTTGGTGACGCTGCATCGGTTCGCAAGTGCGCCGAGGCGTTGTAACCGCTTAGCAGTGCGAATTGTCACGTTCGATATGCGAGAAGTCGTCGCCCACAGGGCGACGGCTACATGATCGACAACTGGCTTGGTCTACGTAATCGTTCGCATATGACGTTACAGGAGCGTGTAGATTCAGATCTAAAGGAGGCGATGCGCGCCAAAGACGCGACCAGGCTCGGCGTGTTGCGGATGCTAAAATCGGCGTTGAAGTATGCTGCGATCGCAAAATCCGATGCAGGAGCCGATTTGAACGACGCGGAAGCAGTCCAGGTCATTCGCAAGCAAGCGAAGCAACGTCAGGATTCTATTGAAAGTTTTGAAAAAGGTGGCCGCGCAGAGTTGGCTGAGAAAGAAAAAGAAGAGCTGGCGATTCTGAATACGTATCTGCCGCAGCAGATGAGCGCCGAGGAGCTGGCAAAGATTGTGCGCGAAGTCATTGCCGAGGTCGGCGCCACATCAAAGGCGCAAATGGGTGCAGTGATGAAAGCCTTGCAGGCCAAAGCAGGCGGGCGCGCCGATGGCAAGACGTTGAGCGCAGAAGTGCAAAAACAACTTTCGTAATTGGTTGAAGCGTTTGACCAAAAGTCATTCCGAGCGAAGTCGAGGAACCCCGCGGCAATACCGGAGTATTACATCGCGGGATCCTTCGACTCCGCTGCGCTCCGCTCAGGATGACGGCTCGAGCTTCAACGGTTTAACATTTAACACATCAACGTCATGCTAAGCGCCATCATCGTCGCGGGCGGCACCAGCCAGCGCATGGGACTGGATAAATTGTTTGCCGTCGTAGCGGGCGAACCCGTCATGGCACACGCAATTCGCGCGTTCGACCGCGCGCCTTCGGTCGGCGAAATCATCGTTGTCGCGCGCGAAGATCGGCATGGTGAGATTCAAAAGATCGGTCGCGACGCCGGGTTCAAAAAACTGCGCTCGATTGTGCCCGGCGGCCAACGCCGGCAGGATTCCGTGCGTGCCGGTCTGGATGTGATCGATGCCAAAGCGAAATATGTGGCCGTGCACGACGCTGCGCGTCCGTTGATCATGCCGGAGCAGATCGAACGCGCCTTCGAACAGTGTCGCGTCTACGGAGCGGCCGCCCTGGCGCAGCCAGTTGACAACACTTTAAAGCGCGCGGACTCCGATCTTTTAGTCGTCGATTCGGTCGATCGGCATCAGCTTTACGCGATGGAGACGCCGCAGATTTTCGAGCGAAAGCTGATTGAAGACGCGTATCGCGCCGTTTATGCGCAAAATATTTCCGTTACTGACGAAGTCTCCGCGGTGGAGCGACTCAAACACAAGGTGGTTCTCGTTCTGAATGACGATTTCAATTTCAAGATCACCTATCCGCGAGATTTGCCACTCGCGGAGCTTGTACTTAAGCAGCGGCGAAATTCTGCTGCCAATAGCTAGATTGTCACTGCGTTGATGCCACCGGAAGAAGTGCTGGGCGTTTAGTCCGCCGCTGCTTTGAATGCGACGCGCAAATCGGCGACAAAATGCTCGTATTCCCGTCGACGCGATTCTTCATCGGGCTGGCGAAGCAGCGATGATGGATGAACCGTGGCGAGAACTCGCGGCGCAAGTTTTGAAGATAACACTTTGCCGCGTTCGCGGGTGACACGGAAGGACGGCCCGAAGATTGCCTGCGCCGCTGTTGCACCCATTGCCACGACCAGGTTAGGCCTAACGATTCGCAACTCCGCTTCCAGCCAGGGACGGCAGGCTGCGATTTCACGCGCGTTTGGTTTCTGGTGGATCCTGCGTTTGCCGCGCGGCTCCCACTTGAAATGTTTCACCGCGTTGGTGACGTACGCCTGCGACCGGTCGATTCCAGCTTCCTCGAGCGCGCGGTTCATGATCTTCCCGGCCGGCCCGACAAACGGTTTGCCCGCGACATCTTCGTAATCGCCCGGCTGCTCGCCAATCAGCATCATCGTTGCGTGCTTGCGACCTTCGCCAAAGACAGTTTGCGTACCGCGCTTGTACAAATGACAGGCAGTACAGTGAGCTGCAGCTTCGCGAACGGTGGCGAGGCTTGAACTGTCGGGTGGCTGTGCCGGTCGCGCGTAATCTTCATCTTTTCGTGGCATCTCTAATCTGAATCGAAAGTCGCACGCCAAATGTATGTTAAAGGGGAATGCGTTGGCACGAAAAGCTGCGGCACTGCCGCCACATCGTCTGCGCCTTTCGCCAGGCGAATCTCCGATCGGCGAACTCGATTCTCAAGGTGGAACGCGACCTCCGGGCGCGTTGGCTATAGGTGCGGCTTGCCGCCAGAATCTAAACAGCGCCTTTCGCCACGGCGAATCTCCGATCAGCGAGCATGCCACCGTCTTTGGCACGGCGAATCTTCGATCGGAGAAGCCGATCCACCCTCCGCTGAACATCATTCCCCGAATTTATTGAGAAGCTGGGATTGCCCGGCGAACTTGTAACGTCATGCAGTTGCAAACGCCTCGCCTGATCCTGCGCTCCTTTCGCGAAGAAGATGTGGATGCCATGGCGCGATTGTTCGCCAATCCGGATTTCATGCGATTTTCGTTAGGCGCTTTCACCAGGCGCGAACAGACCGTCGCGTTCATCAGGAAAGTCATAGGCTGGGAGCAGGCTGGCATCCCGTCGCAGTTTGCCGTTGTCCGGCGCGACGAAGACGCAGTGATCGGTTATTGCGGTTTTCTCCATCACCCGGAATTGCCAAACGAGATTGAAATTGGGTACCGGCTCGATCCGGAGTATTGGAACCGGGGCCTCATTACAGAGGCGGCGCGGGCCGTGTGTGATCACGGTTTTCGCGACTGTCAGCTGTCCCGCGTCATTTCGCTCATTCACCCGGACAATGTGCCGTCCCGCCGCGTCGCTGAAAAGAACGGGATGAACGTTGAAAGGGAAATTACGTTTCGGGGTTTTCCGACGCTGGTGTACGCGATGACTCGCCAGCAGTGGCTGGCGAAGCGTGGCGCTGCATGAATTCGCGCGCCAGCGCGCGATACGCCTGGGCGGAGGGTCCGCTCGGCGTGTATTCCAAAATCGATTTGCCGAAGCTGGGCGCTTCGCTCAAGCGCACACTGCGCGGGATCACAGTTTTATAGACGCGTTCGCCAAAGTGCTTTCGTACATCAGCCACTACCTGCTGGCTAAGGTTGGTCCGCGCGTCGAACATCGTCATGACGATCCCGCCGAGCTCCAACCGATCGTTGGCGCCCGAATCGAGCACTTGCTCGATGAGCCGCACAATTTTTACCAATCCTTCCAGCGCGAAATATTCGCATTGGATTGGAGTTAACAATTCATCCGCAGCCGCAAGTGCGTTGCTCATCAGGATTCCGAGCGACGGCGGACAGTCCAGGAACACGAAATCAAACGTTTGATCCGTGCGCAGTGGTTTGAGGGTTTCCGCCAGGCGCGTGAGGTGATTCGGCATCCGCGCGATTTCTACCTCGGCGCCTGCCAAATCGAGATCGGCGGGCACCAGGAACAGGCCTTCACGCCGTGTGGGCAAAATCTTTTCAGTAATGGAACTCTCGCCAAGGAGCGGTTCGTAGAGACTGATCTCCTCGGTTCCCTGCAAACCAAATGAGCTGGTCGCATTCGCTTGCGGATCGAGATCGACAATCAAAATCCGCTTGCCCATTTCGGCCAGCGCAGCCCCGAGATTGACGGCTGTGGTTGTCTTGCCGACTCCGCCTTTTTGATTGGCAATCGCGATGATTTTCATTTTCGGAAATGGGGCACGGGCCGTCCCAGCTGTGGGGCCGGTGGGCATCTTGCCCGCCGTCGGAGCAGGCGAGACGCCCGCTTTCCCCACAGACAAGATGTCTGTGCTCCGATTGCCAGATGATGTTGCTGCTCGCCCCAAACGGAAACTAAATTTTTCGAATTTCAGATTTGGAATTTCGGCAGTAGCGTTCGAGTCTCTTTGCCTGTGAAAGTTTCTCCAGTAACGACCGAGCCGTCATCGCGCCCGAAAACCACAGAATCCGAAGAGCCGGGCGTCCTGCGAAGCAAAGACGCTCGTGGCGTGGTCACATTGACTCTCAACCGGTCGCGGGCCTTCAATGCCTTGTCCGAAGCAATGCTTTCCGAACTGCAGCGCGAGCTCGACGCGATTGCGTCCGACGAATCCGCGCGAGTTGTTATTATTGCCGCTGCAGGCAAAGCGTTTTGCGCCGGACACGACCTGAAGCAAATGCGTGCCGACCCATCGGAGGGATATTACGAACGGCTTTTCGCTCGATGCTCCGACATGATGCTGAGCATCCAGCGGTTGCCGGTGCCTGTAATTGCACGAGTCCAGGGAATCGCGACTGCCGCGGGTTGTCAGTTGGTTGCGATGTGCGATCTCGCCGTGGCATCGAGCACAGCCCGATTTGCTGTGAGCGGGGTTAACGTCGGTCTTTTCTGTTCCACACCGGGTGTGGCACTTTCACGAAATGTTTTGCGCAAGGCAGCGTTTGAGATGCTCGTGACCGGCGAATTTATCAGCGCCGGGGAAGCAAAGGCGCGTGGATTGATCAATCGCGTTGCGGAACCGGAACAGCTGGACGCCGAGCTCGAGAAAATTGTCGCTGCGATTGTCAGCAAACCGCGCGTCGCAGTCGCAATGGGAAAAGATTTTTTTTATCGCCAACTGGAACTCGGAATCACGGCCGCGTACGAAGCAGCGAACCAAACCATGGCTTGCAACATGATGGACGAAGCTGCGCTCGAAGGTGTGCAAGCATTTATCGAAAAGCG
>Ga0210142_1000048_pt1 | contig 28948 bp, 28 predicted proteins | sample Goodyear_PhragC__FD_184869 | JGI IMG/M metagenome (GOLD analysis project Ga0210142, IMG submission 184869) | Wetland microbial communities from San Francisco Bay, California, USA, that impact long-term carbon sequestration - Goodyear_PhragC_D2... | ecosystem: Environmental > Aquatic > Marine >...
GGCGACCTCCGTATGTGGCTCTACCGGGCGCACCCCGGCAACCCACGACAAATGCGTAGGCGCCGACCACACTCCACCGACAATCGGACGCCGCCGCCCGCGCGGCTACGGCTCCATCCTGTCTAAGAGCGGGCAACGCGTTCTTAACCGCCCACAACCCACCGTTCACGGCGCCCTGCCTATAACGACCGGGTGAGCTTTCCCGAGTCGCCGAGTCACCCCGACGCGCACCCGCCTGGTCAGCGCCCCGGCAGGACCGCGTCCGCCGCCAAGCCCGTTGCCGCGCTCGTCGCCGCTTCCCTTCTCGGCGGCAGCGCGGCGCTGGGCGGTGCCTGGGCGCTCGGCGCCTTCGACGAGTCGACTCAGGCCGCGGCCCCCGTGGCGCCGATTACAACCGGCTCGGCGGATGCGTCGACCGGGTCGACCGGGATCGACGTCGCGGACATCTACCGGCGCAGCGCGCCCGGGGTCGTGCAGATCACGTCGACCTCGCAGGGTGCGCCGACCACCGATGTCTTCGGGAATCCGGTTCCCGGCGCCGCGCAGCGCGCGCTCGGGTCGGGCTTCGTGATCGACAAGGAGGGGCACGTGGTCACGAACTACCACGTCGTCCAGGGCGCGACCTCGATCGACGTGAGCTTCTCGAACCAGGAGACCGTCTCGGCGAAGATCGTCGGCAGCGACCCCTCGACCGACCTCGCGCTGCTCGACGTCGGGGTGGACGCGAAGGCGCTGACCCCACTCTCGCTCGCGAACTCCGACGCCGTCCAGGTGGGCGACCCGGTCGTCGCGATCGGCAACCCATTCGGCCTCGAGCGGACGGTCACGGCAGGCATCGTCAGCGCGCTCCAGCGCCAGGTCAGCGCGCCGAACGACTACACGATCGACCATGTGATCCAGACGGACGCGCCGATCAACGCCGGCAACTCCGGCGGCCCGCTGATCGACTCCGCCGGCCGCGTGATCGGGGTCAACTCCCAGATCGAGACCGCCAGCGGCGGCGGCGGCAACGTCGGCATCGGGTTCGCGGTGCCGTCGAACACGGTGAAGAGCGTCGTCGCCCAGCTCCTCGCGGACGGCAAGGTCGACCGGGCGTTCCTCGGCGTCACGCTCCAGGACGTCGACGCGAACGTCGCCCAGGTCCTCCGGCTCCCCACCAAGCAGGGCGTGCTCGTCGCGTCGGTCAAGCCGGGCAGCCCGGCCGCCAAGGCCGGCATCGTCGGCGGTACCACCCAGGTCGTCGTCGCGGGCGAGAGCTACCAGCTGGGCGGCGACATGATCGTCGCCGTCGACGGGAAGGACGTCACCTCCGTCGACCAGCTGCGCGACGTGATCACCTCCCATCAGCCGGGCGACACGGTGCGGGTCGCGATCGTCGACAAGGACGGCCAACGAACGACCAAGAGCGTGGAGCTCGCGAAGATGCCAACGAGCCCGACGAGCTGAGAACTCGACGGGGCACTCGGTCTCCCCTGGTGTCCCGCACGAGAAGCAGGGGGGATGCCTGCCCGCCCCTGCACCGCCGCCGCCCACCCGGGCGGCGGCGCCGTCTCGGGCCTCAGCGACCCCGTCCGCGCAACGCGTCGTCCGCGAGACGCCGGCCCCGCTCGATCAGCGCCCGCTTCGTCTCCAGCGGCCACTCCAGCCCCGGGCGGAAGCCGGCGTCGAGCGCCAGCTCCCCTGCGCTCCCGCTCACGATCCGGAGCGGCAGCGCCCGGTCGTGGCGGAACGGGAACCGCGCGGCTGCGAAGCGATCCTCGACCTCGCGCTGGGCGCGGCGGCGGCGCCAGGGCACCGCGTTGCGCCGGGCCGCGGCCAGGACGTCCTCGCGCAGCGACGCGAGCTCCCGCACCGAGGCGTCCTTCTCCTCGGCGAACCGCACCTCGAGCGTCGTGTTCCTCGCGACGGTGACGCGCATCAGTCGCGCGATCATCTCCGGCAGATGCGCGGGCTCTCCGCGTGCCTGCCGCTCCTCGGCCGCCCTGACCTCCCCGAGCAGGGCGCGCACGGGCGGCACTGCCCGGAACTGCTCGAGCCTGCGGCGGAGACGCACGAGGTTCTCGGAAGAGGTTCGCGGGTTCCGGGGGACGTAGCGGAAGCCGACGATCTCGGCGACGGCCGGGTTGTCGTAGGCGTGGCCGAGCGGGAAGTTGCGCACCCACCCGCCGTCCGTGCCGATCACGTCTCCGACCCTGAGCGGCAGGACGAGCGCGCTGATCGCGGCCGAGGCGAGGATGGCGCGCGCCAGCTCCTCTGCACCGGTCGTGCGGCTCGAGTAGACGCGCTCGTACGCGTCCCGCTCGTCGGGCTCGCCGTCGGAGACGTCCGTGACGCAGACGAGCAGCTCGATCGGCGCCGCGACGACCTCTCGCGCGAGCTCGTCGATCGGGGCGAGCCGCGCCGAGATCGTCTCCGGCAGCGCATAGTCGTGCAGGCCCGTGAGCGGCAGCTGCCAGAGCCGGTTCGGCCTGAACGTCTCGTCGGGTGAGAGCGCGAGCGCGAACCTCTCGAGGGCGTCGAGCCTGTCGATCGCCGCCATCACTCCGGTGAGCGCCCCCGCCGAGGTCCCGTACACCCACCCGACCCGCTCCCAGAGCGGATCCTCGCGCAGGCGGCCGAGGAACCCGAGCTCGAGCAGGAGCCCGTTCATCCCCCCGCCCGAGAGGACGATCGCGAGATCGCGCTCGCTCATCGCATCTATTGTGCTGGCGTGGAGCAGGAGACCTTCCGGACGGGCTCGCTCGTCGTCTCCGAAGACGAGCTCGGCACCGACGAGGCACTCTGGCGCGACGAGGGGGGAGACGACCACGCGGGCTGGTGGTGCGTCCGCACCGACCCGTTCCCGTGTCCCGCCAACGGCTGCGCCTTCGTTGCGGAGTTCATGACCGCGGCGCACCTCGTGCTGGTCTGGCAGGAGCGCGACGACCCGAACCTCCTGTGGCACGCGCAGAGGGCGAAGGAGGTGGGTCGCAACCCGCGCGTCGTCAGCTACGCGGCGGCGTTCGGGCCGAGCGCGTCGTACTACGCGTGGGAGGCGGCAGGCCGCCCGGTGCACGGCGTCAAGGGACAGCAGCCGGCGTCTCCCTGACGCGGGTCGCGTCGTCACCGCCGTTCGCTCTTGACCGGTTGCGCCGCCGGCGCTACCGTCGCACCGTGACGGACGGCTTCCAGCCCGGCGGGCGCGCACCAGCACCCGAGCCGCTGCGGCTCGTCCAGGACTTCGTCAACACGGAGATCCCCGACTTCCACCGCGACGACCTGGCGACACCGGGGCTGCTCGCCGCCTGGCTGCGCGACCGGGGGTTGACCGGGGCGGGCGACGAGGTCGACGGCGAGCTCTTCGTGGCCGCGCGGGCGCTCCGCTCGGCCCTCCGCGAGCTGGCGCTCGCGAACACGCTCGGCGCGCCTCCGGCCCCCGGGCGACGCGCAGAGCTCGACGGCGCGCTGCGGGCATTCCCGCTCTCCGTGCGCATGCTCGAGGGAGCGCCGCGGCTGGCGCCGACCGTCCCGGGCGCAGCCGGAGCCCTCGCGACGATCGTCGCGGTCGTCGCCGAGGCGCGCGCGGCGGGGTCGTGGCCCCGGCTCAAGGCATGCCGGCAGGAGACGTGCGGCTGGATCTTCTACGACGGGTCGCGCAACCGCTCGTCCAGCTGGTGCTCGATGCAGGTCTGCGGGGGTCGTGCGAAGGCAAGCACCTACCGCCGCAGGCGAGCGTCTCCGAGAGGCGACGCCCGGTGAGGGGCGCCGGCTACGTCGTCGCGCTCGCCGTCCGCCGTCTCCGGCGCCGGGAGAGCGGGGCCGTCGTCGCCGCGCTCGGGATCACCGCGGCGGCGGCGGTGCTGGCGCTGATCCTCGCGGGGACGACGGTCGCCAAGGACCGCGCACTGGCACAGGACGTCGACCGGCTACCGGCGGCGGCACGCTCGGTGCGCGCGGTGTGGTTCGGTGTCCCCGCCGACCCGGAGGACGGCTGGCGCGGCCTCGACCGCAGGGCACGCGCGGCTCTCGCGCCGCTCCCGGCCGGCGACCCGACCGCGATCGCCCTCGTGCGGGAGAGCACGGTCGGCGGCCGGTTCGTCGGGCTCGCAGCCGTCGACGGGCTCGCCCCGTACGTCCAGCTCCGCAGCGGTCGCCTGCCGCGACGCTGTACCCGGACGCGCTGCGAGGTGCTCCGGCTGCGCGGGCGTGGACGGCTGCCGGACGTGCCCGGCCTGCGAATCGTCGAGGTCGGCACGGCCGTCCTCCGCTCACGTCAGCTCTTCGGCGACTTCCTCGTGCCGACCGACAACGCGCTCGCGGACGCGGAGGTGGCTCCCGCGCTCCGTCGCTCGTCCACGTACCACCGCCCCGCGCCCGCACCGCTCGTCGTGGCGGAGGGGGTCGCGGGCCTCGTCTCCTCCCCCGTGCTGGCCCGGACGTATCGGAGCTACGCGTGGGTCCAGGCCCTCTCCGGCGGAACGCCGAGGCTCTGGCAGGTCGACGAGCTCGTCGACGGCGCCGACCGCGCCCGGGCCGCGCTGCAGGCGAGCTCGCCGGCCTGGTCGGTCACGCTTCCCGTCCAGGAGCTGCGCGCATCGCAGCGCAACGCGACCGTCGCCGGACGCAGGCTGCTGCTCGTCGGCGGCGAGGCGGCTGCGCTTCTCGTCGCGTTCGCGGTGCTCGCGGCAGGGGCCCTCCGCCGGGACCTCGCAGCTGCCCGGCGCCGCCTGACCTGGCACGGAGCGCAGGCCTGGCAGCGTGCGCTGCTGACCGGCACGGAGAGCACGGCTGTCGGGTTCGGCGGTGCCGTGGCGGGCTGGCTGATCGGGATCGGGGCAGGTGCGATCGTCGCGGCCGCCGCCGGCGCGCCCGTGTACGACGTCCTCGCGCAGAGCCTCCTCTCGCCCACCGGTGTGCTGCTCGGGCTGGGGGTCGCCGTCCTCGCCGCGTGCGTGATCGCGGCGACGGTCTCGCTCGACGGCCGGGGCCGCGGCAGGATCTCCGCGATCGACGTGGCCGCCGTGGCCGCGGCGCTCGCCGCGCTCGGCGTCGTCGCGAGCGGCGCGGTCGACCCCGCCGAGCTCGCGTCCGGTGGCGCGTCCGCGGCCGCGCTGCTCGTCCTGCCGGGGCTCGTCGCGTTCGCGGCGGCGGTCGCGGCCGCCAGGCTCCTGCCGGTGGTCGGACGGACGCTCGCCCGGGGACGCGGCGGACGGAGCACCCGCCTCGCCGGCGTCTCGCTCGCGAGGTCTCCCGGCGCGGCCGGCACTGCCGCGGCGTTCCTCGCCCTCGCGCTCGCGCTCGCGGCGCTCGCCGAGGCGTACCGGTCGACCCTCGCGACCGGAGAGCGTGACCAGGCGGCGTTCGCCGTGCCGGCCGACATCGTCGTGCGGGAGGATCTGAGCGCCCTCGTCCCCGTCCTGCAGGCCGCCCCGCTCGAGCGCTACGAGGCGATTCCGGGAGTCGAGTCCGTCCACCCGGTCGTGCGTCTGACCGCGAGCGCCGGCCCGGCGTCGTCCGTCTCGGGCGTCACCGTCCTCGGGGTCCCGCCCGCCGCGCTCGAGTCGATGCCGCTGTGGCGCTCGGACTGGGGAGCAAGCCGGCGCTCGCTCGTCGAGACGGTCGCGCCCGACGGGCCCACGGCGCTCCGCGGCCCCACCCTCGACGCGCGCGACCTCACGCTGACCGTCGGCCCGGGGCTCGTCTCCTTCCGCGCGGTCGTCGAGGGGCGAGACGGCTCGTTCCACTCCGTCGAGCTCGGGTCGTCGGCAGCTCGGCGTTCACGGGTGCTCCGCGCGACGCTCCCGCCCGCGGTGCGCGGCGGGCGCCTCGTCGAGCTCGTGCTCGTCCCGCCGCGGATCATCGAGCGGGGCTCGGACGAGGGGGTGGCGCTGCGCGGCACGGCGACGATCGGGGCGACCGGGGTGTCACTGCGGGGCTGGATCGGCAGGGGCGGCGTGACGGTCACCGACGACCGGTCGGGGAGGCTCGGCCTGCGCTACGCGATCACGCCGCAGCACGCCGCGGTCGTCCGCCCGCGTCAGCCCACCGACGACGCGCCGCCGCGCGTTGCGGTCACGCCGGAGCTGGGGGCGCTCGCCGGGGGCGTCGGCGGCACGCTGCCACTCCTCGTCGGCAACGAGCCGGTCGACGTCGAGGTCGGCGCGGTGGTCGACCGGATTCCCGGCACGACCGGCGACGCGGTCGTCGCAAGCCTCGACGCGCTCGAGACGGCCGTCGACACGAGCGCGCCGGGCGCGGCTCCGGTCAGCGAGCTGTGGCTCGATGCCGCGAAGGGCGACGACGGCCGTGTCGCCGCAGTCCTCGCACGACGTCCCTTCGGCGCTCTCCAGGTGGACTCCCGCGCGGCCCTCGAGGCCGACGCGAGCCGCGACCCGCTCGGCCACGGGACGCTGCTCGCGCTCGGGGCCGCCGCGCTGGCGGCGCTCGCGCTGGCCGTGTGGGGGCTCGTCCTCGCGATTCGCGCCGACCTCCGCGACGACCGCGGCGACCTCGTCGACCTCGAGGCGCAGGGAGCCACGCCGCGCCTGCTCCGCCGCGTCGTCGCCGCGCGCGCCGGGGTCGTCGCGGCCATGGGCGTGATCGCCGGCGTCCTCGCCGGCGCCCTGCTCGCCGTCCTGGTGACGCGGGTCGTCTCCGTCACCGCGCGAGCGGAGCAGCCCGAACCGCCGCTGGTCACGACCGTCGACCCGTCGATCCTCTTGCTCGCCGGCGCGGCGTTCGCCGCCGCCGCCGTCACGCTCGTCCTCCTCACCACCCGCCGCGCTTTCGCGGATCCCCGCGGCCCCGGCCGGATCGGAGCGGAGCCGTGAGCCTCGTCGACCTGCGCGACGTGTTCGTCGTGCACCCGTCCTCGGACGGCGGGGTCGCCGCCCTTCGGGGGCTGACCCTCTCGGTCGAGCAGGGCGAGGTGTGCGTCGTGCTCGGCCCGAGCGGGGCCGGAAAGTCGACGCTCGTACGCGTGGTCGCCGGCCTCCAGCGCCCCTCGGCGGGACTCGCGCTCGTCGACGGCCTCGATCTCGGCGCCGCTCGCTCCTCCGTCGTCTCCCGGCATCGCTCACGGGTGGTCGGCTACGCGGACCAGCACTACTGGCGCGCGCTGTCGGGCGACCTCACCGCGGAGGAGCTCGTGGGGCTCCCGCTGGGTCTCCGCGGCGCCTCCGCGCCGGATCGACGCCGACGCGCTCGCGCCCTGCTCGAGCGCGTCGACCTGCTCGACCGGGCCGCCGCCCGGCCGGGAGAGCTCTCGGGGGGCGAGCAGCAGCGGGTCGCGCTCTGCGCCGCCCTCGTGCACGACCCGGCGCTCCTCGTCGCCGACGAGCCGACGGGCGAGCTCGACGAGACGACGGCCCGCGGGGTGCTCGACCTCCTGCGCGAGCTGGCGCGCGACGCAGGCGCGGCGGCGCTCGTCGTGAGCCACGACCCGGCCTCGGGCGAGATCGCCGACCGCGTCGTGCACGTCCGCGACGGCAGGGTCGGGGAGGAGAGGCTCGAGGATCGGCAGACGGTCGTGATCGGGCGCGGCGGGTGGCTGCACGTCCCGGAGGAGTCGCTCCGGGAGGCCGGCATCGGGGAGCGGGCGTTCGTCCACGTCCGCCCCGGAGCGGTCGAGCTGCGGCCGGTGGAGCACGCTGTCCCTGACGAGCCGTCCCGTTCGGCGACGCCGCACACGTCGTCGGGCGTCCTCGTCGAGGCCCGCGGCGTGAGCCGCCGGTTCGGCAGGGAGATCGCGCTCGCGCGGCTCGACGCGGTGTTCAGGCCGGGGACGATGACCGTCGTCACCGGCCCGTCCGGCTCGGGCAAGTCAACCCTGCTCGCGCTGCTCGCCGGCCTGGACACGCCGGACGAGGGAGACGTAGTGGTCGGCGGGGTCGTCCTCTCGGAGCTCGATCGCGAACGGCGCGCCGCGTTCCGTCGGGAGTCGATCGCGGTCGTCGGCCAGGTGCCCGGTCTGTCGGGGTCGCTGACCGCACGAGAGAACGTCGAGCTCTCTCTCGCGCTGCGCGGCGTCGACGGGACCGAGGTGCACCAGCGAGCGATGGACGCGCTCGCCGTGGTGGGTCTCGCCGACCACCCCGACCGGCCGGTCGACCGGCTGTCCGCCGGCGAGCGCGAGCGGGTCGCGCTCGCGCGTGCGATCGCCTCGGAGCCGTCCGTGCTCGTCGCCGACGAGCCGACCGCGCGGCTCGACAGCATGACCACCCTCTCGATCGGCGGGCTGCTCGCCGACCTCGCCCGGGAGCACGGCACGACCGTGGTCTGCGCGACGCACGATCCGCTGCTGATCGCGCTCTCGGGCGCCGAGCTGAAGCTCGGTGCGGGAGCCCGGGTACGATCGGGTTGATGGCGAGCGTCACCGACACGTTTATCGTCTCGGGGATCCGCTGCGAGCGGTGCGTGCTGCGCCTGGCGACCGCGCTGGAGGACCAGCCCGGTCTCGCGTCGGCCAACGCGAACCTGATGGGCGAGGTGACGCTCACCTGGGACGACGAGGTCACGAGTCGCGAGGCGCTCGCCGGTGCGCTCTCGGCGGCCGGCTTCCACGAGCGCGTCCCGGCCTGAGAGCACGTCGGGAATAGCCACGGCCGCGCGGCCGTTCTTGCTCCCGTACGCTGCTACGGTAGCCCGGTGGGTGAGCCGGACACGGCCGAGCCAAACGGGGCGCGCCGGGTCGCGAGCGAAGCCCGCGACCGGGTGCGGTTCGAGGAAGAGGCGCTCGCGCTCGCCGATCAGGTCTATCGAGTCGCTCGACGTTTCGTGTCAACCCGTGAGGAAGCAGAGGATCTGGTGCAGGACACGTATGCGAGGGCGTTTCGGAGCTGGCAGTCCTACACTCCCGGCACGAATCTCCGTGCCTGGCTGCTGCGGATCCTCACGAACCTCAACGTCGACCGGGGCCGGCGGCTCCAGCGCCGCCCCGACGAGACACCGCTCGAGGAGAACGACTACTACCTCGCGAACAAGGTCGCCGAGGCGGGCGGCGAGCAGGTGCTCGACCAGGACCGCGTGGTCGAGCGGCTGTCGCAGGATTCGATCGTGAACGCGCTCTCGGAGGTTCCGCACGACTTCCGCGACGTCGTCGTGCTCGTCGACATCGGGGACTTCAGCTACGCGGACGCGGCGCAGATACTGGACATCCCCATGGGCACGGTGATGTCGCGCCTGCACCGCGGCCGGCGCCTGCTCAAGGCGAGACTGGCGGACGAGGCGGTGCCATGAGCGACGGCGACTGCGGCAAGTGCGAGCAGCTGCTCCAGGGCTACCTCGACCGGGAGCTCTCCGAGCGGGAAGTGGTGGAGGCCGAGGAGCATCTCGACGGCTGCGACTACTGCCGGCGGCGCTACCGGTTCGAAGAGAGCTTGCGCGTCTACGTGCGCACGACCGCGGCGGAGCGGATGCCCCCCGGCCTGATGGCCAAGCTGGCGCAGCTCCGTACGAACGATCCGGGCGCAGCCCCGCTCTGATCCGGGCCGCGAGGTTCAGGCGCGCGTGCGTGCGACGGCGCCCTCGAGGTCGAGCGCACTGAACGGGCCTGTGACGTCCAAGCCCGACGCGTACCGGTAGAGGGCGACGGCGAACACCCCACGCGCCGCACTTCCGAGCACGGCGGCTGCGACCGCCACGACGACGGCCAGTGCCACGCACGCCGCCGCCACTCCCGTCGACCCGGACCCAAGCCCGAGCGCGAGCAGCAGGACAGCGGGCACGGCTCCGAGCAGCCCGAAGAGCAGGCCGATCGAGGCCGTCCCGGCGAGCTGCTCTCCCCATCTCTCGCGGAAGAGCGAGGCCGAGCGGTCGAGCGCCGCGAGTGGCCCGAGACCCTCGAGCGCGAGGATTCGGGACGACGAGGAGCGTCGCGAGACCCCAGGCGACGCCCGCCGCACCGAGCAGGATGTCCCCGAGGATGCCGGCGCGCCCCCGCAGCACCTGGAGCACCAGGTTGACCGTCGTCAGCACGAGCGCCCATCCGGCGATCGGGCCCGTGACGCGAGACGCGACCGCCATCCCGCCCCTCACCGTGGCATCGCGGCCGTCGAGCACGTCAGCCGACGCGGCCGCGAGCGCGACGGCGAAGTAGGTCGCGACGAGTGTCGCGAGGTACACGCCCACGGCGGCGACGATCACCGCGAGCACGTTCTCCTCGATCCGGTGGGCGAGCAGCGCCGGGATCAGGAAGGCGAGGCCCACCGCGCTCGCTGCGACGCCGCCGAGCACCACGAGGACGCTGAGGGACGCATCGCTCCGGACGACCCGCAGGCTCAGCGTCGCGAGATGCCATCCGGCCGCCATGCGACGCACGGCGCGACCGTACCAGCCTCGTCAGCTGTCAGCGGGACGGTCGAGCGCGGCGAGGTCGTCGGGCGTGTCGACGTCGCCGGGGGCGCCGAGGTCGTCGCACGGGACGAGGCGGGGCGCGACGACGCGCAGGCCCTCGTCCGGCACGTCCGCCCAGGCGGCGCGCGCGAGGAGCAGCGGATGGCCGCGCATGCCGCCGTACGACGCCGCCACGACGTCGCCCCCGGCCTCCCGCCAGCTCGCGATCACGCGTGCGAGTGCCTCGGGAGCGAGCCGAGGCCCGTCAGCGAGCACGACGGCGGCGGCCTCGACGTCGTCCGCGAGCGCCCCGAGGCCGCACCGCAGCGACGCTCCCGGACCCAGCTCCCACTCGGCGCAGTGGACGAGCCTGGACCGACCTTGTGTTGAATCAACACAAAGCGTGTAGGCGCCCTCGACGACCACGACCTCGTCCACCGGGCTCTCCTCGAGGCGCGCGAGCACACGGGAGAGCAGGAGACGTTGCTTGGGGCCGCCGAAGCGCGTCGCGCCACCGGCCGCGAGGACGACCGCGGCGATCCTGCTCACGTGCCCGAGCCGACCGTGACGGAGTCGATCACGACCGGGCGCTGCGGCTGCTCGGTGGCGGCGTCGCCGAGAGCGTCGATCCGCTCGACGACGTCGAGCCCCCCGGTGACCGTGCCCACGATCGCGTAGTCGGCCGGCAGTCCCGTGTCGGCCCCGGTCACGACGAAGAACTGGCTGCCGGCTGTGCCGGGCGGCTCGGCCTCGGTCTTAGCCATCGCCACGACGCCCTTCGTGTAGGCGGCGCCGGCCGGCGGCGGATCGACGGTCGAATAGCCGGGGCCTCCGCTGCCGGACTGCGTCGGATCGCCTCCCTGGATCACGAACCCGGGCACGACCCGATGGAAGATCGTGTCGTCGAAGTAGCCGGCCCGGGCGAGCGACACGAGGGACGCGGCGGCCTGAGGCGCCGAGGACGGGTCGAGCGTGACGACGAAGCTGCCGCACGACGTGTCGAACGTGAGCGTCCACGTCGTTGCCGGGTCGAGCCGCTCGCTCGGCGCGGTCTGTCCGCCGTCGTCGCGCGGCGCCGGCGCCTCGACCTCGGCGCACCCGTCGGCGCTCGTCGTCCCGGCCGCCTCTCCTCCTCCTCCGCCGCCGCCGCAGCCCCCGGCCACGAGACCGAACACCGCGACCAGAAGGGCGCAAGTTACAACTTGTAACTTGGAGCGACCCCCGCCCGCCATCGCACGAGGGTAGTCGACGGAGCCCGGGCGGGGTCTGGTACTGCTTGCGCGATGCCGATCGCGCTCGAGGTCAACGGCGAGGCCCACGTCCTCGAGGTTCCGCCCACCCGCCGCCTCCTCACCGTGCTCCGCGACGACCTCGCGCTCACCGGCGCGAAGCTCGGTTGCGGGGAGGGAGCCTGCGGCGCATGCGCGGTGCTGCTCGAAGGGCGGCCCGTCGTGTCCTGCCTGCTCCCGGTCGGAGCCGCGGAGGGGCGGGCGGTGACGACGATCGAGGGCCTCGCCCGCGGCGACCTCGCCCTCCAGGAGGCCTTCGCCGCGGAGGACGCGCTGCAGTGCGGGTTCTGCACGCCGGGCCAGATAGTCTCGGCGACCGCACTGCTCGCGACCACGCCGCAGCCGAGCCGCGAGGAGATCCGCGGCGCGCTCGCCGGGAATCTCTGCCGCTGCGGCGCGTACCCGAAGATCGAGCGGGCGATCCTGCGCGCCTCCGGCCAGGAGGTCGCCTGATGCCCCGCTTCGTCAAGTCCCAGCGCGAGATGGAAGGGCGCTTCGAGGACGTCTGGGTGCTCGTCGACGAGGACGACGACCTCGAGACGTGGCCGGAGGGCGCCGACCTCCGGATCGTCGGTCGGCCCGCCACGCGGCACGATGCGCCGCTCCGCACGAGCGGCGCCGCCCGCTACACCGTCGACGTCGCGCTGCCCGGGATGCTCCACGCACGGGTCCTCCGTGCGCCGTTCGCCCGCTGCCGCGTGACGGCGATCGACCTCGAGGCGGCGCGGCGGACCCCGGGGGTGCGGGCGGTGCTCGGGCCCGAGGGGCCGTTCACGATGGGCGGCGACCCTCCCCTGACGACGGAGCCGGACTGGGCGGGCGAGCCGATCGCCGCCGTCGCCGCCGAGACGGCCGACGCCGCGGAGGCGGGCCTCCTGGCGCTCGCTCCCGCGTTCGAGCTGCTGCCGCCCCTCGGGTTGGACGAAGGCCTCGCGGAGCAGCGTTTCACGGAGGACCCCCGCGAGGTCGTGCGGGGCGACCCGGACGCGGCCCTCGCGGGAGCCGACGTCCGCGTCGAGCTGACGTGCGAGACGCCCGCCCACGTCCAGACCCCGCTCGAGCCGCACGCCGCCGTCGCTCGCTGGGAGGGGGACGGGCTCACTGCCTGGATCTCGACGCAGGGCATGTTCGACGCGCGCCGCGAGCTCTCCGAGCGGTTCGGGCTCGTGCCCGAGCGCGTCCGCGTCGTGTCGGAGTACATCGGCGGCGGTTTCGGGGGAAAGCAGGGAGCCGGGGTCGAGGCGCTCCTCGCGGCCGAGCTAGCGAGGGCTGCCGCGCGGCCCGTGCGGCTGGCGCTCTCCCGTCACGAGGACCAGGTCGTGGGCGGCCGTCGGGCGCGCACACGCCAGACGGTCACGCTCGGCGGGCGCCGCGACGGCACGCTCGCGGCGGTCGAGCTCGCCGCGGTCGTGGAGATGGGCGCGGGGGGATGGATCTTCCCGGTCGCCGAGCCCGCGCTGTCCCTCTACGCCTGCGCCGACGTCCGTGCGATGACGTTCCCCGTGCGCACGAGCCTGCGTGCGCAGAACGCGTTCCGCGCGCCCGGCGTGACCGAGGGGGTGACCGTGCTGGAGCAGGCGATGGACGAGCTGGCCGCCGCGCTCGGCCTCGACCCGCTCGAGCTGCGGCGCCGGAACCACGTCGAGCGCGACCAGGGCTCGGGCCTCCCGTACTCGAGCAAGCGGCTGCTGGCGTGCTACGACCGGGCCGCGGAGCTCGCCGGCTGGGCCGAGCGGGAGGCGCTCCGCCAGCCCCGGCCCGACGGGCTCCTCCGCGGGATGGGCTGCGCGACGCAGATCTGGTGGGGGGGCGGGGGACCGCCCGCCCACGCCACGGTCCGCCTGGACGCCGACGGGCGGGCGCTCGTGCTGACAGGGATCCAGGACATCGGCACGGGCACGCTCACGTCCGCACGCATGGTCGCGGCGGAGGAGCTCGGCCTCGAGCTGGAGCGGGTGGTCGTCCGCGGCGGCGACACCGGCCCGAACCTCTACGCGCCCGTCTCCGGCGGGTCGATGACGACCCCCGCGGTCATGCCGGCGGTGCGCAGCGCCGCGGGCAAGGTGAGGCGCACGCTCCTCTCGCTCGCGGCCGACGTGCTCGAGATCTCGGCGGACGACCTCACGGTGCGCGACGGGCGGATCCGGTCGCGCGACGGCGCGCTCGAGGTCGACGTGGTCGAGGTGACGGGGAAGCTCGGGAACGCAACGATCGACGGCTCCGGCACCCGAGGCCCGAATCCCGACGGGTTCCGGGTCAACACGTTCGGCTGTCAGATCGCGCAGGTCGCAGTCGACCCGGGAACCGGCGTGGTCACGGTCGAGCGCGTCGTCGCCGTCCACGACGTGGGGCGGATCGTGAACCCGCTCGGCGCGTCGAGCCAGCTCGAGGGGGGCGTGATCCAGGGAGTCGGGTACGCGCTCACGGAGGAGCTCGTGGTCGACCCGACCACCGGCACGCCCGTCAACGGGCATCTGGACGACTACAAGCTGCCGACGATCGCCGATGTCCCCGAGATCGTCTGGGACTTCGTCGACCTCCCGGACACGAACCTCCCGAACCTCGGCGCGAAGGGGCTCGGCGAGCCGCCGATCGTGCCCACCGCCGCCGCGATCGCCAACGCGTTCGCGCACGCGACCGGGCGCCGCGCCGCCGCCCTGCCCCTCACCCCCGCCCGTGTCCTGGAGACCCTCGCATGAGCGGCTACGCGCGGCCTCCGAGCCTCGAGGACGCACTCGCCCTGCTCGACGGAGAGGGTGCTGCGCCGTTCGGCGGCGGTACCGACCTCGCGGGCCAGGTCGACCGCGGGATCCGCACGCCGGCCGTCCTCGTCGACCTCCGCGACGCCGGGCTGGGCGCGATCCGCGGGGAGGCGGGCGGCGTCCGCGTGGGCGCGACCGTGACCCTCACCGAGCTGGCGCGGTCGCCGCTCGTCGAGCCCTACCAGGCGGTCGTCCGCGCGGCCTCGCTCGCCGCCTCCCCACTCCTCCGCAACACCGGTACGGTGGCGGGCAACCTCTGCCAGCACACCCGCTGCTGGTACTACCGCGGAGCGGAGTGGCACTGCTGGCTCGGCGGCGGCGACACGTGCTACGCGCAGATCGGCGACCACCGCCGCCACGGGCTCGAGCCCGGCGACTGCATCTCCGCGCACCCGTCCGACCTGGCGCCCGCGCTCGCCGCCTGCGGCGCGAGCCTCGAGATCCGCTCCTCGTCCGGCTCACGAGAGCTGCCGCTGCTCGAGCTCTACCGCCTCCCGACGACGGACAACCGCTCGCTGCTCACGCTCGATCCGACCGAGCTGGTCGTCTCCGTGCACCTGCCGGAGCCGCCCGCCGCCTCTGCGTACGAGCGCCTCGGCGAGCGTGCGACCTTCTCGTTCCCGCTGGTCTCGGTCGCGGCCGCGCGCCGCGGTGCCGACGTCCGGCTCGTGGCAGCGGGCGTCGCGAACGTCCCCCGCGAGCTCGACCCCGAGGACCCGCTCGCCGGCCTGGCGGGAAACCCGCAGACGACCTGGAAGCTGCGCGCGCTCGAGACGCTCGCCGGGCGGGCCGTTGCCGCGCTTGGCTGAGCAGGCCGAGGAGCTCGTCCGGGCCGCGCGTTCGGGGGAGCCGGACGCGCTCGCCCGCCTCCAGGGCCGCGTCCCGACTCTCGCCCACGCCCAGCTCGTGCTCGCTAGGGAGCACGGGTATCGGAGCTGGCCTGCTCTCGTCGCCGCGGCCGAGGCGAACGCCGAGGCGTTCGTCGTGGCGGCCACGGGCGGACGCCGGACGCGGGCCGAGGCGATGCTCGCAGCGCGCCCCGAGATCGCGGACGACCCGTGGGCCGCGCTCGCGCTGGGGCGCGCATGGCGAGGTGACCCGAACGAGCCCGGCGGGCCGCGCGGTTGGGCGCCGCTCCTCTACGTGTGCCACTCGTGCTTCCCGTCTGCGGCCCTCGCCCGCGAGCTCCTCGGACGCGGCGCCGACCCGAACGTGAGCTTCGAGAACGAGTACGGGTCGATGTCGGCGCTCTACGGCGCCGCCGGCGTAGCGCACGACCCCGAGCTGACCCGCGCCCTGCTCGAGGCGGGCGCGAACCCGGACGACGGCGAGTCGCTCTACCACGCGACCGAGTCGCCGAGCACGGCGTGCCTCGAGCTGCTGCTCGCGCGCGGCGCGACGACACGGGGAACGAACGCGCTCGCGCACGCGCTCGACGACGAGCGCCTCGAGCACGTCCGGCTGCTCCTCGACGCAGGCGCGGACCCGAACGAGCACGCGCACGTCGCCCATGCCGTGCGGCGTGGACGCGGGCCGGAGCTCGTGAGGCTCCTCGCCGCATACGGCGCCGATCTCGACCGGCCGGGCGGCGAGACGTGGCGCGGGAACGTGCCCTTGCGGACCCCGTACCAGCACGCCCGGCTCCGGGGACGCGACGACGTCGCGGAGACCCTCGCCGAGCTCGGGGCCTCGACCGGTCTCGACCCGGCCGACGCAGCGGTCGCCGCGCTCGCGCGTGGCGAGCGACCCGCGACGCCGCTGCCTCAGGCGCCCGACGTCGACGCGCAGGAGGTGATCGTGCTCGCCGCGCTCGGCGGGCGCCTCGACGCCGTCGTCGACGCGGTCGGCCTCGACTTCAGAGGGGTCGTGGGCGGCTCGCCGGAGGGCTCGCTCCTCCATCATGCGGCCTGGGTGGGCGACCCGGGCCTCGTCGGCGAGCTGCTCGCCCGCGGCGCCGTCCCCACCGACGCCGGGGGCGCCGAGAACGGCACACCGCTTGCGTGGGCGGCCCACGGCTCGCGCAACCACCGCGCACCGGGACGCGACTACGTCGCCGTCGCGGAGCTGCTCGTCGCCGCCGGAAACCCGCTCGAGCCTGCTCTGCTCGCCGACGCTGAAGGCCCGCTGTACGCGTGGCTCGACGCCCGGCTCGCGTAGAGAGGAGGCTGCAGCGACGCTTGTGTTGAATCAACACAAGCGTTGTCAGCCGCCTACCGGCGCGCCGCCGCCGACCGGCGGCCGCTGCTCAGGCCGCGTTCGTGACGGCGAGCACGCTCGCCAGGTGCACGAGCCGGAAGGCACCCCGCTGCGCGCGGCGGCGCTCCGTCTCGTCCTCGATCTGCGACGCGAGCTCCCAGAGGTCGCGTGTGACGACCAGGAGCTCCCGGATCTGCTCGGTCTGGGCCCGGTGCCCGTTCGACCGCTCGTCGCACGCGTTGAGCGCGAGCCCGATCACGCCGTAGGTGTCGGACGCATGCCGCAGCCAGAGCATCGCGGACGCCATCGTCAGGTACTGGTGAATCCGCAGGAACGTGACCGGGTGCGAGAGCTGAGTCGGGCCGCGCGGGACAGTCGGGGCCACCGGCTCGAGCCCCTCGGCGATGCGTGCCGAGGTGTCGTGCAGCAATGCGCGCAGCTGGCGATCGTCGAGGCCCGACGCCCGTGCGGTGCGGACGGCCATCAGGAGCGAGTTCGGCTGCCTCCCGTACGGGTAGTCGGAGGCGTAGACGACCTGCTCCGGCGGGACGAGACGGTAGAGGTCGAGCAGGTCGAGCGGGCTCCACACCGAGGTGTCGAAGAACACGCCCGGGCGCCCGGCGAAGTTTCGCGCCATCGCCGCGAGGTCGACGATGCCCGCGTGCGCGACGATCAGGGCGGGCGGGCAGTGCCGGTCGAGCAGCCGGGCGAGCGAGTCCGCGATCGGCGGCAGCCCGCGTCCGCCGTGGATCAGGATCGGGACGCGCCGCTCGGCGGCCAGCGCGAACACCGGCTCGAGCCGCGGGTCGTCGGGCAGGAACCGCTGCGCCCTCGGGTGGAGCTTGATCCCGCGGGCACCGAGGTCGAGGCAGCGCGTCGCCTCCTCGACGGGGCGATCGTCGAGGTCGAGGCGGACGAAGGGGAGGATCTCCCCCGGGACGGCCTCGGCGTGCGCCAGCGTCCGGTCGTTCGCGGCAGTGAACGCGGGCCGCCGGTCGGGCTCGTCGAGGCAGAAGACGAACGACCGCGTGACGCCGTAGGCCCGCTGGATCGTGAGGAGCTCGCCGCGGTCGCCGACCATCCCGTCGATGTCCTCGCCGAGGTGAGTGTGCGCATCGAACACCGGCGTGCCCGCTGGCAGCTCCGCGCGCGCGAGCTCCGCGTACCCCTGGAGCAGTCCGTTCGCGCGGTCGATGACGTCCACGAGCTGAGTGTATGGGCGCTCAGGCGAGCGTGGCCGCCAGCACCCGGTCGACGAAGGCCGCTTCGGGCACGGCCCCGGCCCAGGCGTAGCGGTCGTCGACGACGATCGCGGGAACGGCCCGCACGCCGTGGCGGTCGGCGTCGACGGCGAACTCCGACGCCTCGATTCCCCGCGCGACGATCCGGGGCGTGGCGAGGGCGAGCCTGAACGCCAGCAGCACGGCCGGCGGGCAGTGCGGTCAGGTGGGGGTCACGAACACGTCGACCGCGATGTCGCGGTCGAGCGTCCCGAGCCGCTCACGCGAGGCGGCCGAGAGGCTGGGAGCCGTCCTGCCCGCCTCGACGATGCCGTGGACGAGCGTCGTCAGCTCGTAGCCGAGGGGCATGCCCAGGTAGCGGAGGCCGGGGCCGATCGTCGTCCGCGGCCACGGTCCCGGCTCGTCGCGCTCGACGACCTCGAGCGTCACCTGCTCGGACAGGGAGCAGACGTCCTCGACGACCGCACGCGTCTCGGCCGCCGTGTCGATCTCCCGCCCACCGGCCGCGAGGAGCGTCACGGGCGTGGCGGTCGGCCCGAGCTCCAGCGTGACGGCGACGTCGCGCTCGAGTGACGAGAGCACCGATTGGACGGCGTCGCTCTCGTGCTCGGAGAGCACGTTCACGAGGTGGAGACGGCGACCTTCGCGCGGAGGTAGTCGAGGTAGGGGCGCGGATCGATCTCCGGCGACCCGGTCAGGCGCTCGATCGTCTCCTTGGGCGTCAGCTTCCGGCCGAGCGAGTAGAGGTTGTCGCGCAGCCAGTCGGAGAGCGTCCTCAGGTTCCCGCCCGCGAGCTGCGCGTCGAGGTCGGGGAGCGCCTGGCGGACGACCCTCCAGATCTGCAGCGAGATCACGTTGCCGAGCGCGTAGGTCGGGAAGTAGCCGATCCCGCCGCCGGACCAGTGGACGTCCTGCAGCACGCCGTGCGCGTCGTCCGGCACGTCCACCCCGAGGAACTCCTCCATCCGCGCGTTCCACACGTCCGGCAGCTCGTCGAGCGAGACGCTGCCCTCCATCAGCTCCTGCTCGAGCTCGAACCGGAGGATGATGTGCAGGCTGTAGGTGGTCTCGTCCGCGTCGACCCGGATCAGGCCGGGCTCGGCGCGGTTGATCGCGCGCACGAACGCGTCGAGCTCGACGCCCTCGAGCGCCGGGAACGTCTCCTGCAGCGCGCCGTACCAGTGCTCCCAGAAGGGCCTGCTGCGCCCGACGAGGTTCTCCCACGTCCTCGACTGGGACTCGTTCAGGCCGAGCGACGGCGCGCCGCCGAGCGGTGAGCGGAGGAGCGGGTCGGCGATCCCGTGGGCGTAGAGGCCGTGCCCCGCCTCGTGGAGCGTCGACCACACGGACTCGAGATTGTCCGGGTGGTAGCGCGTCGTCAGCCGGACGTCACGGTTGGAGAAGGACGTGCAGAACGGGTGGGCGGTCGGGTCGAGCCGCCACGCGCCGTCCTCGAAGCCGAGGGTGTCGAGGACGCGCTCGGCGAATGCACGCTGGTCGTCCGCACGGAACTCGCCCCGCAGGAACGATGCGTCGATCTCGGGCGCCGAGGCGACGATCTCGGTGAGCGCGGGCCGCAGCACGGAGAACACCTCCCGCACCTCGGTCGTCAGCATCCCCGGCTCGTAGTCGTCGAGGAGCGGCGTGTAGGGGCTGTCCGACCACTCGAAGCAGTCGACGTAGCGGCGCTTCAGCTCGATGTTCCGCTCGAGGTACGGCCGGAACGACGCGTAGTCAGAGTCGCGCCTCGCCTGCACCCAGGCGTGGTGGCCCCGCGCCGCCTCGCGGGTCATCTCCTCGCGCAGCTCCGCGGGCACCCGCCGTGCCTTCTCCCAGTCGCGGCGCGTCACACGCACGAGGCTCGCGTCGTCGGAGTCGTAGGGAAGCGACTCGACCTGCGGCTCGGCGTCGTCGAGCAGCCTGCCGACCTCGTCGTCCGTGAACCGCTCGTGCGCGATCCGGCCGAGGGTCGCGAGCTGGTCGGCACGGGCCTCCGTGCCGAGCGGCGGCATCGTCACGCGCTGGTCCCAGCCGAGCACTCCCGAGGCCCGCGACACGTCCGAGACCTCCGCCAGCCGCCTCCTCAGCTCGTCCAGCGCGGTCGCCATCCGGGTCACCCTACCCGCGCGGCGGAAGGAGGCCCGCGGTTAGGCTCGTGCCGTGACCGACGTGCTGATCGTGGGCGACACCGAGCGGTGCCCGGAGCTCCGGCACGAGCTGCCGCTCCACATCGGGGACCCGTTCGTCTACGCCGAGATCGGCGACCGGCGGGTCGCGGTCGTGTGGAGCATCGAGGGATACCGGATCGAGGTCGTCGACCCGACAGTCGAGATCGTCGCCTCCGAGACCATCTCCGTGGACGACCTGATCCGCGCCGGCGCCGACCCCTACGAGATCGAGGCGGCCCACACCGTCCGCGCCGTGGCCGCGCTCGGGATCACCCGGGCGCTCGTCCCGAGCGCCTTCCCGCTCCAGCACGCGGACGCACTCCGCGCGGCCGGCGTCGAGCTCGTCCCCGACCAGCGGTTCTTCGACCTGCGTCGCCGCCGGAAGACGACCGGCGAGCTGGAGGGCATCCAACGGGCGTCGCGCGCGGCCGAGGCGGGTCTCGCCGCGATCGCCGCGCTGCTCGCCCGCTCGGAGCCCGGCGACGGCGGGCGGGAGGTCGACGGAGAGCCGCTCACGTCCGAGCTGCTGCGAGACGCCGCCGAGGCGGCGTTCGCCGAGCTGGGGTGCCGGGGCGACGACGCGATCGTCGCGCACGGCGCGCAGGCCGCCGACGGCCATCACCAGGGCGCAGGTCGGCTCGCGAACGACGACGTGATCGTGTGCGACGTGTTCCCGCTCAACGTGGAGAGCGGCTGCTACTCGGACATGACGAGGACGTTCGCGGTCGGGACGCCCGCTCCCGAGCTGGTCGTCTGGTACGAGCACACCCGGGAGGCGCTCGAGCTCGTACGGGCGCTCGTCGCGCCCGGCGCCGACGGGGTCGAGCTCTACAGGACCGTGTGCCGCCATTACGAGGAGCTCGGCTACCCGACGGGTCTCTCGAAGGAGGAGGGAACGGTCCTGCGGGAAGGCTTCAACCACGGCCTCGGGCACGGCGTGGGTCTCGAGGTGCACGAGGCCCCCGGCCTCTCGAAGACCGGCCACGAGCTCGTCGCCGGAGACGTGATCACGCTCGAGCCGGGCCTCTACCGCCACGGGTTCGGCGGAGTCCGCCTCGAGGATCTCGTGCTCGTCACCGAGGACGGGTGCCGGACGATCACCTCGTTTCCCTACGAACTCGACCCGGCGCGGAGCGTGGTGGAGCCGGCCCGGTGAGCGAGCGCACCATCGAGACCCTGCTGGGCGAGGAGCGTCGCTTCCCGCCCGATCCCGGCTTCGCGGCGCAGGCCAACGCGCAGCCCGTCCTGTACGACCTCGAGCCCGACGCGTTCTGGGAGCGCGAGGGCCGGGAGCGAGTGAGCTGGTTCGAGCCGTTCCACACGGTCTCCGAGTGGGAGCTGCCGCACGCGAAGTGGTATCTCGGCGGGTCGCTGAACGTCGCGTTCAACTGCGTCGACCGCCACGTCGACGCGGGGCTCGGAGAGCGTGTCGCGTACCACTGGGAGGGCGAGCCCGGCGACACGCGCACGATCACGTACGCCGACCTGCAGCGCGACGTCGTCCGGATGGCGAACGCGCTCAAGGAGGTCGGCGTCCGCAAGGGGACACCGGTCGCCATCTACATGGGCATGGTCCCGGAGCTCGCGGTCGCGATGCTCGCGTGCACGCGGCTCGGGGCGCCGCACACCGTTGTGTTCGGGGGCTTCTCGGCCGACTCGCTCTCGGGGCGCATGGTCGACATGGGCTGTGAGGTGCTCGTCACGCAGGACGAGGCTTGGCGGCGCGGCAAGCCGGTCCCCCTCAAGGCGACGGCCGACGAGGCGATGGCCGCGGCACCGAACGTCCACTCGTGCCTCGTCCTGCGGCGCACCGGCAACGACGTCGCCATGAGCGAGGGGCGCGACCGCTGGCTGCACGAGCTCGACGTGACTGACGACCCGGCCTCGTGCCCGTGCGAGCCGATGGACAGCGAGGACCTGCTGTTCCTGATGTACACGTCCGGCACGACCGCGAAGCCGAAGGGAATCGTGCACACGACCGGCGGGTACCTCGTCGGCGCCGCGACCACGCACCACTACGTCTTCGACCTCAAGCCCGAGACGGACGTCTACTGGTGCGCGGCCGACGTCGGCTGGATCACCGGCCACAGCTACATCGTGTACGGGCCGCTCTGCAACGCGGCCACGTCGGTGATGTACGAGGGCACGCCGGACTTCCCGGACAAGGACCGCTGGTGGGCGCTCGTCGAGCGCTACGGCGTGACGATCCTCTACACGGCCCCGACCGCGATCCGGGCGCACATGAAGTGGGGCCCGGAGCACGCCGCGAGGCACGACCTCTCGTCGCTCCGGCTGCTCGGCTCCGTCGGCGAGCCGATCAACCCCGAGGCCTGGATCTGGTATCGACGGCACGTGGGCGGCGACCGCTGTCCCGTGGTGGACACGTGGTGGCAGACCGAGACCGGGATGATCCTCATCACGCCGCTCCCGGGCGTCACGACCACCAAGCCGGGCTCGGCGACGAGGCCGTTCCCCGGTGTCGCGGCCGGGGTCGTGAACGAGCAGGGGGAGCGCGTCGAGCAGGGCGGCGGGTACCTCGTGCTCGAGCGCCCGTGGCCCGCGATGACGCGTGGCATCTTCGGCGACGAGGCGCGCTACCGGGCGACGTACTGGGAGCGGTTCCCCGGGCTCTACTTCGCCGGCGACGGCGCCCGGATCGACGAGGACGGAGACTTCTGGCTGCTCGGCCGGGTCGACGACGTGATGAACGTGTCGGGGCACCGCATCTCGACGATCGAGGTCGAGTCCGCGCTCGTCGACCACCCACGGGTCGCGGAGGCGGCAGTGTGCGGCCGGGCCGACGCCGTCACCGGTCAGGCGATCGTCGCCTACGTGACGCTCAAGGGCGGCGACGAGGGCTCGGTCGAGATGCTCGAGGAGCTGCGCGACCACGTCGCCGCGAAGATCGGCGCGATCGCGAAGCCGGCGAACATCGTGTTCACCCCGGAGCTCCCGAAGACCCGGTCGGGGAAGATCATGCGCCGGCTGCTCCGCGACGTCGCCGAGCACCGCGAGCTCGGCGACACGACGACGCTCGCGGACCCTGCGGTGGTGGAGGAGATCGCCGAGCGGGCGGCCGAGGCGCCGGCGGACGAGGCCTGACCCGACCTGACGCAGCCGCCGGAGAGCCGGCGCCGCGGCCGGCGAGCGCCTCGCCCTGGGCGGGGGCGGCACGCGACGCCATGGCAGCGACCGTACCCCCGATCCCGGTCGGAGCCCCGGTCAGGCGAGCGCGTCGGCGAAAGCGGCCACCGCGCGGTCGACGTCCGCATCCGTCGTCCGCCAGGAGGAGACCGAGAGGCGGATCGCCGGACGGCCGTCCCACTCGGTGCCGCTCATCCACGCCTCCCCGCCCGCCTGAACCGCGGCGAGAGCCCGCGCCGTCTCCTCGTCGTCGGCGAAGCGGAAGAGCACCTGGTTGAGCACCACGTCGTTCAGCACCTCGCATCCGCGCAGCGCCGCGATCCGCTCGGCGAAGCGGGTGGCGCTCGCGCACGAGCGCTCGACGAGCTCGGCGACGCCATTTCGACCGAGCTGCCGGAGCGCCGCGTAGACCGTGGTCGCCCGGGCGCGCCGCGAGTGCTCGGGCGTCCAGTCGATCGGCTCCCTGATCGCGTCGGGGTCGCGCACGTAGTAGGGCGCGTGGGCGGTCATCGACTCGCGGTGCGGGCCGGGATGCGCGCAGAATGCGATCCCGCAGTCGTACGGGACGTTGAGCCACTTGTGCGCGTCCGTCGCCCACGAGTCGGCACGCTCGTGGCCGGCGACGAGGTGGCGCAGCGACGGGGCAGCCGCGGCCCACAGGCCGAACGCGCCGTCGACGTGCAGCCACGCGCCGGTTCCCTCGACGGCGTCGGCGACGGCCGCGAGGTCGTCGAACACGCCCGTGTTCACCTCGCCCGCCTGAGCGCAGACGATCGTCGGCCCACTGGCCTCCTCGAGCGCCGCGACGAGCGCGGCAGGGTCGAGCGGGCCGTCCGGGAGCGCGTCCACGGCACGGATCTGCGCACGGCCGATCCCGAGGTACCGCAGCGACCGGTCGATCGTCGAGTGGCGCTTCGCCCCGACGAGCACCGTGATCGGCGGCGACCCGGCGAGCCCCTGCTCGTTCACCTCCCAGCCCGCGGTCGCGAGCACGTGCTGCCGGGCGGCGGCGAGGCACGTGAAGTGGGCGGTCTGGCAGCCGGTGACGAACGCAAACGACGCATCTGCCGGGATCCCGAGCAGCTCCTTCGTCCACGCGCCCGCGGTGTTCTCCGCGACGAGCGCCGACGGGCCGAGCGCGAGGAGGCCCAGGTTCTGGTCCCACGTCGAGACGAGCCAATCGGCGGCCAGGGCCGCGGGCAGCGACGCGCCGACCACGAAGCCGAAGTAGCGGCCGCTCTGGCTCGCGACGACGCCGGGCTCGAGGGCGGCGGCGAGCTCCTCCAGCACCACGGAGGGCTCGGTCGGCCCGTCCGGCAGCGGGACGTCGATCCTCGCCCGAAGCTCCTCGACCGTGACCCGTGGGTACACGGGACGGCTCTCGAGCGTGTCGAGGTGGTCGGCGGCGAGCTCGGCGGCACGGCGGAGCAGGTCGCGCTCGGTCACCGGCCGAGTCTACGGCGCGGCGGCGCTCAGACGGCGACGGTCTGCAGGCCGAGCTCGTCGAGCACGGCCCGCGCCGCCTCGTCGCCTGCGTCGGCACGGTCGCGCACGCCGGCGTGGAGCTCGACGAGCGCGGTCAGGTACTGAGCATGGGTCATCGCCCTTCCCCCCGCGGCGGCCCGGTAGCGCATCGCCACCTCGCGCGGCACGCGCCTCAGCATGATGTCCTCGTGCTCCTTCGCGCCCGGGCCGGCCTCGGAGTCCTCGGTGCGGAAGAACAGCACCCGGTCGCCGCGACCGTGGGGCGGATGAGGGAAGCCGGGCGGAACCGGCATCGTGAACGGCTCGGGCACGTCGTCGTCATCCATGTCGTCAAGATAGCGTTGATAGCGCAGATCGTCAACGGTCGGCACTGGGTCACTCTGTTCGAACTGACCCAGTACCCAACGGTCGATCTGCAGATTTGGGCCACGCGGCCCGGTGTCCAGAGCATGCCCGCAGGGCGAGATGGGCAGGAACGGCGCATGGCTCGGGGTAGGGGGACGCCGCGCGTCAGGCGGCGAGCAGCTGCTCGAAGCGCTCGGGCTCGTCGAACGGCCCGATCAGCGCGAGCCGGAACTCGCCGCCGAGGACGTCCCGGGCGACCCGCGCGACGTCGTCGGCGGTCACCGCGTCGAGCCCTTCGAGCACCTCGGTCGGCTCGACGGCCCGGCCCTCGAGGATCTCGCGCCGGAGACCGAACATGATCGTCGCGTGGGGGCTCTCGAGCCCGAGCACGAATCGGCCCTTCGCGAACGCGCGCGCCTTCTCGAGCTCGTCGGCGGGCACCGGCTCGTCGGCCATCCGCCGCAGCTCGCCGACGATCGTCTCCACCGCCTCGTCGATCCGGGACAGGTCGACCCCCGCCTGCGCCCCGAGCGTGCCCGCGTCGGAGTAGCTCTGGTTGCCGGAGAACACGTAGTACGCGAGCCCTCGCCGCTCGCGCACCTCGGTGAAGAGGCGTGAGGACATACCGCCGCCGAGCACGGTCGAGAGGAGCTGGACCGCGTAGCGATCGGGATGCGCGTGCGGATAGCTCCGGGCGCCGATCACGACGTGCGCCTGGTCGGACTGCTTCGTGTGCACCCGCACCGGGCTGCCGTTCCCGGGGAGCACCACCGCCTCGGGGCTCCCGGTCGCCCCGGGCTCGATGCCGCCGACGAGCTCCTCGAGCCGCTCGATCACGTCCTCGCCGATCTGGCCCCCGAGCCCGACGACGGTCCGCTCGGGCCTGTACCAGCGGTCGAGGTAGCCGAGGAACGTCTCGCGTGTCGCGCCCCGGACCGTCTCCTCCGTCCCGATCACGTCCCAGCCGAGCGGCTGGTCGCCGTAGACGTGGCGCTCCCAGACGTTGCCGACATAGCTCCTCGGCGTGTCTGCGTACATGTTCATCTCCTCGACGATCACGCCCTTCTCGCGGTCGATCTCGCCGGCGTCGAAGCGCGAGTTGCGGAGCATGTCGACGAGCACGTCGAGCGCGACATCGCGCGTCTCGGCGGCGCACTTCACGTAGTAGCCGGTGAGCTCCTTGCCGGTGAAGGCGTTGAACTCGCCGCCGATCGCGTCGATCTCCGTCGCGATGTCACGCGCCGTGGGCCGTCGCTCGGTGCCCTTGAAGAACATGTGCTCGGCGAAGTGGGCGATCCCGCTCTCGTCGCGCCGCTCGTAACGCGAGCCCGCGGCGAACATCACGAAGCAGGAGACGGACTGCGCGTGCGCCATCGGCGCGGTCAGCACCCGCGTCCCGTTGGAGAGTGTCGAACGCTCGAACGTCGCCACGTGGCGATGCTACCGGGGCCGGCGCCTCACGTGAGCTCTGCGAGCCCGGCGAGCAGCCGGTCGACCTCGTCGGCGGTGTTGTAGTGGACGATCCCGGCGCGGACGGCGCCGTCGTGCTCGTCGAGGCGGAGCACCCGCATCGTCTCGAGCGCGTAGTAGTTGCCCCACCAGACCGCGACGTCCCGTCCGGCGAGCTGCTCCGCGACCGCGCGGGCCGTGTGCCCCGAAACGCTGAAACAGAAGGTCGGCACGCGGCCGTCCATCGAGGGCAGCCCGTGGAGCGTCACGCCCGCGGGGAGACCCGCGAGGAAGCGCTCGCCGAGCGAGCTCTCGTGGGCCACGATCGCGTCCCAGCCGAGCGATTCGACGTAGTCGACCGCGGCGACGAAACCGGCGAGCAGCTCGTGCTGGCACGTGCCGAGCTCGAACCGGTGGCCGACGGGCTCGTCCGCGGCCGGGCGCACCTTGTACGGTCGCCAGCTCCGCAGGAGCTCCTCCCGGCCGAATGCCACCCCCATGTGCGGGCCGAAGAACTTGTACGGCGAGCAGATCAGCACGTCACAGCCCCACGCGCCGACGTCGATCTGTCCGTGCGGCCCGTAGTGGACGGCGTCGACCCACGCGAGCGCGCCGGCCTCGTGCGCGAGCTCCACGATCCGGGCGACGTCGGGGCGCGTGCCGACCGAGTTCGCGGCGGCGGGGAACGCGACCACCCTGGTCCTGTCCGAGAGCTGCCGCTCCAGGTCGTCGAGGTCGAGCGCGAGCTCGTCGGTCACGTCGACGAAGCGCACGACGATGCCGACGTCCTCGGCGAGCGCAAGCCACGGAGCGACGTTCGCGTCGTGGTCGAGCCTCGTGACGAGCACCTCGTCCCCGGGGTGGAGCTCGCGCGCGAAGGCGCGGGTGAGCAGGAAGTTCAGCGCGGTCATGCTCGGGCCGAACGCGACCTCGCCCGGGTCGCAGCCGAGGAACGCGCCCGCCTTCTCGTGTGCGAGCGCGACCACCTCGTCCGTGCGCCGCGACGTCTCGTACGGGGCACCGACGTTCGCGTTCGACTCGCGGAGGTACCCGGCGATCGCGTCGATCACCCCGTCGGGGCACTGGGTGCCGCCCGGTCCGTCGAAGAATGCGAGCGGCCGGTCGAGAGCCGTGAAGCGGGCGCGGACGGCGTCGACGTCGAGCAGCGTGGCGCTCACGCGACGCGCCAGTCGTACGTCGGCCTCGCGGTCAGCGACGCCCCGACGAAGCAGTCGCGCTCGCCCTTCAGCAGCAGGTCGGCGACGGTGTCGTCGTCCGGCTTGGGCTCGAACGAGACGTCGGCGCGGACGGCGATCTCGACGAAGGCGAACCTGCCGTCCTCGTCTCGCCTCGTGACCGTCCCGCGCACGGACGCGCTCGAGGACAACGAGACACCGGCCCGCCGGCAGTGGTGGCGAAGGCTCGTCAGCGAGCACCGTCCGAGGCCCGCGAGAACGAGATGCTCGGGCGTCCAGGTGTCCTCGTCCGTCCCGGCGAGCACCGCCTCGCCGCGATCGCTCCGCGCATCCCACGCCTCGTCGACGGTCACGGCGTACGCGAACGTCCTCGGCCTCGTCGACATGACACAACCCTAGAGCAACCCCTCCGTCCGGTCCCTCGCCTACGGTTGGGGCCCATGCAGCGGTTGCGGCCGTTGAACGAGCAGGAGTGCTATCTCCGGTGCTACGGCTGGGTGGGCGAGGAGGACGCGGTCACCGTGCTCCCTCGCGACGCCGAGTCGGCCGAGGCCACGGCGGTCCTCACCGAGCGGATCCGGCTCGCGTTCGAGGCCCTGCTCGACGAGCGGGAGCCCGCGGCGGCCTGAGCCGCGGCCGGCGTCGAACCGAGCCGGCCGACCCGACGGTGTGAGACGGTAGCCGCGAGGGCGGCATCGCGCCGGGGCAACCCGTGGCATACGGCCGCCCCGAGGTGCCGTCGCGCCCGGGCAACCCGTGGCATACGGCCGTCCCGAGGCGCCGGCGCGCGGGGCAACCCGTGGCATACGGCCGCCCCGAGGTGCCGTCGCGCCCGGGCAACCCGTGGCATACGGCCGTCCCGAGGCGCCGGCGCGCGGGGCAACCCGTGGCATACGGCCGTCGCGAGGCGCCGGCGCGCCCGGGCAACCGTGACGTACGGCCGTCGCGAGGCGCCGCCGTGCCCGGCGACCCAGGCGTACGGCCGTCCCGAGGTGCCGTCGCGCCCGATCTGAGGCCGGGAGTACAGACGGCCGACCGGGCGTGGACGAGTCCGCGTTCCCCACCCGACCACCTGCGCGACGTCGCCTCCCTGAGCTCCGGCACCGCCCACCCCGTCCGCAAGTTACAAGTTGTAACTTGCTCGTTCCCACATGGCCGAGACGAGGCAGCCCGGTTCGAGCGCCCGCCGGCGCCCACCGACTCCCGAGCGTCCTCCGACCTCCGGGCGTCAACCGGGCCACGAGCGTCCACCGACCCCCGGACGCCCACCGGGCCCCGAGCGTGCAGCCGGGCATGAGGCGAGCGCCGTTCCGGACATCCTCGCCCCCCAGCTGAGGGTCGTCTTCTGCGGGATCAACCCGG
>Ga0210142_1000052_pt1 | contig 27360 bp, 23 predicted proteins | sample Goodyear_PhragC__FD_184869 | JGI IMG/M metagenome (GOLD analysis project Ga0210142, IMG submission 184869) | Wetland microbial communities from San Francisco Bay, California, USA, that impact long-term carbon sequestration - Goodyear_PhragC_D2... | ecosystem: Environmental > Aquatic > Marine >...
CCGAGGTCGTTCGACCAGTCGGTCCACGCTGACGTGCCCGAGCTCGGGTCGTAAACGACTTCGAACACGTGGCCGGGTGTGGTCGGCGTGCTCGAGCTGTAGCCGCTGTAGGAGACCCAGGCGCGGTTGGGGTCGGCCGGGTCGACGGCGATTCCGGAGACGAACCGTCCCGGGCTCGCCGTGGAGTCGTCGTCCAGCCGCGTCCAGGACACCGCCGACGCCGGATCGGCGTCCACGTTCTTCGTGACGAAGACCCGGCCCCTGGTCGTGGCGGCCCACTCGGTGGACGTGTCCGCCGTCGTCCGCGCGATCGCCGCCATCGCCGTGCCCGCGCGGTCGCCCCAGGCGCCGTCGGTCAGCGGCGTCGAGCCCAGGCGCTCCCAGTCTCCGCACGTACCGAACGGGCCGGTGCCGGTCCACTCGTTGCAGACCGCGTTCGCCTCGGCAACCGTTCTCGAGCCGAGACCGGCGGTCTTCGTCCTGTAGACGGTGAGGCCGGTGCCCGAGAACAGCGTCTTGCTCACGACGGGATCGCTGATCATCGGCGTGTAGAACTCGCTGCCGGCGTCACCGAGCGGAGACCCGGTCCAGATCCAGTCCGCGATGTTGCCGTTGTTGAAGTTGACGTCGGGCGAGGCGCCCGTGAAGTTGTGGAAGCGGAACTCGGGGATGGCGACGTCGAAGCCGGACTGGCCGCCGTCACCGATCATCGTGTTCTCCCACGTGTTCGGGTTCCCGCTCGTCTGCCAGGTGCCGTTGTCCTGCGTCCCCCCCTGGAGCACGTTCGCGTTCTTGGGGCTCACGGACAGGCTCTGGAACTGCAATGTCGAGAGGCCCATGTTCAGGCTCTCGAGCTTCGACGGGATGCGCGACAGCATCTGCCGGCAGCGGTTGAGGCTGTTCGTCGACAGGCTCCGGTCGTCGCACCAGGCGGAGCGGTCGACGAGCGCGCCGCTCGAGCGCACGATGCCGCCGTCGCTCGTCTCGAAGAACTGGTACGGGTTGTTCGGGTTCGTGACGATCGCGTGCTGGTCGGGGTGCAGGCCGTTCGGATGGATCGGATCGGTGCCGTCGAACGTCATGTCGTACCCCGTCGCACCCGCGTCGTCCGAGAACACCACCCCGCGCTTGTTGGCGATCGACTGGCCGTACGAGTACGAGCCGCCCACGTAGACGATGTCCGGGTATCCCTTCGGCGTGTACACGAACTGGTCGTACCAGCATTGGCCCGTGCAGAGGTTGTCCCACGCCCAGCCGGGATCGGCGGTGCTCGTGCTCGTCAGGCTCGTCCAGGCCGGCGCGCCCGTCGCCACGTCGTCGCTCCGCTCGAGCCGCGACCGCGGCGCGCCCTGGGCACCCTCGTACACGTACATGCGAGTCTTCCCGTTCGGGAGCGTCGTGACGGCGATCGTGGGCCGCGTCGTGACGTTGCCGGCGCTCAACGACGGCTTGATCTGCGTCCAGGTCGCTCCTCCGTCGGACGAGCGCCAGACCCCCCGCGCGTACGAGCCGGCGTAGACGATCTCCGGGTCGGTCGGGTCGAGCGCGAGGGCGCGGACGCCGCGCGGCGAGCAAACGTCGCCGTTGTTGAACTCGTTCAGGTCGCCGGTGCAGAGGGTCTTGTCACCGGAGCCGTCGTGGATGAACGTCCAGCTGGCGCCGCCGTCCGTCGACTTGTAGAGCCCCCACTGCCCGGCACCCGGGACGGGCCGCGTGACGCCCGAGCAGCAGGTGGACGACATGCCGCGCAACGCGGTCGTCGTGCCCGCGTAGATCGTGTTCGGGTTGCCCGGCTTCACGACGATCGCACCGACCCCGAGGCCGTCGAAAGTACCGCCTCCGAGCTTCGTCCAGGTTTGGCCGCCGTCGGTCGACTTGTAGAGCCCGGCGCCGGCGACGCAGCCGGAGCCGCAGATGTTCGCCTCGCCGGTGCCCGCGTAGACCGTGTTGCCGCTCGCGTCGTTCGGGTCGAGGTAGACGGAGCCGGCAGCATTGATTCCGAACGGGCCGCCCAGGTACTCCCAGTTGGGTTGGCCCGTGAGCGCGTTCTTCGTCCGCCAGACGCCGCCGCCCGCCGGGGTGACGTACACGGTGCAGTTGCCCGGTTTACAGGTGTCGCTGATCGCGATCGACGTCGTCCTGCCGCCCGCGACGTACCTGTTCGGAATGTAGTCGGCCGACGTGAGGAGCGGTGTGCCCGGGTAGAGGGCCTCGTTCGGCCCGACCGAGACCCAGGTGCCGGGCCTCCCCTTTCCCGCGGGGAAGGGCCGGCCCTTCGTCGAGCTGAACGCTGCGGCCGCGCCGTTCATCTGCGCGACGGAGATCGCGCCGGCGGGATACGCGCGTTCCTCGAACGCCGCCTCGGCGGCACTCGCCGGACCTTCCTCGACGATGCTTCCGGGTGTCGCCTCCCTCTGCTTCTCGAGATAGCGTCCGAGCGCGGTCGGATACTCGGCCTCGGCTGCGCCGCCCTCGCCCTCGTGTTCCGACAGCGCCCGCGAAACGGCGAACGCGCACACGAGGGCAATCACGGCCGCGGCCACCGCGGCGACGGCGCGCCGGAGTGGGATTCGCTTCATCATCTTCTTCCCCTTTGAGATGGTGTCTGCGGCGGCGCGATTCTGCGCCGTGTCGCGCGCGAAGTCAAGCGGAGTTCGATACAACAACAGTCATGGGGTGCCGGGGCGGCGCGCTCCTCGTTCCGCAAGTGTCGCCTCGCTCGGGCCGGGGTGCTCGGCATGCTCCGCGAACCGGCCGCGCGCACGTGCTCGTCGCGCGGACGCCGCGAGCGCGCGAAATACCTGGAGATCGTCCCCTGCGGGACCGGTGGCTAGCCGTGCGGGCGGGCCATGCGGTGGTAGTCGAGCGCCTCGTCGAGCACGCGCTCCTCGACGCCGGCCTCGCGCGCGACCTCGCGCAGCGAGCGGCCCGAGGCAACGGCCTCCTTCACGAGCTCGGACGCCTTGTCGTACCCGATGTGGGGGTTGAGGGCGGTCGCGGCGCTCAGGGTGCCCTCGGCGTACGCCTCGTTGCGCTCGCGGTTCGCCTCGATGCCCGCGACGCACTTTTCGGCGAAGAGCCGTGACGCGCTCGCGAGCAGTCCCAGCGACTGGAGCAGGTTGCGCGCCATCAGCGGCACGTACACGTTCAGCTCGAACTGGCCGCTCATCCCTCCGATCGCGACGGCGGTGTCGTTCCCGATCACCTGGGCCGCGACCTGCGTCACGACCTCCGGGATCACGGGGTTCACCTTGCCCGGCATGATCGACGAGCCCTTCTGCAGCTCCGGCAGGAACAACTCGCCGAGGCCCGCGCGCGGGCCCGACCCCATCAGGCGGAGATCGTTGGCGATCTTCGTGAGGGAGACCGCGACCACCTTCGCGGCGGCGGACGCCTCGACGAGCGAGTCTCGCGCCGCCTGCGACTCGAACGGGTCGGCCGGGGGCGAGATGGGCAGGCCGGTGTCGGCGTGCAGCAGCGCGCGCACCTTCGCCGCGAACTCGGGGTGGGTGTTGAGGCCGGTCCCGGTCGCTGTACCGCCGAGCGGGATCTGCCCGAGTCGCGGCAGGGCGTCCTGCATCCGCGCGATTCCCTGGCGCACCTGCGCGGCGTACCCGGCGAACTCCTGGCCGAGCGTGACAGGAATCGCGTCCATCATGTGCGTGCGCCCGGACTTGACGATGTCGGCGAACTCCTCCGCCTTCGTCTCGAGCGCCTGCGCGAGCAGCTCGAGCGCTGGCAGCAGATCGTTCACCGCGCGGTCGAGCGCCGCGAGGTGCACCGCCGACGGGAAGACGTCGTTCGAGGACTGCCCCATGTTGACGTGGTCGTTGGGGTGCACGCCCTCGCCGGCGAGGGTCGCGATGACCTCGTTCGCGTTCATGTTCGAGCTGGTGCCCGAGCCCGTCTGGAAGACGTCGATCGGGAACTGGTCGTCGAGCTCGCCGGCGGCTATACGGTCGCCCGCCGCGGCGATGCGCTCGGCGGTGGCAGGGTCGAGCAGTCCGAGCTCGGCGTTCGCGCGCGCCGCGGCGGCCTTGATCCGACCGAGCCAGTGGGCCACCGCCGCCGGGATCGGCTCGCCGGAGACGGGGAAGTTCGCAACAGCCTTCGTCGTCTCGCCCCCCCACAGCTCCTGCCGCTCCGCCGTGCCGCTCATGCAGACGAGTGTATCGCCGGCGGGCTGGACGGGATCGGTGTCAGGGCACCGTGTTCCGTCAGCGGAAGCGCGATCTCTCCCCGGCGGCCGCCTCGCGCCGCCCTCAGCGCGGCGCCCCGTCGAGACCGGCGGCCGCGAGCAGGGACTCCCACTCCCCGAGCTTCAGGCGGGGCCGGCCGCGCGGCTCCCCGGCCGAGCGTTCCGCGAGGTCGATCGCCTCCCAGCCCTCCTGCGTCACGACGCGGACGCCGCGCGCGCCCAGCAGCCCGTCGACGACGGAGGCGTCGCTCCCGTGCGCAAGCACGCCGCTGCGGGCGTCCTCGAGCAGCAGCGCGACCGTCTCGGTCGCGTCCTTCTTGTTCGTCCCGATCACGCCGGTCGGCCCGCGCTTGATCCAGCCCGCGCAGTAGAGGCCGGGTACCGGCTCCCCGCCGTCGGCGAGGACGCGTCCTCCGCTGTTCGGCACGGTGCAGGACTCGGGGTCGAACGGGACGTCGTCGAGAGGCGTGCCGCGATAGCCGACGCTCCGGAACACGACTCCGCAGGGCACGATCTCCCGCTCGCCGGTGGGCACGGCGCGGCCGTCGACGAGCTCGTTCCGGACAAGCTCGATCGCCTCGACCTTCCCGTCGCCGAGCACTGCGACCGGCGAGACGAGGAAGCGGAGCCTGATCGCCCTCGGCTTCCCGAGTGGGGGGCGAGCGGCGTAGTCGCGGAGATGCTCGATGTTCCGCTTGACGGTCGGCGCCGCCGCCTCGAGCTCGCGCTCGCTCGCCGCGTCGAGACGGAGGTCGGACGCGTCGACGAGCACGTCGGCGCCGGCCAGCTCGCCCAGCTCGCCCACCTCGACCGGCGTCCAGGCCGCCTGGACCGGACCGCGGCGTCCGAGCACGAGGATCTCCTCGACGCCCGCCGCGTTGATCGCCTCGATCGCGGCATCCGTGGTGTCGGTCGGCTCGAGCTCCTCCGGGGTCAGCGCGAGCATGCGTGCGACGTCGAGGGCGACGTTCCCGTTCCCGATCACGACGGCCCGCTCGTGCGAGAGGTCGAACTCGAGACCCTGGAAGTCGGGATGCCCGTTGTACCAGGCGACGAAGGCGGTCGCCGGCCAGCAGCCGGGCAGGTCCTCGCCCGGTATGCCGAGCCTGCGGTCGGTCTGCGCGCCGAACGCGTAGACGACGGCGGCGTAGTGGTCGACGAGCTCCTGGTGACGGATGTCGCGACCCACCTCGACGTTCCCGAGGAAGCGAAAGCCGGGCGCGCGCGCGATCTTCTCGAACGCGCGCGAGACGGCCTTGATGTTCGGGTGATCCGGCGCGACGCCGAGGCGGACGAGCCCCCACGGGGTGGGCAGGCGCTCGATCAGATCGACCTCGAAGCGCGGCTCCTCGCACGCGAGCAGGGCGCCGACGGCGTAGAAGCCCGCGGGCCCGGAGCCCACGACGGCAACGCGGTACGGCCGGTCTCCCATGGCCTCTGATCCTACGGTCGCGTCGCCGGACCGCTCGGCGCGACCCGCCGACGTGTCGGTTCCCGGGCGACGGCGCGTTCGAACGGACCTAGCCGGCGAACACCGGCGCGCGTCCGCGGAGCTCCGTCGTGACGATGAACGCGACGAGGCCTGCGATCACCATCGCGTTGATCGGATGGAAGAACCCGATCCACGGCACCTCGTAGCCGATCCAGGCGAGCAGCAACTGCAGGATCAGCAGGCCGGCCAGGATCAGCGTGTGCTTGATCCTGACGCGGCCGATCAGGGCGACCACGAGCAGGACGAGGCCGAGCAGGATCACGAGGTAGCCGAACCCCGCGTGGATGCCGAAGACGTCCTCGAAGCGCTTCTCGTCCACGACGCCGTCACCGTCCGTGTCCTTCGCGACCGAGAACGCGCCGTACCCGGCAAACCCGATCTGGACGACGACGGCGAGAAGCACGAGAGCCGACAGGTACTTGTAGACCGCAGTCATCATCGACCTCCGTCACGTTGCTGGCGATGTGGCGGCGAGCCTAGGTCGAACGCCGGATGACGGCAAGGAGCTTTCGCGGAAGGGGGACGGCGCGGTCGCCGACCGCCGCCGTGCGGCGGATGCGCTCGGGCGTCAGTGACTGCAGCCGGAGCCGCAGCCGCCGACCTGCGTTCCCTCGGGGAGGTCTTCGCCCTCCTCGACCTGGAACGAGTGGCCGCAACCGCACGAGGAGACGGCGTTCGGGTTCTCGATCTTGAACCCGGACTCCTGGAGCCCGTTCAGGTAGTCGATCGTCGCGCCCTGGAGGTACGGGGCGCTGAACGGGTCGACCACCACGCGCACGCCCTCGAGCACGAGCTCGTGGTCGCCCTGGGCGGCCCCCGAGTCGAAGCCGAGCCCGTACTGGAAGCCGGAGCAGCCGCCACCCTGGATCGCGACCCGCAGGACCAGCGAGTCCGCGTCGGGCTCGGAGGCCATCAGCTCCCTCACCTTCTCCGCGGCGAGCGGAGTCAGGTCGAGCAGGACGTCGGTGGGGCGTTCCGCGATCTCCACGCCCCTGATCGTACCCGACTGTCAGGTGGTCGCGAAGACCCCGACTTTGTGACACCGGAAACGGAGATTTGGTGCGGGATCGGGTCGGTGCTCGTGCGCCCGGACGAGAGTGGTAGCGTTCGCGAGAACCCGGCTTCGGCGCGGGACGAGGACAGCGTGCTCTCCGACTGGCTCCCGTTTTTCATCTACGCGTTGCTCGCGGCGGCGATCCCGGCGACGATGATCCTGTTCTCGTTCGTGTTCGCGACGCGGCCGAGCTCGCGGACGAGGCAGCGGATGCTGCCGTTCGAGTCCGGCGTCTCGCAGGACGCGCCGAGCCTCGAGCGGCGCTTCACGGTCAGCTTCTACCTCACCGCGATGCTGTTCATCCTGTTCGACATCGAGATCGTGTTCCTGTACCCGCTCGCGGTGCAGCTCGACGCGCTTGGCTGGTTCGGGTTCGTGGAGTTCCTCGTGTTCGTCGCGATCCTCGCGGTCGCGTACGTCTACATCTGGCGCAAGGGGGCGCTCGAGTGGCACTAGCGCGGCGCCTGCCCCTCGTCTCCGACCGGCCGGCCGCCAGGGCGGGCCTCAAGTCCGAGCGCACGCTGTGGCCCGACCGCGGCCCCGGCGTGTTCGAGCAGGAGCTCGACTCGATCGAGGACGCGCTCCTGATCACGACCGTGCAGAAGGCGGTGGCCTGGGCGCAGTCGAGCTCCGTCTGGCCGGACACCTTCGGTCTCGCCTGCTGCGCGATCGAGATGATGTCGATCGTCTCCTCGCGCTACGACATCGCGCGGTTCGGGATGGAGCGCTTCAGCTCCTCGCCGCGTCAGGCCGACCTGCTGATCGTCTCGGGCCGCGTGACGCACAAGATGGCGCCCCCGCTGCGGCAGGTGTACGACCAGATGCTCGAGCCCAAGTGGGTGATCGCGATGGGCGCCTGCGCCAGCTCGGGCGGAATGTTCAACAACTACACGGTGCTCCAGGGCGTCGACAAGATCGTCCCGGTCGACATCCACGTCCCGGGCTGCCCGCCGCGCCCCGAGGCGCTGATGGAGGGCATCGTGCGCCTGCACGAGAAGATCCGCGCGGGCGTCCCGCCGGCGTACGAGATCCGCGGGGTCGCAGAGTGAGCGCCGCCGTCCCCGGCGTCGTCGAGACCGTCGAGGCGCACGGCGAGACGACGCTCGTCGTCGACCCGGCCCGGATCGTCGAGGCGTGCATCCACCTGCGTGACGTCGAGGGCTACAACGCGCTCGTGGACGTCTCGGGCGTCGACTACCTCGGCTGGGGCGCGACCGGTGTCGCCGGGTACATCGGCACCCCGCACGGGCGAGACCTCCATGCCCCGGGCTCGCAGGGGTACCAGCGCGTGCCCGATCCCAAGCCGAAGCGCTTCGCGGTCGTCTACCACCTGCTCCGCGTCTCGGACAGCCCTGCGCGCCTCCGCCTCACGGCACGGCTCGACGACGGCGAGGAGATCGACTCCGTCGTGCCCGTCTGGCCCGGGGCGGACTGGCACGAGCGCGAGGCCTACGACCTCTTCGGGATCGTCTTCCGCGGCCACCCGAACCTCGTCCGGATCCTGATGCCGGCCGACTGGGAGGGATTCCCGCTCCGCAAGGACTACCCGCTCGGCGGCGAGCCCGTCCGCTTCTCGGGAGAGCGCTGACGACGATGGCCGTCGTCCCCGCCACGCGCATCTACGAGGGCACGCGGATCCCCTCGCCCTGCCCGACGAAGCTCGAGATCGACCCAGCGGAGCACGACCTCGACGACATCCTGACCGTCAACTTCGGTCCGAACCACCCGTCGACGCACGGTGTCCTACGGTTGATCGTCGACCTCGACGGCGAGCACGTGGCAGGGATCGAGGCGGTGGTCGGATACCTCCACACGGGTTTCGAGAAGACCATGGAGGCGAAGACGTACTGGAAGGGGATCACGTACCCCGAGCGGATCGACTACCTCTCGTTCCAGGCGAACGAGCTCGTGTTCGTGCTCGCGATCGAGAAGCTGCTCGCGCTCGAGACACCCGAGAAGGCCGTCTGGATGCGGATGTGCCTCTCGGAGCTGAACCGCATCCACTCCCACCTCGTCTGGCTCGGCACGTCCGCCCTCGAGCTGGGCGCGATCTCGATGTTCTGGTACGCGTTCCGCGAGCGGGACATGGTGCTCGACCTGTTCGAGATGGTCACCGGCGTCCGCATGCACTCGCGCTACTTCCAGGCAGGCGGGCTCGCCGAGGACATCCCGGAGGGGTTCTACGACCAGGCGCGTACGTTCGCGCGCCACATGCCGCGGGCGGTCGACGACTACGAGGCGCTGCTCGACCGCAACCAGATCTGGCTCCGCCGGACGAAGGGCATCGGTCTTCTCTCCGCCGCCGACGCGCTCGCGCTCGGCCAGTCCGGCCCGATGCTGCGCGCCTCGGGAGTCGACTGGGACCTGAGGCGCGCGGAGCCGTACCTCGCCTACGACGAGATCGACTTCGACGTGCCCGTCTACGGGAACGGCGACGTGTACGACCGGTACAAGGTGCACATGGACGAGATGCGCCAGTCGGCGCGCATCGTCGGCCAGTGCGTGACGAGGCTGGAGGAGCTCCGGGGCGCGCCGTGGATCGCGGACGACCGCAAGGTCGTGCTGCCGCCGCGCGAGGAGCTGCACACCTCGATGGAGTCGCTGATCCACCACTTCAAGATCGTCACGGAGGGGTACCGGGTTCCCGAGGGCGAGGTCTATGTCGCGATCGAGTCGGCGCGCGGCGAGTGCGGCTGCTACCTCGTCTCGGACGGCGGGCCGAGGCCGTGGCGGGTCAAGTTCCGGGCGCCGAGCTTCGCCGCGCTGCAGGCGACCGCGACCTGCGTCCGGGGGACAGCGATCGCCGACCTCGTCGCGGTGGCCGCGTCGCTCGATCCCGTGCTGGGGGACGTCGACAGGTGATTTCCGCTTCGCGGAAATCACCTAGGAGAACTGCGTGAGCTCCACGTTCTTCGACGAGGTGCAGAGGCTGCGGGCCGTGTACCCGGAGCCGCGGTCGGCGGTGCTGCCGGCTCTCAGGCTCGCACAGGAGCGACACGACGGCTGGCTGCCGGAGGAGGCGCTGCGCGAGGTCGCCGACGCCCTCGACGAGACCCCCGCCTACTGCCTCTCGATCGCCTCGTTCTACGACATGCTCCACCTCGAGCCCGTCGGTGAGCACCTCGTCGAGGTGTGCACGAACATCTCCTGCGCGCTCTCGGGGGCCCAGGACGTCGTCGCCGCGCTCGAGCGTGGCCTCGGCGTCCACGTGGGAGAGACGACGGAGGACGGCACCGTCACCCTGCGCACGGTCGAGTGCCTCGGCGGCTGCGGCTGGGCGACCGTCGTCGCGGTGGACAACCACCACCGGCTGCACGTCCGCGAGGACGACGTGCCGGAGATCGTGAAGGAGCTCCGCGGATGAGCGCGCGAGCGCACCGGTGTCCGACTTCGGTCGAACCCCTTCGGCCGGCGGCAGGCGTCAGGTGTCGGACCGAAGCCCGACACCGGGGGGAGGCAGGCACGTGAGCGCTGCGACGCCCGAGATCGTGTTCGCGGGGACCGACGGGGGCGCCGTCACCGACCTCGGCGACTACGAGGCGCGCGGAGGGCTCGTCGCGCTCCGCCGCGCGCTCGAGCTTACCCCCGACGAGCTCATCTCCGAGCTCAACGCCTCCAACCTGCGCGGTCGGGGCGGCGCCTTCTTCCCGACCGGGCGGAAGTGGAGCTTCGTTCCCAAGCCCGAGCAGAACCCGAGGCCGCACTACCTCGTCGTCAACGCGGACGAGTCCGAGCCGGGCACGTTCAAGGACCGCGAGATCATGCTGCGCGTCCCCTTCCGCTTCCTCGAGGGGTGCCTGATCGCCGCCCGGGCGATCGAGTCGACCCACGTCTTCGTCTACATCCGCGGGGAGTACGAGCGCGAGTTCGACGTGCTCGTGGCCGCCCTGGAGCAGATGCGCCGTCGGAAGCTGCTCGGCGGGGTCACGATCGTGATCCACCGCGGTGCCGGCGCCTACATCTGCGGCGAGGAGACGGCGCTCCTGGAGTCGCTCGAGGGCGAGCGCGGCCAGCCGCGCACCAAGCCGCCCTTCCCCGCGATCGCCGGCCTCTACGCGTCGCCGACCGCGGTGAACAACGTCGAGTCGATCACGACGGTGACGCCGATCATCGAGCTGGGCGGCGCCGTCTACGCCGAGATCGGGCCGGAGAGCTCGACCGGCACCAGGGTGTTCTCCCTCTCGGGCAACGTGGTGCGCCCGGGGAACTACGAGCTGCCGCACGGATTTCCGCTCACGGACCTGATCCACGACGTAGGCGGCGGGATCGCGGGTGGCCGGTCGCTCAAGGCGGTGATCCCGGGCGGGTCGTCGACCCCGGTGCTGACGGCCGTCGAGGCGGAGCAGGTGACGCTCGACTTCGACTCGCTCGCCCAGGCGGGCACCATGATCGGCTCCGCGGCCGTGATCGTGATCGACGACCGCTGCTGCATGGTGCAGCTCGGGATTCGCGTCTCGCAGTTCTACGAGCACGAGTCGTGCGGGAAGTGCACCCCGTGCCGTGTCGGCACCCGCTGGATCACGCAGATCCTGAAGAAGATCGAGTCCGGGCACGGGACGCATGCCGACCTCGACCTCCTGCTCGACGTCGGCGAGCACGTCAACGGCACCTGCCTCTGCCCGCTCGGGGACTCCGACGCGATCGCGGTCGCGAGCTACGTCGCGAAGTTCCGCGACGAGTTCCTGGCACACGTCGACGGCGAGGGCTGCCCGTTCGAGGGCGCCTCGTCGCTCGAGGGGATCGTCGCGCCGACCGACGTCCACGCCGCGCACGTGGGACCCGCGCAGATCGCGCGTCCGCTCGAGGTGGTCGCGTGACGACGGTGTCCGCCGTCGGTCGGACATTCCCGGCGAGCGTCCGCCGTCCGCCGTCCGGTGTCCGACTGAAGTCGGACACCGGAGCGGACACTGTCTCGGACACCTGGTCGGACACCGGTTGGAGGGGGTCGCGGTGAACGAGACGGTCCGCGTCACGATCGACGACCGCGAGGTCGAGGTCGAGAAGGGCACCGGGCTGGTCGAGACCGCGGCGGCGGCCGGGATCGAGATCCCGGTGTTCTGCTACGAGCCGCGGCTCGGGCCGGCGGTCGGCGCGTGTCGCATGTGCCTGGTCGAGGTCGAGGGCCTGCCGAAGCTCCAGGCCGGCTGCACGCTCAGCGCCCAGGACGGGATGGTGGTCCGCACCGCCGCCTCGTCGGCCCGCGCGGCCGAGGGGCAGAAGGGGACGCTCGAGTTCATCCTCGTGAACCACCCGCTCGACTGCCCCGTCTGCGACAAGGGCGGCGAGTGCCCCCTCCAGGACCTGACCTTCCGCTTCGGGCCCGGCTCGACGCGGATGACCTTTCCGAAGCTGACGTTCGACAAGCCGATCCCCGTCTCGCCGCTGATCGCCCTCGACCGCGAGCGCTGCATCCTCTGCTACCGGTGCACCCGCTTCTCGAGCGACGTCGCCGAGGACGGCCAGCTGATCGCGCGCAATCGAGGCGCGTACTCCGAGATCGCGACCTTCGGGGACGACCCGTACCGGGCGCCGTTCTCGGGGAACGTGATCGAGCTCTGTCCGGTCGGCGCGCTCACCTCCACCCAGTACCGCTTCCGGGCGAGGCCGTGGGAGATCCAGGACGTGCCCACGGTCTGCGGGCTCTGCCCGTCGGGGTGCAACATCCGCGCGACCACGCGCGAAGGGGCCGTGAAGCGGGTGCAGTCGAGGAACCATCCGGAGGTCGACGGCGGCTGGATCTGCGACAAGGGGCGCTTCACGTTCCCGCACCTCGGTGCAGAGGACCGCGTGCTCGAGCCGTTGGCCCGCGGCCCGCACGGTCTCGAGCCGGTGGGCTGGGACGACGCGCTCGACCGCGCCGAGCGGCTCCTGCGCGACGCGGGCCCGGGTGTCGTCACCGCGCTCTCGGGCTCGGAGACGACGGAGATCGCGTACGGCCTGGCGACGCTCCTGCGGCGCGGCCTGGGGGCACACTCGGCCGTGCTCCCCGAGTCGACGTCGGCGGCGCTCGACGCATTTCGCGCACCACTTTCGACGATCGGCGGGGCGGAGCTCGTCGTCGTCGTCGGCGACGACGCGGTCGTCGACCGTGCCCCGGTGGTCGACCTCTGGCTGCGGCACGCCCGGCGCAACGGAGCCGAGATCGTCACGATCGGCGCGCGCGGGTCGGTCGCCACCGCACCCGGCGAGGCGGCCGACGCGCTGCAGGAGCTCCTCGCGCCCAAGAGCGCGCTCGGCAGGAGACTGCGCGCCTCCGATCGCGCGGTGCTCGTCTGGTCCGGCCCCGGCGGGGGCGGCGGCGCCCGGCTCGCGGAGGCCGCGCACGAGCTCGGTTTCGGGGAGAAGCCGGGCTGCGCCGCGTTCCAGCTGCCGGCGACGCCCAACGCGCGGGCGGTCGCGGAGGCCTGGGCGTCGGCCGCGGACGACGACGAGTCCGAGACCGAGGGCATCGCGCTCCTCGTCGTGTCGGGGGACGAGGCCGCGTCGGACCCGGCTGTGCGGGCCCTGGCCGAGCGGGCGCGGCACGTGATCGCGATCACGATGTTCAACTCGCTCGCGGCCGGCTGGGCCGATCTCGTCCTCCCCGCGACCGCGGCGCTCGAGCGGGAGGGCACCGCGATGAACCTCGAGGGCCGCGTCCAGCGGCTGCGCCGTACGGTGATCGCGCCCGTTCCCGACGAGCTCGCGTGGCTCGCGAAGCTGGCAGCCCGCTTCGGCGTCGCCCTCTCGCCGCACCCGGAGGTCGTGTTCGAGGAGCTCTCCGCTCACATCTACGACGGGCTCGAGCTGGCGGCCCTCGGGGAGCACGCGCCGCTCCCGCCGCGGACGCCCTACACCGCTCCTCCGCCCCGGGTCGCGGAGGCACCGTCGCCGCACGCGGCGGTGTCCGCGGGTCATTTCGTCGGCACGCTGCGGCTCCTCCGCTACCGGCCACTCTTCTCCGGGCCGCAGGTGGAACGGGTCGCGGAGCTCGCCTTCCAGCGCCCCGGACACGAGATAGCGCTCTCGCCGGCGGACGCCGACCGCCGCGGGATCGCGAGCGGGGACGTCGTCACGCTGCGCTCCGACGGCACGTCCGTCGAGCTCAGCGCGCGCGTCGACCCGCTGCTCGTCGAGGGTGTCGCGCGGATCGCGGACGAGCACGCACCCGATCTCCACCTCGACGTCGAGGTGGTGCGGGCGTGAGCTGGCTCGTCGCGAGCGGCGCCAACGGGGAGCCGTGGTGGATCTCGCTGATCGAGGCGGTCATCGTCATCAACCTCGTCCTCTTCGGCTTCGCCTACCTGACCCTGATCGAGCGAAAGGTGATGGGACGCATGCAGCTTCGGTACGGCCCGAACCGCGCTGGCCCGTACGGGCTCCTGCAGCCCATCGCCGACCTCGTGAAGCTGATCCGGAAGGAAAGCTTCTTCCCCGCCGAGGCGGTCGACGTCCTCTACATCTTCTCCCCATTCCTCGCGGCGTTCACGGCGCTGACGACGTTCTCCGTGATCCCCTGGGGCCCCGGCTGGGTGATCGCCGGCTACCAGGTGAACGGCTACGTCGCGGACGTCCCGATTGCGCTGCTGCTCGTGTTCGCGCTCGGGTCGCTCGGCATCTACGGCTTCATCGTCGGCGGCTGGGCCTCCGACTCGAAGTACTCGCTGCTCGGCTCGATGCGCACCTGCGCCCAGCTCGTCTCGTACGAGGTGGCGCTCGCACTCTCGGTGCTCGGGGTCGTGCTGATGGCCGGCTCGCTCTCGCTCGTCGACGTCGTGGCGGCGCAGAACGCGGAGGTCTGGTACGTGATCCCGCAGTTCGTCGGGTTCGTCGTGTTCCTGCTCGCGGGCACCGCCGAGACGTCGCGCGCCCCGTTCGACCTTCCCGAGGCCGAGCAGGAGCTCGTCGCCGGCTACCACACGGAGTACGGCGGTATGCGCTTCGGGCTCTACTCGATGTCGGAGTACATCAACCTGATCACGCTCTCCGGCCTCGCGGTGACGCTCTTCCTCGGAGGTTGGCACGGCCCCTGGTTGCCGGGGCCCGTCTGGTTCCTGCTCAAGCTCGCGGTGCTCCTGTTCCTCTTCATCTGGATGCGGACGACGCTCCCGCGGCTGCGCTACGACCAGCTCATGCGGTTCGGCTGGAAGGTCCTGCTGCCCGTGGCGACCTTGAACGCCGTCGTCACGGCATTCCTGGTGGTCGCTCTATGAGCGAACACCAGACGTGCCGGGTGTCTAGCCTCCGCGCGATGCAGACCGGTGTTCTTCGATCTAGCTCAGCGCCGACCGAAGGGGGGCGCTGAGCTTGCAGCCGTTCGGGACACTCAAGGGCTTCGGCGTCACTTTCAAGCACATCTTCAAGCAGCCGATCACCCAGCAGTACCCGGAGTTCAAGCGGCCCGTCTACCCCCGCTTCCGCGGCCGCCACCGTCTGCACCGGCACGCGAACGGGCTCGAGAAGTGCGTCGGCTGCTCGCTCTGCGCGGCCGCCTGCCCCGCCGACTGCATTCGCGTCGTCGCGGACGAGAACACCGCCGAGCACCGCGTCTCCGCGGGCGAGCGCTACGCCCGGATCTACGAGATCAACCTCTCCCGCTGCATCTTCTGCGGCTACTGCGAGCTCGCCTGCCCGTTCGACGCGATCACGCTCGGGAACGAGTTCGAGCTCTCCGAGTACTCGCGCGACGACCTGATCTACACGAAGGACATGCTGCTGGCGGAGCCCATCAAGCGCGTCCCGGTGCAGGACCCCGACCTGTACGACACCCCGATCCCCGCCTACAAGAGCTCTTCGTGACTCCGTCCCGAAGAGCTCTAGGAAACACTCGGCCGGCGGCGTCCAGCGGTCTCACCGGAGGTGAGACACCTGGGTAACGTGCTCGTCTGGGTGATCTGGCTCGTGGCCGCCGCGGCGTGCCTCGGCACCGGGCTGCGCGTCGTCACCGCCTCGAACCCCTTCTCGTCGGCGCTCTCGCTGATCGGGAACCTCGCGTCGCTCGCGGTCCTCTACCTGCTCGCGTCGGGCGAGTTCGTCGCCGCGGCGCAGGTGCTCGTCTACGCCGGGGCGGTGATGGTGATGTTCCTCTTCGTGATCGCCTACCTCGGGGGCCGAGCGGACGCCCCGTGGGCAGGCGGGACGCGTCTGATCCAGGCTGCGTCGGTGATCGCGGCCGTCTCGCTGCTCGCGGTCACGCTCGTGGCCGTGATGCTCGAGGCCGGCGACCAGCTCTCCGACGAGGCGCAGGTGACCCGGGCGTTCGGCTCGCCCGCCGCGATCGGGGAGCTCTTCCTCACGGACCACCTGCTCGCCTTCGAGATCACCTCGATCGTCCTGCTCGTCGCGGCGATCGGGGGCGTCGTGCTCGGCATGCGCTCGGAGGCGGAGCGAGAGGACGCCCCGGGAGAAGGGCAGGCGAGATGACGACCGTCTCCGCCACGGCGGTGCCGCGCGTTCCTCGCACGCCGCTCGCGGTGCGCGGCCGGAGCGGACCGTTTGGAGATACGGCCCCGGAAGGGCGGGTGCCGCGAGCGGTGTCAGGCGGCGGCGGAGCCCGGCTCTGCCGGGCGGGAGCCGGCGCCGGCGAGGGGCGCGGGGAATGACCGGTCCAGACATCCCCTGGTACCTCGCCGTCGCCTCGATCCTGTTCGCGACCGGCGTCGGCGGCGTGCTCCTGCGCCGCAGCCCGCTGATCGTGCTGCTCTCGCTCGAGATCATGCTCAACGCCGCGAACCTCGCGTTCGTCGGGTTCTCACGGCTGCACGGCGAGATGGACGGCCAGATCTTCGCGCTCGCGGTGATGGCGGTCGCCGCGGCGGAGGTGTGCGTCGGGCTCGGCCTGATCGTTGCCATGGCGCGGCGCCGGCTCACCCTCGACGTCGACGCGCTGACGGAGCTCAAGGGCTAGCAGGGTGCACGACCGACGGCCCTTCGGGACGATCTCTCCCCCGGCGCGGGAGTCCGAGCTTGTGTTGATTCAACACAAGCGTTGTCCGCTTGCCCAGAGCGGCGCCGGGCGGCGCGGCGAGGTGCTGCGCGCAAGGGTGCGCCCGTGATCTTCGGCGGCTGGCTCTGCCTGCTCGCGCCGCTGGCCGGCTTCCTCGCCGTGCTCCTCGCGGGCACGAGGATCACCCGCCGGCAGGCGGGGATCCTCGCGACGGCCTCGGTGTTCGTCGGCTTCGCAGGCGCCGCGATCGCGTTCGTCGACGCGCTCGGCCGGAACGCCGACGACCGGACGGAGCTGACGACGGCGTGGACCTGGCTCCAGGCGGGCCAGTTCCAGGCGGGCCTCACCATCCTCGTCGACCCGCTCTCGCTCGTGATGATGCTCGTCGTCACCGGGATCGGCGGGCTGATCGTCCTCTACTCGAACGGCTACATGGCCGGCGAGGACGAGGAGCGCCGCTACTTCGCCTACATGGCGTTCTTCGTGTTCGCGATGCTGCTCCTCGTCGAGGCGGGCAACTTCCTGCTGCTGCTCGTCGGCTGGGGCCTCGTGGGCCTGGCCTCCTACCTCCTGATCGGCTTCTACCACGACCGGCCCTCGGCGGTCGCGGCGGCGAAGAAGGCGTTCATCGTCAACGCGCTCGGCGACGCGATCTTCGCGCTCGGGCTGTTCCTCGCGCTCGCGAAGGTCGGCAGCCTCGACTTCGGGGCGGTCTTCGACGCGGCCTCCTCCGGCGCGCTGTCGAACACGGTCGTGACGCTGATCGCGCTTGGCCTGCTCGGCGGCGCGGTGGCCAAGTCCGCGCAGATTCCGTTGCACACCTGGCTCCCGGACGCGATGGAGGGACCGACCCCCGTCTCCGCCCTGATCCACGCGGCCACGATGGTGACGGCCGGCGTCTACCTCATCTGCCGCACGCACCCCGTGTTCGAGGCGGCCCCGGACGTGCAGCACCTCGCGGCGCTGCTCGGGCTCGCGACCCTGCTCGTCGCCGGCGTGGTGGCGCTCGTGCAGTGGGACATCAAGCGGGTGATCGCGTACTCGACGATGAGCCAGATCGGCTACATGTTCGTCGGGGCGGGGATCGGCGCCTACGGGTCCGCGATGTTCCACCTCGTGACCCACGCGTTCTTCAAGGCGCTCCTCTTCCTCGCCGCCGGGATCGTGATCCACCACCTCGCCGGCGAGCAGGACATCCGCAAGATGGGCGGCCTCCGCAAGACGCTGCCGTTCACGCACGTGACGTTCCTGATCGGCACGCTGGCGCTCGTCGGGATCCCTCCCTTCGCCGGGTTCTGGTCGAAGGACCCGATCCTCGCCGCGGCGCTCGCCGACGGCGGCGCCCTCGGCTGGGTGCTCTACGTGGGCGGGCTCGTGGGGGCGCTGCTCACGGGCCTCTACGCGCTGCGACTCTACTTCTACGTCTTCCGGGGGGCGCCCAGGCACGCGGAGGAGACGGCCGAGCACCACGGGGAGGCGCCGCTCTCGATGACCGTGCCCGTGGCCGTGCTCGCCGTCGGCGCCACCGTGGTGGGGTTCCTCGCGATCCCCGGCGTGTGGGAGCCGTTCGAGACGTGGCTCGCGCCGGTGGTCGAGCCGCTCGTCACGCCGTCCACCGCGCAGGACTGGCTGACGAGCCTCTTCGGCGTGACGTTCGGCACGGTCGGCATCTACCTCGCCTGGCGTGCGTTCCGCGCCGGACGCGAGCTCGTCGCCGAGGGGGCAGTCCGCACCGCGCTGGAGCACAAGCTCTGGTTCGACGAGCTCTACGACGCGCTGTTCGCCCGCCCCGCCCAGGCGCTCGCGCTGCGGCTGCGCGACCAGGTGGAGCAGCCCGTCGTCCAGCGCGGGCTCGACGAGCTCGCCGAGGGCACGCTCGATGCCGCGGCGATCGCGGGCCGGGCCCAGAGCGGCCTCCTCCGCACCTACGCGCTCACGTTTGCGCTCGCCGTCACCGTCCTGACCCTCGTCTTCCTCCTCGTCCGCTAGTGCACTGATGCTCACGACGCTGCTCATCGTGGTTCCCCTCGCGGCGGCGCTCGTCGTCTGGGTGCTGCCGCTCTCGGACGAGTCGACCGCAGGCCTCGCCCTCCTCGCCGCGCTCGCGGAGGTCGGCCTCTGGGTCGGCGGTGCCCGCAACTTCGACTTCTCGAGCCAGGAGCAGCAGTACTCGGCCTCGCGCGAGTGGTTCTCCGACCTCGGGATCTCGTACTCGGTCGGGCTGTACGGGTTCCAGTTCTGGCTGGTCGGGCTGACGGTCGTGGTCGGCGCCGCCGCGATCGGCTACGGGATGTGGGCGGGCCGCGAGCGCCCGCGCGCCTACTTCGGCCTCCTGCTCTTCCTCGTGGGCTCGCTCGTGGGCGTCTTCGCCTCGCAGGACCTGCTCCTGTTCTACGTCTTCTTCGAGGCGATGCTGATCCCGATCTACGTGCTGGTCGGCGTCTGGGGCGGGCCGGCGCGGGTCAAGGCGACCGTCACGTTCGTGCTCTACACGATGTTCGGCTCGCTCCTGATGCTCGCCTCGATCATCGCCTTCGGGATCTCGCAGGGGACGTTCGAGCTGGCCGGGCTCGGGACGAGCTCGAACGACTGGGTCTTCCTCGGCTTCCTCGTCGCGTTCTGCGTGAAGGCGCCGCTCTTCCCGTTCCACGGCTGGCTGCGGCTCGCGTACACCGAGTCGCTGCCCGAGGTGGCGGCGATCCTCTCCGGCGTGGTCTCGAAGGCCGCGGTCTTCGGGTTCGTCTGGATCGTGGTCCCCCACTTCCCGGGCCCCGTGCAGGACTTCCGCGGGCTCGTCCTCGTGCTGGCGGCCGGGACGCTCGCGTACGGGTCGCTGCTCGCCTTCCGCCAGCCCGACATCCGGGGGGTGGTGGCGTACTCGTCCATGGCCCAGATGGGGCTGATCGTGCTCGGGATCTTCTCGGTCAACGACCTCGGCCTCGACGGCGCGATCCTCCATTCCGTCAACCACGGGCTCGTCTCCGCCGGCTTCTTCCTGCTCGCCGGGATGATCGAGACGCGGGCCGGCACGGGCGAGCTTGTGCGCCTCGGCGGCCTCGCGAAGGGCCGGCCGGCGCTCGCGACCGTCGTGATCGTGCTCGGGATGTTCACGCTCGCCGTGCCGGGCTCCACCAACTTCGCGGGGGAGTTCGCGATCCTCGCCGGTGTCTTCCAGCGCGGCTGGGGCTACGCCGCCGTCGGCGCCGCGGCCATCGTGCTCGCCGCGATGTACGCGCTCCGGCTCGTCTCCGCGATCCTCCACGACCGGCGCAGCTCGGGCGGCGCCGACGGGGGGACCGACCTCGTCGGCGGCGAGCTCGTGCTCGTGCTGCCGATCGTCGCGATCCTCGTGGTGCTCTCGGCGTGGCCCGCGCTCGTCACCGAGCGGTCGTTCCCGCTCGACCAGCCGACCTCGTTCATCACCTCGCAGCAGGAGCCGGCCGGATGATCGAGACACCGCACGTCGACTGGCTCGCGCTCTCGCCGACACTCGCGCTGCTCGGGGCGGCGGGCGTCGCGCTCCTCGGCGCGGTGACCGTACCGGGTCACGCTCGGCGGGCGTTCTCGGCCGCCGTCACCGGAAGCGGCTTCATCGTCTCGGCCGTGTTCGCCGCGATCGTCTTCGACCGCTCCGCGGATCCGACGATGCTCCTCTCGGAGTCGATGACCCGCGACCGCCTCGGCGCCTTGGCGGCTGTCATCCTGGCGCTGATCGGTCTCGCGGTCGTCCTGGTCTCGTGGGGCGACGGTCGGCGAGGCCACGTCGGCGAGTACTACGCGCTGCTCGCCGCCGCGGGCGGGGGCATGGTCTTCATCGTCTCAGCCTCGAGCCTGATGACCATGTTCCTCGCGCTCGAGTGGTTCTCGATCTCGCTCTACGTGCTGTGCGCGCTCGACACCCACCGGCGGGAGTCGCTGGAGGCGGGGCTCAAGTACCTGATCATCGGGAGCTTCGGCTCGGGCGTCCTGCTCTTCGGCTGCGCGCTCGTCTACGGCTCGACGGGTCAGCTCGGCTTTTCCGCGATCAAGGAAGCGACGGGCGCCGACGACCCGCTGTTCGTGACCGGGATGGCGATGATCCTCGCCGGCCTCGCGTTCAAGGTGTCCGCAGCGCCGTTCCACATGTGGACGCCGGACGTGTACCAGGGCGCGCCGACGTCGGTGACCGCGTTCATGGCGGGCGCGACGAAGGTCGCTGCGCTCGTGGTCACGCTCCGGATACTCGTCACGGCCTTCCCCGAGCAGGCCGAGATCTGGTCGGTGGCGGTCGCGGTGCTCGCGGTCTGCTCGCTCGCGATCGGGAACCTCGCGGCGATCGCGCAACGCGACGTGAAACGGATGCTCGCGTACTCGTCGGTCTCGCACGCCGGGTTCCTGCTGATCGCGATCGCGGCGAACTCCGAGGACGGTGCCACCTCGCTCCTCTACTACCTCATCCCGTACGCCGCGGCGACGGTGGGTGCGTTCGCGATCGTCGGCGCCCGGGAGCGCGAGCTCGGACGACCCGTCTCGGTCGCGTCGCTCGAGGGCCTCGGCTGGGAGCGGCCCTTCCTCGGCGCGGCGCTGTGGGCCTTCATGCTCAGCCTGGCCGGCTTCCCGCTCACCGGCGGGTTCTTCGGGAAGCTGTTCGTGTTCTCCGCGATCTACGAGGCCGGCTGGTGGTGGCTCGTCGTCCTCGGCGTGCTCGCGACCGCGCTCTCGCTCGCGTACTACCTCTGGGTCGTGCGGGCGCTCTACATGCGCCCCGGCGAGGTGCGCGGGGCGGTCGTCGCAGCGGGCGGGTCGCCCCCCCGCGACCTCGTTCTCTCGAGCGCGGTCGCCGCCGCGCTCGCGGTCACGGTCGGCTCGTTCTTCTTCGTGCAGCCGCTCGTCGACCTCGCCCGCGACGCCGCCGCCTCCTTGCCCTTGTAGTCGGACGTCGGCGGGAGCCGAGTCGTCACGACAGGCCGCAGGATCGGACCGGTCGATGGGACGAGGCTCGGTCGGCGGGCGTCGAGGCGGCGTCACCCTCCCGCGAGCCCCGTTGGGGGGCCGGTCGCCGACGAGCACGACGCGTTCCCTCTCGCCGATGGCGTCGTCGTCCGGACGTCAGTCCTCTCCGCCCACTCCCGCGCGCCAGACGATCGGGACGATCCGGTCGGCGTCGATCTCCGCCCGATGCGCTGTCCAGGCGACAGCGTCGGCGGAGGTGGCCGAGAAGATCGCCAGGAGCGTGTCGTCGCCCGGGACGCTCGCCGACGCGAGCATGCGTACCTTGTCGCCGCGCCAGAGGGCGGCGGCGGCGCGCAGGCGCCCGGCGAGCGCCTCGAGACGCTCCTCGTCGAGCCCCGGCTGGTAATGCTCGGCGAGGAACACCCTCGAGATCGACCGCGCCGCGGAGCGCCCGGGCTCGGGCTCGGAGCTGCGTTCGGGTGCCGGGGCGCCCCGGTCGCGCACCGCATTGGCGAACGGCCGCGCGAGCACCAGGGCTGCCAGTGGATTGCCCATTCCCATGCGTCCAGGATCGCGAATCCGGGCGCAGGGCTCTAGCGGGATCTCCCTACACGATCTTTCGCACGCCCTACGCGTCCGTCACGGTGACGGTGCCCTCCGTCACGAGACGGGTGAGCTCGCTTCGCGAGCGGATGTCGAGCTTGCGGTACATGCGGGTCAGGTGCGCCTCCACCGTCGGAACGCTCATGAAGAGCGACTGTGCGACCTCCCGATTCTTCCTCCCGTCAGCGACCAGACGGGCGATGCTGCGCTCGGTCGACGTCAGCTCACCGGCCGCACGACCGGGTGCGGCCCGCTCGAGCTCCTCGACGGCGCGTGCCTCCCAGAGCGCGGCGCCCATCTCGGCGAAGCGGGCCCTCGCATCGACGAGCGTCTCCGCGGCCAGCGTCCGCCGACCGTCGCGCAGGAGGGCCTGCCCCCGGCCGAGCGCGGCCCGCGCGGCCTCGAGCCGGAAGCCTAGTCGCTCGGAGGCCTCGAATGCCCGCCCGAGCGCGGTCTCCGCGGCCCGAGGGCCGCCGGCCGCAAGCAGCAGGATTCCGTGCGCCCGGAGCGCACCGGCCCGGGCGCACGCGCTGTCGACGGCATCCGCCTGGCGCCGTAGGCGTTCGAGCACGCTCTCGGCGGTCGTGAGATCCCCCGACCGGGCCAGGGCCTCGACCGCGTCGATCGCCACCGGGAAGCAGCCGGGATGGGCGAAGCCCATCTCGTCGAGGAGCCGGACGGCGGCCACGAGCGGGACGACCGCTCCGTCCACGTCGCCCTCGGACAAGGCGAGCAGCCCGAGGACGGAGTCCGCCCGGACGAGCAGAGGCCGAACGCCATGCCGGAGCGCCTCGTCGCGCAACTGGGTCGATGTCGCCCGCGCGCGCTCCCCCTGGCCGGTGAGTGCCTGGACGAGCGCGAGCGGATAGAGCAGCTCGCGCTCCGCGTACGTGTTCTCGGCATCGAGCGCCGCCTGCGTCCCCTCGCGGACCACACGCTCCGCCTCGAACAGGTTCCCCGCCGCGCACTCGAGCAGCGTGAGGTCGTAAGAGTGCTGCGGGCGCTTCATCTCGTTGCCCGCGCGCAGCGCCTCCGCGTGGACGAGCGCGATCAGGGAGCGCGCTCCGGCGAGGTCACCCGCCCAGAGACGGTGCTTGGCCAGAAGCGAACGGGGCCCGACCGAGATCGGGAGGCCTCCGATCTCGCTCTCGAGTGCCACCGCGCGCCCCATCAGCGCGCGCTGCGGACGACCCGCGAGCGTTTCGAGATGGGCGAGATACGCGGCCGAGGGGGTCTCGAGCGTCGGATCGCCGACCGATTCCGCGAGCTCGAGCGCCTCCCGCGCGCACACAATCGCACCCGCCACGTCACCGATCCGCAGCCGCCTGAGCTGAGCGAGCCTGTGCAGCACGCTCCCGCGCAGCCGCTGGGCGCACACGATCGCACCCGCCACGTCACCGATCCGCAGCCGCCTGAGCTGAGCGAGCCTGTGCAGCACGCTCCCGCGCAGCCGCTGGTTCTCGGCCGCCTCCTCGAGCGCGCCGAGCAAAAGCCGCTCGGCGGTCGCACGGTCGTCGTCCTCGAGCTCGGCTCGTTGCACGAGCGCTTCGACGCGACCTTGGCCGGGCGCGAGCGACGCGACGAGCCGATCCGAGCAGTCGAGCGCCCGGCGCACCTCGCCGGCGGCGGCGAGTTGCTCGACCTCCAGGAGCGCCCGCCGGTGCCGCGCACTCTTCTCCCCCGGCGGCGTGAGTCGGAGGCTGTGGCCCGCGAAGTCGGCGGAGACGTCGGGGGCGCCCCGGCTCCGCGCCCGCGCCGCGGCCCGCTCGAGCTCCTCCGCGACCGTTGCGTCGGGGTCGTCCGTCGAAAGGGCGAGATGGCGTGCGCGAAGCTCCGGCTCGGCGGTCGAGCGGGCCAGATGTGCGTGGAGCGACCGACGCGCGAGCGGGCTCGTCCGGCCGTAGACCGCCGAGCCGATCAGCGGGTGCGCGAAGCGCACGGCAAGGTCTTCCTCGACGACGAGCAGTCGCTGCGCCTCGCCCTCCTCGAGTGCGGTCTCCACGTCCGTGTCGGGCAGCACGGCGCGAAGCTCGGCGACCGACGTCGACCCGAGCGCGGCCGCGGTCTCGAGCACCGGCCCGAGGACGTCGGACACCGACTCCAGCCTGAGCGCGAGGATCTCCAGAAGCGACTCTGGCAGGTGGGGCTTGCCGGCCGAGCCCCACCCCGATCGGGCCAGCTCGATCGCGAAGAGCGGATTGCCGCCGGACGCCGCGTGGATGCGCGCGAGCATCGGCCGCGAGATCGACTCGACGCTCTCCGCGAGGACACGGCGAAGCGCACCGAGGCTGAGCGGGCCGAGCTCGACGACATCGAAGCGGCCCGGCCGGAACGTGCCGCGCACGGCGAGAACGTCGGGGATGTCGGGGCCTGCCCTCTGTGTCGCGAGCACCCCTACCGGCTCCTCGTCGAGCCGCCGCAAGGCGAACCGCAACGCTCGCGCCGAGACCGAATCGAGCCACTGAACGTCGTCGATGCACACCACGACGGGCCCGTGCCGGGCGAGACCGCGCAACGACTCGAGGACGGTACGACCCCGAACCATCGGATCGTCGGAGCGGAGCAGCGCGGCGACGTCGGCGTGCGTCTCCTCGAAGAGATCTACGAGCCCGCCCGCGCCGAGCGACTTCTCCTCCTCCGCAGGCCGGGAGACGAGCAGCCGGTGACCGGCATCGCGCAGGAGCTCGAGCCCTGCACGCCAGAGCGCCGTCTTGCCGATGCCGGGCGCGCCGCGGGCGACGAGCCCACGGGGCCCGTCGCCCAGCCCGGCGGACAGCCTCGCCACGTGCGCCAGCTCGGCGTCACGACCGACGAGGCCCGGCCGGCGAACGGTCGGGGCGGCGGCGTCGCCCACGTCATCGATTATGCGCCTCCGGCGCGCAACCTTCTATTGCGCCTGCCGGGACGCTCGCGCTCGTCGCGCCCGCGCCCGGGCGGTGCGACAGTCCGTCGAGGAGGAGACGGTGCATCGCTCGGCTTCCCGGCCATTGGCGAGCGCCCCGACGGTCTCGGTGTAGGCTCGCTGGCATGGCTACCACACTCACCTGGCTGGGTCACGCGGCGTTCCGGCTCGACACGGAATCCGGTACGCGCGTGTACGTCGACCCGTTCCTCACCGGCAACCCCAAGTGCCCGGACGACGAGCGCGCGCCGGAGCGCTGCGACCTCGTCGTGCTCACGCATGGTCACGGCGACCACGTGGGCGACGCCGTCGACATCGCGAAGCGGTTCGAGTGCCCCGTCGTCGCGCCAGTCGAGCTGCGGGACTGGCTCACCGTCGCGCACGGTCTCCCCGAGGACGACTCCCAGGCCCCGAACAAGGGCGGCACGGTCTCGTTCGCGGGCGTCCGCGTGACGCTCACGGACGCGAACCACTCGTCGAGCAACTGGAGCGACGGCACGATCGTCTACACGGGCGAGCCCACCGGCGTGGTGCTGCGCCAGGACGACGCGCCGTCCGTGTACTTCGCCGGCGACACGAACGTGTTCGGCGACATGGCGCTGATCCGCCGCCTCTATGCGCCCGACGTCGCGGTGCTCCCGATCGGGGACCACTACACCATGGGCCCGGAGGAGGCTGCGCTGGCGGCGGAGCTCCTCGGCGCGCCGCGGGTCGTCCCGAGTCACTACGGCACGTTCGGCCTCCTGACGGGCACGCCCGCCGCGCTGCGCCCGCTTCTGCCCGCAGGCGTGGAGCTGCTCGACCCCGAGCCGGGCGAGACGCTGACGCTGTAGCCGTCACCCGCCGAGCGCAGGGCGCGGGCTCGGCCCTCGCCTGCGGAGCGCGAGGAGCGCGACTCCCGCGGCCGCCATCGTTACCAGCGCTGCGACCGCGACCGGAACCGTCGGGAAAGAGCCGCCGCCGCCGATCGTGACCGGCGAGTACGTGTGGGTCTGCGAGAAGCCGTCCCAGATCTCCCAGCGCCACGCCCCGCCCGACGGGAAGCGGACCTTCGCGACGTAGGCCCCGGGCGCCCCGGTGGGGGTCGCGCGGAACTCCTCCGTCGTGCCCGAGTCGTCGGTGATCCGGACGATCGGCTGCAGGCCGTCGAGTGGCGTCCGGCCGTGTCGGAGGATCGTCAGGGTCGGCGTCCACGTCTCGCCGGCGCCGGTTCCGGCGGGGAGCGAGCTCAACTGAACGGTGGCGAAGCCGCCTGCGTCAGCTGCGGCGGGGAGGAGCAGGCCGACGAGCGCCAGCCCGAGCACCAATCGCTTCATCCATGCCTCCTTCGGGTTGCCCCGTCTACACCACGGAGCGGGAGAGGGTTCCCGCGATCGTCCCTCACCCGCTCCAGTACCCTCCCCGCAGTGAGGGAGCGCTGGTTCGGAGCAACGGGACGCCGGGTGCCGGCCATCGCTTTGGAGGGCACCGTCGACGTCGGCGGTGCGCTCCTCGTCGAGACGCTAGACGACGACGCGCCCCTGCGCGCCGCCCATGCGGCGGGCCGCCCCGTGGTGGTGCACGCGGCCGACGCAGCCGGCGTCACGAGGGCGCTCGCGCGACCGGAGGTCTCGTGCGTGCTCGTCACCGACCCGGCGCTCCTCGAGCTCGACCTCCCGGAGCTGACGTATGGCTGACGTCGTCGCGACGTACTCGATCTGCGCGTGCGATCTCGCAGCGGGTCAGTGGGGCGTCGCGACCCAGTCGAAGTTCCTCGCGGTCGGCTCGGTCGTCCCGTGGGCGGAGCCGCGCGTGGGCGCGATCGCGACGCAGGCGTACGCGAACCCGCGCTACGGCCCGGCGGGGCTCGACCTGCTCCGCGACGGCCTCCCGGCGGAGGAGGTGGTCGAGCGTCTCACCGGGGCGGACGACGGCCGCGCGCACCGGCAGCTCGGCGTCGTGGACGGCGAGGGCCGCGCCGCGTCGTTCACCGGCGCGGAGTGCCACGCGTGGGCTGGGGGCCGGACGGGCGCCGGCTACGCCGCCCAGGGGAACATCCTCGTCTCGGGCGATACCGTCGACGCCCTCGCCGCGACCTTCGAGTCGTCGGCGGGCGCCCCGCTCGCCACCCGGCTGCTCGACTGTCTCGACGCAGCCGAGGCGGCCGGGGGGGACAGCCGCGGTCGCCAGTCCGCGGCGCTCCTCGTCGTCGAGCGCGACGGCGGCTACGCGAGCCTCTCCGACGTCCTCGTCGACCTGCGGGTCGACGACCATC
>Ga0210142_1000054_pt1 | contig 25796 bp, 24 predicted proteins | sample Goodyear_PhragC__FD_184869 | JGI IMG/M metagenome (GOLD analysis project Ga0210142, IMG submission 184869) | Wetland microbial communities from San Francisco Bay, California, USA, that impact long-term carbon sequestration - Goodyear_PhragC_D2... | ecosystem: Environmental > Aquatic > Marine >...
GGACGCCGCAAACTCCCGTGACCCGGCTTCGCCGGCTGCGAGGGCACGTCCCTGAAGCGGGCTGCCGCCTGCGGCGGCGCCCGTCCTCTTGCCTGCGAGCGTGCATTCGGCTCGCGCCGAACGGACGCGGCAAACGCCGTTGGCCCGGCTTCGCCGGCTGCAAGGGCGCGTCCCTGAAGCGGGCTGCCGCCTGCGGCGGTGCCCGTCCTCTTGCCTGCGAGCGTGCATTCGGCTCGCGCCGAACGGACGCGGCAAACGCCGTTGGCCCGGCTTCGCCGGCTGCAAGGGCACGTCCCTGAAGCGGGCTGCCGCCTGCGGCGGCGTCCGGGGTCGGGCGTGGAGCCGACCGGGATCGGATCGCCGCCCGGCGCGGGACCGGCGCCGCAAACGCCCGTGACCCGGCTCTTGCCGGGCACGTCCCTGGAGTGAGCTGCCGGCTGGCGCAGCGTGGAGGGACGAGCTTGTGTTGATTCAACACAAGCGTTGTCCGCACGGGACGCGCCCGCCGTCCTTCGAGGGACAGTCTCGAGCGGGGTCTAGCGCGGCTGCAGAGCAGCCGCGCGGCGGAGCTGGTCGTCGAGCGGCAGACGGTCGCCCAGCCCGAGCCGGCGCATCGACGCGCCGGCGTCCGCGACGACGTTGTCGGGACCCTCGAGCATGCGCAGCTGGTCGCGGGTGAGGAGCGTGGGCGGGATGCGCTCGAAGAGCGCTGCCGGGCCCCGGGCGAGCCAGAACGGAACGTGCACCGTCGGCCGGCGGGTTCCGAGCGCCCCCTTGAGGCGTCGCCAGAGGTCGCTCCAGGTGACCGCGTCGGGGCCGCCGAGCTCGACCGGGCCGTTCGAGCCCTCGCCGTCCACGGCGAGGCGGACCGCGCGGACCACGTCGTCGATCCAGATCGGCTGGACACGCTGCGTCCCGGGGCCGATCACCGGCGTGAGCGGAAAGAGCCTCGCGATGCGGATGAACCGCGGCAGCGCGCCGCCGTCTGCGCCGAAGACGAAGCTCGGCCGCAGCACGACGTGGTCGATCCCACACCCGCCGACGGTCTGCTCGGCGGCCCACTTCGCGCGGAAGTAGGGCACGGTCGCGTTCGGGCCGGTGCCGAGCGCGCTCATCAGCACCAGCCGGCGAACCCCGGACTCGCGCGCCGCCTCGACGAGGTTCCCGGTCCCGGCCGCCATCACGCGCTCGAAGGCCGAGGGCGCGCCCTCGACGATCGCCACGAGATGGACGATCGTGCGCATGCCGCGCGCGGCGGCCCGCAGGGACGCCGGGTCGGTGACGTCGCCGCGCACGAGCTCGCAGTCGACGTCGTCGAGCGCGGCCGCGCCCCGTGCGGTGCGCACCATCGCGCGGACCCTGACGCCGCTCGCCGTCAGCTCGCGCGTCACGTGGCGCCCGACGAAGCCGCTCGCGCCGGTGACGAGGATCACGGCGTGTCCACGAAGTTCTGCCAGTAGCGGCTCGGCGTGGGGCCGCGCTGGCCCTGGTACTTGGAGCCCAGGGAGCCCGAGCCGTACGGCGTCTCGGCCGGCTCGGACATCTGGACGAACGAGAGCTGACCGATCTTCATCTCCGGGTAGATCGTGATCGGCAGGTTCGCGACGTTCGACAGCTCGAGCGTCACGTGCCCGTCGAAGCCCGGGTCGATGAAGCCGGCCGTCGAGTGGATCAGGAGACCGAGCCTACCCAGGGACGATTTTCCCTCCAGCCTCGCGACGAGATCGTCGGGCAGCGCGACCCGCTCGAGCGTCGAGCCGAGCACGAACTCCCCCGGGTGCAGGATGAACGGCTCCGCGCCGTCGACCTCGACGAGCTCCGTCAGCTCCTCCTGGTCGGTCTTCACGTCGATGTAGGGGTAGCGGGAGTTGCGGAACACGCGGAACAGCCGGTCGACACGCACGTCGAGGCTCGACGGCTGCATCAGCGTCGGGTCGTAGGGATCGATCACGATCCGGCCCGCTTCGATCAGACGCCGGATGGCCTGGTCGGAGAGCACCATCGGAGGGGATCGTAGACCGCCTCCGGCGACCGGCGCCTGCACCCCGGGTCGTCGTCGATCGCTTACACTGCTGGACCCGGTGTCCATGTTGTATCCATCGATGGACCCGAACGAGCGTTTCCGTGCTCGCCGGGACGCGGTACGCCGGCGGAAGCGACGGCGTCGTGCAGTCGTCGCCGCGGTGCTCCTCGTCGGGGTGCTCGCCCTCGCGGGCGGGATGACGCTGGCAGGCAAGAGCGAGCAGCGGGGGGCCGGCCGACCGGCCGTCACGATCGACTCCGGGAGTGTCGCCGTCCCGATCGCCGCGCGGCCGCGGCCCCTGCCGGTCGAGGTGCGGGGCGTCCACGTCACAGGGGCGCTCGCGTCGCTGCCAGGCAAGCTGGACGAGTACGTCGCGCTCGAGAAGCGCGGCCTGAACACCATCGAGCTCGACGTCAAGGACGAGGGCGGCGAGATCGCATTCGCCCCGGCGGGCGTCCCGCTCGCGCGGAAGACCGGAGCCGTGCGGGACTACTACGCCCCGCGGCAGGTCGCGCGTCTCATGCACCGCCACGGCATCTACCTGATCGGGCGCGTCGTCGTCTTCCAGGACCCGTACCTCGCCCGCGCGCGCCCGGACCTGGCCGTGCGGCGACCCGACGGCTCGACGTGGGCCACGAGCGCCGGGCTCGCCTGGGTGAATCCCTACGACCGGCGGGTCTGGGACTACAACATTTCGATCGCCGCGGCCGCGGCCCGGGCGGGATTCGACGAGATCATGCTCGACTACTCTCGCTTCCCCTCCGACGGCGACATCGCCGGCACCGTCTACCCGGGGAAGACGAGCGTCCCGCGCGGCCAGGTGATCGCGGACTTCGCCGCCTACGCGGAAGGTCGCCTCGCACCGCTCGGCGTGCGGGTGTCGACCGCCCTCTTCGGGCTCGCCGCGACGCGGGACATCGGCATCGGCCAGGTGCCGCGGTGGATCTCCAGACACGTGGACGACATCCACCCGATGGCCTACCCCGTCCTCTACGGTGGCGGCGAGCTCGGTCTCGTGAAGCCGAGCGCCGAGCCCGGCGAGACGGTGTTCCGCACCCTCGTCGACTACAAGCAGCAGCTGAGCGGGAGCAAGGCTCAGCTGATCCCCTGGATCCAGGACTGGAACTATCGGCCCGACCAGGTCATGCAGCAGGTGCGCGCAGCCCGGCTTCAGGGCGCGAAGGGTTTCCTGCTCTGGAACGCGAACGGGCTGTACACGGCGCAGGCGCTCGCGCCGCCGCCGTCGTAGGCCCGACCGCGGTGGCGTCCGCCACGCCGACGCCGGGCGACTCCGGAGCGCTGCTCGCCTACGACGAGCGGGGGGACGGCCCGACGATCCTCTTCCTCCACGGCCACCCCTTCAGCCGTGCCATGTGGTCGACCCAGCTCGACGTGCTGAGCGACGAGTTCCGTGCGCTCGCGCCCGACCTGCCGGGCTACGGGGACTCCGCGCCGCTTGCCGAGACCATGTCCATGCGGGGCTTCGCAGACACCGTGGTCGGTCTGCTGGACGCGCGCCGGGTCGAGCGGGCGACGATCGTCGGGTTGAGCATGGGCGGGCTCGTCGCGATGGAGCTCGGCCTCGCGTACCCGGAGCGGGTGCACGGGCTCGTCCTCGCCGCGACGACCGCCGCCCCGGTGACCGACGAGGAGGCGGAGCGGCGGCGTGCCACCGCGGCCGACATCGAGGCGAACGGCATGCTCGGCCACACCGTCGAGATGCTGCCGCGCCTGTTCGGCCCGGTGGCCGCCCGCGACCCCGCGATCACCGTCCCGATCGTCACGACCATGCTGCGGACGAGACCGGCGGGACCCGCCGCGGCGCTGCGCGGGCGTGCCGAACGACCCGACTATGCCAGCCTCCTCCGCACCCTTCGACCGCCGGCGCTCGTGATCGCCGGCGACCGGGACGCGTACTCGACGCGAGAGGTGACGGACCAGCTCGTCGCCGCGCTTCCCAATCCCGAGGTGCTGATCCTTGAGGGAGTCGGGCACTTCCCGAACCTCGAGGCGCCCGACGTGTTCGACGACGCGGTGCGGTCCTTCGCTCGTGCCGCGAGCGGGTCAGGGGGCCAGCCGGACGCGTGACCAGCCGTCGCCGCCCCGCTCGTAGCGGGCACGGTCGTGAAGGCGGCCGGGACGGTTCTGCCAGAGCTCGAAAGCGACGGGGACGAGCCGGTAGCCGCCCCACGTCTCGGGGAGCGGGATCTCCTCGTCGGCCCCGAACCGGGTCGCGCTCGCGGCGTAGAGGCTGTCGAGCTCGTCGCGGTCGGCCAGCGGCCGCGACTGCGGCGACGCCCACGCCCCGAGGCGGCTCTCGCGGGCTCGGCTGCGGAAGTACGCGAGCGACTCGCCGTCCGCCAGACGCTCGACGCGCCCCTCGACCCTGACCTGGCGGCGGAGGGGCGGGCCCCAGTAGAAGCAGAGCGCCGCATTCGGGTTCTCCTGCAGCTCGCGCGCCTTGCGGCTCTCGTGGTTCGTGTAGAAGCGGAGCTCTCGCTCGTCGGCTCCGCGCACGAGCACCATGCGCACGGAGGGACGCCCGTCGACTGCCGAGGTGGCGAGCGCCGCCCCCTCGGGCTCGTGCAGGCGGGCCGCGCGCGCCTCGGAGAGCCAGGCGTCGAGTGCCGCCCACGGGTCGTGGCCGAGGGCATCGAGCCAGCTGTCCGTCACGTCACGGGTCTCCTGTCGAGGGGGTCGGATACGCTGACATCATGGCGGCCACGAGGGCCATCGAGATCCGGACCGAGATCCCTGGACCCCGCTCGCGCGCCCTGCTCGAGCGCGAGTCGCGCGCGGTCGCCCAGCCTCTGCTCGTGCACCTGCCGATCTTCGCGGCTCGGGCCGACAACGCGACCATCACGGACGTCGACGGCAACGTCTTCGTCGACTTCGCGGGCGGAGTCGGCGTGGTCAACGCCGGGCACGCCCATCCGGCGATCGTCGAGGCGGTGGCGGAGCAGGCCGCCCTGTTCCTGCACACGGACTACACGGTCGTCCCCTACGAGACCTACGTCGAGCTCGCCGAGCGCCTCTGCGCGCTGGCGCCGATCGGCGGTGAGACGCGCGCGGCGTTCTTCAACGCGGGCACGGAGGCGGTCGAGAACGCGGTCAAGCTCGCGCGCCTGCACACCGGCCGGCCCGGGGTGATCGCGTTCGAGGGGGCGTTCCACGGGCGGACGCTGCTCTCGATGACGATGACCTCGAAGTTCCACCCGTACAAGACCGGCATGGGGCCCTACGCGCCGGAGGTGTACCGGGCGCCGTTCCCGAGCGCGTACCGCGGGCCGACCGCGCGCGAGGCGCTCGAGCGGCTCGAGCGGATGTTCGAGGCGGAGGTTCCGGCCGACCGGATCGCAGCGGTCGTGTTCGAGCCGCAGCTGGGAGAGGGCGGCTTCGTCCCTGCCCCCGCTGCATTCGTCGAGGGGCTGCGGGAGATCTGCGACCGCTCTGGGATCGTGCTCGTGGCGGACGAGGTGCAGACCGGCTTCGGGCGCACCGGCCGGATGTTCGCGATGGAGCACTTCGACGTCGAGCCGGATCTGCTCACGGTCGCGAAGTCGATCGCGGCGGGTCTACCGCTGTCCGGCGTGATCGGCCGCGCCGAGATCATGGCGGACGCGCACGCGGGGGCGATCGGCGGGACCTACATCGGAAATCCCGTCGCGCAGGCGGCAGCTCTGGCGGTGCTCGACGTGTTCGAGGAGGAAAACCTTGTCGCGCGCGCCAACGTCGTCGGCGAGCGGATCCGCGAGCGGATGCTCGCCTGGCAGGCACGCTGGCCGCGCATCGGCGACGTGCGCGGCCTCGGCGCGATGCTCGCGCTCGAGCTGGTGCGCGATCCCGCCACGAGGGAGCCCGCGCCCGAGCTCGCCGCCGAGACGATCGAGGCCGCGCTCGCGCGGGGGCTGATCCTGCTCAAGGCCGGGCTCCACGGGAACTGCATCCGGGTCCTCTGCCCGCTCACCATCGAGGATGCCGTCCTCGACGAGGCGCTCGCCGTCTGGGAGGACGCGCTCACCGTCTCGCTCGGCTGAGCCGGCGGGTGTCCGACTTGAAGTCGGACACCCGGCGCGGCCGAGGGGTTCCCCCACACTCAGTACTCGAGCCCACGGCGACGCTCGTGGCGCTCGAGGGCGAGCGCGACGAGGCGGTCGAGGAGCTCGGCGTACGCGATCCCCGACGCGGCGAACAGCCGCGCGTAGAAGCTCGTGGCGGTGAACCCCGGGATCGTGTTCAGCTCGTTCAGCACGATCTCCCCGTCGGTCTCGCGGACGAAGAAGTCCGCACGGGCCATCCCCTCGCACGAGCTGGCGACGAACGCCGCGAGCGCGAGCTCCCGGGCACGCTCCAGCTGCGAGTCGGTGAGACCCGGCGGCGGGACGACGAGCTCCGAGCCTCCCTCGTCGTACTTCGACGAGTAGTCGTACCAGTCGGCGTTGTGCGCGACGACCTGGCCCGGGAGCGACGCCTCGGGCCGGGGCAGGTTCCCGAGCAGGCCCACCTCGATCTCGATCCCCGGGACGAACTCCTCCACCATCACCTTCTCGTCGTGGCGTCGCGCGAGAGAGACGGCGTCCTCCAGCTCGGACGCGTCTCGGACCTTCGAGATCCCGACCGACGAGCCCATGTTGGCCGGCTTGACGAACACCGGGTAGCCGAACGGGTTCGTCGCCGGATCACCGAGTCGAAGCGCGACATGGCGCGCGACGGGCACCCCGGCCCCGCGCATGAGCGTCTTGAAGACGTCCTTGTCCATGCAGACGGACGAGGCGAGCACCCCCGGGCCGACGTAGGCGACACCGGCGAGCTCGCACAGACCCTGCACCGTGCCGTCCTCGCCGAACGGCCCGTGCAGGAGCGGCAGCACGACGTCGACCGCGCCGAGCGTCGCCGGGGCGGAGTCGGCCGGGACGGGCAGCGTCTCGGCGGTCGACCCCGCCGCCAGCGCTGCGCGGGGATGGCCGTCGGGCAGCGCCCAGCGCCCGTCCCGCCCGATCTCGATCGTCCGCACGTCGTAGCGCTCGGGGTCGAGCGCAGCCGCGACGGAGGCGGCGGAGGCGAGCGAGATCTCGTGCTCGCTCGACCGCCCGCCGGCCAGGACGGCGAGCCGCACCCTGCGGCTCACGGGGGCGGCGGCGGGCTCGTCGGGGAGGTGGTCGTGGGGGTCGTCGTGGTCGGCGTCGTCGTGGTGGTCGTCGTCGTCGGAGTCGTGGTCGTCGGCGTCGTCACGTCGGGGGGCGGGACGTACGTCCCGACCGTCAGCGTCACGACGGACTTCGGGTCGGCCTGCGCGTTGCCGGCCGGGTCCTGGCTGATCACGAGACCGTCGAGCGCCTCGTCCTCGGTCTCCTGCTGGGTCACCGTCGAGCGGAAGCCGGCGGCGCGCAAGGTCGCCCGCGCGTCGGCGACGGACTGGAGGGAGACGTCGGGGACCGTGACCGTCTTCGGCCCCTGCGAGACCGAGAGCGTTACCGAGGAGCCGCGGCTGGCGGTGGAGTTCCCGGGCGGCTCCTGGTCGACGACCTGACCCGCGGGCTGGTTGCTCGCGACGTCGACGCGTCCGACCGTGAAGCCGGCCGACTGCAGCTGCGCGGCGGCGGTCTCGTAGCTCTGCCCGACGACGGACGGCACGGCGACCGGTTTCGGCCCGCTCGAGACGTTGACGCGCACGGACGCGCCCTCGACGACGACCGTGCCGGAGCCGGGGTCCTGGGCCGTCACGGTGTCGGACGGCTTGTCGGAGGGCACCTCGTGGACGTCGGCGTCGAGGCCGATGCTCGTCAGCTCCTTGACCGCGGAGTCGCGCGACTTGCCGACGAGGGACGGCACGGTCACGTTCTTCTTCCCGCTCGAGACGAGGATGGTGACCATGCTCCCCTTCGCCTGGCGCGAGCCGGGACTGGGCTCCTGCTGGTAGACGTAGCCCTTCTGAACGTCTCCGTTCGGCAGGCGGCGGACGTTCGGCTCGAACCCGTCCCCGACGATCAGCGCGACGGCCTTCGACTCGAGGATCCCCTGGTAGTCGTCGACCGCGACGGGCTCGTTCGCGTCGATCTGCTGGCGGACGTTGTCGTAGAAGAGCCAGCCGCCGACCCCGAGCGCGATCGCGACCCCGAGGGCGAGTAGCCACGGCCACCACGGCCGCCCCCGACGCACGGCGCCCTCGTACGAGCGATAGCGCTCGTCGCCTCCGACGCCGGCGGGCCGCACGGGAGGCGCGACCGCGGTGGCGGCGGTCGTCTCGCCCCGCAGCACCATCGTCGCCGCCTCCTCGGTCTCCGGGCCGACGCCCTCGCCGCGCCCGACGAGCTCCAGGTCGCGGTCCATCTCCTTCGCCGAGCGGTAGCGCTCCGCCGGCTCCTTCGCGAGGGCACGGAGCACCACGAGGTCGAGGTCGCGCGGAATCTCGGGGCGGATCGTCGAGGGTGCCTCCGGCACCTGCGAGAGATGCTTCATCGCGATCTCGACCGGCGTCTCGCCCGTGAAGGGCACCTTGCCGGTGAGCAGCTCGTAGAGCACGATCCCGGTGGAGTAGAGGTCGGACGACTCGTCCACCGGCGCCCCCCTCGCCTGCTCCGGCGAGAGGTACTGGGCCGTGCCGATGATCGAGCCCGCCTCCGTCATCTGGCTCGAGCCGGCGCGCGCGATGCCGAAGTCGGCCACCTTCACCCGTCCCTCGTTGTCCACGAGCACGTTGTGGGGCTTGATGTCGCGGTGGACGATGCCGTTGCGGTGCGCGTAGCGCAGTGCCGCGAGCACCTGGCGCGTGTAGGAGATCGCGACGGGGATGGGGCACATCCCGCGCGTCACGATCAGCTCCTTCAGCGTCCGTCCCTCGACGTACTCCATCACGATGAAGTACGAGCCCTCGGCCTCACCGCGGTCGTGGATCGCGACGACGTTCGGATGGGAGAGCCCCGCCGCGTGGGTCGCCTCGCGACGGAAGCGCTCCACGAACTGGACGTCGTTCGCGTAGCGCTCGTGGAGCATCTTGATCGCGACCTTGCGGCCGAGCTCCTGATCCTCGGCGAGCCAGACGTCGGCCATGCCGCCGGAGCCGAGCCTGCGCTCCAGGCGGTAGCGCCCTGCGAAGATCGTGCCGCGTCTCTCGTCGATGGTCGCCATGGGTCTCCGAAGGTTAGGGATTCGCCGCCGGACGCAAGAGTGCCTCCATCACCTGGCGCGCGATCGGCGCGGCGGTCGCGCCGCCGGTCGAGTACTGGTTCTCGAGCGCGACCGCGATCGCCACCTCGGGCCGGCGCCCCTCGCGGCCCGCGAACGCGATGAACCAGGTCGTGTTGCGCCCGGGGACCCCGGTCTCCGCCGTCCCCGTCTTTCCGCCGACGCGGAAGCCCGGGATCTGGGCCGCCGTCCCGGTGCCGGCCTGGACGACGCTCACCATCATGTCCTCGATCTCGCGGGCGTGGACCGGGCCGACGGCGCGGCTGAGCCGCTCACGCCGTGTGCGCGAGACGGTCTTTCCCTGCGGAGAGACCACTTTCTCGACGACGTACGGCCTCATCACGATGCCGGCGTTCCCGATCCCGCCGGCGACCATCGCCATCTGCATCGGCGTCACGAGCATGCGCTCCTGCCCGAACGCCATCCGGCCCGCGTCCACGTCCTGGTCGCGCTTCGGGAACCACAGGTCGTGGTTCCGGTAGAGGCCGCTCGGGTAGCGCTCGACGTCGGGGGTCTCGAGGGGAGGCCGCTCGTAGAAGCCGAACTTGCGGGCCTGCTCGAGGATCTTCCGCGCGCCGAGGGCCTTGCCGATGTTGCAGAAGACGGAGTTGACCGAATGCTGGAGGCCCTGCGCGAGGGTCAGGTTTCCGAAGGGGCTGGAGGTGTCGAAGTTGTTCACCCGCTTGCCGTACACCGTGCAGTAGCCGGGGTCGTAGAAGTTCGAGTCGGGGTCGAACCGGTTCGACTCGAGCGCCGCCGCGGCGGTCACGACCTTGAAGGTCGAGCCGGGCGCGTAGAGACCCTGCGTCGCGCGGTTGACGAGGGGCGCCGCAGGCTGGCAGTTGGCCCTGATCCGGTCGATCTGCCCGAAGTTCTCCTCGACGAGGTTCGGGTTGTACGTCGGCGAGGAGGCCATCACGAGCAGCTTCCCGCTGCGCGGGTCGAGCGCGACGACCGCGCCGCAGTTGCGGCCGAGCGCGTCGAGCGCCACGCGCTGCGCCTGCAGGTCGAGCGTCGTGACCACGGTGTCGCCGACGATCGGCTTGCCCGTGAGGTGATCGAGTTGCTGGTCGACGAGGTCGGAGAGCGCGCGGTCCGTCCCGGTGAGGATGCCGTTGAGCGACTTCTCGAGCCCCGCACGGCTCCGCGAGATGGTCGAGTAGCCGACGACGCTCGCCGCCAGCGGGCCCTGGGGGTACCGGCGGAAGTAGAACGTCTTCCCGCCCCGCTTCTGGGCGCGGTTGCGCGCCAGCACCCGCGCGGGGGCGAGGATCAGCCCGCGGCGCACCTGGAACTCCGCGACCCGCTGGATCTCGTTGTCCTGCCGCGCGGCCAGTCCGGGTCGCGCCCAGGTCTGCCAGTACGTCGTCGCGACGATCAGCACGATGATCAGCCCCATCGCCGTTCGCGCGACGCGTCTCAGCTGCGGGTTCATCTGGCCGTCACCACCGCCCGGTTGGAGACGAGCAGGAGGAGCGCGACCATGGCGAAGTTCGCGACGATGCTGGTGCCCCCGTACGAGACGAACGGCAGCGTGATCCCGGTCAGCGGCACGAGGCGCAGGACCCCGCCGACGATGATGAACGTCTGCAGGGCGAGGCCGAAGCTCAGGCCGGCCGCGAGCAGCTTCGAGAACCCGTCCTGGGCGATCAGTGCGACCCGCATGCCCCGCGCGACGACCGCGAGGTAGAGCAGGAGCACCGCCGCGACGCCGATCAGCCCCAGCTCCTGGGCGAGCGCGGAGTAGACGAAGTCGGTCTGGAGGTACGGGATGAGGGGAGTCCCGTCGACGGTCTGGAAGGTGCCTTTCCCGATCCCCGTGCCTCCATAGCCGCCGTTCGCGATCGAGTAGAGGCTCTTCACGAGCTGGTACGAGTCGCAGTTCTGGCGGTACTCGAGCGCGCCGTTCAGCGTGCAGTAGACCTTGTCGTCCGTCCAGGGCTCGAGCCAGACGGTCACCCTTTGCTGGATCCGGTCGAGCGCGTTGTAGAGCACGGCCGCCCCGCCCGCGAAGAGCACCAGCCCCGCGGCGACGATCGAGAGCCGGTTCGTCGCCACGTACAGCATCGCGAGGAAGATCCCGAAGTTCAGGAGCGCGGAGCCGAGGTCGCTCGTCTGGACGAGCACGAGCATCGCGGCGCCCCAGATCGCGAGCAGCGGCCCGAAATCCTTCAGCCGGCCCTGCGCGAGCGCCTCGCGCTTGTCGCGCAGGTACCCGGCCAGGAAGACGACCAGGAAGATCTTCGCGACCTCGCCCGGCTGGAACTGGAGCGGGCCGATCTCGACCCAGAGCCGGACGCCGTTGATCCGCTGGCCGAGGCCCGGCACCGACGGCAGCATCAGGAGGACGATCGCCGAGACGCCGAACAGGTACTTGTAGCGCTCGAGGATCCGGTAGTCGTAGCGGAGCCACAGCAGCACCAGCGAATACACGGCCACGCCGATCGCGACCCAGACGAGCTGCTTGCGCCCGTCCGTCGGGTCGAGCCGGTAGACGAACGTCAGGCCGACGGCGGTGAGCAGCGCGGCGAGCGGCAGCAGCGTCGGGTCGGCGTGCGGAACCGTCGCGCGCGTCACGATGTGGGCGATCACGAACACGCCTCCGAGGAGAGCCGCCCACGGAACCCAGCCGTAGTCGATCGCGCTCGTGCTCTGGATCCACGCGCTCGCGAACGCGGCGGACGCGACGAGACCGGCGAGGAGCAGCGTGACGAGCTCGCGGTTGCGGGCGCTCATCGCACCAGGCTCCACCAGAGCGCGAACGCCGTGACCGCGATGATCGCGAGGACGAGCAGGAGCGCGGGCCAGCGGCTGCCCTTCCCGGCGCCGTGCCGGCGGACGTCCTCGACGGTCACCTCGTCGGGCTCCGGGGGACTGGTCGTGCTCGTCACTGCCGTCGCCTCCGGCGGCGGCAGTGCCTCGGAGACCAGCTCGAACAACACGACGGTCACGTTGTCCTCGCCGCCCGCGGCATTCGCGGCGGAGACGAGCGCCTCGGCGGCTGCCCGTGGAACCCCCTCTGCCGACCTGAGCACCTGGGCGATCTCGTCGTCGCGCACCATCGCGCTGAGGCCGTCGGAGCAGAGGAGCACGAGGTCGCCCACCGCGGCCTCGAGCGTGAGGGTGTCGACCTCCACCTCGGCGTCGGTGCCGAGCGCGCGCGTGATCACGGAGCGGTGGGGGTGCACCGCCGCCTCGTCCTCGGTCAGCCGGCCGCTGCGGACGAGCTCGCCGACGAGCGAGTGGTCGGTCGTGAGCTGCTCGAGCTCGCCGTCCCGGTAGAGGTAGGCGCGCGAGTCGCCGACGTGCGCGATCGTGACGGTGCCTGCGCGCTCGTCGACGACCGCGACCGTCGCGGTCGTGCCCATGCCCGCCACCGCCGGGTCGTGGACGGCGCGCTCGAAGATGCGGGCGTTCGCGGCACGGACGACGGTCGCGACACCCTCCTCGCCCTGGATCGCGGCCGCGCCCTCCTCGATCGCGGCAGCCGCGAGCCGCGACGCGACCTCGCCCGCCTGCGCGCCGCCCATCCCGTCGGCGATCGCGAAGAGCGGCGGGTCGCAGACGAGGGCGTCCTCGTTCTGCCGCCGTTTGCGTCCCGTGTCCGTGAGTCCCGCAGAGCGGCCGACGACGAGCGGCATCAGTGCCCCTTCCGGTGATGCTGCCTCGACCTGGAGGGCATTGCTGGAAGAGGCACTATGCCTCCACCAGGAGGTCGGTGTGGCCGATCCGGATCACGTCGCCCGGCTGGAGGAGCCTGCGCGTCGTCACCGGGGCGCCGTTGACGAAGGTCCCGTTGGTCGAGCCGGCGTCCTCGACCCAGAGGCCGTCCGCCCGGCTGTCGAGCGTCGCGTGCCGACTCGACACGGTGGTGTCGCCGTCCAGGCGGATCACGTTCTCCGCGCCGCGGCCGACCCCGGCCGCCTGGGAGAGCTCGATCGCCGTACCGGGCGTGAGCGCGGGGCTCGCGAGCACCCGCACGCGGCGGGAAGAGGGTGCGAACGCGGCCCGCAGCGCCGCCGCCTCCGCCGCCGGGAGGACGATGCTCTCCTGCGGCGCCCCGGCTGAGAGGCCCTTCGTCGCCGAGCGCACCACGAGCCAGACGAAGAGGTAGAGCAGGACGAGGAACGCGACCTTGAGGCCGAGCAGCGTCTCGTCGACCGTCAGCGCGAGGCTCACCGCTGTGTTCGCTCGAAGAGGAGCTCGGTGCTGCCGATCGTGATGCGGTCGCCGTCGTCGAGCGTCGTCCGCCGTTGCACGCGGCGCCCGTTCACCTCGGTGCCGTTCGTCGAGCCGAGGTCGACGACGACCCAGGTCGACGGGGTCTCGTGCACGAGCTCGAAGTGCCGTCGCGAGACGTTGCCGTCGTCGACCCTGACGTCGCACTCGCGCGAGCGCCCCACGACCACCCGCTCCGTCGAGACGGGGACGACGCGCCCGGCCACCGTGAGCGTGATGCGCTCGCGCTCCTCCTGCGCCGGCTCCTCGGCCACGTCCGCGTCGGGCTGCTCCTCGCGGCCGTAGACGATGGTCGCGGCAGGCGCCTCGGGCACGGGCGGCACGGGGAGGGGCACCTGCGGCTCGCCCGGAACCGAGACCGGCACGGCGGCTCTGTCGCCGGCGGGCACGAGCTCGTCCGGCTGCGCGACGCGCGTCGCGATGCCGAACTCCCCGATCGCGAGGTCGTCGTCCGTCTCGAGCAGGACACGCGGAGGGGTCAGCATGGCGTACGCCTCGCGGCGGGCGTGCTCGGCGAGGTACTCCTGCAGCTCCCCGACGAGCGATCCTTCGTAGGCGGCAAACTGCGCACGGTCGCCGGGAGAGAGGTACACGGTGTACTCGTTCGGCACGTACACCCGAGATACGGACACCGAACGGTGCTCGTCCATCTCCTTGGCGAGCTTGCGGGCGAGCTCGACCGGCTGTACGTGGGTCCTGAACGCACGCCCGAACACCCCTTCGAAGAGGCCCTCGATCCTGCTCTCGATGGCGCGAAGGACGCTCATTCCTCGGGGCGCCTCCCCTGCACGAGTCTAGCGACCACGGGCGCCCACGAACCCGCGGACGACCGGCGCCGCGGCGAGCGCGCCGCAGAGCAGCAGCGTGCCGAAGAGCACCGACGGCCACGGGATCGACGGCGCCCAGAGCATCACGAGCGTCACCTGGAGCAGGCCGAGCGCTGCGATCCCGGCCCGTCCCCGCGCCGTCGCACGGCGCAGCAGGAGCGCGACGAGCGCGAGCGCGAGCGCGGTCGTCGAGAGCTCCGGATGGGCGCGGAGCACGGTGCCGAGCGCGCCGACCACGTCGCCCGGCCGCTCGCTGCCGGCGATGCCGAGATCCGGCACCGTGTCGCCGCCGAGGGGGAGGCCCTTCCCCGAGAGCGCTGCCACCGCGGCGGCGGCGTACACACCCACGGCCGCGTGCAGGGCCCGCCTCCAGCCGCCGCGGGCAGGCTGGACGGCCAGGGGCAGGAGAGCGATCAGGCCGAGCGGGGCGAGCAGGGGACCGGCGAAGAAAGCGAGACCCGCGCGGGCGTCGCGCCAGGTGACCGCGAGCCAGCCGAGCGCGAGCACGCCGTACGCGAGCGCCGCGGCCTGCGCGACGTTGCCGAGTGGGAAGACCGGCGCGAAGAGCGCGATTGCCAGCCCGACCCGCGGGGCGCGGAGCGTCGCGAGCCCAGCCGCGAGGGTGAGGAGCGCCAGCAGCGAGGTGGGCCAGAAGGGCAGCAGCGATCCTCCCACGACGGTCGCGAGAGAGGCGAGGCCCGCAGGCAGGACTCGCTGCGCGAGCGGGACCGGAGGGGCCGCCACGCGCGGGCGCTTGGGCGTGCGCGTGCTCCTCGTCGCCGGCCTGGTTCGCGGGTGGCTCTCGAGGGGCGCCGTCAGCGCCTCGCGGAGCTCGGTCGCGAGCCGCCCGGCCGGCGGCCGCCCGGCGGGATCGACCGACAACGCCGCCTCGACGGCGACGATGAGCCTCCGGGGGAGGTCGCCGCGCCGCGCCGAGAGCGGCGGCGCCCCCGAGGCGATGGTGGCGGCGACGTCCTGGAGCGGCACGCCCCAGAAGGGATGGCTCCCGGCGAGCGACTCCCAGAGGATCACCCCCACCGCCCACACGTCGCTCCGCTCGGTCGCCTCGCTGCCGTCGAGGCGCTCCGGCGAGATGTAGGCCAGCGTCCCCGGCACGTCGCCGACAGCGGTGAGGGTGTCAGCCTCGTCGAACTGCGCGAGACCGAAGTCGAGGACGCGCGCGGCCAGCTCGTCTCCGTCCTCGACCAGCACGTTGGAGGGCTTGACGTCGCGGTGCACGATCCCGCGCCGGTGCGCGTGGGCGAGGCCCTCGAGGATCTGCGCGGCGAGCTCGACCGCCGAGGCGTCGTCCAGCTCGCCCATGCGGATCACCTCGCGCAGGGTGCGGCCGCGGACGTACTCGTAGGCGATGTACACGTGCCCGTCGTCGCTGCCGAAGTCGTAGGCGCGCACGCAACGCTCGTGCCGCAGGCGGGACGCCGCCTCCATCTCCCGTGCCGCGCGTGCCGCGCGCTTGCCCTCGCGCGGCACGATCTTGAGCGCCACCTCGAGCCCGGTGCGCTCGTCGCTCGCGAGCCAGACGGATCCGGACCCCCCCCGGCCGAGCGGGCGGAGCGGCCGGTAGCGGTCGAGGACGAGCGCGCGGTCGGGAAGGGCGAAGGCAGCCGTGGGCACCGGTCCTGCCCTTCGCCGCGAAAACGGATCGTCCTTCCGACCCTTCGCGGCGAGAGGGGACCATCCTCCGCCCCCGAATGTGCCGTACACTCGACCGCGTCAGGCCGCTCGGCGCGTGCGCGCTCGTCGGGCGGGCGGACCCTGGCTCGGGTGATCACGTGACCGTGCACGACGACGACATCCTCGACTTCGATTTCGTCGACGACGAGACCCGCGAGGTGACCCCTTCGTCGCGCCCCGGCGGCCCGCCGCGGCCGCCCGGCGGCACGCCGCCCGGCTCGGGCGGGCCTCGCGGCCCGCGGCTGCGGCCGCCGCACGGCGTCACCCCGCTGCTCCGCCTCGCCGGTTTCGTGGCGTTCGCGATCCTGGTGATCGTGCTGCTCGCGGTCTGGGTGCAGGGATGCGCGGGGAGCGACGCCGAGACGACCTACGGCGACTACATGGGCGAGATCGGCGCGGTCGGCAAGGACTCGCAGAAGATCGGGAACGACCTGGCAACGCTCCTGACGACGCCGGGTCTCGCGCAGGCGGATCTCGAGACCCGCCTCGGCGGGCTCATCCAGCAGCAACAGCTCGACGTCACGAGGGCACACGACATCAACCCGCCGGGCCCGCTGACGCCCGCCCACGCCAGCGCGATCGAGGCACTCGACTTCCGCGTCAGCGGCATGCAGGGCCTGCTCGACACGTTCCGGGCGACGAAGGACGCGGAGGACGCGACGGCGGCGGGGCAGCAACTCGCCACGCAGGGCCAGCGGCTCGAGGCGAGCGACGTCGTCTGGAAGGACCTCTTCCAGGGCGCCTCCACGACGATCATGGCGTCCGAGGGTGTCCAGGGGGTGAAGGCGCCGGCGTCGGTGTTCGTCCAGAACGCGGACCTGTACACGGCGCGCTCGATGAGCTCGATCTGGCAGCGCGTCCACGGCGCCTCGACCGGCGGGACGTCACCCGGCTCGCACGGGAGCGCGCTCGCGTACACGAAGGTGCAGCCGGCCAACATCCAGCTGTCGACCTCGAACGAGACGAAGATCAACATCCAGACCGATCTCTCGTTCGAGGTCGGTGTGCAGAACTCGGGCGAGAACCAGGAGGTCGGCGTCAAGGTGACGCTGACGATCCCCGCGCAGCCGACTCCGATCGTGAAGAACGGCACCATCGACGTGATCGACCCCGGCGAGACCAAGGTCGTGACGTTCGCGGACTTCCCCGACTTCCCGTTCGGCGAGGGCGTGACCGTCCAGGTGAGCGTGAAGCCGGTCCCGGGCGAGACGAACACCGGCAACAACTCGGCCGAGTACCCGGTCGTGTTCTCGCTCGAGCCGTCGTGAGCCTCACCTTAGGGGTCGCCATCGCCGCCTGTGCGCTCGCCGCGCTGACGCTCGTCGTCGTCCTCGCCGTGTGGCGTCGCCTGCACGAGCTGCACCGCGGCCAGCAGGCGATCCTGGGCGGGTCGACCGGCGACGTCGTCGAGTTCGCGGTCTCCCTCCAGGGGAGGATCGACGACCTCCACCGTGCGGTCGACGAGGTCGCCGCCGGGCTCACCAGGGTGGACCGCAGGGTCGACGGAGCGGTCACGAACACCTCCGTCGTGCGCTACGACGCCCTGGACGACGCGGGCGGGCAACAGTCCGCCTCCTTCGCCTTCCTCGACGCGCACCGCACCGGGACGGTAGTCACCGCGATCCAGGGACGCGACTACGCGCGCGTCTACGTGAAGGAGCTCGAGCGCGGACGGCCGTCCCTGGCGCTCTCGCCCGAGGAGGCGGAAGCCGTCGAACGGGCCATGGCGCGCTAGGCACGGCACTTTCCGCCTGCGGCGAAAAGTGCCAGGATTGCAAGAGCGCTTTCGGGCGATTCCTAGGCAGTTTCGCGAGCACTGCTCGGGAAAGTGCCGCTGCTACTTTTTCGCTCGTGCAGCACGTTCTGGTCCTGAACGCCAGCTACGAGCCGCTGAACGTGTGCTCGACGCGCCGTGCGCACGTGCTCGTCTGGAAGGGAAAGGCGGAGGTCGTCGAGCGGCTCGACGAGCCGCTGCGGACCGCGACGAACACGTATGTCCGGCCGCACGTGATCCGCCTCGTCTCCTACGTGCGCGTGCCGCAGTCGGTCAAGCGGCGGATCTCGCGTCGTGCGCTGTTCGCGCGCGACGGCTGGCGGTGCGCGTACTGCGGCGACAGCTCGTCTCGCCTGACGCTCGACCACGTGGTGCCGCGGTCGCGGGGCGGTGACTCGGTCTGGGAGAACGTCGTCACGGCCTGCGCGGCGTGCAACCTGCGCAAGGCCGACAGGCTGCTCGAGGAGACCCACATGCGGCTCCTGCGGCCCCCACGCCCGCCCGCGCCCGTCCTGTTCATCTCGCTCGCCCTCCACGCGGTGCCGGAGACGTGGCGGCAGTACCTGCCGGGGCTCGACGAGGCGACGCCGAGCGCGACCGCCGCCGCCTGACGAGGCTCAGGGCCAGCGTCCCGCCTGCTGGACGCGGCCCGGCAGGGGTCGCCCGAGCAGCGAGGAGAGCCATCGCGCCGTGCCGATCAGCTCGTCGAGGTCGATCCCCGTCTCTACCCCTTCGCGCTCCAGCAGGTAGACGACGTCCTCGGTCGCCACGTTGCCCTGCGCGCCCGGCGCGAAGGGGCAGCCGCCGATCCCTCCGACCGAGCCGTCGACGCTCACCGCGCCCGCCTCGAGCGCGGCGAGGACGCAGGCGAGAGCGGTGCCGCGCGTGTCGTGGAGGTGGACGCCGGTCCGCGCTCCGATGTCACGGGTGACGGCGGCGACGAGCGCACGCACGTCTGACGGGGCGGCGACCCCGATCGTGTCCGCGAGCACGATCTCGTCGATCCCTCCCGCCGCCGTCCGCGCCACCAGCTCCCGCACGGCGCCGGGATCGACCTCGCCCTCGTACGGGCAGCCGAACGAACAGCTGAGGGTGGCGGCGGCGCTGCGGCCCTCCGCACGTGCCCGCTCGACGATTGCGACGGCCCGTGCGAGCCCCTCGTCGACGGACGAGCCGGCGTTGCGCTGCTGGAAGGTCTCGGTGACCGCGAACGTCACGTGCACCTCCGGCAGCCCTGCCGCAGCGAGGCGCTCGTATCCGCGCTCGTTGAGGACGAGCCCCGCCCACGTCGTCCCGTTCGGGTCGGGCAGCGCGGCGACGACCTCTTCGGCGCCCGCCATCGCGGGCACGCGCTCGTCGCGGACGAAGCTGGCGACCTCGACCCGGGGGAGCCCGGCGGTCGCGAGCCGCCCCGCCAGCTCGGCGCGGACCGCAGGCGGGAGCACGATCTCCAGGCTCTGCAACCCGTCCCGGGGCCCGACCTCGCACAGCTCGACGATCACGTCGTGAGTCTCGTTGCCGGCTGAGGTGGACCGGCCGGGGGGCGGCTCAGGCGGCAACTGTCTCCCAGCCTTCCTCGCGGTCGGCCCGGTAGGAGCCGAAGACGCGCAGCCGCGCGGTCTCGGCGCGGAGCTCGGCGAGGGCAGCCGCGACGTCCTCGTCGAGCGGGTGCCCGCCGAGCACGCAGTCGAACCGGTAGTCGAACGGCCGGGAGGGGATCGGGCGCGACACGAGCTGCACCATGTCGATTCCCCGCCGGGCGAGCGGCCCGATCGCGTGATGGAGCGCGCCGGGGCGATGGTGGGTCTCGAACGTGAGCGCCGTCCGCCAGGCGCCGTCGCGGCGATCGAGGCGCGTGTAGGGAGCGAGGGCGGCGAAGCGCGTGTACGCCGCGTGGTCGCCCACGTCGTCGGCCAGCGCGACGAGCGCGTGCATCCGGGCGGCGCGTGCGCTCGCGATCGCGACGACGGTCGGGTCGCCGAGCTCGGCGACCGCCGCCGCCGCGTCGCCGGTCGTCGCGGCCACGACAGCGGTCGCCCAGGGCATCGACGCGAGCAGGCCCCGGCACTGGTCGAGCGCGACCGGATGCGAGCGGATCTCGCGTACCTCCTTGAGGGGGATCTCGGCCGGCCCGACGAGCGAGTGCCGGATCGGGAGGATCGCCTCGGCGACGATCGAGAGCGCCGAGTCGTAGAGGAGGTCGTGGGTCTCGTTGACGGGCCCGGCGAGTGAGCTCTCGATGGGCAGCACGCCGTAGGTGCACCCACGCGAGGTCACCGTCTCCACGACGCCGACGAACGACGCCTGCGCGACGAGTCGGGCGGCGGGGAACAGCCGGTCGCACGCCGCGGCGCTGTGCGCGCCCTCGCGGCCGGGGTAGGCGACGGTGATGTCGTTCGAGGTCACGTTCCTGCCTTTCGGAGTCGTCGTCCGCCGGGATCTCGGCTAGCCGGCGCGGGCGGGAACGAAGGCGCCGGCTAGCGGCAAAAGGCGAAGCAGCGCTCGAAGCTGTGGCCGGCGGCGCACTCCATGCTCGGAAATCTAGGTCAGGCCGCGAGCTGTCGCAAGACGACATCGCCCATGTCACGCGTCGTCGAGGATCCGCCGAGGTCGACCGTGGGCGCCTCTCGGAGCGCGACGTCGACGGCGCGCTCGAGCGCGCCGGCCTCCTCCGTCAGGCCGAGGCCGTGTCGGAGCATGAGCGCGGTCGAGCGGAGCATCGCGGCGGGGTTCGCGCTCCCCTGCCCCGCGATCTGCGGCGCCGAGCCGTGGACGGGCTCGAACAGCCCGGGCCCGTCGTCGCCGAGGGAGGCGGAGCCGGCCAGCCCGAGGCCGCCGGTGACCGCCGCCGCGACGTCCGAGAGGATGTCGCCGAACGTGTTCTCGGTGAGCACGACGTCGATCGTGCCGGGGGCGTTCACGATCGTCATCGCGAACGAGTCCACGAGCGCGTGGTCGAGCGCGACATCCGGGTACTCCGCCGCGCCCAGCTCGGAGACGACGTCGCGCCACAGCCGCGACGTGTGCAGCACGTTGACCTTGTCCACCGACGTGAGGCGGCCGCCGCGGGCGCGCGCGAGCGCGAACGCCCGCCGGGCGACGCGCTCGACCTCCGGCCTCGTGTACTCGCACGTGTCGAACCAGGTGCCGTCGTCACGCGTGCCCTTCGCCCCGAAGTAGAGGCCGCCGACGAGCTCGCGCACGATCACGAGGTCGATCCCGGCCGTGCGGTCGAGCGCCGGGCGGAGATTGGCATAGACGCCGAGCTCCCGCCGCAGCGCCAGCAGGCCTTGCTCGGGGCGTACCGGCCGGCCTTCGAGCTCCGGCAGCCCCACCGCCGCGAGCAGCACCGCGTCGCTCTCGCGGCACGCGGCAAGGGTGTCGTCGGGCAGCGGCGTGCCCTGGTCGTGGATCGCACCACCGCCGAAGGCGTGCTCGTCGTGGTCGATCCCGAGCGCGTCGAGCACGCGGACCGCCTCGGCAGTGACCTCGGGGCCGATCCCGTCGCCCGGGAGAACGACGACCCGCACGCTGCCTCCCTACCGTGTCTCCGCCGGCTCGGCCGCCGGCGGGTGTGGGAGGTGCGGGTGGTGCGCGCGCTCGTGCCGAGCGATCTTCTCCTCGTGCCGGAGGGTCAGCGCGATGTCGTCGAGCCCGTGCAGCAGCCGGTGGCGGGTCGAGGCGTCGAACTCGAACGGCACCTCGCGGCCGCCCGGTGCGACCAGGACGAGCCGCTCGAGGTGGACGGTCACCTCGGACCCCGTGTCCAGGTCGACCGACTCCATGAGCGCCGCGACCTCGTCGGGCGGCAACTCGACGGCGAGCAGCCCGATCTTCCCCGCGTTCGTTCGGAAGATGTCCCCGAACGACGGCGCGACGACCGCGTCGAACCCGTAGTCCTGGAGGGCCCAGGCGGCATGCTCGCGCGAAGAGCCGCAGCCGAAGTTGCGGCCGGCGACGAGCACGCGCGCGCCGGCGAACTCGGGTCGGTTGAGCTCGAACTCCGGCCGCTCGGCGCCGTGCTCGTCGTAGCGCCAGTCGAAGAAGGCGAACTCCCCGTAGCCCGTGCGGTCGATGCGCTTGAGGAACTGCTTCGGGATGATCTGGTCGGTGTCGACGTCGGCGCGGTCGAGGATCGCCACGCGACCCGTGATCGCACGGACGGGATTCATGCGGCGACCGGCGCGTCGTCGAGGGTGCGGACGTCGACGAAGTGCCCGTACAGGGCCGCGGCGGCCGCCATCTGCGGGCTGACGAGGTGCGTGCGGCCCCCACGGCCCTGCCGTCCCTCGAAATTTCTGTTCGAGGTGGAGGCGCAGCGCTCGCCGGGCTCGAGGATGTCCGGGTTCATGCCGAGGCACATCGAGCAGCCCGCCAGGCGCCACTCGAAGCCGGCGTCGAGGAACACCCGATCGAGGCCCTCCTCCTCCGCCCGGCGGCGCACCGACGCCGAGCCGGGCACGACGAGCGCCTTGACGCGAGGATCGACCCTCCGGCCCGCGACGATCGCGGCGGCCGCGCGCAGATCCTCGAGCCGCGCGTTGGTGCACGAGCCGATGAACACACGGTCGATGGCGATGTCCTCGATCCGCTGTCCCGGGCGGAGGTCCATGTACGCGAGCGCGCGCTCCGCGGTCGCGCGGTCCTGCGGATCCACGTACGACGCCGGGTCGGGCACGCTTCCCGTGACCGGGGCGACCATGCCGGGGTTCGTGCCCCACGTGACCTGCGGCACGAGCTCACGCACGTCGACCACGACGTGGCTGTCGTACGTCGCGCCGGGGTCGGAGCGGAGCGTGCGCCAGTCGTCCACGGCGCGCTCCCAGTCGTCGCCCGCCGGGACGTGCTCGCGCCCCTCCAGGTACGCGAACGTCGTCTCGTCAGGCTCGACCATGCCGGCCCGCGCGCCCCACTCGATCGACATGTTGCAGATCGTCATCCGCTCTTCCATCGAGAAACGCCGGATCGCCTCGCCCGCGTACTCCACGACGTGCCCCACGCCGCCGGCCACCCCGACCTGGCCGATCGCGCCGAGGATCACGTCCTTGGCGGTCAGCCCCGCGGGCGGCTCCCCGGCGAGCTCGAGCAGCATCGTCTTCGGCGTCTGCTGCGGGATGGTCTGCGTCGCCAGCACGTGCTCGACCTCGGAGGTGCCGATCCCGAACGCGATGGCGCCGAACGCCCCGTGGGTCGAGGTGTGGCTGTCGCCGCAGACGATCAGCTTCCCCGGCTGCGTGAGCCCGAGCTCGGGACCGATCACGTGGACGATCCCCTCGCGACCCGACCCCGACGCGTGGAGCGTGATCCCGAACTCCTCGCAGTTCGACCGCAGCGCGTCGAGCTGCGCGCGCGCGAGCTCGTCGGTGATCGGCCCCGGGAGCGTCGGCACGTTGTGGTCCATGGTCGCGACGGTCAGCTCCGGCCGCCGCACCCGGCGGCCGGCGAGCCGGAGCCCCTCGAACGCCTGCGGTGACGTGACCTCGTGCACGAGGTGGAGGTCGACGTAGAGCACGGCCGGCTCGCCGGGCTCCTCGTGGATCACATGGCGCGCCCACACCTTCTCGAACAGGGTCGCTGCCATCCCGGAAGGGTACGCGCGGAGGCCTAGCCGCCGACCAGCACCTCGTCGAGGAACGCGTCCGCGTCCGCGGCGATGGGGATGGGGGCGTAGGTGAACGACACCGGGCCGAGCGTCTTCAGGCCGTCCCCCGTGACGAGCAGCACGACCCGGTCGGCGACCCCCACCTCACCCGCCGCGACGGCGGCACGCAGTGCGCCGAGCGTCACCCCGGCCGCCGTCTCGCCGAAGACCCCAGTCGTCTGCGCGAGCAGCGCCATGTTCTCGCCGATCTCGGCCTCGGGCACCGCATGGATGGACCCGGCCGTCTCTCTCGCGGTCGCAACGGCGAAGTCTCCGTCGGCGGGCGAGCCGATCGCGAGGGAGCGCGCGATCGAGTCGGGCCGCACGGGCTGCACCGCGGCCTTCTCGCGGAACGCGGTCGCGACCGGCTGACAGCCCTCGGCCTGGCCGCCGACCAGCCGTGGCGCGCCGTCCACGAGACCGAGCGAGCGCAGCTCCGACAGGCCCTGACCGACCTTGTGGAAGAGCGCGCCCGACGCGATCGGGATCGCGATCACGTCCGGAGCGCGCCAGCCGAGCTGCTCGACGACCTCGTAGGCGAGCGTCTTCGATCCCTCGGCGTAGTACGCGCGGAGGTTGACGTTGACGAAGCCCCAGGGAAGCTCGAAGGAGAGCTCGACCGACAGCCGCGAGCAGTGGTCGTAGTGCCCGTCGACCGCGTAGAGCCGAGGCCCGTACGCGGCCGCGGCGGCGAGCTTCTCGGGCTCGAGGTCGGCGGGCACGAAGACCGCGGCCTCGAGGCCCTCGGCGGCCGCCCGGGCGGCCACCGCGCCGGCGAGGTTGCCGGTCGACGAGCAGGACAGTGTGGTGAGCCCGAGCTCCTGGGCCTTGCGCGCGGCGACCGCGACGACGCGGTCCTTGAACGAGTGGGTCGGGTTGGCGGTGTCGAGCTTGAGCCACAGCTCGGCGACGCCGATCTCGGCCGCCAGGCGCGGTGCGGGAACGAGCGGCGTGAAGCCGGGCGCGAGCCGCGCCTCCGAGGGAGGGGGAACCGGCAGGAGGTCGGCGTACCGCCAGATCGAGTGCGGTCCCGACGCGATCCGTGCGGGCGTGAAGGACTCGCGCACGCGGTCCCAGTCGTAGACCGGGTCGAGCGGGCCGAAGCAACGGCTGCAGCTGCCGCGCGCCTCGAGCGGATGCTCGGTCGCGCACACCCGGCAGGAGAGGGAAAGGGCTGACATGGGGGAACCTCCTTCGTCTCGCTCGACACATCCGTCCGGGTTTGGCACCGTGCCCTCCGCCGGAGGGGGGTTGCCGAGGCTTCGCAGGGCCGGTCCCTCAGCCTCTCTCGATGTGGAGCGGGACGAGTCCCGCGCCAGCCCACACTCTAGCGATGCGGCGCCCTCGCGGGCGTGCCCCGGTCGCGCCGCCGCCGTTCCTCGACGGTGCCCGTCAGGACGGTCCGGCGGCGGGCGGTGCCGCAGGCCCGTCGGTCCCGGTCCAGATGGCCCCGTTTCCGGTGCCGGTCTCTCCCACGACCACGATCCGACCGGCGAACGTGACGAGGGCGAGCCCGGCCTGGGCGCCCGGCTCCGAGAACACCGGCGCCGAGCCGCCGACGCTGCTCCAGCCCGAGCCGCTCGTCGTCCACAGCACGAGGTCGAGCTGCCCCCGCGCTCCTCCCTGTCCGGTTGTCGCGAAGCCTCGGCCGACGCGTGTCACCCCGAAGAGCGCCGACCTCGGGAGGGTGTCGGCGAGCACCGTGGGCCGCCAGGGTGCGCCGGCCGAGTCCTGCGTCCAGGCGACGGCGGTGCCGCCGGTCGCGCCGGAGCCGACCACGAGCGTTCCCGTCGGGCCGTCGGCGCAGTCGGCGGCCTCGGCCGAGGCCGCGACGGTCTCGGAGGCACGCGACCAGACGCCCGACCGGCGATGCCAGGCGAGCACCTGCTCGTCCCGCCCCGCGCCCCTCGTCGCGATCACCGTGGCGCCGTGCGGGCCGCTGCAGATCGCGCGCGTCTCCCCGGGCCCGAGGATCCTTCCCGGCGTCAAGCCTCGCGCGCCGGCGGACCAGCGCCGCCACGTTGCCCCGTCCCGCGACCCCCAGACCGCTGGCGTCCGGATGCCGTCGGGGTCGACCACGAAGCCCCCTGCGAGCCAGCCCGATCCCCTCTCCGGCGGCAGCACGTCCATCACGTACGAGATCGAGTTGCCGCCGACGAGTGCGGGGTGCTCGATGCGCGTCCAGCCGCTCGGAGCGGCAGCAGCCGCCCCCGAGCCCGACAGCGTCAGAGTGGCGACGATCGCCGCGATGGCCGACCAGCGCCGCTCGAGTCCAGGTGCGCGTGTCATCGCCTTCCGCATCGTGCGCACGCACGGGACTTCTGGCAAGCACCGGGTTGACACGTCGCGGCGCGAGCGCATAGTGTCGCTGACATGTCACGTTCACCCGTGACGGCCGCGAAGGCGCGCGCC
>Ga0210142_1000055_pt1 | contig 25460 bp, 20 predicted proteins | sample Goodyear_PhragC__FD_184869 | JGI IMG/M metagenome (GOLD analysis project Ga0210142, IMG submission 184869) | Wetland microbial communities from San Francisco Bay, California, USA, that impact long-term carbon sequestration - Goodyear_PhragC_D2... | ecosystem: Environmental > Aquatic > Marine >...
AACCATGTTGTGTGGTTCGAAGAGGCGTCGAATGACACGGTGTTGATGGTTAGGCGGTTGAGTCCGTCGTATGTTTTTTGCTCCCAATTGCCGTTTGGACGATCGATTCTGGTAACGTTGTTTGCACTGTCGTACGTGAACGTAGTTAGGTGGCTTGAGTTTAGGAGGGCGAGTCAGCACGTCGTATAGGGCCGCGCAGAGTCAGTTTTCTGCGAGCTTGTTGTAGAACGCCATAACTCTCGACGGTCCTCGGCGTTTGCGAGCACAAACCTGATTCGCTCTGCAATCGCAGTCGCGCGGCGGAAGCTGGACTTTAAGGCGTCGCGGTACCCGCCGGGGAACTCGCTGGCGCTGCGCTGCCGGTAGGCATCACGCCCGCTCCCGACGCCGGGGCAGCAGAAGCAGCGGGCGATTGAGAAGTCTGTGGACTTGGAGCCGAAGGTGAATTCTGCGAAGTGGCCGGCGACGGTTTCGCAGGCGCGGGGGAGGTTTGTTGAGCGGGCTGCTGTTTCATGAGCTCGCGTCGAAAGGCGGTTCCGGCAGTGCTCCGGTGCGCATACAGGATCGATAACCCAAATGTGAGTACAAAGAATATACCAGCCAGCCAGGTGGTGAATTTCACCAGCACATTCGTCGTTTGCGCGCCGAAAATATTTTCGGTAACCCCTCCGCCAAAAGCGGCACCCAATCCTTCGCTCTTAGGCCGCTGCATCAGAATGACGAGCACCATGATTGCAGAGACCAGCACGAAGAACGCCAGGCAGAGATTAATCAGCAAGGTCATTGGGAGGCGAAATATGAATGCTAAATGACAATTGTCGAATGACGAATGGCGAACCAACAGCCGGTTGCCAAGGGATAAGCGTTAAGCATTTCAGCAGAGGAATTTGTCTTTTGGCTTCGTTATCAGTTCCCATCATTGCCGATTCGCAATTTTGATTTGGTCCCAAATCTCGTCCATCTCTTCAAGAGCAGCGGCGCCCAGTTTCTTTCCGCGCGCTGCCAGTTCTTCTTCGAGGCAATTGAATCGCGCGACAAATTTGTCCGTCGCACCTTGTAGCGCAGTCTCCGCGTCGACGTTGCATTTCCGCGCCAGGTTAACTACGGCGAACAGCAGATCACCAAGCTCTTCCGCGATCAGTTTATTTTGTTGCGACTCAATTGCCTCTTTCACTTCGCGAAGTTCTTCTTCGATTTTCGCGATAACATCACGGAGCTCATTCCAGTCGAAATTCACCCGCGCCGCCTTGGATTGGGCTTTTTGTGCGCGCACGAGGGCGGGGAGAGCTTTAGGTAAACTGGAGAGGTAATGTGAGTCGCCTTTTTTCTCTTCGCGCTTGATGGTTTCCCATTGCTTGAGCACGGCGATGGAGTCGCGCGCCTCGCTCGTGCCGAACACATGCGGATGCCGTCGAATGAGTTTATCCGACAGTGTGTCGATAATCTCCTCGATGTTGAAGCGGCCGGCTTCGGATGCGATCTGGGCGTGCATGACGATCAACAGCAAAAGATCGCCGAGTTCCTCGCGAAAATGGGCATCGTCGTGTGCGCGGGCGGCCTCGCCCACTTCGTATGCCTCTTCGATCAACGCCGGCAGCAATGACTCGTTTGTTTGCTCCCGGTCCCATGGGCAACCATCGGGACTGCGCAGTTTGGCGACAATGTCGCGGAACTTCGCAAAATGATCGGTAATTTGTGATCGGGAACCAGACATCAGCGAATACAATTGCGATGTATAACTCTCACGGATCGCGAAGCAATCCAGCCGGAGTCATGATCGCACTTTGGTCGTTTCGCCGCCAGCGTGCGTCAAAAGCAGAACAATCCGCAAAAACGATCAAACCTCACGATCCTGGGCGGATCGGCAGTGTTCGGTCGCCGTCACTCAACCCCCGCGCTTGGTTTGAATGGCATCGCGAATCGCCTGTTGCCGAATTCCCTGCAGTTTTTTGTACTGCTCAGGCGAAAGGATCGCCTTCATTTGGGGATCGGTCTGCTGATGAATAGCCTTGAGCTGCTGCATTTTCTGAATTTTCGAAAGCGAATTATCTTTTTTGATTGCCTGTACCTTTGGTCCTTCGGCGATGAGAATGGGTAACACCTTCTCCTTCTGTTGTGGCGTGAGGTTAAGCTGTTGTGCCACGGCTTGAGCCTTTGACATCGCGCCCCCTCTTTGAGCAAACGAGCTTGGCGGTAGCACGGCAAACAGCCCGATGGATAGAGCCGAAATAACGAGATAGGTGCGATTCTTCATATTTTCTCCTTTGGTTTGGCGCGCCATCGTCGTGACGACGCTGGATCAAGTCAAGCTTAATCGCGGCGGGACGGATCGCCGGGTAATGATGCGATAATTCTCCTGAACAGCTTGCAAATTTGTGCCTACAAAAGGTGCCACTTCAGCGTTCGCGATCTTCCTTTTGTTTCCCATAAACGGCGTCCGCCTAGAAATGCATTTTCATTTTGACCACGCACGATTCCCTTTGGTAATCGGCCGAACCGATGCACCAGGCCCCCGCCGAGGACGACATAATCAGCGATGAACGCTCGCTTCAATTGGTTGACCGCGTAAAGCACCTCGCGTTTCCACCTTTTCTTCCCCAGCATCTCCAGGCCGGGGAGACCGAGATAGTCCTCGATGATCTTTCGGTTCGGGTATGGAAGGTCGCCCAACTCAAGTGACATAAGATTTCTATCCCAGACAAGCGCGGATCCAAGTCCCGTGCCGAGACCAAGAAAAAGCATGCGTCCGCCGGCCCGATGGCTGCCGAGGGCTTGCATCGCTGCGTCGTTGACGATGCGCACCGGTATTCCCAGCGCACGCGCAAAATTAAAATGCACCCAGTCTTTGCCAAGGTGCTTCGGGTTCCGTAGGATCCTTCCGTCTCGCACCGGCGCCGGAAAACCAATCGAGGCGACATCAAATTTCCAGCCGCGCACGGTTTCCTTGAATCCAGTGACGAACTGTTTCGGAGTCATTCGTGGACCGGAAACAAATTGGCGCTCGACGCGCTGTGACATGAGTAGTTTGACAAAGCTGCCGCCGATATCGACAACCAGAATTCTCTTCTTCATGAGCGCGCCTCCGCCGGGTGGGACGCGAAGTTTATCGGCCGCGCCCGAACAAGCGGCCAAAGCCGGCCTTCGCTTCTGGCTGCGCTGACGTGCTGGAAGGCCAACACTCTACGATTTCAAGCGCCACGAACCGGAACAGCAGTTGCCGGGCGGATTTGAGATCGAGCCGCAAATTTTTCGCAATTTGCTGTACCGACCGGGAACCGTTGAATTGAGACCCGAATTGAGCCTCATCAGAAGTCAGTTTCAACTTCTGGACACGATCAAAACCTTCTCTTGTGAAAGCCGGAATAGATCCCGGGTCGAATCCTGTTGACTGGTCCGGGTTTTGGACGATTCGCAACGTTTCCAACGACCAGTCGTCCACGTCCGGATCGCCGGTAACCTCGCCGAACCCGCTCAATAGTTCCGCGTTTTTTTCGAACATGATCCACACATTCGGGGCCGCCCACAATTGAGAGAAGAGCCTTTGGCCATAGTGTCGTATCAAGTCCAACGCGGGCTGCCGCTCGATCGATTCGCTACGGGCAAGTGTTAACAGAAATGGCGTGCCGTTTTCTCTCTGCTGCTCGCGCGCATTCGCGATAATATCCGGATCTACATTGGCGAGAATTGTCGGATTATCGGGACAGTAGAGATCCGGGTCGCGAGTTGTGACCAAAACAATCTCGCCGTCTCGCGCGAGAATATCGATTGATTCCCGGTCCCAACACGCTCGCAATAAACCAGTCAGATTTTCTTTACCGATTGCTCGTATCGCAAGATTCAACGGGAAAAGATTTGTGCGCCCGCAAAAATAAACATCAGCCGTTTTTGAATCCCTGGCCTCTGCACTTTCCGTGGCCGTGGCATCTGCAACGGGTTCGGCCCAATCGGAAGAAGGCGGCGTTGCGCGCCACCAATCGTCGGACTGGAAAGCCTCAGGGCTCGCGTCGGTTTCCGGGGCAGACTCATCCTCTTGCCGAACGGTTGGCCGATCGATCTGGTCGCGCTCTTCGCTATTTGAACTTTCCATTTGGGCTATTGCTAGCTTGGGTTTGTCGGCAACTGGTGCAAATCCTGTGCCGTGGTAACCAAAGCCCATATCAAGGCTGTATCAAGAACCCAATCTTCGCAACGGAGAAGTCTCACCCCTTTCTGAAAATCGCTGCGCCAGCTCGCGTCTGCTTATCTTACCTCGCTCGTTGGCCGGAAGTTCGTCGAGGATGAAGATCCGCTTTGGCACCTGCCAGGGGCTTAATCCAGCACGGCAAAATCGCAAAAGGTCGGTTTCGCTTACGGCGGGCGATGCCAGCACGCATGCCGTCACGTCTTCATTTCGTAATTTCGCGCCGGTAGGACAACCGAACACGACCACCCGTTGCACGCCCTCAAAACTCAGCAAATGCGCCTCTACTTCCGCAGGATTCACCTTTTTCCCGGCAACATTTATCATATCCGAAACGCGGCCAACGATCTTCAGCGCCGAATTGTGCCGCGACAGAAGGTCATCCGGAATAAAAGCGCCATTACCAAGTTTCTGGCCGTCCGGTTCGGGGAAATAGCTGTCGCTCACCGCTCCGCTTCGCACGCGGATCTGGCTGACGGACGCGTTTGGATCAACAAATTCAACCTCAACACCTTGCATCGGCAGGCCGACCAGACCGTCCTCAAACGTCGTGCCGTCGCAATCGTAGCAAATTCCGCCGCACTCCGACGCGCCGTAAAATGAATGGATCGGCTGCTTAAACTTCCCGAAAAACTTTTTGGCCACCGCATGCGAAAGCGGCGCACCGGCAGAAATGAAGACCCGAACTCCGGGCAACGCGGAAACGTCATTCATCTCGCAAAATGCCTGGTAAAAAACCGGAGTGCCGGGAAAAACCGTCGCCTCCGTTCGAGCCAGATCGGTGAGAACCGCTCGTGGTGTCGTGTCGCGGCTCACCACCATGGCTACACCGCGTGCGATCAAGGGGGTAAGCAAATTGCTAAACCCATAGGAGTGAGAGATGGGGATCACGCCAAAATTGAGATCCCCATCTGAAATCCCCATCGTGTCGCAAATCTGATTGCAATCGGCCAGCAATTGATGACTGCGAAATCGAATACAGCGCGGTGCCGCTGTTGTACCGGAAGTTAGTTTTAGAAGGGAAGGCCGATTTTTACCCCAATCGGGAGTCACGTCGGCTGTCCTTAGTGGAATAAGTTCCGGAGAAGCTTTGTGGGGGGCTGCGTACAGTACGGCAGTGGCGCCGCAGATTTCTACCGCCGCATCGCGCTGTTGCTCGCCGAGGGATTGGTCTAGAGGGAGAACGACCAATTGCTTGCGCAGGCATGCGATGACCACAGAGGGCCACTCTTCGTGATTGCCAATTTGCACCGCCACCACCGCGCCCCGGGGCAACCTAGCGATTTTAGTTTCGAAACCGCGCGATCTCTCTTCAATATCACGAAAGCTGAGTGCAGTTTTGCCGGTTGAATCGAGAACTGCAGCGCGATTGCCCTTCTGAGAGAGGGTCTTTTGCCAGGCGGCCAGCAGTGAATCATCCGATTTCATCGCTTGCAGAAACTACCCTGTGCGGATAGATTCCGCGCTTCCTTTAGAAGATGAAAGCAGGCATTCATCCAGAATACTACGAGACAGATATGGTTTGCGCATGCGGCGCGGTGTATCACACCCGCTCCACGCGTCGCGATATTAAGATCGGCATTTGCGCCGCTTGTCATCCCTTTTTCACCGGCGAACAAAAGTTTGTCGATACCGCAGGCCGCGTCGAGAAATTTGCACGGCGCTACGGGAGCACTAAAGCCGCTCGCGCCGAGAAGAAAGCTTAGCTCGATTGTAGCCGGGAGCGGCGATCCCGGCTGTACCGAACCCCGAATGCTTTCGGGGCTACTCTCATGGATCTAAATTCCCTTATTCAACTCAAACGCCAGCGCTTCGAACAACTCGAGCGCGAAATCGCGGATTCGCGTCTGTTCGATAACCGCAAGCGCGCCGAGGAAATCATGCGGGAACACGCGAATCTGAAGGACTTGCTCGAAAAGTGGCGTGTGCTCGAAACGATCCGCAAACAGTTGGATGATAACCGGGAGCTGGCCATGTCGCGTGATGTTGAGATTGCGGCCATGGCTGACGATGAGATTCCGGAGCTTGAAACACGCGTCGCCGGTCTCGAACGCGATGTTCAGGTTGGCTTGCTGCCGCCGGATGAAACTGAAGAGCGCGACGCGATTGTAGAAGTCCGCGCTGGAACCGGCGGCAATGAGGCGGCCATTTTCGCCGCCGATCTGTACCGGATGTATCACCGCTACGCAGAATCCGCGGGGCTGAAAACTGAGGACCTCGAATCGAGTCCTTCAGAGCTTGGCGGATTTAAAGAAGCGATCTTCCGAGTTTCCGGCGAAGCAGTCTTTCGAAAGCTTCGCTACGAGAGTGGTGTGCATCGCGTGCAACGTGTGCCCACGACCGAGACACAGGGCCGCATTCACACCTCCACGGCGACTGTGGCGGTATTGCCCGAGGCGGAAGATGTCGATGTCGAGTTGAAGCCGGACGATTTACGGATCGAAGTATCACGTGCGGGCGGGCCAGGCGGCCAGGGCGTGAATACGACCGATTCGGCTGTGCAGGTGATGCATATTCCGACGGGCATGATCGTTCGCTGCCAGGACGGCCGGAGCCAGATCAAGAATAAGGACCGCGCGTTATCGATCTTGCGGGCGCGCCTACTTGAGCACAGGCAGCGCGAGGAAGCGGAAAAATACAGCGCGCAACGTCGCGGGCAGATTGGAACGGGCGGACGTGAAGAAAAGATTCGCACCTACAATTTTCCGCAGAACCGCGTCACGGATCATCGGATCGGTTTGACGCTTTACAATCTGGATCGGGTGATGGACGGGGACCTCGGCGAATTGATCCAATCATTACAAGCCGCCGATGTAACCGAGCGTTTGAAGGAATCCGCTGCCGTCGCATAATCTTCTTGGTGCCGCAGGTGTGGTTCTGTACGAATGTTTCCACTGAACCGTTCTTGACGCAGCGATGTCGGTTGTTGTACTGCCTGTCTGGAGGCCGTCGCGTTACTTTTTATGGCTGCATCTGATCAGCGAGGGCAGGAGAAACATGGAAGAGAGCGGTTTGATCCGCGAATTCTCGACCGCAGCGTTATAGCGATTCCGCTGCTTAAGGAAATCCAGGAAGACGAGAATGAAGTTCATCCCGTTATAATAGATGTGAATCTTGATTACCAGGGCGGGCGAGACGCCGGCCGAAAATGGATTCGGGAAACGATCGAAAGCCTGGTCGCCGGGATCGCATCGGGCAACACGAAGGAAGGCGTACGCGAGAAGAAAACGAATTTGAGCAATCAATATGTTTTCGCTCGTCTCAATGGAAAAGTGATTCGCGAACTCGTCCGGTTGGATGTCGAGCACGTGGCCAAGGAAGCGAAGGCGGCGAAGAAACCGCGGCAGCCGAAGAAGGGCGGAAGCGATTCAGTGCAGGAGGCCAGAACCACGCCCTATCGTTTTCGCACCATCTACCGGATCTGGCCCGATTTCCAAATCTCGCCATGCATAACAAAATCGCTCGCCACTGTGAAAGCCGATGCGGCGCAAACCTCTTTCTGCGCCCACGGGATCAATATTACATGGGCTATCATGGATTCGGGCATCGATGCCGGTCATCCGCACTTTGCGCGACACGGCAATGTCGACCCTGCTTCTCAGCTTCACGCAGATTTCACCGATACATCAAATGTTCCGAAAGACCTTAATGCTGCGTTAGTTGACCGCTTTGGACACGGCACCCATGTGGCGGGAATTGTGGCAGGAGAGCAACTGGCGGACGGTACCAAAACTCAGGCGCGAAAAATGCGTGCGGTTACCCGCTCGGTTAAGGGGTACGAAGCAGGGGATGCAGATAGGGTGGAGACTCATGAGGTGGTGCTCGATTCCATTCGTGGCATGGCTCCTCGTTGTCGTCTCGTTAGTCTAAAGGTGCTTGATGACGAAGGGAACGGCGAGGTTAGCAACCTGATTGCCGCAATCGCCCACATCCAGGAAAAGAACGGCCACGGTCGTTTAAATTTAATTCATGGAGTGAACATCAGTCTCGGGTACGATTTCGACCCGGAGTGGTTCGCCTGTGGGCAAAGTCCATTGTGCGTTGAAATCGATCGCCTGGTGCGATCTGGCGTGGTGGTGGTAGTGGCTGCCGGGAATACGGGTTATGGCGCGCTGGCGGCGCAACAGCGGACAACCAATGCCGGAATGCAAGTTACGATCAACGATCCTGGCAACGCGGACCTGGCTATCACTGTGGGTTCGACGCATCGCGAGATGCCGCATGTTTATGGCGTTTCGTATTTTTCCTCCAAGGGCCCTACCGGCGATGGAAGAATGAAGCCGGACGTTGTCGCTCCGGGTGAGAAAATTCTCTCCGCGGCCACGGGAAAACTGTTAGCCGACAGGGCAGAGGGAAGAAAGTGCGAATACGTCGAGGACAGCGGGACCAGCATGGCGGCGCCGCATGTCAGTGGGATTATTGCAGCGTTCCTTTCCGTGCGACGGGAATTCATCGGCCAACCGGAACGGGTAAAGCAGATTTTTGTTGGCGCGGCTACCGACTTGAACAGAGAACGCTCTTTTCAAGGCGCGGGCTTGGTTGATCTTATGCGCGCCATCCAATCGGTGTGAACATGAATGTAAGAGACTTATGAATAATATCGCCGGCATACCGTATGTCGCTGCCCGCTTTGACAAAGAAGGCGCTGCGTTGAACAAGCAAGAAGTCACGATGCCTGCGGACACGACGGATGTTATCGTCGTATCCCACGGATGGAATAACACCGATGAACAGGCAGAACGGCTTTATACTGACTTGTTCACCAACTTTGCGGCGGTCGCATCGGATCAACTTCAGAAGAAAAAGATCGCAATAGTGGGGGTCATCTGGCCTTCGAAAAGATTCACCGATGTCGTTGAGGCTGCCGTTGCAGAACAAACGCGCGGTGGCGGAGCGGCGTTTGGAACGAGCTCCGGTGCAGCGGACGATACGATTAAAGCCAAGCTCGATATCATCGCCACAATGTTCGACAAGAAAGCGGCGAAAAAGATCACAGCTGCGAAGAAACAAATCGCAAAACTGGAAAGCGATCTCGATGCGCGCCGGAAATTTGTCGATGAGCTGCGAAGCTTACTGGACGAGAGCGCTGCCCACGAGGAAGACAATTCCACGCTCTTCTTTAAGCTCGATGGATCGGTAATGCTGGAAAAATTGAAGATGCCAACACCGCTGGTCTCTTCGGGAGGAGGTGGAGGTGGCGCCGCATCGCTTGGCGCTCATCCAGCAACTACGCCGGCGGGCGGGGCAGCAGGGCTGGGTGATATTTTTTCGGGAATCAAATCCGGGGCGATTCGGTTTCTAAATTATTTCGCCTACTATGAAATGAAAAAGCGCGCGGGAACAGTAGGTCAGAAAGGCGTGGCACCGATGCTCGATCGGCTGTCAGCCCACGCGCAGCGGATTCATCTGGTAGGCCACAGCTTTGGCGGTCGCGTTGTGACCGCAGCCGCAGCCGCATCGACGACGGATAAGTTGCAAACCATGTCGTTGTTGCAGACCGCTTTTTCACACAACGGTTTTTCGAAATCGATGAATGGATTCTTTCGCAGCGTGGTTGATAACCAGCGCATCAAAGGTGCCATCCTCGTTACCTACACGCCAAACGATCGTGCTGTAGGCATCGCTTATCCGGTTGCTTCACGGTTGTCCGGCACGGTTGCGTCCGCTTTGGGGGATGCAAACGATAAATTCGGCGGACTCGGCCGAAATGGCGCGCAGAAAATGGAGCCCGGCGAAGTGGAAACTGGGATCGATCGGCTTCTGGCAGTGGGCGGCAACTATACCTTGCAGTCCGGCCGTTTTCATAACCTGGAAAGCAGCAAATACATCGTCGATCCAAATGGCGGGGATGCGCATGGCTTTGTGACGGGCAAGGAAGTTGCCTGGGCGATCAGCCGCGCGATGGCATAGCTTCGATTTTCGACAATATGCAAAAACTATGATGAGCATCTGAAGTCGACGCGACCGCACGTTCTCCGGTCGCGCATGGTTACCCACAGAAAAACGGCTGCCTTATGAACATGCGCTGCATTTAACCTGCCTGATGACTGTCCTAGAGGTTCTTTCATCGACCACTGCGTATTTTCAGAAGCACAACATCGAGAGTCCGCGTTTAAATGCCGAGCACTTGCTGGCGCACGTGTTCGGCCGGCAGCGGATCGAGTTGTATCTGGAATTCGAACGCGAGCTAACTGAATCTGAGCTCGAGCCCTTGCGCGGTCTGGTTAGGCGCCGTGGTAAAGGCGAACCGCTTCAGCATCTGCTCGGTACCGTCGAGTTTTGTGGACACAGCTTTGTTTGCGACAGCCGTGCGATGGTACCGCGACCGGAGACCGAGCAACTCGTTGAGCTGCTAATTTCAAAATTTAAATCCGAAATTGCAAGCGCTCGCATCGCAGACGTTGGCACGGGTAGCGGCGTAATCGCTCTCAGTCTGGCCGTGGAACTCCCGGAGGCCGAGATTGTCGCGGCCGATATTTCTGAAGATGCTTTAGCGCTAGCCAAAGAAAACGCACAGCGCCTGGGCTTATCCAATCGTGTTCGCTTGGTGAAAAGTCATCTTCTTGAAAACGTGGAAGGAATCTTCGATTTGATAGCAGCGAATCTTCCCTACATCTCGATAGAACAACGACAAAGTCTTTCGCGCGAAGTTTTACATGATCCCGAAATTGCGCTTTTCGCGGGCGCGCGCGGTGACGAGTTGATGTGGGAACTGATTACGCGGGCTCCATCGCGGCTCCGGCCGGGTGGAATATTGGCACTGGAGATTGGAGCTGGCCAGAGCGAGGCGCTCATGTCGGCATTGACTGAAAAGAATTACCGCGACATTTGGACCGAAAAGGATTACTCAGGGATAACACGTTTCCTCTTCGCTAGGTATGGATAAGATTCTGGTGCACGGCGGCCGCCGCCTTTCAGGTGCGATTAAGGTGAGCGGCTCAAAGAATTCCTCGCTGCCGATTCTCGCCGCGACATTGCTGACTCGCGACACCTGCATCGTGAATAGTGTTCCTGACCTGAGCGACACGCATTACATGCTGCAAATCCTGATGCACCTCGGCGCGCAGGTGGAACGCGCCAGCGGCACGGTGAGCGTGACAGCGGAAAAGATCAATTCGGTCGCGCCTTACGACATTGTTCGAAAAATGCGCGCATCGGTCTGTGTTCTGGGACCGTTACTCGGCCGCTGCAAGGAAGCCAAAGTCGCTCTTCCCGGTGGTTGCGTGATCGGGGATCGGCCGATTGATTTGCATCTAAAGGGCTTCGAAGCCCTCGGCACTGCTGTACGCGTTGAAGGTGGCGACATTAAAGTTTTCGCGCCGAAATTGACCGGAGCAAAGATTGGGATGCACGGGACGTTCGGTCCGACTGTGCTCGGTACGGACAACGTGATGATGGCAGCCGTGCTGGCGGAAGGCACGACCGTCATCAACGGTGCGGCATGCGAACCCGAGGTCGTGGATCTCGCAAATTTTCTTAACAAAATGGGCGCGAAGATCGAAGGCGCGGGGACCGACCGGATCGTTATCGAAGGGGTGCGCGAGTTGCATGGCGCGGAGCACCGGGTGATACCGGACCGGATTGAAGCCGGAACGTTTCTTGTAGCAGGCGCAATTGCAGGAGACGGAGTGACAGTAAAACGCGTGGAACCGGAACACGTGCGTGCGGTTACTGACGCGCTGGCGCGATGCGGTTATGCCGTCGATATCGCAGGCGATTCCATTTCGATCCTGCCCAACGGCAGTGCCAATGCGCTGGAGATAGTGACCGAACCATACCCTGGTTTCCCGACTGACATGCAGGCCCAAATGTGCGCTTTGCTTTCGACGAACAGGGGGACGAGTTCGGTGACGGAAAATGTTTTTCCGCAGCGCTACATGCATGTAGCCGAGCTAAAGCGCATGGGAGCGAAGGTCCATTTGGAAGACGCAACTGCGGTGATTGAAGGAGTCGATAGTCTGCTCGCCGCCCCGGTGATGGCGAGTGATTTGCGCGCCTCTGCGGCACTGGTGCTCGCCGGGTTGAAAGCTGACGGTGTGACCGAAGTCAGTCGCGTCTATCACATCGATCGCGGGTACGAACATCTCGACGAAAAGTTGAGCGAACTTGGGGCGCATATCGAACGGATGAAATCAGAATAGGCTGGTATATTTTGTTTATTCTTCTTCTGGCGAGCAGCGAGCCATTGAGCGAAAATTAAATATGGATCAACAATCGCCGACTCCATCTACTTCCTCTGATGTGCGAACCTGGTGTGTGCTTTGCCACGCCAGTGCGTTGCTGGGAGTATTCTTTCATTTCCTGGGACACATTCTCGGTCCGCTCGCCGTCTGGCTGCTAAAACGCGGCGACTCGCCCGAGATCGATGCTCACGGAAAGGAATCGTTGAACTTCCAGATCTCGATGCTGATTTACGATGCAATTGCCGCGATTCTCTGCATCATTCTCATCGGCATCCCGATATTAATCGCGCTTTGGGTATTGAACACCGTGCTCGTAATCATCGCATCGGTAAAAGCCGGAGAAGGGAAATTCTATCGGTATCCTTTCACGATCCGCCTGATCAAGTGAGTGCCTTCTCCAGGTTAAATCGCTAAAAGAGTTACAAGAGTTACAAGGGGAAACGCTGTAACCATGTAACCCCTGTTTAACGAATCAGGCTCATTTTCTCGTCAAGCCTCGCAAGATCTTTAAATTCATTACATCCTCAGCTTAAATGGCGAGAAGGCGGAGTCGAGGCTTCGTCGTGCGCGGATTGATTTATCGACCATTTGCGGCAACTCCCTGTACAGGCGTGGCCACCTTGAGCTGGGCGCTCACCTTCTGGAGACCGACTGTGAGCGCTTGGATTTGGGCTTGCTGTTGTGCAAAGCGCGTCTCTTGCTCTGCGGCCATGGATTTTAATCCAGCAATGATTTCGTCCTGCTTCGCAAGTTTTCCTTGCTGTTCGTCGACTTTTTTGTGCTCTTTCAAGAATTCGTTGAGCAACATCGCGTTGATCGAATCGTAGCGCACGCTGCTCACCTGGCCGTCGCCGCTGTGCATCACGAGATCAGGACTTATTTTTTCTACTTCCTCGGCAATAAGCCCGAAGCCAACTGGACGCGTCGGCTCAATCTCCGCCTTGTAACGGAAGCTCACCGGCTTAAGAGCGTAGATGACTTCGCTGACCCGTTCCATCGGCTTGATCTCATCCTTGAAGCGTCGCGAAGAGACCTGGGCGCCGAGTTTTCCCGACGAACTCACATAGACTGCTTGCGGACCGCCGTTCTGAGCCCAAATATTTCCGATATAGCAACTGTTGCTCACATCCGCGCCAACGACGCTTCCGCCAAGACAGATCACATTACTGGCCGTCATAACGTTATCGCCGGCCAAGTCACCAATCGCCACATTGGACGTACCAGTGCTGTGATAAAGCGCTCCATTACCAACAGCTGTATTGAACTCGCCAGTCGTGTTCTGAAAAAGCGACACGGTACCAATAGCTGTGTTGTGGGTACCAGTGGTGTTGTTCGTCAGCGCTTGAAAACCGAGAGCCGCGTTGTATTCGCCGCTGATATTGCTAAGAAGGGATCCACTGCCCACAGCGCTGTTGCCGACGCCTTCAGTGTTATTGTTGAGCGCCGCGTAACCAGTGGCCGTGTTTTGTCCTCCGATCGTATTGTAAAAGAGTGCACCATCTCCGGAGGCGGTGTTCTGGCTGCCGGTGGTATTGCTGTAAAGCACGTTCACGCCGTTGGCCGTGTTGCTGCTGCCTTCGGTGTTGCTAAAGAGCGCCTGCCAACCAACCGCCGTGTTGATGCCCCCAGTCGTATTATGATACAGCGCCTGATAGCCAAAGGCCACGTTGTCGTCGCCGGTGGTATTGCTAAAAAGCGCGTTAGCACCCGTGGCGGTGTTTAGAAGGCCTTCGGTATTACTAAAGAGCGCAAACGCTCCGCTGGCTGTGTTTTGGCTACCGTTGGTGTTACTCAAAAGCGCCCCGACGCCAGTGGCAGTGTTTTGATCAGCAGTGTTGGCGAGCAGCGTACCCGCGCCAATTGCTGTGTTGTAGCTCCCGGCAGTGTTGCTGAAGAGTGAATACCAACCGACTGCTGCGTTCCCGACGCCGGTGGTGAGACTTTTCAGGGCGTTTTGCCCCTCGGCTGTGTTGAAGCCGGGATAGCCACCATCGGGTGGTGGAACGACGGCTTGCGCTAGTTGGCAAAGCGCACAAGTGCTAAGCGCAAGGAGAAGTCGTTGAGTGATCCTGTTGAGATTCAATGATGTTTTCATTTCTTTGGTCTTTCTTCAGTATCTTTTCTTTTTACAGAAGGCAGCGAAGGAAACGAAGGATTGTGATTGCGGTCGAGCGCGCATCTTCTTCGCTGTCTTTGTGACCTTCTGTTCAATCTGTTTGCAGTGCTTTAGGGGCTGGTTGTTGCCAATTGTCGCGTTGGGTGGACCGTCTGGATTTGCGCGCCGATCTTTTGGATTTGCGCGGCCTGCTCTTCCAGTTGCGCCTTCAAAAGCTGCATTGCCGTTTTGTGTTCTGCACGAGTTTCTTCGAGATCGGTCTTCATCCGCGCGATCGTCACTTGCTGTTCTTCGATCTTCTTATGCTCTTTGAGAAATTCGTTGAGCAACATGGCGTTGATCTGTTCGTAGCGGACTGTATAAGCTTTACCGTCGGCATCGCGCACCACCAGATCGGGATTGATTTTTTCCACTTCTTCAGCAACAAGCCCAAATTGCGGGATGCACTGTGGATCGATCTCTTTCTTGTAACGAAAGCTCACTGGCTGAAGCGCCAGAATGGATTCGCTGGCTTTGCCCATCGGCTGGATGTCGTCCTTGAAGCGCGCCGAGGAGGTGGCGGTCCCAAGCTGTCCGTTTGAATCGATGTAAACGGCCATGCCGCCAGAGGCGGTGGCTCCGTTAATGCCGGCGATAAATGCACGGCTGTGCAGGGGATTGCCGATGCGGATGGTGTAGGCGTCGCCAGCCTCGCCGTTGTTGCCAATGTCGATATTAAAATCGCCTGTGGTAAGATTAGCGCCATTGCCCAATACGATGTTGAATGAGCCGCTGGTATTGCTTTCGAGCGCTCGGTGACCGATGGCAACATTGTATGAACCAGTGACATTGTTCTTAAGAGCTTGAAACCCAACGGCTGTGTTTCCAACGCCTGTGTCGTTGCCGCTGAGTGCACTGACGCCATTAGCGGTGTTTTGGCTGCCGCTGGTGTTGTAATAGAGCGCCAGGAAGCCGGTAGCAGTGTTGTCGTCGCCGCTGTTATTGTAAGCGAGCGCGCTGTCGCCGTTCGCGGTGTTTTCGTTGCCGATGGTGTTGCCAAAGAGCGCATAACCACCACTAGCGGTATTCGAGGAGCCTTTAGTGTTGTTCAAAAGTGCATTCGCACCATTGGCCGTATTGTCGTTGCCGATGGTGTTGCTCAAGAGCGCTTGCGCACCAGTCGCCGCGTTCCGCGAGCCTTCGGTGTTGTTTAAAAGCGCAAAAGCCCCAATGGCCATATTGTCGTTGCCGGTGGTATTGCTGTACAGCGCCGAATCGCCCGTAGCCGTGTTCGAGTTGCCTTCAGTGTTGTTGAAAAGAGCGAACGCTCCCGTCGCCGTGTTTCCGCCGCCGGTGGTGTTAAATAAAAGCGCGGCCGCACCAACGGCAGTATTTTCGATTCCTTCTTGCGCAGCTTGGTCGCCGAGGTTGAGAACGAGCGTTCCGGCGCCGACAGCAGTGTTGAAACTGCCGCCGGTGTTGCTCCAGAGGGAATACCAACCATTTGCGGTATTCCCGACGCCGCTCGTGAGGCTAAAAAGAGCGTTTTGCCCTTCTGCCGTGTTGAACGCAGGATAGCCTCCGTCGGGAGGCGGAACTACCCCGAAAGCATTCGGGGTTAGTGAAAGCGCAAGGGAGCCGAGCGCAAGGGCGAAGAGAGTGAGAAGTGATAGGTGATAAGTAATTGGTGCTTTCATATGATTGAATCCTCGGTTTTCGTATTTGATTGAAAGAGAAGGTCGCCCGCGAATGGATGCGAACAGCAAACAGCACGACGGAGGCAACCCGGTTTGCTTCGTCTAATTGTATTGGCGTTCACTGGCGTGATTCGCGGGCGGAACCCTTCTGGAAAAGGTTACGGGTTACGGACGACTACTTGCGGGCCCTGTCTGGTGACTTCGACCTGCGCGGTTACTTCCTGGATTTTTGAATCTTGGTCCTTGGCATGCGCAACAACGGCCTGAACGTCTCTTTTCAGCTGCGCAATCGTCGCTTGTTGCTCTGCAATCTTGCGACCTTGTTCCTCTACCTTGCGGTGCTCCTTGAGAAATTCGTTGAGCAACATCGCATTGACCGCTTCGTAACGGACACTGTAAGGGTTGCCTTCCTGATCGCGCACTACCAGGCCGGGATTCACCTTTTCTACCTCCTCAGCCACGAGGCCGAACTGTGGGATGCCCTGTGGATCGATCTGTTTCTTGTAGCGAAAGCTCACTGGCCTGAGCGCCAGAATGGCTTCACTGGCTTTATCCATCGGCTTAATCTCATCTTTGAAGCGGGCGGAGGAAGTGACGGTACCAAGCTGGCCGTCCGAATTGATGGAAACGGCCATGCCGCCAGAGGCGGTGGCTCCGAAGATCCCGGCGATAAAGGCGCGGTTGTGGTTGGGATTGCCGATGCGGATGGTATTGGCGTCGCCAGCCTCGCCGTTGTTGCCAATGTCGATATTAAAATCGCCTGTGGTAAGATTAGCGCCATTGCCCAATACGATGTTGAATGAGCCGCTGGTATTGCTTTCGAGCGCTCGGTGACCGATGGCAACATTGTATGAACCAGTGACATTGTTCTTAAGAGCTTCCAATCCCATGACTGTGTTTCCGGCGCCAGTGGTGTTGCTAGAAAGCGCACCAAATCCGGTGGCGGTGTTAAAATTCCCTTCGGTGTTGTTGAAGAGCGCAGTACCGGTGGCGGTGTTTTGGGTGCCGATAGTGTTGTGAAAGAGCGCTTGAAACCCGTTGGCTGTATTGTTGTTGCCCGCCGTGTTGTCATGGAGCGCACCTGCGCCATTGGCTGTGTTGTTGCTGCCGGTGGTGTTGTTTTCAAGTGCATTGGCTCCATGGGCCGTGTTGAAACCGGCGTTGATGTTGTTGGAAAGCGCCGAGTAGCCGGTGGCGGTGTTTCCGAAGCCGGCGGTGTTGCTCAAGAGCGCGTTTACACCGGTGGCGACGTTGTCGCTGCCAGTTGTGTTGCTAAAGAGGGTGAACGCTCCGTTCGCGGTGTTGTTTTCGCCGGTCGAATTGCTCAAAAGCGCTCCGGCCCCAACGGCCGTGTTTGAGCCTGCCGTGTTAAGAACGAGCGTGCCGGCGCCGACAGCGGTGTTGAAGCTGGCATCGGTGTCGCTCCACAGGGAATACCAACCATTTGCGGTATTCCCGACGCCACTCGTGAGGCTAAAAAGGGCATTTTGCCCTTCTGCCGTATTGAACCCCGGGTAGCCTCCGTCGGGAGGCGGCACGAGCCCGAAGGCTCCCTGGGAGCAAACCCCTAGGGAGCCGAGCGCAAGTGCGAAGAGAGTGAAAAGTGATAGGTGATAAGTGATTGGTGTTTTCATTTTAAGTTTGTTTTTCTTCGTTGCCTTCGTTTCCTTCTGTTAATCTGTTTCCGCCTCCGCGATTTGTGGCGAAGGTCTGCTCACTTCGAGTTGGGCGCTCACCCTCTGGATGTTAGCGACCTGCTGTTCGAGCTGCGCTGTGAGACCGTCCATTCTCTTCTGTTGTTGCGCAGCAATCGCCTCGAAATCCATTCGCTGCTGCGCGAGTGCTGATTTCAAGTCGGCGACGGTCGTTTGCTGTTCCTCGACCCTTTTGTATTCTTTGAGAAATTCGTTGAGCAGCATGGCGTTGATCTGCTCGTAACGGACCGTGTACGGTTTGCCGTCTGGGTCGCGCACCACCAGATGGGGATTCACTTTTTCTACTTCCTCAGCCACAAGGCCAAATTGCGGGATGCCCTGCGGATCAATCTCTTTCTTGTAACGAAAGCTCACCGGCTGGAGCGCCAGAATCGCTTCGCTGGCGTTTCCCATCGGCTTGATCTCATCCTTAAAGCGCGCCGAGGAGGTGGCGGTCCCAAGCTGTCCGGCCGAATTGACGTAAACCGCGCTGCCACCGGAGGCGGTTACGCCAGAAATGCCGGCGATAAAGGCACGGCCGTGCAAAGGATTGCCGATGCGGATCGTATTGGCGTCCCCAGCTTCGCCGCTGTTGCCAATAAGGATATTGAAATCCCCCGTGGTGAGATTAGCGCCGCCTACCAATACAATGTTGTAGGAGCCGGTGCTGTTGCCATTGAGCGCTTGATGACCGACGGCCACGTTGTACGACCCAGTGGTATTGTTTCGAAGCGCTTCAAAACCGATGGCTGTGTTTCCGACACCTTCGGTGTTGCTTCGGAGCGCATTAAAACCGGTCGCGGTGTTTTGTGCGCCGGTATTTGAAAACAGGGCTTCATAACCATTCGCTGTGTTAGCATCGCCGGTGATGTTGCTGACGAGCGCGCCGTTGCCGATTGCGGTGTTAAAGCTGGCGGTCGTGTTGTCTTGGAGCGACTGATTGCCGACAGCGGTGTTGCCGTCGCCAGTGATGTTGTGGTAGAGCGCGCCATAACCGGTGGCAGTGTTCGCCACGCCCTCGGTGTTGAAAGTCAGAGTAAAAGCACCGTTGGCTGTATTCTGGTAGCCCGTTGAGTTGTAATAGAGTGCCGTGTAACCAGTGGCAGTGTTCTCGCTTGCTTCGGTGGTGGAAGCGAGCGCAGAAACGCCGACGGCGGTGTTCTTGACGCCAGTGGTGTTATGACCGAGTGCATTAACGCCGCTAGCTGTGTTGCTGTTGCCAGTGGTATTACTGAAAAGAGCTTGCCAGCCGGCGGCGGTGTTGTTGTTGCCTTCAGTATTGCTAAAAAGTGCAAACGCACCGAGAGCCGTATTGGCGTTGCCGATATCGTTGAAAACAAGCGCGTCTGTTCCATTGGCGGTGTTGTTGGCGCCGCTAGTGTTGAGCAAAAGCGCCCCAGCGCCGGTGGCCGTATTGGAATCCCCGTTGTTGAGGACCAGCGCTCCGGCACCAAGAGCGGTGTTGAAACTGCCGGTGGTATCGAAAAAGAGCGAACGCCAACCGATACCCGTATTTCCAGCGCCTGTGGTGAGGACATTCAGCGCATCGCATCCCTCCGCTGTCGTGAAATTGGGATAGCAGCCGTCCGGCGCCGGGACCACTGCTCGCACATTTGGGGAAAGAGCAAGGAAGCCAAGCGCAGACAGGATGATTATTATGAATGGGATGTATCGCTTTTTCATAAGGTGAATACGGGTGGAGATCGGCGTTTGTTTCAAAAAATCGAACAAATCTTGCTGAAACGTAGAGGGCGCCCGCGAATTACGCGGATAGACGCGAATAGCAGAGGGTAAAACTTGGGATAGTCACCCGCGTGCAGGCTCGCGCGGATCGACTACTCTGTAAGGTTTGCTGCTCAGTTCCGTGTTCTTTTTATTGGTGTTAATTGGCGTAATTCGCGGGCACTCTTTGCGTCACTTTATTTTCGTGATCTTGGCGCTGGCGCGGCGTATGATGGATTGCAAGGTATGAATCTGGCAGCACGACGCGCTCAATCGACTTTGGTGACCCGGCGCAGCCTTTTAAGTCGGCTTAAGGAATCGAATGCGCAGGAGAGCTGGCGGGAGTTTTTCGACACCTACTGGCGACTGATCTATGCCACAGCGCTCACTGCCGGGCTGAGCGATTCAGAGGCGCAAGAGGTCGTGCAGGAGACGGTCCTGACCGTCGCCAGGAAAATTAAATCCTTCCGGTACGATCCTGCCGCGGGCTCTTTCAAAGGCTGGCTGTTGACCACTGTTCGCTGGCGTATCGGCGATCAATTTCGCAAACGTCAGCAGCAAATTCAGCCGCCCCGCGCGTGCCGGGGCACAGGGACATCGCGAACGGCGACGGTCGAACGCATTGCTGATCCAGGAGCGACTGATCTTGACGCGGTGTGGCAGGAGGAATGGCAGAGTGCGCTGTTCGCTGCGGCATTGACCCGTGTGAAACGCGAGGCCAACGCGCGGCATTATCAGATGTTTGATCTGCATGCCCTGAAACATTGGCCTGTGCAGAAAGTCGCGCAGAGTCTTGGCGTGAGCACCGCTCAGGTGCGCCTGGCGAAATACAGAATTACCGTGCTGATGCGCCGAGAAGTTGCTCGCCTGGAAAGGCAAGAGGAGCAGCGATGGGGCTTGGCGAAAGCAATGGCTCATTAAGGAGGGCAGGCCGAATGATAGCTCGGCTTCGCCAAGGCTACGGCTTGGAATCCGTCCCATCGTCCGACTCCGAAAGGGGTCGCGAGGAGGTGGAAGCGAAGAAGGGAATGAGTGACACCCCTCGTGTCCCTGACTTTGAATTATTGCGCTGCATTGGCCGCGGCAGCTATGGCGAGGTGTGGCTGGCCCGAAACATTCTCGCCAGTTATCGGGCGGTCAAGATCGTTACTCGAAAAGCATTTCATGACGACGAGGCGTTTGAGAGGGAATTCTTAGGTCTTCAGCGGTTTGAGCCTGTATCGCGGGAGCACGATGGCTTTGTCGCGATCCTGCACGTGGGCCGCAATCGCGCGGACGGTTTTTTCTACTACGTCATGGAACTGGCCGACGATGATTCAAACGGCGACCAGATCGATCCTGATAGATACGTGCCGAAGACATTAAGCAGTGAGCTGACCCGAAGCGGACGGCTTTCGGTCAAGCACTCCGCGCAATTGGGCTTGTCGCTGAGCGAAGCGCTGGCGGAATTGCATCGGCGCGGACTGGTGCATCGCGACATCAAGCCGTCGAACATTATCTTCGTCAAAAGCCGCCCTAAGCTGGCGGACATTGGGCTGGTGGCGAAGGCCGGCGAAAAGACGCGTCTCGGCACAGAAGGTTACATTCCGCCCGAAGGGCCCGGAGCGCCTCAGGCCGATCTCTACAGCCTGGGCAAGGTGCTTTATGAAGCGACCACCGGCACGGATCGACTCGACTATCCGGCTTTGCCGCCGGACTTCGACCGCATGGCCGATCGCGAGGCATTTCTTAAGCTCAACTCCGTCATCCTGAAGGCGTGCGACAATGACATCCGCAAACGCTACCGGACGGCCACTGAGATTAGTGAAGACTTGACGCGACTAGGCGTTGGGAAACCTGTCCAGACGGCTTGGAGCAAGTTTCTGCGCAATCCGGTCACTGCCTTCTCCGTAGTGTCGCTCTGCGCTTTGGCGGTGGCGTTGTCGTTCTACTGGCTGCGAAATCCGGTAGCAAGCTCGATTCCAGAAAAGAGCATCGCCGTGTTGCCTTTTGATAATCTGAGCAACGACAGAGAGGACGCCTTTTTTGCGGATGGTGTCCAGGATGACATTTCGACAAAGCTGGCGAACATCGCCGATCTCAAGGTCGTCAGCCGCAGCAGCATCATGCAATATCGCGGCCAACACAACACGCGCCAAATCGGTGAGGCGCTTCAGGTGGCCTATCTACTCGAGGGGAGCGTGCGCAAGACCGGGTCCTGGCTCCACATAAATGCGAAGTTGATCGACACGCGCACCAACACGCACGTGTGGGCAAAGCAATACGATCACGATTTGAAAGACCTTTTTGCAATCCAGAGCGAGATTGCGCAAAAAGTCGCCGCACGCCTTCATTCCAAAATCTCAATCGCTGAGAGATTGGCCATTGAGCGCGCACCGACGAGTAATCTCACCGCCTTCGAGCTTTATAGCCACGCCAAAAATCTCGTTCTGGACTGGAGTTACGGCACTAACTGGAGAGGGAGTCTCTTGCAAACGGTCGATCTGCTGGATCAGGCTGTTGCGCATGATCCAGCGTTTTTCCAGGCATATTGCCAACTTGCCTGGGCCCATGAACAACTTTACTTCCATGAGTTCGATCATACTGAAGCACGCTTGGCGTTAGCGGAAGCCGCTATCCAGGCAGCATTTCGGCTCCGTCCGGATTCGGGCGAGGCACATCTTGCATGTGCGGAACACCTGTATCGCGGATACCTTGATTATGACGGCGCTCTGGCTGAACTGGAAACTGCTCGCCAGACTCTGCCCAATGACTCTCGGCTATTCGAACTCAAAGGTTATGTTGAGCGTCGCCGCCCAGGTGGCAACGAGGAAGAGGCATTACGCAATTTGAAGCGCGCCGTCGAGCTCGACCCGCGCAACATTCTCCTGCTACGGCAGACGGCTCTCAGCTATGACGATCTTCGCCGCTATGCCGATGAAGAAGCGATTCTGGACCGCGCGTTGGCGATCGAGCCGAACGACGCCGCGACGAAAGTCGTACGCGCATCGGTGGAATTCGATTGGAAAGCCAATACCCGGCCCTTGCATCAATTGATCGAAGAAATCCGTGCGAAAGGCTCAGCTCCAATCCAAAACGTGGCCGAAGACTGGCTTATGTGCGCCCTGGCAGAACGCGATCCTGTTGCCGCTGCCAACGCTTTAGCTGCGCTGGGCGAAAGTACTCTTGGCAACAGAACGATAGAAGTCAGCCCTCTGTTTGTAACAGGACTTATCGCTCGGATGGCAAAAGACGATACCAAAGCACGTGCCGCCTTCACCGCGGCGCGTGCGGAGCAGGAGAAACTGGTTCGCGCCCGTCCTGATGATTCTGGAGCTCTGTGTGTGCTTGGTCTGATTGACGCCGCCCTGGGGCACAAGGAGGAAGCACTGCGCGAAGGCCGGCGCGCGGTCGAGATGCTTCCCGTGGAAAAAGATGCGACCGACGGCAAGCGTATGATCGTAGGATTGGCTAAAATCGCTGCCTGGACCGGTGATAACGATCTCGCCTGCGAACAGCTTGCCGTCGGCGTCCGGCCCCCGAGCGAGCTGAGCTATGGCCACTTGAAACTGCTGCCGTGGTGGGATCCACTGCGCGGCGATCCGCGCTTTGAACAAATCGTTGCCTCCCTGGCCCCGGAAGGGGATTAACCACGAACTCAAAAAGCTTCCGCCAGAGTTCGCAGCGTCCTTAGGTTCACCACATCTTCGCGCAAGTCATTCCCCTTTGGCGTTTCGAGCACTTTTGGGATTTTGCGGAAACGCGGATTTCGCATGATGAAGCGGAACGCGTCCAGGTCGATTCGGCCTTTGCCGATATGCTCGTGTCGATCTACCCGCGAACCGGGTCCTGTCTTCGAGTCGTTCATGTGAATCGCGACAAGACCGTCCCGGCCAATGATCCGATCGAACTCGCGAAATGTTTTTCTCACTCCTGCTTCGCTGCCGATGTCGTAACCGGCAGCGAACAGGTGCGCAGTGTCCATGCATGCGCATAATCGCTCTGAGTCGCGCACGTTTTCAATTATGTGCGCCAGATGCTCAAATCGATGGCCGAGGCAGGAACCCTGGCCAGCTGTGACCTCGAGCGCGATCTTTGTTTTTACTTTTGGAATTTTCCGGAACACCTCGTCGATTGAACTGACGATTTTCTCCAAACCGGCTTCTTCGCCTGCCCCGAGATGCGCGCCTGGATGCATGACCAGAAATGGCAGTTCAAGTTGGTCTGCCCGGACAAGTTCCTCGGAAAGCGCGCGAATGGAATTGGCGTGAAACTGCGGGTTCGTGGTGGCGAGGTTGATGAGGTAATTGGCGTGCCCGAATACGGACAACAATTCACCGCGCTGGACATGATTGAGAAAGTTACGGATTTCCTCGCGGGTCAGCGGACGTGCAAACCATTGCATGTTGTTCTTGACGAATATTTGCATCGCCGTGCATCGGATGGCACGGGCGCGTTCGATCGCCGTGCTTGCCCCGCCACGAATGGACATATGCGCCCCGAGAAGCATCGGATGAATCTGCGATCCCGAGAAAGGGCGAACCGGTGGCGATCCCGTATTGCTCTTTCGCCGGTTTGCCCTTTCGGTTCTCTTCACTATCGGACATTTAAGACCGCTGGATGCCAGTCCGGTTTCTTAAGGCTTCCAGTGCCTGCATATTCGAAGAGTTTGTACATCGGTGTGAGCAATATGCCCGGCCCCTTCATGTTCAGGCGCACATTAAAATCGAGTTTGTCGTCCAGAAAATGGATGTCCCCGTTGCCGAGCATGCTAAAGAGCGCACCGGCAGCCTCAAAATCGTCTGTGTGAATGATGCCGTTCTCGACCTTGAAATCCGCGCTTGCGTCGCGCGCGATGCTGTAGCCGCTGCCGGGAACGATTTTGTTCAGGATTCCTGAAAGCGGCCCAAAAATCGGGATGGCGAAAACATCGCCGTTACTCACCTGGATCTTTCCCTTGCCCCGCATCGCGCGCCAATTATTGCCAAGGCCGTTGAACTCATAGGTGCCGCGCAACAAACCCTGGGAGGTCTTGTAGTTGAAGTACAAATCAGTCAGACGCGGGAAATTGATGTCTCTCATCGACAGAGTGGCGCTGTACTTGGGATCGTTTCGTGCCAGCGAGATGTCAGCATTCCCACGGAGTGTGCCGGCGAAAAGATCCGCGCGCAGGTCGGTAATTTGCAGGCGGTCGTTTGTAAATAGCAATCGCGCTGAAACGCGATCGAACGGCAGCGTTTTCCCGAGAAAGACATAGTCCATTCCCTCTGCGCCATCCGCCTTCACCTCAAGACGCGTGTTCTTGCCGCCGCCAAACTGGTAAACGCCATTGGCGGTTACGTTTGGAGGACGCTGGAATTTGTAGGGGGCAACAGTTTTCCAGGCTTTTGGGTCAACCCAGAAAATTACGTCAGCCGGATATAATGAACTACGGATGTTCGAAACCTGGACCTCATGTTTTTTGAAGTCATAAGTGAAACTGCCCGAGCCGGCACCTTCATCGCGCGTGACGTGAAGATCTTCGCAAGCGACTGCTCCATCAGCGAAACGAATTCGCGCCGTAGCGCTATCCATCCATGTTCCGCGAAACCGGGTCCGTCCTAAGGTCACCGTCCCGTCGCCCTGCCAATTGGCGGGATTGCGATCCGTCCCGCGGATCGTCATTCGGATTGCGGGCGTTCGGCGCCATTCCCATTCCCGCAAAAACACACCTGCCTTGCCGGGAACAAGAGGGCGAACTGCGTCCGGCGAGATCGTGCTCTCAAGATTGAGTCGAAAATCCTTCGGAGCCTCGAGAACATCCGCCCTGAGCTGGCCGGTTTGATGGCGCACGCGCAAGTCCCGAATGAATGTGCGCTGGCCATCCCACGAAAAGTCAGCTGTTAGATCGGAGAACGGCACAGTCTTATA
>Ga0210142_1000056_pt1 | contig 25315 bp, 24 predicted proteins | sample Goodyear_PhragC__FD_184869 | JGI IMG/M metagenome (GOLD analysis project Ga0210142, IMG submission 184869) | Wetland microbial communities from San Francisco Bay, California, USA, that impact long-term carbon sequestration - Goodyear_PhragC_D2... | ecosystem: Environmental > Aquatic > Marine >...
GGTCGACGCGACCTTCGCCGCGGCCGAGGGGCTCGGCGCGGCGGTCGACCGGGTCGCCGACTCGTGCGCCGACCTCGCGGCGGCCGGGGCGACCGTCGTCTGCGTGAGCGACCGGGCGGCAGGGGCGGGCCGCGCGCCCGTCCCCTCGCTGCTCGCGGTGGCGGCTGGGCACGGCCGGCTCGTCGAGCGCGGCCTGCGGACCGCGTGCTCCCTGGTCGTGTCCAGCGACGACACGCGCGACTCGCACATGGTCGCGACGCTCGTCGGCTACGGCGCCGACCTCGTCTGCCCCCGACTCGCCCTCGAGACCGTCGCCCGGCTCGCGGCGACGGACAAGGTCGGTGGCGACCGGCCGTCGGCCGAGGAGGCGCAGGCCCGGCTCCTGCACGCGTTCGAGCACGGCGTCCTCAAGGTCATGTCGAAGGCGGGGATCTCCGACGTCGCGAGCTACCGCGGCGCCCGGCTCTTCGAGGCGATCGGGCTCGACCGCCGCCTGTGCAGGCGCTTCTTCGGTGACACCCCCTCGGCGATCGGCGGCATCGGCCTCGGCCGGCTGGAGCGCGACGCGCTCGAGCGGCTCGCCGCGAGCGAGGCAGAGAAGCCGGTGCTCGAGAACCCCGGCTTCTACAAGTTCAGGAAGGGCGGCGAGCCGCACGCCACCGACCCCGAGGTGGTCACCGCGCTCCAGGAGAGCGTCACCGCGGCCCACGCGCTGATCCGCGCCGTCCGGGGCGACCGGCTCGACGAGTACGACCGCTTCGCGCGGCTCGTCGAGGAGCGTCCGCCGCTCGAGCCGCGCGACCTGCTGGAGCTCGTCCCCGCCCGCGCGCCCGTCCCGCTCGACGACGTGGAGTCCGTCGACTCGATCGTGCGTCGCTTCTCGGGCGGCGCGATGTCGCACGGGGCGCTCTCCGCCGAGGCGCACGAGACGATCGCGATCGCGCTCAACCGGCTCGGGGCGCGGTCGAACTCGGGCGAGGGCGGCGAGGACCCGGCCCGGTACGGCGACGAGCGCAACTCCAAGATCAAGCAGATCGCCTCGGGCCGGTTCGGCGTGACGGCCGAGTACGCGGTCTCGGCGGAGGAGCTCCAGATCAAGGTCGCACAGGGATCGAAGCCGGGCGAGGGCGGGCAGATCCCCGCGCACAAGGTCACGGACGAGATCGCCCGGCTCCGCGGCACCTCCCCGGGCGTGGCGCTGATCTCGCCGCCGCCGCACCACGACATCTACTCGATCGAGGACCTCGCGCAGCTCGTGTTCGACCTCAAGGAGGTGAACCCCGACGCCGACGTGTCCGTCAAGCTCGTCGCCTCCGCGGGCGTCGGGCTGATCGCCGCCGGAGTCGCGAAGGCTCGCGCGGACGTCGTGCACGTCGCGGGCGCCGACGGCGGGACGGGAGCGAGCCCGCTCCCCTCGATCAAGCACGCCGGCGCGCCGTGGGAGCTGGGTCTCGCGGAGACGCAGCAGGCGCTCGTCGCCAACGGCCTCCGCGGTCGCGTGCGCGTCCGCGTCGACGGTGGCTTCAAGACCGGCCGGGACATCGTCGTCGCGGCGCTGCTCGGCGCGGACGAGTTCTCGTTCGGCACGGCGCTCCTGCTCGCGGAGGGGTGCCTGATGGTGCGCTCCTGTCATCTCGACACGTGTCCGGTCGGAATCGCCAGCCAGCGGCCGGAGCTGCGTGCGAAGTTCGCCGGCACCCCGGAGATGGTCGAGGCATACCTCAGGTTCACCGCCCTCCAGGTGCGCCGCCTGCTCGCCGGGCTCGGTCTGCGGACGCTCGACGAGGCGGTCGGGCGAACCGACCTCCTCCGCCAGCGGCGCACGGGCGACCCGGCGGCGGACGCGCTCGATCTCCGCCCGTTGCTCGTCCGCTCGGGCGCCGGCGCAGCCCGCTACGTGGGCGATGCCGTCCCGGACGAGCGCGATCGTCTCGGCGCGCTGCTCCACGCGCAGGGGAAGGCGGCGATCAGCGGCGCACGGCTCGTCGAGCCCGCCTTCGAGATCACGAACGCCGACCGGGGGATCGGCGCGCGCCTCGGCGGCGCGATCGCGCGCTCGGTCGGCTCCGGCACGCCAGCCGGCCGTGTCCGGGCCCGGTTCGAGGGTGCCGCGGGCCAGAGCTTCGGCGCCTTCCTCACCGCAGGAGTCGAGCTCCGGCTGCTCGGCGAGGCGAACGACTACGTCGGCAAGGCGATGTCGGGCGGACGGATCGTCGTCTCGCCGCCGCCGCACGACGCGGGCGATCCCTGCCTCGTCGGTAACACCGTGCTGTACGGGGCGACCGGCGGCGAGCTGTTCTGCGCCGGCGCGGCCGGCGAGCGCTTCGCCGTGCGGAACTCGGGCGCGGTCGCCGTGGTGGAGGGGGTCGGCGACCATGCATGCGAGTACATGACGCGGGGCACCGTGGTGGTGCTCGGGCCGCACGGGCGCAATCTCGGGGCGGGGATGACGGGCGGCGAGGCGTTCCTGCTCGACGCGGACGAGCGACTCGTGAACAACGAGCTCGTGGCGCTCGTCGGGCTCGACGAGGACGACCGGCAGCGGCTGGTCGGGCTGCTCGAGCGTCACACGCGCGCGACGGGGTCCGCACGCGCCGCGGCATTGCTCGAGCGCCCCGAGGACTCCCTTGCCCGCTTCCGGCGCCTCGTGTCGCGTGAGGCGCTGACCGCGCGGCGGTCGGAAGGGGCAGGGGCGACCGCCCTCCGCGGATAATTTCTCTATTTGTGCATAATATGCAGATGCCGTATGTCAGCCTCGTTGGCTCGGGCGGGTACACGGGCCAGGAGGCCCTCGACCGCGTGCTCCGCCATCCCGAGCTCGAGCTCTACGCGGTGGGCTCCGACTCGCTCGCCGGGCGCGACGCCACGGCGCTCGACCCGCGCCTGAACCGGAACGGTGGGAAGCGTGTCCCGCGTCTGATCACGAACGCCGCCGCGCTCGCCTGCGAGGCGGACGTCACGATCCTCTGCCTCTCGCACGAGGAGGCGGCTGCGCTCGACCCGCCCTCGAGGGGCGTCGTGGTCGACCTCTCGGGCGCGCACCGGCTCCGCGACGAAGCGCTCTACGAGGCGTGGTACGGCTTCACCCACCCGCGGCCGGCCGGGCTCTCGGCCTGGTCGTACGGTCTGCCGGAGGTCTGGCCGCCAGAGGGGCGGCTGATCGCCAATCCCGGCTGCTACGCGACCGCAGTCCTGCTCGCCCTCGGCCCGCTCGTCGGCTCGATCGAGCGCCGCGGCGTCGTCGTCGATGCGCTGTCCGGCATGACGGGCGCGGGGCGCGGCCTCAAGACGACGACCCACGCGGGCTCGGTGCTCGAGAACGTCTCGCCGTACAAGGTCGGCGCCCACCAGCACGTCGCGGAGATCTCACAGGCGCTCGGCTTCCCCGTCTCGTTCACGCCGCACCTCCTGCCCGTGAGGCGCGGCCTGCTCGCCACGTGCAACGTCCGCTCGACCGGCGCCGACCTCCGCGCGCTGCTCGAGGCGCACTACGCCGAGAGCCACGTGGTGCGCGTCCTGCCCGAGGACGCGGTGCCGGAGCTCGCGCGCGTCCAGCACACCGACGCGGTCGAGATCGGGGTCTTCGACGACCGGCACACCGACCGCACGATCGTGATCTGCGCGCTCGACAACCTCGGCAAGGGCGCGGCCGGGCAGGCGGTCCAGAACGTGAACCTCCTGTTCGGGCTGGAGGAGACCGCCGGCCTCCGGCTCGAGGGCGTCCTCGTCTGATGTCGGTCACGGCTGCGCCCGGCTACGCGGCGGCTGGGGTGAGCGCCGGCATCCGCCCGTCCGGCAAGCCCGACGTCGCGCTCGTCCGGTCGCTCGGCCCGGCCGTGGGCTGCGCGATGTGGACGACGAACCGCGTCCAGGCGGCGCCGGTCGCCGTCTCCCGCCGTCACCTGGCGGTCGCCGAGCCGCAGGCCGTCGTCGTCAACGCGGGGGTCGCGAACGCGGCGACGGGCCCGGGGGGCGAGACCGACGCCGAGCGGACCGCAGCCCACGTCGCCGAGCAGCTCGAGCTCGAGACCGAGCAGGTGATCGTGCTCTCCACCGGCGTGATCGGACCGCGGCTTCCCCTGGGGAAGCTGCTCGCAGGCGTCGACGAGGCCGCCGTCGCACTCTCCCCCGGCGGCGGCCCCGCGGCGGCCTCGGCGATCCTCACGACCGACGCTGGCCCGAAGACCGCCGCGGTGCACGGCGACGGGTTCACGGTCGGCGGGATGGCAAAGGGCGCCGGGATGATCCATCCGCGCCTCGCGACCATGCTCGCCGTCGTCACGACCGACCACGCGCTCGCTCCGGGCGAGGCCGAGCGCTTCCTGCGTCCCGCGGTCGAGCGGTCGTTCAACCGGATCTCCGTCGACGGCGACTGCTCGACGAACGACGCCGTCGTGCTGCTCGCAAAGCGTGGAGTCGCGAACCGCGACTCCACGCAAGATCAGCAATTCGCGGAGGCGCTCGATGCTGTGTGTGCAGACCTGGCGCGCCAGATCGTGGCCGACGGCGAAGGGGCCACGGTTGTCCTCGAGATCGCCGTGTCGGGCGCGGCCTCGGCCGAGGAGGCGCGCGCGATTGCGCTCCGGGTGGCGACCTCGCCACTGGTGAAGACCGCCGCGTTCGGCAGGGACCCCAACTGGGGGCGGGTGCTCGCTGCGGCGGGATCGGCGCCGTGGAACGGCGGGTTCGCACGCCTCGACCCCGAGCGGCTCCGGGTGTCGTTCGACGGTACGGACGTCTTCGCGGGCGGCGCGCCGACGGGCGTCGTCCCGACCCTCGCCGGCTCCACCTCGACGATCGGGCTCGACCTCGGTCTGGGAGACGGCGAGTGCGCGTACCTCGCCTCGGACCTGTCGTACGACTACGTTCGGCTCAACGCGGAGTACACGACGTGAGCGGGCTCGTCGTCCTGAAGCTGGGTGGCCGCGTCGCCACCGACGCGGTGCGCGAGGTGCTCGCCCGTGTCGACGCGGCCGTCGTCGTCGTCCACGGCGCAGGGCCGCAGATCACCGACGAGATGCAGCGGCGGGGCATCGAGCCGCTGTTCGTCCGCGGTCGGCGCGTGACGACGCCCGAGGTGCTGGAGGTCGTGCGCGCGTCGCTCGACGCGGTCAACGCCGACGTCTGCGCGGCGATCGGGCCTGCTGCGCTCGGCCTGCGGGGCGACCGCATCGGGCTGCGTGCGCTCCGGGTCGAGGGGCTCGGGCTCGTGGGCGAGCCGGAGCCGTGCGCTCCGACGGCGATTCAGGAGGCGCTCGCCTCGGGCCGTGTGCCCGTGGTCGCGCCGCTCGCCGAGGGCCCGCTGAACGTCAACGCCGACGAGGCCGCCGCCGCGCTCGCGGTCGGCCTGGGTGCCGAGCGGATCCTGTTCGTGAGCGACGTTCCTGGTGTCCTCGTGGAGGGCGCGGTGGCCCGCGTGCTTCCGGCCGACGACGCGCAGGCCGCCCTCGACGCGGGCGAGTTCGAGGGAGGGATCGTGCCGAAGCTGATCGCCGCGGTGCGCGCCGCGCGCGGCGGAGTACGCGCGTCGATCGGCGCCACGGAGGTCCCCGCATGACGACCGCCCGCGACGCGGTGGCGCCGGCTCAGGGCCGCAACGCGCTCCTCCCGACGTACGCCCGGGGCGACGTCACCATCGTCCGGGGCGAGGGCTCCCGTGTGTGGGACGACGAGGGCCGTGCCTACCTCGACTTCGTCGCGGGCATCGCGGTCACCGGCCTGGGACATCGCCATCCGGCCGTGACGGCTGCCGCGCACGCCCAGCTCGACGAGCTGTGGCACGCGTCGAACCTCTACTGGACCGAGCCGATGCTGCGCCTCGCCGGGCTGCTCTCGGAGCGGATGGGCGGCGCGCAGGCGTTCTTCTGCAGCTCGGGCGCGGAGGCGAACGAGGCGGCGCTCAAGGTCGCGCGGAAGGCGACCGGCCGCTCGCGCATCGTGGCGCTCGAGGGCAGCTTCCACGGCAGGACGTTCGGCGCCCTCTCGGTCACGGGGCAGCCGGCCAAGTGGGAAGGCTTCGGGCCGCTGCTCCCGGGCGTCTCGTTCGCCCGTCCGAACGACGTGGAGTCGCTCGAGGCGGCAGTCTCGCCGGGCGGCGACCTCGCGGCGATCGTGCTCGAGCCCGTGCTCGGCGAGGGCGGTGTCGTCCCACTCGAGCCCGGCTATGTGCAGGTCGCCGCCGAGCTCGCGCGCGAGGTCGGCGCGCTGGTCTGGGTCGACGAGGTGCAGACGGGGGTCGGTCGCACCGGCACCTTCTTCGGCTACGAGCAGCTCGGGATCGAGCCGGAGCTCGTGACGCTGGCGAAGGGTCTCGGCAACGGCCTCCCGGTCGGCGCGCTGCTCGTGCGCGACGGCGCGGGCGGCGCGGTCGGTCCGGGCGACCACGGCGCGACCTTCGGCGGCAACCCCGTCGCGTGCGCCGCCGCGTGCGCGGTCGTGGAGGCCATCGACGAGGACCTGCTCGCGCGGGTGGCCGCGTCCGGGGCCCGTCTGACCGCCGGTCTCGAGGAGCTGCCCGCCGTACGCGAGGTGCGCGGGCGCGGTCTGATGGTCGCCGCGGTCCTCGACCGCGACGCGGCCGCCGTCGTCGACGCGTGCCGCGAGCGAGGGCTGCTCGTCCTCACCGCAGGCTCGGGGCCTGCCGTGCTCCGGCTGCTGCCGCCGCTCGTCGTCGACGAGGCCGAGATCGACGAGGCGCTCGGCATCCTCGGCGCCGTGCTGTCGTGAGCAACCGCGTCAGGCAACAGGCGATCCTCCGGCTCGTCCGCGATCGGGCGATCTCGACGCAGGCGGCGCTCGTCGAGTCGCTGCGCGAGGAGGGGCACGACGTCGTGCAGACGACGATCTCGCGCGACGTGCACGAGCTCGGGCTGGTGAAGGTGCGCGCGCCCTCCGGCCGGCTCGTCTACGCGGCGCCGGGCACGGACGACGCCGACCGCAGGCACGCGATCGGCGTCGCGATGCGCCGGTACGCGGTCGCGGTCGAGCGAGCCGGCCCGCTCGTCGTCGTGACGACGCCCCCGGGGTACGCGAGCGCGCTCGCCCAGGCGATCGACGAGGGCGGTCACACGGACGTCGCGGGCACGGTCGCCGGCGACAACACCATCTTCGTCGCGGTCCGCGAGGGGTCGAGCGTGGCGGCGCTCCTCGGCGAGCTCGAGGGGCACCTCGAGCGGGACTGAGTCGCCCGGCGTGCCGGGCTCGGTCACGGCCGCGAAGCGGGCCGCTTCGGGGGTCTACCCGCCACACCCGGGGGTTTCGCGGTCGGGGTCTGTGTCGTGGGTTTTCGGCCGCGAAGCGGGCCGCTTCAGGGGTGTACCCGCCGCAGGCGGGGGTTTCGCGGCAGGGGATCCGCTCCCGCGGATCCCCTGCTTCGCGAACAAAGAGAGACGGCCGCTTGGGGGAGCGGCCGTCTCGGTGGTACTGGGGAGGGTGGGTGCTATGTGATTCGGCGCCGCGCGGGGATCCCTTGCTCCCCCTTTCGAGGGATTCGGGCGGCGCCCCGCTGCCCCGTTTCGGGTGCGATTCTGCTGCTCGGACTGGCGACCGGCCGGCTCGCCGCGACGCGCGCTCCCGGCCGGCTCCGCCCGTGAGCCACCGCTCAGAACGAGTAGCGCTGCTCCTGCCAGTGGTCGGCGTCGTTGTGGTACCCGTAGCGCTCCCAGAAGCCCGGCGCGTCGGTCGGGCGGAGCTCGATCGCGCGCAGCCACTTCGCGCTCTTCCAGAAGTACCGCTCCGGCACGACGAGTCGGAGCGGCCAGCCGTGCTCCGGCGTCAAGGGCTCGCCGTCGGCGTGGGTCACGAGCAGGGCGTGCTCGTGGTCGAGCGCCGAGGCGGGGACGTTCGACGTGAACCCGCCCTCGGCGTGGGCGATCGCGAAGTGCGCCGACGGGAGCGGCCCGACGCGCTCGCGGATCGCGGACCAGGGGATGCCCGTGAACTCGGCGTCGAAGCGGCTCCACCGCGTGACGCAGTGGATGTCCTGGACGACGGTCGCCTTCGGGAGCGCGTCGAGCTGGTCCCACGTCAGCTCGAGCGGTCGCTCGACCGCTCCGTGGACTCGGAAGGTCCAGCCGCCGAGGTCCGGCGGGTAGCTCGGGACGTCCCCGGCGTGGAGGACCGGCCACTTCTCGGTCAGGTACTGGCCAGGCGGGAGCCGTGCCGGGTCGTACCCGGCCTCCTCCACCTTCCGCTCCGCTCTGCTCCTGAACACGCTCGCTACTCTCGACTCGATGACGCGACCGGCTGGCTCCACGACGGTATACGCAGCGGCGAGGCCACGCGCCTACGTCTCGGTCAGCGGCCCGGACGCGGGCGCCTATCTGAATCGGATGGTCTCGAACGAGGTCGAGGAGCTTTCGGTCGGCGGCGTCTGCGAAGCGCTCCTGCTGACGCCGAAGGCGAGGGTCGTCGCCCCGATGGTCGTGTGGCGCCGCGCCGAGGACGGATTCCTGCTCCTCACCGAGCCGGACGCCGGTGAGCGGCTCGCGCGCGAGCTGCTCCGCGGGCGCTTCGCGGCGAAGTGCGACATCGCCGTCGAGGAGCACCGCTCCGTGGTCGTGCTGGGCGACGACGAGGTCGTCGTCGAGACCGGCGCTGCCCTGCCGAACAACGACTACGCGCTGCCGGCGGTCGAGCTGCTCGACGCCGAGCCGCCCGAGACCGTCGAGTCGATCCCGGAGTCCGAGCTCGAGCGTCTCCGGATCCTCGCGCGGACGCCGCGGCTCGGCCGCGAGCTCGACGACCGCGTGATGCCCGCGGAGGCGGGTCTCGAGCAGCGCGCGATCAGCTTCACGAAGGGCTGCTACCCGGGGCAGGAGCCGGTCGCGCGGCTCCACTTCCGCGGCCATCCGAATCGCACCCTGCGCGTCGTCGCGCTCGACGACGGCGGGCTGCCGGAGTACGACGCGGAGCTCGTGCTCGAGGGCAAGCCGGTCGGGCGCGTCACGAGCGCGGCACACGACCCTGAGCGCGGGATCGTCGCGCTCGCCTACGTTCGCCGTGAGGTTCCGGTGGGCGCCAGGCTCGAGCTCGCCGACGGCCGCAACGCCTGGCCGCTGGACGAGGGTCTCCGAGAGACCTGATCAGGGCCCACTCGGGACCGAACCGCCCGCCTGCAGCTCCGCGAGGAGCCTCCGGCACCACTCGACGGAGACGAGATTCCCCTTCTGCTCGTGGAGGGCGAGGGCCTCGGCCAGCGTCGCCTGGGCGCCGATGCGGTCACCGTCGAGCCGGAGCACCTCGGCCAGGTCGAGGAGGACCTCGGCGTGCGCCGTGATGTCGTCCGTCCCCGCCATCGACTCGACCGCCTCGGGGTCCCCCGCGAGCATCTCCAGCTCGGCTCCCGCCATGTGCGCCTCGGCGAGCCCGTACGCGATCCCGAGCTCGCGGCAGATCGCCTTCGAGCGCTCGAGGCGGTCGCGCGCCTCGTCGAACCGGCCGAGGCGGGCGTACACGTACGGGCCGCCGAGCAACGCGTCCGCCTCGAGCGCGGGCAGGCCGCGCTCGCGTGCCCAGGCGAGCTCCTCGTCCACGAACGCCAGGGCCTCGGTCACGGGAGTCCGACCGAAGATCATCGCGCCGCCGACCTCGTTCCAGGCCTCGATCTGGCGGCGCGTGTCGCCGGACGCGAGCGCGTGACGGCGCCCGTGCTGGAGCGCCGCGAGCTGCGCCCCCGGTCGCGCGCCTCGAGCTCCGCGAGCCCCATGAGCTGCCAGGCATCGGCAAGGTCGGCATCGCTGCCCATGCGCTCGAAGACCGCGATCGCCCGCCGTGCGACGGCCCGCAGCGAGTCCGGCTCCGAGGGCGCACGCATGAAGGCGAGGCGGGCGTGCTCCATCTCCGCGCGCAGCTCGGTGGGCTCGTCCCGGTGGCGGCGTGCGTCCTCGATCGCCTCGGCGAGCGCTGCCTCGGCGGCGTCGAGCGCCCCGGTTCCACGCAGGGCGTGTCCGAGGTCGATCAGCAGCGCGGCGCGCTCGGCGGGCTCCACCGCGAGCAGCCGGCACGCCCGCTCGAGCAGTCCCGCCGCCTCGGCGAACTCGTCGCGATCGAGCACGCGCCGTGCGGCCCGTCCGAGAAGCCGCCCGCCGGCCGAGGGCCGCGGCACGCCCGTCGGCGTCCACGCGACCGAGCGCCGCGCGGAGGAGGTACGACTGCTCGAGGTGGTAGCCGACGATCTCGTCGTCGCGCAGCTGCGGCGCGCCGACGAGCTGCTCGAGCCACGCCGCGAGCCGCGCGTGGAGGTCGGCGCGCCGCTGCTTCGGCATGGAGGCATACGCGACATCTCGGATGAGCGCGTGGTTGAAGCGGAAGCCGTCGTCGCCCTCGACGAGCGAGCGGTCGGGCCGGAGCAGCTCCTTGCGTGTGAGGGCGAGGAGGATGCCGCCGAGCCCCTCGGGCCCCTCGGGCGGGAGCAGGGTCGAGACGGCGCCGCGATGGAACAGCCGGCCCTCGACGGAGGCGCACTGCAGCACGGCCCGCTCGCTCGGCTCCAGGCGGTCGATGCGCGCGGCGAGCAGCGCATGGATCGTCGCCGGCACCGTCTCGTCGCCGGTGTCGGGATCGTCGGCGAGCATGGCGAGCATCTGCTCGACGAAGAGCGGGTTCCCCTCGGCTGCACGAACGATGCGCTCCCGGAGACCCGGAGCCACGGCGAGGTCGCCGATCAGTCCCTCGATCAGGTCGCCGGACTCGGGGTCGCTCAGCGGCGAGAGGGGAACGAGGCTGGTGCCGGGCCTGGGCGCCGCCCAGGACGGGCGCGCCTCGAAGACATCCGGCCTCGCGGGGCAGAGAAGCAGGATCGCGGCGCCTCCGGAGAACCCGAGCACGTACTCGAGCAGGTCGAGCAGTGTCGGCTCGGCCCAGTGGATGTCGTCGATCACGACGACGAGCGGGCGGGGCGCGGCGAGCGTCTCGACGGGTGTGAACCCCCTGCGCCTCGGCGCCGGCATCGCGCTCGGCTGTGCGACCTGCGGCGAGGTCGGCTTCGACGGGCGGCCGGCTACTGGCCCCGCACGACTCGAGCGTGCGACCTCGACCTTCCCGGCGCAGCGCACGTTCCCCGTGAGCCTCGCGTGGGGCACCGTGGTCCCCACGAGCCCCCTCCTCATGCGACGCGAAGATGCGCCCGGCACGATTCGAACGTGCGACCTCTGCCTCCGCAGGGCAGCGCTCTATCCCCTGAGCTACGGGCGCGGGGAGGGCAAGTGTAGCCGGACGCTCGTGGGCGGTCTGGGCGCCGAAAGCCGTACGGTCAGGGACGTGAACGACGACGAGGTGATCGCCTACTACGAGAGCGGGGTGGAGCTGGGCCGGCTCGAGACGCCGGTCGGCCGCCTCGAGCTCGCCCGGACGACGCTCCTACTCGAACGCGTCCTCGAGCCCGGCTGCTCCGTCCTCGACGTCGGCGGCGGGACGGGCGTGTACGCGGCCTGGCTGGCCGAGCGCGGACACGAGGTGACGCTCGTCGAGCCGGTCGGGCTCCATCTCGAGGAGGCGAGGGCGCGGGCGGGCTGGCCACCCCGGTTCGCGGTGGAGGAGGGCGACGCACGGAGCCTGCCGCTCGCCGGCGGCTCCGTCGACGCGGTCCTGCTGCTGGGGCCGCTCTACCACCTGGGCGAGCGGGCGGAGCGGATCCGCGTGCTCCACGAGAGCCGGCGTGTTTGCCGCGCCGGCGGGATCGTCCTCGGCGCTGCGATCTCCCGCTACGCACCGCTCCTCGGCGCGATCCGTGGCCGCCTGCTCGAGGACGAGGAGGTGATGGCGAACATCGGAGAAGAGGTCGCGACCGGCCGCCGCGTGCCGGGGTCGCGCCGTCGCGGCCGCTTCCCCGACGCGTACTTCCACCTGCCCGACGAGCTCCGGGAGGAGATGTCCGAGGCCGGTCTCCAGCCCGATGCGGTCTACGGCATCGAAGGGCCTGCATGGATGCTCGACGACGAGACGCTCGCTCGTCAGCTCGGCGAGCCCAGGCTGCGTGACCAGGTGCTCGCCGCGGCACGGTGGAGCGAACGCGAGCTGGCCGCGGCGAGCGCGCACCTCCTGGCCGTCGCATGCGCGTGACCGTCTAGCATCGGCCCGTGCCGCTCTGGCTGTCGGAGGACGACGTCGCGTCGCTCGTCTCGCCGGGCGAGGCCGTGCCGGTGATCGAGGACTGCTTCCGCCGGATGGCTTCGGGACAGGTGGAGCTGATGCCCCGCAGGCGGTTCGCCGTCGAGGGCGGGTACTTCGCGGTGATGGCGGCCGCCGACCGCGCTCTCGGCGTCGCGGGGCTGAAGAGCTACACGGTGGTGGAGGGCGAGCTCCAGTTCGTGGTCTGCCTGTTCGATCTCGCCGGCGGCCCGGCAGGGCCGGCGGGCACGCTCACGGCCGTGATCGCGGCCGACCGGCTCGGCCAGGTACGCACCGGCGCCGCGAGCGGCGTCGCCGCGAAGCACCTCGCGAGACCGGGCGCGGCCACCCTCGGCCTGATCGGCGCAGGCTGGCAGGCAGAGTCGCAGCTCGCCGCGATCCGCGCGGCGGTGCCGTCGATCGAGCGGGTGGTCGTCTCGAGCCGGACGAGAGAGCGCGCCGAGGCGTTCGCCGAGCGGCATGCCGCCGAAGCCGCGGAGAGCCCGAACGAGGCAGCGGCGTGCGACGTGGTGGTCACCGCGACCACCTCGAGGGACCCCGTGCTGCGCGGAGAGTGGCTCGTCCAGGGCGCGCTCGTCTGCGCGATCGGCGCGAACGACCCGCGTGCGCGCGAGCTCGACTCCCAGGTGATCGCGCGCGCGACCCTCGTCTGCTGCGACTCGCTCGACGACGCGCGGCTCGAGTCCGGCGACCTGATCGAGCCGGTCGCCGCGGGTCAGCTCGACTGGCTGGAGGTCCAGGAGCTGCACTCGATCGTCGCGGGCGAGCTGCCGGGGCGGCAGGCGGATGCCGACATCGTGGTGTTCAAGTCGAACGGGATCGCACCCTGGGACGTCGCGCTCGCGCACGAGGTCGTCCGCCGTGCGCGCGAACGAGGCGTCGGCGTCGCCTTGTAGGAGCCGCGCTAGAGGCCCTCGACGCTCCTCCCTAGACTGTCCCGCGCGTGCAGACATGTCTCTCCTGCGGCAAGGAGCTTCCGGGCGAGTTTCCGTTCTGCCCTTTCTGCGCTGCGCCTCTGGCCGCGCGGCCCGCGGCTTCGGCGCACGAAGAGCGCAAGGTCGTGACCGTGCTCTTCTGCGATCTCGTCGGCTTCACCGCCGCCTCCGACGCGGCGGATCCCGAAGACGTCCGCGCCCGGATCCGTCCGTACCACGCCCGCCTGCGGCAGGAGATCGAGCGGTACGAGGGCACGGTGGAGAAGTTCATCGGCGACGCCGTGATGGCCGTCTTCGGTGCACCCGTCGCACACGAGGACGACGCCGAGCGCGCCGTTCGGGCGGGGCTTCGCATCCTCGAGGCGATCGAGGACCTGAACGAGCAAGACCGGGCGCTCTCGCTGCAGGTGCGGATCGGCGTCGACACGGGCGAGGCGGTGGTCGCTCTGGGCGCACGTCCCGAAGAAGGCGAGGGCATCGTCACGGGCGACGTGGTCAACACGGCCTCGCGCCTGCAGGGCGCAGCTCCGGTGAACGGGATCGCCTGCTCCGCCCAGACGTATCGGGCGACGGAGCGTGTCTTCGACTACACCGAGCTCGAGCCGGTCGCAGTCAAGGGGAAGACAGCGCCGATCGCGCTCTTCCGTCCGCTCCGTGCCCGGGCCCGCTTCGGCTCGGACGTGACCCGCCTGCACGGCGCACCTCTCGTAGGGCGCGAGCTCGAGAAGTCGGCCCTGATCGGCACCTTCGAGCGCGCCTGCCAGCAGCGTGCCTGCCAGCTCGTGACGGTCGTGGGCGAGCCGGGCGTGGGCAAGAGCCGCCTTGCCACAGAGCTTTTCGGGTACATCGAGAACCGCCCCGGGCTCGTCCGCTGGCGCCAGGGCCGCTGCCTTCCCTACGGCGACGGAGTCGCGTTCTGGGCGCTCGGCGAGATCGTCAAGGCGGAGAGCGGCATCCTCGAGTCGGACTCGACCGATGCCGCGGCGGCCAAGCTCGGGCACGCGCTCCCGCCCGACGTTCCCGACCGTGCATGGCTCGAGGATCGCCTGCGGCCGCTCGTGGGGGCCGGCGGCGAGCCCGCCTCGCAGGAGGAGTCCTTCACCGCCTGGCGCCGCGCGATCGAGTCCTGGGCAGAGCTGCGGGAGACGGTTCTCGTGTTCGAGGACCTGCACTGGGCCGACGACGCACTGCTCTCGTTCCTCGAGCACCTCGCAGACTGGTCCGAGGGGGTGCCGTTGCTCGTCCTCTGCACGGCCCGCCCGGAGCTGTACGAGCGGCATCCGACCTTCGGGGGCAAAGCGAGGAATGCGCAGCGCATCAACCTCGCTCCGTTGACCGGGGAGGAGACCGCGCGCCTCGTCTCGTCGCTCCTCGAGCAGACGGTCCTGACCGCGGAGACCGAGCGGACGCTGCTCGAGCGCGCGGGCGGAAACCCGCTCTACGCCGAGGAGTTCGTCCGGTTGCTCGCCGACCGGGGGCAGGTGAGCGAGATGGTGCAGGAGATCCCCGACACCGTGCAGGCGTTGATCGCCGCCCGTCTCGACACGCTCTCGCCCGACCGGAAGAGCCTTCTGCAGGACGCCTCGGTCGTCGGCAAGGTGTTCTGGTCGGGTGCGCTGGCGGAGCTGGGCGAGCGCGACCCGCTCGAGGTCGAGCAGGCGCTGCACGAGCTGGCCCGCAAGGAGCTCGTGCGTCCCGCACGGACGTCCTCGATGGAGGGAGAGGCCGAATACGGCTTCTGGCATGCGGTCGTGCGGGACGTCTGCTACGCGCAGATCCCGCGTGCGTCCAGGGCCGTCCGCCACGCGGCAACCGCAGCCTGGATCGAGCGCAAGGCGGGCGCGCGGCTCGAGGACCTCGCCGAGGTGCTCGCCCATCACTACCTCCACGCGCTCGACCTCGGCCGCGCGTCGGGCCAGACGGAGCACGCGGCCGAGATCGAGGCTTCTGCCGTCCGCAACTTCGCTCTCGCCGGCGAGCGCGCGCTCGCGCTCGATGTCGACAGTGCCGAGGCCAACCTGGCGCGAGCCCTCGCGTTGTGCCCGCAGGGCGACGCGCGGCGCCCGGGCCTGCTCGAGCGCTGGGCGTATGCCGCGCATCAGCAGGGTCGGTTGCACGAGGCGAGAGCCGCGTTCGAGGAGGCGGGCGCGGGATACGGAGAGCAGGGGGACGCCGTCGCCGTCGCGAGGACGATGGTCGAGACCAGCACCCTGCTCGCGAACCTCGGCGGCCCACGCCGCGGCGAGGTGCTCAACCGGGCGATCGTGCTGCTCGAGGCCGAGCCACCCGGGCCCGACCTCGTCGCGGCCTACGCCGAGCTGGTGGGCTTGCACGTCGTCTTCCTGAGCGACTGGCGCGCGGCGATCGCCGCCGCCGAGCGCGCGCTCGCCCTCGCCGCGGAGCTGCGCCTGCCCGAGCCGGCCCGTGCGCATGGCTTTCTCGGCGTCGCCCGCGCGTCGCTCGGCGAGCGGGAGGGCCTCGACGACCTGCGGCGGGCGATCGCTCTCTCGCTCGAGCGGGGGCAGAGCCGCGACGTCGCGGTCTTCCACAACAACCTTGCGGGGTCCCTCTGGCTGTACGAGGGGCCCGCGGCGGCGCTCGAGGTCGCGCGCGAAGGGGTCGCGTTCGCCGAGCGGCGCGGAATCAGCGCGCCGAGTCGACACATGGCCGCCGAGAGCCTGCACTACCTGGTCGCCGCCGGCCGTCCCGCAGAGGCTCTCGCGGAGGCGGTGCGACTCCGCCCCGAGCTCGAAGAGAGCGGCGCGATCGGGCTGAACTACGTCCTGTCCGCGCAGCTTCTCCTGCATGCCGAGCGCGGAGACCCAGGGCTCGGGCCGGCGGACGCAGAGCGACTGTCCGCATCGGTGCGTGCGACCACCGAGCTGCAGCTGATCGCGGTCGGCTTTCCGGCCGCTGCGCGAATGCTCCTGGCCCGCGGCCGCGCCGCCGACGCTGCCCGGCTGCTTGCGGAGCTCGAGCAGACGCCGGACATTCGCCGTGACACGAACTATGCCGCGGCTCTCCCGGCGCTCGTGCGGTGCGCCCTCGGTGCCCGCGACGCTGGTCTGGCCGCTCGGCTGGCAGAGGGAGTCGAGTCGTTCACGCCGCTCCACGAGCACGCGCTTCGCGGCGCGTCGGCGCAGCTCACCGAGGCCCGGGGTCTGCATGCAGATGCCGCAGAGCGGTACGCCGAGGCGGCCGAGGAGTGGCGGACGTTCGGGGACGTGCCCGAGCGCGCGTACGCATTACTCGGCCGAGGCCGCTGCATGCACGTCCTCGGCGACCGGGGTGCGGCCGCTCCGCTCCGCGAAGCGCGCGCGCTCTTCGAGTCGCTGGGCTACGTGCCGGCGCTCGCGGAGACGGATGCGGTGCTCCGCGACGCGGAGGCGGTGTCTACGTCTCCCTGAAGCCGATCTCCTGCGCGCCATCCCAGAGGAACTTCTTCCCGAGGTCCCGCAGGTGCTCGTTCCCCTCGACGATCGTCGCGAAGTGGTTTCCCGCGAGCGGGCCGGCCTTCGAGGCGAAGCTGACGTAGCCGTACGCGAGCAGGATCTCGGTCTCGGAGACGCCGCCCGGGTACAAGACGAGCTCGCCCGGATTCGGGTAGCAGGTCGCGTTCTCGGGCCGGAGCCCGAGGTCGAGGTCGCCGAACGGGATCCACCCCCCCTCGCCGCTCCAGCGGACGTGGATGATCCTCGACTCGAGCGGCAATAGGCGGCGGAACGCGGCCACCGTGGCAGGCGCGTCGTCCTCCTCGAGGCGCGCCGTGAACTCGAAGCCTCCCGCGCTGATCCGGAGCATCCGGCCGCCGATCCTAGCCGGAGGCCGCCTCCGAGACGTACGCGGCGACGCCCGCGATCTCGGCCTCCGTCAGCCTCCCGGCGAACGCCGGCATCACGCCCTTGCCGTCGCGCACCCGCTCGGCGACGAGGGTCGCAGACGGCTGCGCGGCGTCGAGGCTCGGACCGACGGTGCCCGTCGCGCCTGCGTCGGAGAGCGTGTGGCAGCCGGCGCACCCCGCCGACGTGAACACCTGCTTGCCGAGCGCGACGTCGGCCGCCGGCGTCGCCGGCAGGGTCGGCTCGTCGCTCGAGCGGTCGACCAGGACGGCGAGCGCGACGAACGCCGCCGCGCCCGCGACCGGCATCCACCAGTGCGTCCTCCCGGCGTGGCGCAGGTTGTAGAAGAGGCGCGCCCAGGCCCCGAGCAGCATGAGCCCGACGAGCACCAGCCACGCGTGGTCGGCGCCGTAGGCGAACGGGAAGTGCCCGGCGAGCATCGTCAGCAGCACCGGCAGCGTGAGGTAGTTGTTGTGCACCGAGCGTTGCTTCGCCTGGAGCGCGGGCGCCGGGTCCGGCTCGCGGCCCGCCTCCTTCGCGCGGATCAGCTCCCAGTGCGCGGGGATGATGACCGCGAAGACGTTCGCGGCCATCACGGTGCCGATCATCGCGCCGACCTGGAGCCATGCCGCCCGCGGGCTGAAGAGCTCGGACGACGCCCACGCCGCGAGCACCAGGAGCGCGAGGAGCACCGGCCAGAGGACGCGCCCGTCCGAGACGAGCCGATTGAGCACGTCGTACGCGATCCACGCGGCGGCGAGCAGCGCCATCGAGATCACGACCGCGAGCCACGGGTCGAGGTCGTCGCCGGGCTTCACGAGCGTGCTCGACGCCTCGAGGTAGTAGAGGACGACCATGAGCGCGAACCCGGAGAGCCACGTGGTGTAGGCCTCCCACTTGAACCACGCGAGGTGGTCGGGGAGTCGCGGCGGCGCGACCACGTATTTCTGCACGCGGTAGAAGCCTCCGCCGTGCACCTCCCAGAGCTCGCCGCCAACGCCCGCCTCCCGGTCGGTCTCCTCCGTCGGCGGTCGCAGCGACTGGTCGAGCAGCACGAAGTAGAACGAGGTGCCGATCCACGCCATCGCCGCGATCACGTGCAGCCAGCGCAGCCCGAGGTCGAGCCAGTCGCGTAGGGCGTCCGAGATCGCGAGCGGCAGCGCCGCCGTCACCTGCGCCTCCAGCGATCCTCGGCGATCGAGACGAGCTCGCCGAGCGCGGTCTCCAGCTCGACGTCGGTCGGGTTGTCGATCCGCTCGCGGAGGATCCCGAGGATCTCCGTCTTCGGGCGCCGATTCACGAACACCACGAACCGGAAGCCGTGCCGTGCCTCGTAGGCGGCGTTCAGCTGCACCAGCTCGGCGAGCACGGCCGGGTCGACGTCCGTCCCCTGCTCCGCGGCCGACCGCGCCGAGAGCCCCGCTCGCTGGCCGATCGCGGGGTGCGCGTCGAGCACCTCGCGCTTCTCGTCCGGGGGGAGCTCGTGGACGAGCGTCCGCGCACGGACCAGCGGATCGGGCGTCGCTGCGAGCCGCTCGACGAAGCGCGTGCGCCCCTCGAAGAGCTCGGCCAGCTCGTCTGCGCTCAGACTCGCCGGTCGTCGAGCGGCGGCGCGGGCCGCTTGCCCCTCCGGGTCGCCGTGGTCCGACTCATGCCCGGAAGCCAACGGCGCGGTCAGCTTCCCCTGTACGTCGCGCATCCGTACGGCGAGACGAGGAGCGGGACGTGATAGTGGCCGTCCTCGAGCTCGACCTCGAGCGTGACGCGCCGGAAGAACGGCGACGGGGGTGCGAACGCGAGCGTGTAGAGGCCGGGTGCGAGGCCCTCGGCGAGCCGCGCGCGCCCGTCGCCGTCCGTCTCCTCCGAGGCGAGCACGCTGCCGTCGCGCCGAAGCTCGACGGCGACGCCCCCCGCGGGACGGCCGGCGGCGGTGTCGAGCACGTGCGTCGACAGCGAGCAGGTCACGGGGCGAATCTTCTCGCCTCGACGCGATGGGCGCGAGCGATCTCGGTCTCCTCCGCGTGCACCAGGGCACCTCCGCGCACGACGTCCTCGCCTGCGACGACGAGCCGCTCGACCCGGTGCGGGCCGGAGAAGACCAGTCCCGCTACGAGGTCCTCGGCTCCGCCGTGGTGCAGCGCCTCCACGCCCCAGATCGCGAGATCGGCCTGCTTGCCCGGCGCGAGCGAGCCGATGTCGTCCCGTCCGAGCACCTCGGCGCCACCGCGGGTCCCGAGCCGCAACGCCTCGCGCGCGGTCATCGCGTCCGGCCCGCCGCGGCCCCGCGCGACGAGCAGCGCCTGCTTCACCTCCGCGAAGAGGTCGCTGCGCTCGTTCGAGGCCGAGCCGTCGACACCGAGGCCGACGCGGACGCCCGCGTCCACGAGCTGTCGCACGGGCGCGACGCCCGCGCCGAGGCGGAGGTTCGACGTGGGGCAGTGCGCGACCCCGGTGCCGGTCGCGGCGAAGCGCGCGATCTCCGGCTCGCTGAGGTGCACGCAGTGCGCGCACCACACGTCTCCCGCGAGCCACCCCTGCCGCTCCAGGTACTCGACGGGCGTGCAGCCGTAGAGCTCCCGGCAGTACGCCTCCTCCTCCACGGTCTCGGCCAGGTGCGTGTGCAGCGGGAGGTCGAGACGCCGTGCAAGGGCGGCCGACTCCTCCAGCAGACGGCCCGTCACCGAGAACGGGGAGCAGGGAGCAACCGCGATCTGCACCCGTGCCCCCGGCCCGGGCTCGTGGAGCGCCGAGTGGAGGCGCTCGGTCTCGGCGAGCACGGCGTCGATCTCCTCGACGAGCTCGTCGGGCGGCAGGCCGCCGTCGGAGACGCCGAGGTCCATCGAGCCGCGTGCGGCGACGATCCGGACCCCCAGCTCGCGCGCCGCCTGCACCTCCGCCTCGAGGATCCCGTCACGGCCCCGGGGGAAGACGTAGTGGTGGTCGAACACGGTCGTGCAGCCGGAGAGCGCGAGCTCGGCCAGCCCGGTGCGCGCGGCCGCGTACTCGGCCTCGGCGTCGATCCGCGCCCACACCGGGTACAGCTCCCGGAGCCACGTGAAGAGGTCGGCCTCCTGCGCCCGGGCGCGCGTCAGCGTCTGGTACAGGTGATGGTGCGTGTTGACGAGCCCGGGCGTGACCACCGCGCCGCCCAGGTCGACGCGAACCTGCTCGACTCCTGCGGTCGGCTCCGGCTCCCGGCCGGCGCCGAGCGCGGCGATCGCGTCGTCCTCGACGAGCACCCATCCCCGCGGATGCTCGGTGCCTGCGTCGTCCATCGTGACGATCCAGCCGTTCGCGAAGAGCCTCCGCATCGCGGCGGACGTTATCGTCCGGCGTCGTGACGGGCACCGCCGCCGGGGTCCTCGCGCGCGCCGCGGCGCTCGGCGAGGTCAGCGAGGAGCCGGGCCGGCTGACGCGCCGGTTCGCGACAGCGGCGCTCCGGCGGGCCGGCGAGCTCGTCGCGGCCTGGATGGAGGCGGCCGGCATGGAGGCGCGCCGGGACGCCGCGGGGAACGTCGTCGGCCGCTACGCGGCGGCGGGTGGCGACGCGGGCCCGCCGCTCGTGCTCGGCTCCCACCTCGACACCGTGCCCGACGCCGGCCGCTTCGACGGCGTGCTCGGCGTGCTCGTGGCGGTCGCCGCCGTCGAGCGGCTCGCGGAGCGCGGCGAGCGGCTTCCGTTTCCCGTCGAGGTCGCCGCCTTCGCGGACGAGGAGGGTGTGCGCTACGGGGTCGCGTACCTCGGCTCGGCCGCGTATGCGGGGCTCTTCGAGCCGGAGTGGCTCGACCTCGTCGACCAGGACGGCATCTCCGCCGCCGCCGCGCTCCGCGGCCTCGGAGACGACCCGTCCGCTCTGCTGCGCGCCGCGGTGCCGCGGCTCGCGGGGTACCTCGAGGTGCACATCGAGCAGGGCCCGGTGCTCGAGCGCGCCGACCTGCCGGTCGCGGTCGTCACCGCGATCGCCGGCCAGTCGAGGGTGGCGGTGGTGCTGCGCGGGCAGGCCGGGCACGCGGGAACGCTGCCGATGACCGGCCGCCGCGACGCGCTCGCCGCAGCGGCCGCGGCAGTGCTCACCGTCGAGCGAGTCGCCGGCGCGACCGAGGGTCTCGTGGCCACCGTGGGGACGCTCGTGGTCGGGCCGGGCGCGCCGAACGTCGTCCCGGGGGAGGCGCGCCTCACGCTGGACGTGCGCCATGCGGACGACGGCGTCCGGCTGGACGCGCTCCGTGCGCTGCGCGACGAGATCGGGCGTGACGCCGCCTCGCGTGGCGTCGACCTGGACTGGGCGGTGCTCCAGGAGACCGACGCGGTCGCGATGTCCCCGGAGCTCCGTGAGCGACTCGGCGCGGCCGTCGAGGCCGGGGGGCACGCCGTCCGGCGACTCGTCTCCGGCGCCGGGCACGACGCAGCGGTGCTCGCGCGGGTCTGCCCCGCCGCGATGCTGTTCGTCCGGTGCGCCGGCGGCGTCAGCCACGACCCGCGCGAGTCGGTCGCCGAGGAGGACGTCGCGGTCGCGCTCGACGTCGTCGAGCGGTTCCTGCGGACGTCCTAGCCGTGACGGCTAGCCCGGCGCCTCCGTGACGACGGCCTTCGCCGCTTCGGCGCTGTCGCTCCCGACCGCGTGCAGCACCTCGGGCCGGTCGAGCAGCCGGGCTCGCTGCTGAGGGCTCGGCAGGCGGTTCACGACGTACTTGTCCTCGAGGACCTCCGCCAGGGCCCGTCCTCGGCCGTGCTCGCGGATCACGTACTGGGCCACCCGCTCCTCGCCGGTGGAGCGCTGGAAGAGGAACGAGAACAGATCCTTGAACGCCATGCCGTGATCGTAGCCCGCCGAGCGCTCAGGCCCCGGCGCACCGCCCCCGGCGCCGAAGTGCGCAAGTTACAAGTTGTAACTTGGCGGGTCCGCCGTCGCGGTGCGAGCTCGCCTCCCTCGGCGGCGTCGTCAGCGCCGTGCGCGCCACACGAGCCACACGATCACGAAGATCGCGATCACGAAGACGACGGTGACGGTCCTGCTCACGAGGTCAGGCCGGCTCGAGGCGTGACGCCGCGGTCCCCGTCAGCCCCGGTCGGCCACCGTGCCGGGCCACTCGAGGTTCGCGTCCGGGATCGGGTCGCCGTGGGGATCGTGCGTCGGGAACCCGAGCGACTCGTCGATCCGCGCCTCCAGCTCCTCGGAGAGCACGTGCTCGAGGCGGTCGGCCTCCGCGTGCACCTCGTCGACGTGGATGCCGAGCGTCTCGGCGAGGTAGAGCTCGAGCAGCCGGTGATGCCGGGTCACCTCGAGCGCCACCCGCTCGCCCTCGGGCGTGAGAGAGACCCCGCGGTACGGCGCGTGCACGACGAGCGAGAGCGCGGCGAGCTTCTTCACCATCGCGCTCGCGGACGCGGGCGAGACCCCCATGCCGCGGGCGAGCGCGGTCGTCGAGACCCGCTCCTGCGACTGCCCGAGCTTGTAGATCTCGCGCAGGTAGTCCTGGATCGCGGCAGTCAGCGTCGTCCGCGCCACGCAGCGAGTGTACGGGCGCTGCCGCGTTCGTCTCGTGCACCCTGCTAGCGTCGGCGCCTCGTGAACGTCAGAGTCGGCCATAGCCCCGACCCGGATGACGCGTTCATGTACTGGGCGCTGACCACCGATCGGGTCGACACCAGGGGATACCGCTTCGAGCAGGTGCTCGCCGACATCCAGACCCTGAACCACTGGGCCCGGGCCGCGCGACTCGAGGTGACCGCGATCTCGCTCGCCGCGTACCCCTTCGTGCAGGAGGACTACGCCCTCCTCCCGCACGGGGCCTCGATCGGGACGGGGTACGGCCCGGTCGTCGTCGCCCGCGAGGCGCTCTCGCTCGACGACCTGCGCGGGAAGGAGATCGTCGTCCCGGGCGCGATGACGACCGCGTTCCTCGTGTTGCGGCTCGTGCTCGGCGAGTTTCCGTACCGGGAGGTTGCGTTCGAGCAGATCCCCGACGAGGTCGCGAGCGGGCGCGCCGAGGTGGGGCTCCTGATCCACGAGGGCCAGCTGACGTTCTCCGAGCTCGGCCTCGTGAAGGCCCTCGACCTCGGCGAGTGGTGGCTCCTCGAGACCGGGCTGCCCCTCTGCCTCGGCGTGAACGTCGCGCGGCGGGACGTCGAGCGGCCCCGCGATCTCTCGGCCGTGCTCGGCGAGGCCATCGCGTGCGGGCTCGACCATCGTGCGGAGGCGCTCGAGTACGCGCTCCAGTTCGGGCGCGGGATCGACGCCGCCGTCGCCGACCGCTTCGTCTCGATGTACGTGAACGAGCTGACGAGGGACTACGGGGACGAGGGGCGCTCCGCGGTCGCCGAGCTGCTTCGACGCGGGGAGGCGCTCGGCGCGTTCCCGCACCCCGTCAGCGTCGACTGGGTCGAGTAGCGCTACTCGCCGAACGGCTCGACCGCCGCATCCGACTCACGCCGGACGACGATCGCCACCGAGCCGAGCACGACCGCTGCGCCGACCGCGACCCGCGCGGACACGTGCTCGTCGAGGAAGAGCACTCCGAGCGCGATCGCGACGACCGGGTTCACGTACGCGTACGTCGAGACGGTTCCGAGCGGGGCGTGGTGGAGGAGCCAGACGTACGCGGTGTAGCCGATCACCGAGCCGAACACCACGAGGTACGCGAACGCAAGCAGCGACCTTGCCGAGAACGAGCCCGGCTGCGGGTGCTCGGCGAGCCCGACCGGAAGGAGGAGGAGACCGCCCGCGAGCATCTCGTACGTGGTCGCGACGATCGCGTCCTGCGGGAGCGGGATCCGCGACGACAGGTACGAGCCGAGCGCCCAGGCGATCGCGGAGAGGCCGGCGAGGCCGATGCCCCACCAGGTCGCTCCCCCCTCCGGGTGGAACAGGATCGCGACTCCGCCGAAGCCGATCAGCACGCCCGCGATCGCGAGCGTGGGCGGCCGCTCCCCTCCGGCGAGCCGCATCAACACGACCAGGAGCGGCACCGACGCGATGATCAGCGACGCGAGCCCGGTCGGCACCGTGCGCTCTGCGAGGAACAGGATCCCGTTCGCGCCCGGAAGCAGGAGGCCGATGAGCGCCGCGGCCGCGAGCTCGCGCCTGCGCACGCGGAAGGCCGAGCGGCCCCGCCGGACGGCGATCCACGCGGCGAGCAGCCCGCCCGCGATCAGGAACCGCGTGGAGACCGCGAAGAAGGCGGGGATCGTGTCGCCCGCGACGCTGATGCCGAGGTACGTCGACCCCCAGAGCAGGTAGACGGCCCAGAGCGCCGCCCACGCCTTCGGCGTCACCGTCTCAGCGTCAGCGCTGCGCCGGCGGCTAGCAGCGCGATCCCAAGCGCGCGCGGCCAGGTGAGCGCGATCCGCTCGAAGCCGAACAGCCCGTAGCGGTCGATCGCCGCGCCGGCGACGAGCTGGCCCGCGACGAGGAGGCCGATCGTCGCGGCCGTCCCGATCCTGGGTGACGCGAGCGTGATCGTGAACACGACGAAGGTCCCCAGGAACGCGCCGAGCCAGAGCCACTTCGGCGCCGTCCACGCGTCGGCGAGGTCGCCGATCCCCCGCCGCACGACGAGCAGCGCCGCGAAGGAGATCGCGACGGACAGCAGGGTGACCCAGGCGAGCGCCTCGACCAGCCCGACCCGCTCGCCGAACCGCCCCATGACGGCTGCCTGCACGGCCCCCGCCAGGCCCGCGAGGAGTGCCAGCGTCGCCGCCAGTCCCGTTCCGCCGCTCATCGCGAGGACGCTATACGCTCAACACCCAGCCGAGCCGGGGAAAGGAGCCGACCGTGATCCGAGCGTTCGCCGTGTACGAGGGGGAGCCCGACCCAGCCCGCTACGAGCAGCACGCGGAGCTGTGCCGGCGCGTCCCGGGCGGGACGTTCCGTCACGGGCCGGTCTTCGGCGCGCCGCTGGGAGAGCCTCGCTTCCGCTACTACGCGGAGTGGGAGTTCCCGGACATGGACGCGTTCCGCGCCGCGTCGCGGACGGCCGAGTTCGCGGCGACCGGGAAGGACGCCATGGAGATGGGCGTTCCGTTCACGGTGCACTTCGCCGAGGTGTCCTGACGGTGGAGCCGACGCACCCGCGCCCGCTGCCGCCCGAGGAGCTCGGGTTCGAGACGATCGTCTACGAGAAGGCGCCGCCGCGGGCGACCATCCGGCTCGACCGCCCCCAGGTGCTGAACGCGTTCGACTTCCGCATGCTGCGGGAGCTGGCACGCGCCTGCGAGGACGCCTCGTGGGACGACGAGGTTCGCGCGGTCGTGCTCACGGGCACCGGGCGCGCGTTCTGCGCCGGGGCGGATCTCGCGAGCTGGGACGTCGACTACCTCGGGCGGCCCGGGGAGTACTGGAAGTGGTTCGGCGCCTTCAAGGACATGCACGACCGCCTGCGCGAGCTGGGCAAGCCGACGATCGCGCGCATC
>Ga0210142_1000060_pt1 | contig 24726 bp, 16 predicted proteins | sample Goodyear_PhragC__FD_184869 | JGI IMG/M metagenome (GOLD analysis project Ga0210142, IMG submission 184869) | Wetland microbial communities from San Francisco Bay, California, USA, that impact long-term carbon sequestration - Goodyear_PhragC_D2... | ecosystem: Environmental > Aquatic > Marine >...
CGATAGTGTTCTGAAAAGCGCCCCGTTTGAGCTCCACTCCGGTCTCGTCAACGCGTACTGCCGCATTCGCTACGGATTGCCCCCCATCCAGCGTCATTCCAGTCGCGCTTACCGCCTCTTTGCGAACCCGATCACTTGGTTGGGCGATCTCAAGATTATATGGCATGAGAAGGAGCGAAGGGATTCGTCGTCCGCAGAATCTGGTCGAAGCAGCGTCCGCCTAAGCTAACATTCGCGCTCATATCGCCTCGACGCTACAATCGTCTGCTCGGAGCGCCAAAATGTTTTCGCAAAGATTGACATTCTAAGAGAAGTAACACGGAATGGACTCGCCCCCGGGTATTTCAACTTTACAACACAGCGATCCGCGGATTCGTGTGCCGATTCGGTTCATTCTGGTATGCGCGTCTTAATTACGGGAGGCGCAGGTTTCATCGGCCGGCATATTGCGGAGCGCTTCCAGGATCGAGCGGAAGTTCGCGTTCTTGATAACCTTTGTTGCGGCTTTCAGAGAAATCTGTTCGGCTTGAAATGCCAACTCGTCGTCGGCTCAATTCTCGATTGCGATCTCGTGAGAGAAGCTATGAAAGATGTCGATTTTGTCTTTCATCTCGCGGCAATGGTAAGCGTGCAGGAATCCTTGGAGAAGCCGAATGAATGCACTGAGATTAATACTGGAGGTACAGCGATCGTTTTGGAGGAGGCGGCGCGGGCAGGTGTAAAAAAGCTGATCTTCAGCAGTTCGGCCGCGATTTACGGCGATAATCCGACCGTTCCAAAAATTGAAAGCATGTCGGCCGAGCCGAAGAGTCCCTATGCCCTGAGTAAGTATGAAGCCGAACGGTACTGCGGTTTTTTCAATGAGGAAGGGCAACTAGCCACTGTTTGCCTTCGCTATTTTAACGTCTTTGGTCCCTACCAGGACCCGAGGAGGGAATACACCGCGGTCGTTCCGGGTTTCATTAAGAAAGCAATAGCTAACGAGCCGATTATGATTTTTGGAGACGGCCGGCAAACGCGGGACTTCATTTACGTAAAGGACGTAGCCGCGGCCAATGCGTTCTTCGCATTGAGATCGCATGCAACCGGCATCTTCAACGTCGCTTGCGGAAAGCAGACCACCATAACCGATTTGGCCCTAACTATTCACAACCTTACCAAATCCAGCTCCACGCTCGACTATGGCGCTGCGCGGCCGGGCGACGTGAAACATTCAGTCGCAGGCGTGGACAAGATTCAGAACGCTGGCTTTAGCCCGGTTTGCGATTTGGCCGGAGGGTTGCGTGCAACAATCGAATTCTTCAGGAAAGACCCAGCGGCCAAGGAGCAGGGTCGTCACGTATGACTCGAGCTCAAAGCCGTTGGGTCAACGTGATCATCATCGCGATTGTCGTCATCCTGCGTTTCCCAACGCTGTTGCCGTCGATGTACACAAGCGACGAGGGCTATTACGGTGCGATCGCAAACGATATCTTGGACGGTGGCACAGTCTACCGCACGGCAGTGGATACGAAGCCGCCGGGCATGTATTATATTTACGCCGGCGTTTTCAAAGTAGCTGGGAAGAACAATCTTCTTGCCGTTCATGTCCTCGCCATCCTTGTGGTCGCAGCCACGGCTTTGGTCGCACGGCGAATCAGTTCACGAGTGGCAGACGAGTGGGCGGGAGCGTGGAGCGGTATTGGCTACGCTCTTTTCGTCCACGCCTACCGGCCAGATGACACGCTCGGCGCGAACAGCGAGATTTTTGCTGCTCTTCCGCTCGCGTTGAGTGTGCTTGCCTTCCTCCAAGGACAGAAAAAACCGGCTTTTGGCATGATGTTTCTTAGCGGCGCGCTGGTCGGGGCAGCCACATTGATCCGGCAGCCTTCGGCCGTCACCTTGGGCGCAATGTTGGGGTGTCTCGCTTATGGCTGGCTTATTCTCCGCAACCGCTCGTTCGCACGTGTTTTAGCAGCAGTCAGCGGTGTCATAATTGGATTCATCGCGGTAATTGCCGCACTGGCTTGGTATTACCAGTTGCAGGGAAATCTGCGTGACGCCTATCTGTGGGCGTGGGTGTTTGCGATTCGCTACGTCGAATCCGAAACGACCTTACCGTTTGTTCTCAAACGTCTCGTTACCGTCCATCTCGCTTTGATTCTTCTCTCGGGCGTGTTGTGGTATTTTGGCATTTGGCAGGTTGTTGAAACGCTCAGGTCTTTTGGTCGAAGGAAGGCTGTCTCCCCCGAGGCGATCCTGCTTCTTTTGTGGTTCGGCCTCACTTATCTTGCGATCTTTATTGGATGGCGATTCCCGGGACATTATCATCTGCCGGTATTTCTTCCGCTATCGATTCTTGCGGGCGAGGCGTTCTCGCGCTTCGTGGCTCAACGTCGACGTTCTGTTCAGCCGCGCTGGCGTTGGATGCGAACAGGCATCATCGGTGCGGCCGCCCTGCCACCGATAGGTTTTCTCATCGGGGCCTTTATAGTGCGAACGCAGACGCTTGATTTTCTCCCGATTGTTCAACTGATCGTCAAGGAGACGAGACCGAACGATCGTATTTTTGTTTGGGGAAGTCGGCCGCAATTCTATAGTTTTTCCGACCGGCGGATGGCGACGCGGTTCGTGAGCTGCTCACACCTGGTTGGCATCTATGCCCACCGGCCTCGCGAAGTGAGGGCTACAGCGAAGAGCGTGATTCCAGAAACTTGGGAGATGTTTCAGGCAGACTGGAAAGCGCATCCCCCGGTGCTCATCATCGACACCTCAACTGCGGATCCGTTCTGGGCGCCGCATCCCATGGCACGATATCCCGTGCTTCGCGCCTTCCTTGGGCGATATCGAGTTGAGACCGTGATCGATGGCGAAACCATTTATCGTCGCCTTTGACGCCGGAATCGAAACAGCGTGTATGACGACAAAGCGGCCAAGTATCTCGGTTGTTTATCCAATGTTCAATGAAGAAGAGAACATTGAGCGCGCGGTCCACTTCGCGGAGGCCGTCCTGACCGACATGACGTCCGACTACGAGATCCTCATCGTCAACGATGCCAGCACCGACCGATCAGCGGAGATCGCTGAAGCATTGGCTCGCTCAAACCCTTGTGTGAAGGTATTTCACCACCAGCGAAATTTGAAACTTGGAGGCGCCCTTCGCACCGGTTTTGGCAAGGCAACGAAAGAACTTGTCTTCTACTGCGACTCGGATTTGCCGGTCGATCTCACGGAGTTAGTCCGCGCGGTGCACATTATGGAGTTTACAAACTCCGACATTATTTCGGCCTTTCGCTTTGACCGCACCGCGGAAGGACCCGTCCGCACCCTGTATTCGGTGTGCTACAATTTGCTTATCCGTTTCCTGTTTCCGTTGCGGGTGAAGGACGTCAATTTCTCCTTCAAATTGTTTAAGCGTGAGGTGTTGGATAAGATTGCGCTGGAGGCGGAGGGTTCGTTCATCGACGCGGAACTGCTAATCAAGGGGAAGTTGCACGGATTCAAGATCGTGCAGTTCGGCGTCGATTATTTTCCCCGAAATCGCGGCACTTCCACCCTGGCCAGTCCGGACGTGATCCTTAAAATGATTCGAGAACTGGTTGCATTTCGCATGAAGATGCGACACGAAATCCGAGTCGCCCGGGTCTCAGAGCATTGAAACAGCTGATTGTTAATGCCGATGACCTGGGACTGACACCGGGAGTTAACCGAGGAATCCTGCGGGCATTTCAAGAGGGAATCGTAACGAGTGCCTCGTTGCTTGTGACGGGGAGTGCATTCGAGGAGGCGGTCGCGCTGGCTCAGCAGAACCCGGACCTGGATATTGGCCTGCATCTAACGCTGGTGGAAGAGCAAGCCGTCCTTGGGCGCGAGGTGTTGCCGACTCTGGTTGATGGGACGGGCCGGTTTCCACGCACGAGTGGTGAATTTTTCAAACGTGTCTTCCTTGGACGCATCAACTGGAGTGAGGTCGAGTGCGAGATCGCGGCGCAGATCTCCCGTTTTCAGAAGACGGGACTGCGACTTTCCCATCTTGATAGTCACCAACATCTCCACATGTTTCCGCCTGTTTTCGAAATTGTTAATCGGCTTACCCGCGAGATGGATAATGTTTGGATTCGCAATCCTGCTGGCCCATGGGGAAAATCGCCCGGTGTCCGGATGGGACGGTGGGTACAGCAATTTGGCTTGAATCTGACCAGTTTGTCGGCGCGATCCTTGCAGGGCTCGCGCGTGCCGCAAATGCCGGATGGTATGTACGGATTCGAATGCAGCGGATGCTTAACTCGCCGCGCTCTACAACAAATATTCCAGAACATTCCCGATGGTCTGTATGAATTGATTTGCCATCCCGGCGAAGACGACGCGGAAACGCGGACGCGATACAGCCATTGGGGTTATCGATGGGGTGAGGAGCTAGAGGCTCTCACGGCGCCCGAGACGCGGGTACTTCTAAAGGAAAATGGGATCGTACTGACCTCGTTCCTGCGGACTTTCGGGGCTTAAAACAACTTAAGCTCCTAACGAATTGCGTCGCGGGGGAGTAGCCCCTAAACTAGATCTTTCCGCTCAACCACGTGAACCTTCTCGACAAAATTGGCCGTGAATTTTCCGGCTATAACATTTTGGAATCCGGAAAGCGTCTTTTCGATCGCAAACCGCTGCAATGCAGCCTTTATGTGACGGATCGTTGTAATCTTGATTGTGCCTATTGCACCGAATACGATAATAGCCGGGCGCATCCCGGCATCGATGATTTGAAAAAATGGGTGCGGAAGATTCGCGAGCTTGGGACCATGCGCATTGCTCTCGTTGGAGGCGAGCCGCTGACGCACCCTGATATTGTCGAACTCGTTCGCTATTGCCGCGAGCTTGGCTTTGCAACCAGTCTGACAACAAACGGTTTTCTTCTCACGCGCAACCTCGTCACCCAACTGGAAGAGGCCGGATTACAGGTCATGCAGATCAGCGTTGATCGGATGACACCCAGCGCGATCACCAAAAAATCGTTCAAGACGGTTTTGCCGAAGCTCGATTATTTTTTGGATTCAAAAATCAGTCTTCATATCACCGGCGTGATTTGCGCCGATACGCTGCCCGAAGCACAAGCGGTGCTTGAGACTGGTTTGTCCCGTGGAATTCCAACTGAGGTTCGCCTGGTGCACGCTGATCCTTTGAAACGGTTTCGAGTCGATCGCGGTCAACGTGAAGAGCTTGAACGTTTCATCGATTCGATGATCGAACGAAAACGGCGCGGGGAAAAGATTCACAGCAGTGAGGCGATCCTTAATTACCAACGCAGTCTCCTCCGCGGCGAGCATGTGGAGTGGACCTGTGTGGCTGGCTATAAATTATTCTTCGTCTCCGCACAGGGAAAATTTTGGATTTGCAGCATGGTGCACACAGAAAAGCACATCATGGATGTGACGCTGGACGATCTCTACGCGAACTACCGCAAGAAGTCGTGCCAGGAGGGCTGCGGCGTTTACTGTGCCGTGAGTGCCTCACTCCTTGTGCAAAAACCGGTTCCTGTCCTCGGCAGGGAAGTGCTGGCGCGGACCAGACGTGTCCCTTCGTTGTTAGGCCTTTCTTCAGGCCCGCGAATCAATAACCCGGTTCCCGCGGATGTTACAAATCCAGACGGCGCGCAGGAGGTGAACGGCAGCACTGAAGCAGGCCCATCCGCAGATTATGGCGTAACTTTGCGGGAAGGCGTTTAGCAGAAACCCACACGCCAGTATCCAAACGTAGATATTTCTGCGGGCTGCGATCAGCCTAAAAACCCGGTCAAACGGCGTAAGGTCATCCAGCAAACGGCCTGTGACCATCTTTGCCCAACGCTTTGCGGATTCATCCAGCAGATGCGATGCGATGAGCAAACCGAGAAAGTAGAATGCGTTCGAAAACCGGCCGCTTTGCCACAAATAAAAAGCGATCGCCACCCACCAGGAGTTTTCGATTAGATAATCCAAATGATGCTCCCACTCGCCGCGCTCGGTCGTTTCGACTTTCACGCGGGCCTGCTTCCCATCCAGTCCGTCCACGATCCCAAAGATAAGAGCCACAAGAATTCCCAGGCCAATGTGGCCCGTCACGAAGGCGACGGTAGCGCTGCATCCGAAGATTAATCCGGCAATTGTAATTTGGTTTGGCGTGATGGGCGTTTTGCAAAGGAGCGAAACCAGCGCGGTTTCTATCGGCGCGTGGACGTAAGCCGGCAAATCGAGCGTGCCCTTTTGCGCGGAATCGAGAATGATGCGTTCAGCAAGGCGGCGGTCCTGCTCCAGAGGCGAAAAAAAGCAATATGGTCGCACATGCCGGCGCATCGCCACGATGTAGTCATCTTGCCTGGCGGCATCCACCACATCAATCTTGGCGTGATCGATGTTCTTTGTGAGCTCGCTTACGAAGGGTACCGCGGGCGGAAGAGCCGAAACAAGCTCCCTTGTGATTAATGCCGGGCCGCATGGATTTCGAACCAATTTTTGCGCGAACTTCGGGGGATTTGAGTCAACAAGTGCGGCGGATGAACTTTTAGCACACAGGGCGGCGAGCAGCCGAGCGTCACAATACGTGTTTGCCGGCACGATTAAGAAGCGGTCTCCCGTTTGTTCCAGGAGCAGTTGAGCAGTAAGAGGTTTCGAAGCGCTCGACATAAACTGGACAGTCAATTCCTCCCGCGCCCATGAGCGCTTGGTCAAGGCAGCTTCCACGCTTTCCGGCGTGCTGGAAAAAACGATGGCTCGTCGAAATCCCAGTCGCTGTAGGATGCGAAGCGAACGTTCCAGTAAGTTGACGCCGCACAGTTCGGTCAAGGCTCCCGGAGCATCCGCGATTAGGATTGGCAGGATGTTCTCCATCCTGTGGAGATTAACGATGCGGCCGCTCCATGCCAACTTTCAGCGACTCGTCGGTCTCCCTTCGCGTCGCGCTTATTCAGCAGGAGGCGCTCAAAAGATCGACCTGCGCGCGGCGCCCCGTTGGCTGGAAATGATGCTGCCGTCTTTCATTTCGTGGATCCAATCACACGCTTCTGCGATCGCCGGATTGTGCGTGGCCAGCAGAAGGGCTTTCCCGCGTTCGTGCACCAGATTTCGCAGCAAGTCGAAGGCGCGGTCGGAGTTTGCAGTATCGAGGTTGCCTGTGGGCTCGTCAGCCAGAATGACTTTTGGATCGTTGGCGAGCGCACGCGCTATGGCTACGCGTTGTTGTTCGCCGCCAGAAAGATGGCGGCTTGGCCTGCGCAGTTTATCCCCCAAGCCCACACCTTCCAGAAGCTCGTCCGCGCGTTCATGCATCTGTCCATCGGAAAGTTGACCGAGCTTGCGCATCGGGATCATCACGTTTTCCTCCGCGGTAAAGTCTTCCATCAAAAAATGGAACTGGAAGATGAAGCCGATGAATTGACTCCTTTTCGCTGCCAACTCGTCATCGCTCAGATGCGACATCGACTCCGATTCGATTGAGACGGAGCCGGCATCCGGTACATCGAGCAGCCCGAGAACGTAGAGTAATGAGCTTTTGCCGCAGCCGGACGGTCCCACAACCGCGTGGACGCTTCCGCTTTCGATTTCCAGCGACACGCCGCGGAGCGCGTGCACGCGTTCCTCTTCTTCGCCCAAATATCGTTCGATTCCCTCGCAACTGAGGCAGGTTTCGGCAATCATCTTGACCCTCGAATAGTGACAACGGGCGGCAATTCAGCTGCGCGACGCGCGGGGACATAACTGGCGATGAAAACGGCCAGGAGCGCGAGTAAGGTCGCGAAGACGTAGTGGCGCCAGTCCCATGTCACCAAAAAGTAATTTGTGTACAGCAAACCGCGGAGCCGAATGGGAATGTGCGACACGCCCCATGTCATCAACGCGCCGAGTGCACAGCCGAGTAATGATCCGGCCGCAGCGATCATCGCTCCTTGCCACAGGAAAATTGCCGAAATATCGATGCGCCGATAACCCATCGAACGCAAAATGGCGATCTCCTTGATTTTCGCCAGCACCGACATCGTCAGCACATTGAAAATACCGAAGCCTGCCAGCAGAATGATCAGCGAAACGGTGATTGCGACGGACATTCTCAAGGTCAGAAACAGTTGCAGCGTGCTTTCCTCGCGTTGCTGCCAGCTTAGGGCACTGTGTTGAAAGAGTGTTTCGAATCGACTGGCTAACACTGGCGCGCGATCCCGGTCGCGCAGCCTGTATATGATCATCGATGCTCCCGAAGGTTGTTGAAGTAACGCCTGGGCGACCTTGGCATGCGCATAAACACGGGTTGAATCAATCGAGCCGATTCCTGCGCGAGCGATCGCCGCAATCGTGAATCGCCAGTACTCACCGTTAGGCGCCAGCAATTGCACCGTATCCCCGACGCCTGCTTGGAGCAGGTCCGCCAGCCGCGAACCGATAATGATTGAGCCGGTGTTATTTCGAAAGTCATCGAAGTTGCCGTCAATCAACTGGTGAAGAATATCGGTGGTTCGCGCGTGTAGAGCTGGGTCGATGCCGTAAAGATCGACAGTCGCGTTCTCAAATCCCGCGCGCGCGCTGACCGTTCCGCGCAGAACGGGTGAACAGGAAACCACATCCGGGAATTGCCTGCTAACGCGCATGATTTCATTAGGATTAGTGATGCCTTCAAAGTAGAGACGGTGGCCCGTGGGTTCCTTGGAGCCTTTCGCTGCCACCATCAGCGGTTCGTAGCGGGGCCGGAAACGCGATCGGAGGACCAGGGCGCCGTTAGCCCCGATATTAGAGTCGATAAAATAGCGGGCAAAGCCCTGGGTCTGCGCCTGGGTACAAACAAAGATGGCCACCCCGAAGACCACACCGCTAAGGCTTAGAAGCAGAGCCCGCTTGCGATGCGTCAAGAAACGCAGGGCAATATAAAGCGGAGGGGTCATGGCGCCTTCGGCGGAGGCGGCAGAGTAATCACGCGCTGGCGAACTGGCTGACCGGAGTGAAACTTATCCTGATCGGAAAGGATTACATGATCGCCTTCCGCCAGGCCGTTGAGTGCTTCAGAAAAATCCAAGGTGCGAAAGCCCACGTTGACCGTTCGTGGCTGCACAATTCCGCCGTTTACCACCAAAGCTTGATCCACAAGCAGCGCGCGCGTTGGTACTAGCAAGGCATTTTCGTGGACGCCGGTGATGATGTTCATTTCACCTGTCATTCCGACCATCAAATTGTCAGGAGGGTCATTCATCTCCAGCACGACGGTGTAGCGCTGAGTGGTTGGATCGGCCGCTGGCTGAACCGAAGTGACGTGCGCCGTAAACGTCCGTGTGCGGTACGCGTACAATTGCACTTTGGCTTTCATCCCGGGTTTCACCTCGCCCACGTCTTCCTCGTTAACTTCTCCTCGCACGTAAGTTTTGCGCGAAGAAACGGTGAACAGCTCATTGCCGTCGGAAACCAGTTCACCGTCGATCGTCTGGACGTTTGTTAGAATTCCGTCGATCGGCGCGCGCACCTCGGCGTTCTTCATCTGGGCTTCCAATTTTTTCGTTGTTGCCTCCAGCGAATTGAGATTTCGATCCCGCTCGATCCGCTCAGTTTCCACCGCGCCACGCAATCGGTTGGCCTCGCTTTTCGCTTTCTGGTATTCCACTGCCGGCACATTGCCCGAACCCACTACCTTTTCGAGTCGTTGCAGGTTGTCCTCCGCTGCCTTGAGCAACTCCGAAGAGGGCAGCGGAAGCGCCGCTCGGTCGATCGCGGCCTGCAAATCGGCCCGCGCCTGCTTCAATTGCCGTGAAGTTTCCTGGTCCGCGATTGTCGCCAACAGTTGTCCTTTTTCGACGTTCTTTCCGATGGCGCCGCGACCGGCGGAGAAAGCATCTGCCAGGCGGATGAAACCAGCATTTTGCGCACGCACACGCACCACAAATGCCGGCTCGATTCTCACGGTACCATAAACTGCGGAGATGGCCGTGCCACGCTGCACCGTTGCCACTTCAGCCACCGGCATCAGAAAAAAATATGCAACGGCGAAAAGGAGCAGGAGCGACACTCCGACGAGTAACCAGATTGCTTTCGATTTTGGCGATTTCAATTTTGAAGAACTAGTGTGCTGTTCACGGCTCTTCTTTGCAATAATCTCGTGGCCGGCCGTAGTCGTCGTCCTTTCCAGTGGTTCGTAGATGTTCGAAGGCATTATTGGCAAGACACCGCAAACGAGATTCTGTTCGACCCTCGAACGATCCCTCCCGGAATTCAAACTGGTTCAAAATCGCGCTTTACGGCAGAATCCGATCGTAAAGCGTTCGCGCGGAGCTGATGTGACGTTCAATATCAGCGAATCACTTGCCCTGAGGGCGCGACGCCTGAGATTCGTCTGAAAATTGAAAATAACGGCCAGCAGCGCGGTCCCACTCCGCGAGTGCGAGATTGTGCTGATAAATAGCATCCAGTAGACCGCTTCTGGTTTTCAAGAAGGCATTTTGAGTAATGCGATATTCAAGCGGTGAGATCAGGCCGCTGGCGACATTTTCCCGGACTGTGCGGGCACCGTCCTCGGCGGCGATGGACGCGTCTGCAAGCGATGTTTTACGAGCATCGATTGCTTGAAGATCGTTCGCGATCCGCGAGAGTTCGCGGCTCACATTGGCTTCCAGCTTTTTGCACGTCAGTTCGTTTTCCTCGCGCGCCGCACGCGCCTTTAGTACCGCGCCGCCTACCTGGCCGTTATCAATCACCCGCCACGTATAGGTTGCCCTTTCCATAATCTCCGACCCTATGAAATCCTGTGTCTTGCTGGTTGATTCCTGACGATGAATGCCTTTCACGGGGACATACTCGCCACGAATGCTTCCGCCCGCCGCAGGATAATAGCCGGCGGCAATGATCCGTTGATCCTGGTTGGCAGCGTTCACGAACAAACGTGCGAGTTTGAGGTCGGCTCTTCGGTGTAAAGCCGCCGCTGTTTCCGACGAGACATCAACATGCATCGGAACAAACTCCAATTCGCCTTCCGGCTCGGGCAATGCCGATTGCGCAGGATCGACTCCCATGGCATCCGCCAGTTTCAATTGCGCATCTCGATAGGCGCGATGCGCGTTTTCAATTTGCCTGACCAGGTCGTTGGCGTCGACAGTTGCGCTGGTAAAGGCGCTCTTATCGGCCAACCCCGCTTCGAAACGATTCTTTTGGGTAGCGACGTTCTCCTCCAGCTTCTGTCGTTGTTCGTCTCGAATGGATTCCAGCGCACGATTATAAAGTGCCGCGTAAAATGCCAATCGCGCCGCGTGCAACTGCTCCACAACGGCGACATTCAATTGCTGTTCGGCGATTAACACTTCAATGTCTCCGCGTCTAAGCGACGGGGGCACCGCCATGTCGAACAAAGTCTGGTCGAGCCATGCGCGCCCGATCCCAAACCCTTTTACTCCGCTTTCACCAGAACGGTGACCCGCCTGAACGCCAGCCGGCACACTCACCCGAAAATCAGGCAGAACGATGGAGCGAAAAACCAGCCTTTTTCCAGCCGCTTGCTCCAGACCAGCCTTGGCTTCCTGGATGGCGGGGTTCTTTTCCAGAGTTCTATCCAGCACTTCTTGCAGAGTCACTCCGCGTGCAGAGCCCATCAGGCAGGTCGCGAAAATTGCGATAGAGAGCCATCCCACTTTCATTGCTTGGTAATTTTTTGCGGCGGCTTCGCTATATCGGCAGCACGCGCAGCGTTGCGGTCTCGAGTCCTCACGTCTTTGAAATCCGATCCGAAGTTCAGCGCTTCCGCTGTACTGGCGCAGGCATGCGCAAGGCGAGCGAGAGCCACATTGTGCAGATAGATCGCACTCAGTCTTGTCGTGCGCGTTCGGGTTACATCCGATGCCGCTTGCAGAACGTCGAGCTGTGTTCCCAACCCCGCAGCAAAGTTGCCTTTGGCCATACTGAGCGCTTCATCCGCGGTCTGCACGTTGCGTGTTTCATTTTCCAGCACGCGTTCGGCTTGTTGAAGGTCGAAAAATGCGCCGCGCACCTCCGAGGCAACGCTGCGTCGCGCTGCTGCCAGAGCCTGGACTGCTCCGTCGCGCCGGGCTCGTGTCGCTTGCATTCGTCCTCTGGTCGCGAATCCGTCGAAGATGTTCCAGGTCGCGTTTATCCCAACGACCCCGCCGTAGTTGAATTCAGGACCGACATCCGGGTCTCGCTCACTGTAAACTTCATATCCCGAGAAAGCGCGAACGTGTGGACGCGTGGCGCTTCGGTCGAGAACGTACTGGCGGTCTTCGATGGCGATATCTTTCTCCCGCGCTTTAATGACCGGCCGATTTGCGTCAGCTCGTCCCAGGCAATCGTTGAGGTCTGGATGGTTGGGCCGGTACTGTAGTTCGCCCGAAACCTCAAACGGCGGACTCTCCGCTTCCGGATGGATATCGACACCGAGAAGTTCGGCCAGGTGCAGATAGGAATTTTTCAACTCGGTTTGCGCGTCAAACAGTTCTGGCCGTTCATTCGCGAGGGCTACCTCGGCCCGCTGCACGTTAAGTTTGCCTACGATACCAGCCGTAAAACTTTGCTGCTGGCTTTTTAGTTCCTCGTCCAGCACTCGCACGGAATCTTCGCGCACCCGAATTTTCGCCCGGTTCAGCAGCAGTTCATTGAATGCAATTCGCACCTCCATCACGATGCGGCTGACCGTTTCCTGTAGGTCATAATTTGCCTTGGCGATGTTCAACTGCGCGATCGCTACCTGGCTGCCCACCGCTCCGCCGGTATAGATATTCTGTTCAAGCCTCACGATTGCGTTGTAGTCTTCCTGCCGCAGATTCGTCTCGCTCTGAGTCTGTCGCTTATCGTATAGCCCGCTGGAGGACAGCCATGGAAGGTAGCCCGAACGCGCCTCAATGAAACCGCCGCGCGCAGCGATCACTCTCTTGCGCGCGATGAGAATATCCGGGTTGTGCTCCTGGGCCAGGGCCACCGCCTGGTCGATGCCGTAAACGGGCGCCGACTGAAGCGTGGTCCAAGGAGCAGACAAAGCAAAGGCGATCGGGATGCTGATGACCGCGAACTTCAAAGGCATTTAGTCTGGTCTCCTTAAAAAGGCCCCCCCTACACCGGGGATTGGCCGTGACTTTTGCCCTTATATCAGTTCTTGCAAGAGGGCGCGATATAATACAAATTCGCGGCTTGCAATCGCGAACTGGTTCTGGCTATAGGCAGGCACGATTATTGCGATTGAAACGGCCTAACTTGTGGCTTGCTCCGAATGATTCAATTTGAGTAGTTTCTTAGTGTTAACGATTTTGAAATGAGAAAAATAAGAATCGCCATTGTCGGCGTCGGCAACTGTGCCAGCTCTCTTGTCCAGGGAATCAACTTTTATGACGGCTCCGCCGTCAACGGGACCGGCATCGGCCTGATGCACCGCCAGATTGGCGGCTATCGCCCTGGTGATATTGAGATTGTGGCCGCTTTTGATATTGACCGACGCAAGGTCGGGTTGGACGTCAGCAAAGCCATCTTCTCGCCACCGAACTGCACGAAGGTCTTTTGCGATCAGCTCAAGCTCAGTGGCGCGATCGTGAAAATGGGCTGCGTGATGGACGGATATGCGGCGCACATGGCCGATCAGGATCCCCTGCGTTCATTCCTCCCGCTTGAAAAGGAATCGAGTCGCGAAGAGATTGTCGCTGAACTGAAGAATTCCTCGGCCGAGCTGATGATTAATTATCTCCCGGTCGGTTCGGAGCAGGCTACACGTTTTTATGCCGGCTGCGCACTCGAAGCAGGCCTGGGTTTTGTCAACAACATCCCGGTTTTCATCGCGAGCGATCCCGCCTGGGCGAAGCGTTTTGCCGATAAGAATTTGCCTGTCATCGGCGACGATATTAAGGCCCAGGTGGGGGCCACCATCGTTCATCGCACCCTCGTCGATCTCTTTCGGAAGCGCGGCGTCAAAGTCGTGCGCACCTATCAGTTGAATACCGGCGGCAACACCGACTTTTTGAACATGCTGAATCGCACCCGGCTGGCGTCGAAGAAGACGTCTAAGACAGAAGCCGTGCAGTCTGTGCTCGCCGATCGCCTCGCTGACGAGAACATTCATATCGGACCCAGCGATTACGTGCCATGGCAACTCGACAACAAGATTGCGTTTATCCGCGTGGAAGGCCGTCTGTTCGGGGATGTGCCGATGGAAATCGACGTGAAGCTTTCGGTGGAAGATTCGCCGAACTCAGCCGGCGTAGCGATCGACGCGATCCGCTGCTGCAAGCTGGCACTCGACCGCGGGATCGGCGGCGTTCTGCATTCTCCCTCCGCCTACTTCTCGAAGCATCCGCCGGTGCAAATGACCGACGACGAAGCCTACCGCTGCGTTGAACAATTCATCCGCGGCGACAGGCAGAGCTAAGCCGAGCGGCGCAACGCGTCAAAAAGGACGCGTCATCCCGAGCGAAACCGAGGGATCCCGTGGATTCACCATTAACCCTCATTCACCCGGATTATTCGACTTTGTTTCGGTGGGCTTCCACCGCTCAGAATGACAGGTTGAGCGAGACGAGCCGCTGCCACTCGTGGGCGAGTTCCTTTGCGTCATAGACGAGCAGCTCCCCCGTCGCCGTCGAATAAATCCCGGCGTTAACCGGCCGGTTCGTGATTTCCGTGACGGCTTTCCAATATGCCGCAATTTGCCGCCGGTAGGTGATGCGCAATTGATCGATCTGATCTCGCTCAATCCGATTCGTTTTCCAATCCAGAACGAACCATTTCTTTTCAGCCGGCTGAAAGAGCGCGAGATCGATGAATCCTTCCAAAGATTTTTGCTCGTCCATTCTCCAGAAGAACGGCATCTCAGCGAAAATGTTGCCGGCGAAAAATTCTGGATGCTCGGATGCATATTTAGCTAGCAGTTTCCATTCGCGTTTTGAGCGCGCTGGCTCGGGGGAGTCCGAAAGCTTCGCATCAAAAGCGGTTTCCCACGCGTCCGCATTCGCGCGCCACGGGATATTTTGAGCAAACTCATGCCACCAAACCCCATATCGCGTCGCGGGATTCTCAATTTGCGGCGGACGCAGCTCCGGTTCTGTCTCGATCCATTCATCCATCTGCGGTCTTTCGCCGGCTTCTTCTTCCGGCGCGAACTGGCTGGGAGTAATCGTCTCAATGATTGAGCCGGCTCGTTGGCGGGCGATATCGATCCAGCCAGTCTCAAGGTGAAGCGCGCGTAAACTGTCAGCGACCGCTTCAGGCGTACGTTGCTTGTGACGTGCAGCCGTTTTCTCGCAAGCTGCCGGTTGCTCTGGAAGACTTGAAACGACCTTTTCGTTAGGCTCGTTCGTGTCGGCTTGTAGCCATTTTAGTTGCGTATCGCTGTGGACGCCGCGTTTGCCACGGAAGAACTTGGCATCGAGTGCCATCACGAGGGTGTGGCGTGCGCGTGTGAGTGCGACGTAAAGCAGGCGTTCCATTTCCTGGCGCTGGACCTTTTTCATTTCATCTTCCAGATCCGCGCGATCGCTCCTGTCGAACGCGATGAAGGGTTGTTCGCCCGGAATGACGAGCGGGTAACGAATATTAACGCCGAGGCGGGCTTCGCGGGCGAGAAATGGCACAATCACTGCATCCCATTCCGATCCCTTTGCCTTGTGTGCGGTGATGAGCTGAACGGCATCGGCTTCCGCCGGCTCGGTCTCGCGAATCTTGTCAAAATTGCGGCGCAGCGTCAGCGCAAAATCGCCGAGCGACTCCTTCCGCGCTTCTGCGGCTGCTGCTGCTGCGAGGAGTTTTTCCAGCTCATTCACCGAATCTCCGAACTGTTCGCGCGGTAGGTCGCGCAATCGCTCGCGCAATTGCGTCATTCGCGCAATCTCGCGCACTGCGCTAAACAGCGACTGATGCGGCAAAACCTCACGGAGGCGCCTCAGCAGATTCAATGTGCCGGCAACAGCTCCGCGTCCGGAGATTTTATGCTCGATCTGAAACTTATAACCGGCTCCTTGAGCAAATCGCGCCAACTCGTCGTCCGACAATCCAAACACTTCTCTCAGGACACCGGCAATTTCGTAGCTGGCGCTTGAATCGACCATGATCGCGAGCAGCGCGGTGAGCCAGGCATAGGCCGGATGCTCCCCCTCTCGATCACTTTCCGATTGGACCTCTACCGGTATCTGTTCTTTGAGCAGTGAACGGCGCAGCGCGCCTAACCACGTTTTGCGCGGGCACAGAATAGCAACTTCACGCCAACATCGCGCACGCAATTTTCCCAAACCTGTCTCACGGATCCATTGCGCCAAACGCTCAGCTTCGGCGTGCGCGCGCTGCGTCTCCGTCAGCGACAGGTCAATGTCATCGCCCAGCTCGAATCGGATTACTTGCCCCGGCAGGATTTCGGGGCGGGGACTAAGCTCGACAAACTCAACCTGGCCTTCAGTGTTGTTCAAAATTTTCGCAAACGTGTCGTTCAAGAATTCGAGCTGCGCCCGGTCGAGCCGGAACGTCACGGAAAATTTCAGTTGCTCGGCCGCGCCGGTTTTGACGAGCGCACGATGAAGCGCGCGATAATGATTCAGGTCATCTGGGTCGCGATAGATCGACTGCTGAAAATCGCCGACCATGCAGAAGTCCCCCGGGCGCGGTGGATCGTGTTTGGTTTGAAGCCATTCGCCGTGCGCGTCAACCGGTCGCGTGATCTCGAGCAAAACAAAGAACTGCTGCGGATCTGTATCCTGAGCTTCGTCGAGAAGGACACGATAGTTCTTGCCACGGATTTGCCTCGCCACCTCCGGCAGACGCAACAGTTCGGCTGCGAGTGCCACCTGATCCGGGTACGTGATCGCGCCATGTTCCAGACGGAATTCCCCATAATCGCGTTGCACTTCTGCCGCCACACACGACGCGCACGCGCTGGCCCATTCGCGCAGCGGCCGAAACGCTTCGCGCCAGCATGCGGTAAATTCTTTCGCAGTGGTGGCACACGGTGGCCATGGAGCGAACTCATCGGTTTCGCGCCAGCGCCGCAGCCATTCGCGGAGCTGCGCTTTCGCTTTCGGAATGTTCCTCGCCTGGGCGTTTTCAACTGCCGCTTCAACTTTGCTGAAATCGCATTCCGGGCATTCTCCGATGCATTGCGGCGGGACGAAATTGTGGTCCTGCTTTCGGGCGAGCTCCATCAATTGCCGGGCTTGCATTAATCGCAATAACAGGCGGCGATTCTCCTGGCCTAACGAATGACCGATCTCGGTTTGTTGTTGTACGAATTCATTCCATAAATCGTCATCGTCCGTGATCGTTTCGAGCCGCGCCGGCAGACCGAGGCGATGCCCATATGTGGTGAGCAGCTTCATGCAAAATGCGTGGATCGTTCCGAAAAACGCGCGACCAAATGCTTCTACGATCTCCAGCGGCAGCCCGGCTTCGAGAATCCTCTGGCGTGTCCGCTGCTGCATTTCATCCGCGGCGCGGTTGGTGTAGGTCACAACCACCAATTGCGGCAGCCATTCCCGCGCATGTTGAGCATTTTTCGCGATCTCGACGATCCTGTCAGTGATCGCGCGGGTTTTGCCAGACCCTGCGGAAGCGACCGCCGAGAAATTGCGATCCAACTCGTGAGCGAATCGCTGCCGCGCAGCTTCGTCTGCCATGGCGGTCAATTCGTTTTCTCCTCCTTTTGGGGCATGAAAGCGGGATGCGTCAGCGCCCATTTCTCTTCGAGCAGATCGAGCTCAATCGGGAGCGTCGCCAGCGGGTACTGTGCAACGAATCCGAAATCGGCATGAACGGGCCCGAGCATCCCGAAAAGGCCGGTTTCCTGCATTCGGTGCAGCTCCATCCAGAAATCTTTTTGTGCGAGCACAGCGTCCAGATCGAACTGCGGTGCGAGTTCTTCGGCCGGAGAAAGGAGCGTGAGTTGAACTCTCCGGGCGCCGAGCGCATGCACCGCGAGTGCATACAGCGCCAATTGCACACCTCGGCCTTCAATCAACTGCCTTCGGAATTTTCGCTTTGGTGTGTCCTTCTTTCGCAGTTCTTTCAACCTAAAACCGCGTTGCCGTCCTGTTTTGTAATCCACGACCCACAGTTCTTCGTAGCCGATTCGTGATTGCTCAGATTTTCGTCGCGCGAGGATCAGATCAATCCGGCCGCGGAGTCGCAGTATCGCAGTCTGGCTGACTGGGATCCGGGTGGGATTGTCCAGTGACCATTCGACGGCCATTTCCGACCAGTCGCGGAGATCAGAAACTTTCGCTGCCAGGCAATCAGCGATGTAAAGCGCATTACTCCAACCGGAACGCCACCAATCTGGAAGAACTCTGCCACGGCGGGCGCAAAGTGCAGCGATGCATTCGCGAGACTCGCGAGCCTGCATCCGAATGCGTTCACGTATCTCATTGGCGCAGTTTACGTCGATGAATTTTCGCTCGTCGCCATCGCGGACACTCTCAGCCAGCCAGCGATGGACCCATTGTCCCGTCGCGAGTGCCCAGGCATCAATCTCGTCGCTGTCAGCTTCAACGCCGAGAAAGACTTTCATCCAAACGATGGCCGGTGAGCGCAGCGCTCGCTCCCAGTCGGTGACGCTCAGCGAGATTTCCTGATCGGGCGCGCGCCGAAGGGCGAATTCATATTCGCCTGCCGGGCGCAATAGTCGGCGCGCAGCAAAGGCATAGTGGGTCCGGCCAACGCTAATCGAATCGACTTTCTGTGCATCGACTGGTGACCACTCTTTCAACCAGGAGTGAGTTTGTTCTTCAAGTATATGAAGTGTTTCCTGCGAAACACCACGGCCACGTACTTTAAAATAAAGCCAGGAGAAAAATTCGCTCGGGTTGGCGATTCGACTCGGCGTTGCTTCGGAATAAAGGGATGCGGTTGCCCCAATGGCTGCAGTGACAGATTCGACGAGATTGAACATTTGTCGCCTGCGGATCTGTCGTTGTTCGTTAGGCCTCAGAAGCAGCGTCTTACCTTCACGAACGCTCCAATGTCCTTCGCCTTGCCGACCTCGCTTCGATGCGCGCCGGTTCAAGGTCCTGGTTTGGCGGTTGAGCGCCTCGATCTGTTCATCGCGAAAAAAGCCAGGCTCGGTGTCAAATCCCGGCTCTGTTTCATCATTCAATCCGGCAAAAATCAGATGCGACCACGGCTGATTCTGTGCGTCGGAGTACGTGAGAAGATGCACGCGTGCATAAGGGTGCACGCCGAGATCGTCTCGTTGTAGTGACGGCGCTCCGAGAAGTTCCTGGAGCCAGCGCAAATAGAAACTTTTCGAAAACTTCGGTGCCAGCCGATCTTTCCAGTTGCGGCTGAGCCGCTGGAGTTCATTCCAGCGTTGTTTCCAACCCAGCGTCAACAAGGCGGTTCCCGTTTGCGAAAGAAACTCAGTGAGTGACGCGCTCTCGGGTAATAACCGAATTTTTTCCAACTCACGCGCGGCCATGTTGCCGTGCCGCAGCTCCGGGCTACTCGCGCAATAATCGGTCAGCAGCCCAACGTCGTCGATGAGCACATTGTTGTAAGCGCGTCGCAGAGTGTCCTCTAACTGCGACACCGAGATTCCATCAAAGATCTGCCGTTCGGTGGCACGAATAAATCGAAACAGCGGTTTTAATTGTGGCGCTCGTTGCAATTCGAGCCAGGCGCGCCATGCGCCGTCGTCGAAAGCGCTCGGCGCGAGATGCGCGATGCCGTCGTTGTGCGCGATTCCGGCTGATTCAAGAAAGGTCGCCACCAGCCGTGGCAGCGCGCCCGGACGTGAGAACAAAATCCCGAGCCGTTTGCACCGCTGATCGGCCACAAATTTTGCCGTGAGAGCGACGATCGCGCGTGCCTGCTGCGTTGTGTCACGGCCGATCGCGAAATGGACATCGCCAGCGGGGATGGACGAAGATTCTGGCAGCAATACTCGCAATGTTGTTTTTGCCGCTGAAATCACTTCTGCCGGTCCGAACGTTTCCTCCCATGTGCCGACCCACGTCTCATCGAGGTCTCGCGCTTCGTCGCGCGGATCGCTCAACAGAACGCTTGCTTCGGCGGCGGAAATTGTCGCGGATTGAAGCAAGCGCCACAGCGGCCAGTGCGCAGCATCAAATCCGAACAACAACAAGTCGCTGAACAGCGGCTGAGAGTTCTGGGCGCAGGCGAGCACGGCGCGATCGGCGGCATGGATGAAAGTGAAGCCGCATTCGCGCACTTGTTGTTCGAATCGCGCGGCAATTTCGCGCAACCCAATGGAGTCGATCTCATCAAGGCTCCAGCCGGCACCGCGCAATTCGTCGAGCGCGCGGAGAAAACGATCGGGATCCCGAGCGATGGATTTCGCAGTAAGCAGTGTTTCGCCTTCGCGGTTGCTATTCGCAAATTTTTCGGCGGTGACAGCCAAGAGCAGACGAAGATGTTCACGCAGCGGTACGTGCAGGTCACAGCCTCGGAGCAAGACCTCCCGCAACTGCGGTGGCGAGAGAAACTTCACGCCAAGCAGGGATTTGCCTTCGGCGAGCAGTCGGCTCCTGAAAAAATAGCCCTGGCTGCGAGATGCTGTTACGACAATGGCAGGTTGGTTCTGCAAGCCGCGACTGGCGATCTTTTCGAACCAGGGCCGTGCTACGTTCTCCCACGCGTCTTCCAGGGAGCTCATCAGGTAGAGAGAGACGGGCATGGGACGAATGAGACTTATGGGCGCGATTTCATCTGTTTCGCCCGCTGTGCCATTTATCGCAAGCAGCGTTTGTCACCCAGCCGTCGCGTGAATCCCTCGCGATCAAGCCGCTCCAGCAGCGGCACCATCACGCGCCGCGAACTTCCCAACGCCTGGCGCAACTGACTTACCGTAGCGGGTCCGTTTTTCGAAACGAATTCGGTTACTCGTGACTTCATATGCTCAAAACTCTCGCGTAATAGCACGACATCAGAAGCGATTTCTATGACTTCGCCGCTCTCGATCAGGAAACGCACAGCCTGTCGCGCTTGCGGATCTGGCTCGATCGCCTTGCGCGATGGAGGATCAAACGGCTGTTTACCAAGAGCTTCACGGATTTTTTTCTCGACCGGTCGAATATGCGTTGGCAGCGTCGGCCGATGGGCGGTCCGCGCGACCATCGATCCCTTGCGCGTGAAATCGCGCCTGCACAAATCCACTATTAGTGCTTCTAGCATCTGCGGGTTTTTAATGCCTAACGCCGAGCGCATCTCATTCAAATCAACCCCTGCGCGCTGGGGATTTTGATTGTGCGCTTCATCGATCAATCGGGCCGCCTGTATGTTTAGTTTTCGCCACAATTCATGATCCACGACGATCCGCTGGCGCACGATAATCTCTCCCCTTGCTTGCAAACGTATCAGGGCCTCAGAAATTTCGTCGGCGCTGAACTGTGATTTGCTCAAAAGATTTTCTCGGTGCGCAAATCCTCTCCGTTTAATCGTTAGGCGCACTAACGAATGGACATCATCCATACGGAAACCGGAAGTGAGTGATTTCCCGTTGCCATCCGGTTCGAGCACGACTCCACCCGCGAGAGTGTGCTGCTCTGATGAGTCGCGAATGACAAAACGATCACCGATAAACGCAAATATCGGCGAACCAAGCTTCAGTTGAGCAACTTTTTTTTGACCGGCTTCAAGCGGGCCGCCTTCGCGCAGCGCAATTTTGGCTGCAACCCGGGATGTTCCGTGGTGAAGATATACGACGGAGCGGTTTTTGAGAGGACGTCCTGGAACGCGATCTTCGCGATCAAGGCGCGAAGATTTCTCCAAAAGAACAACAGGAGTGGAACCTGGTTCGCCAAGGCTCGCAACCGTCACGACGTCGCCGCGTTTGATCTGATCGACGGGGAGATCAGGCAGATTGATGGCGGTGCGCGTTCCCGGCTGTGCGACTTCCAGCTCAATGCCGTGGCTTTGAATTGAACGAATTCGAGTTTTCAGATTGACCGGATAAATAATGATCTGCTGGCCTCGTCGCAATACTCCGCCGGTCAGTGTGCCGGTGACAATCGTCCCGACCCCGCGCAGTGTGAACACCCGGTCGATGAACAGCCGTGGCTTGCTGATGTTGCGATGCGGCTTCGCCGAACTGAGTTCCGTAGCCAGGGCCGCTGTCAGGCGTTCAACGCCTGTTCCCGTACGGACCGAAGTGGGAACAATCGGCGAATTTGCAAATGCCGTGCCATGCAACTGGCTGCGAATTTCATTCGTGACGAACTCGACTTGGCCCAGATCGCTTTTAGTGACAGCAATCACAGCGCGTTGCACACCCAGGTAACTGAGGATTTGTAAATGCTCTTCGGTTTGCGGCATCCAGCCGTCGTCTGCGGCAACGACAAAAAGCGCCAAATCGATCGAGCCAATGCCCGCGATCATGTTCCTCACGAAATCTTCATGTCCGGGGACATCAACCACGCCGGCGTGGATTCTGTCGCCGTCTGGAGCGGTGAGATTTAGTTCAGCGAAACCGAGATCGATTGTGATCTGTCTTTTTCTTTCCTCCGGCAGACGATCGGGATCGGTTCCGGTCAACGCTTTGACCAACGCGCTTTTGCCATGATCGACATGACCCGCTGTCGCGATGATGAAATGACGCGTTGTCACTGCGTACACGCGTCGCGAATCGCTTTGATCACCAGATCGTCCTGCTGAGGAAAAATCGTGCGCAGATCGAGTTTGAACCGCCCGTCTTCAATGTACCCGATCACCGGCGGAACGGATGTGCGCAGACTCTCTACAAACTCGGCCAGCGACGAATTCGCTGGCACAAGATCGATCGTTACCGAAGGCACGCTTGAATTCGGCAAAGTGCCACCGCCTGCCTTCGCTCTGCCGGAGCCCATTGCAATGGTGGCTGGCAATCCTTGCAAACCCGAACAAATCTCCATAGCACGAGCGCGCAATGCATCTTCGGAAATTTTCAGAACCGCGAGCGCCGGTATGTGGTCGGTCTTCTGATGGAGATGAAGATCGGCGGTCTTCTCTAGCGCCGCGAGACAGAGCTTGTCGCAGCGGAGCGCCCGAAACAGCGGTTCGCGTTTCAGCGCCGTAACGAATCTTTTTTTTCCGACGATGATTCCGGCTTGGGGACCGCCGAATAGTTTATCGCCGCTGAAGCAAACGAGGTCAGCCCCTGCTTTTAACACTTCAGTTGCCGTCGGCTCGTGCTGGACAATCCCTAATAATTCAGTGCCCTCGGTGGCGCCGGTGCCGAGATCCTCGACAAATGCAACCCGCTTTTTCTTCGTCAGCGCACTGATTTCCCTCGAAGAGGGCGATGCGACAAAACCGCTCATGGAAAAATTGCTGCGATGCACTTTGAGAATCATCGCAGTCTGTGGTCCGATGGCGTTCGCATAATCCTTGAGCGTTGTCTTGTTGGTTGCGCCGATTTCGCGCAATTGTGCACCGCTCGCTTGGAGGATTTCGCCGATGCGAAACCCGCCGCCGATCTGCACCAGTTCCCCCCGTGAAATGATAATCTCGGTTCGATCCTCTTTGTTGGAGGATCGCCGTCCGATGTTCCGATTTGTAAAGTGTGTAGCGATGAGGACCAGTGCCGCTGCGCAATTGTTCACCACTGTTGCCGCTTCGGCTTCGCACAGCAGCGCCAGCGCATTTTCGACATACCCCCCCCGCTTTCCGCGTTCACCTGTTATAACATCGTATTCTAGATTCGAATAAGCTGAGCCGACTTCGTTCAGTGCGCGAATAGCTTCGCTTGGAAGCGGGGAGCGTCCGAAATTTGTGTGAATGACGATTCCAGTTCCGTTGATGACCAGTTGAATTCTGGTGGCGCGAAGTTGATCAAGCGAACAACGAACGTCAGCGACAATCGACTTCAAGGAGGGAATATGGCTGTTCGCCCGAATCTGTGACAGTTTCCGGCGGACAAGCTCGACAACGAAAGGTCGCGGCAAATCACATTCGCCGAGCGCATCGAGCATTCTCGACACAGCCGGGATTTGCCGCCGCGTTCCTGGCTTCATCCGGGCATGCATATCAGTGAGCGCCGGCGCCGTCTCGATACGATTTTTCCGATTACCGCGGCAGACGAGGTCCCGGCCTTTCCCAAAACTGCCAGCACGTTTTTGAGATTCGTTTCCGGAACGCACAGCAGCAATCCGCCGCTGGTTTGCGCATCCGTTAAAAGAATTTTGCGGTTCTTATCCGTCCCTGCCCAATCAACAAGCACGGTGGTCGCATTGAGATTGTCCCGGCTTCCTTGCGGAACGCAGCCTTGGTCGATTAGTTCGACGATCTCGTCGCTGATCATTGGCACAGCGGCTGGATCAACCGCGGCGGACACGCCGCTGGCCCGGCATAGCGAGATCAAATGCCCGAGTAGACCATAGCCCGTGACATCGGTGGCTGCTTGCACTAGTTCCAACTCCGCAAGTTCGGCTCCGACCTTGTTGATCTGCGACATCATGGCCACCACCTTTCGCTGCAGGGCGCGCGAAGCTATTCCACGTTTTATCGCCGTTGTGGCGATACCGGTTCCCAGCGGCTTTGTCAGTACCAGCAAATCGCCGGGACGCGCATTTGCGTTCGTGGTGATGCGCCGGACATCAACCAGCCCTGTAACTGCGAGCCCGTAAATCGGTTCCGGATTTCGGATTGAATGGCCGCCTATGATCACGCAACCAACTTCAGCCGCTTTGGAAAGGCCACCGCGCAAAATCGAAGAAACCGCGCTTGGCCTAACGAGGTCAGCCGGAAATCCGACGATGTTAAGCGCAGTTAATGGACGTCCTCCCATGGCGAAAATATCGGATAACGAATTTGCAGCCGCGATCTGGCCGTACGAAAATGGGTCGTC